>Ga0187808_10000369_pt1 | contig 13392 bp, 13 predicted proteins | sample NC_wetland_sal_i_5_FD_132427 | JGI IMG/M metagenome (GOLD analysis project Ga0187808, IMG submission 132427) | Wetland sediment microbial communities from Neuse River Estuary, North Carolina, USA - ASW_3 | ecosystem: Environmental > Aquatic > Freshwater > Wetlands > Sediment | place: USA: North...
AAGGTCCGGTCGGTTGCCCGACCAGTGGGGTTCGACGTGCCGGTGCGACTGGTGTGACTGCCGGGCCCTGTCCGCTCGCCGTTGGGAGGCAAGATCACGTAAATACTTTTTATCAGGTAAAGAAATTACGCCAATAGCTACGAAAAAGCTCCATGATCATGGGAGCGGGCCGATGAGAGTGGTTGAGTGCGGGGTCGGCGATCTACGGGACGCTCGCACGCTGGTGTTCGAGTACATGGCGGGCACCGTGGCGGAGACGTCCGGGCGGGCGGCGCCCGCGCGGATCGAGGAGCTGCCCCGCCTGCTGCGGGCCGAGTGCGAGGATCTCGTGGCTGTCTACGGTCACCCGGGCACGCTGCTGCTCGCCTACGCCGGCGACGCGCCGGCGGGCTGTGCCGGGCTCGCGGACCGCGGCGAGCGCACGGCCGAGGTCAAGCGGCTCTACGTCCGGCCGGCCTACCGGCGAGCGGGCATCGCCCGGGCGCTGATGGCGAGGATCCACGAGCGTGCCGCCGAACTGGGGTTCACGACCCTCCTCCTCGACGTGATGCGGTCACGGACCCAGGTCATCGAGTTCTACCGGCGTCTCGGGTACACGCCGGCCGAGCCCTTTCCCACGACGTCACCCGTGCCGATGGTGTTCCTGCGGCGACCTATCGGCCAGCAAGACATTCGGTTATCCTGAGCACATGCGTTATCTGGTGCCTGCCGGCTGGTGGCGTCCCGCTTAGGGACGGCCGCTTCCGCCGCACGCGCCACTACAGGCCGTCCACGCAATTCGGGACGGCCCTTTTTTCTGCCCGCGCCAGGGTCGTCCTCCGACTGAACAAGCCGATGAGGAGACCCGAAATGACCGCCACACTGACCGCGGCCCGACACCGCTCCGCGACGCTCGAGGAGCTGATAGAAGACAATGCCAGCCGGTTCAGGATCCTGACCGGGGACCGGCCGACGGGACCGCTGCACCTTGGCCACTACTTCGGCACGCTGCACAACAGGGTCCGGCTGCAAGACGCCGGTGTCGAACTGTTCGTGCTGATCGCCGACTACCAGGCGCTGACCGACCGGGACACGGCCGACCATCTCGACGAGGTCGCCATCGGACTGGTGCTTGACTATCTCGCGATCGGAGTAAGCCCGGTCCGTTCTGTGATATTCGCGCACAGCGCGGTGCCGGCATTGAACCAGCTCGTTTTGCCGTTCCTTAGCCTGGTCTCGGTCCCTGAACTTCGCCGTAACCCGACCGTGAAAGACGAGATCGCGCATTCGCGGCAGTCGTCGGTGAGCGGGCTGATGTTCACGTACCCGGTGCATCAGGCGGCCGACATCCTGTTCTGCAAATCGAACCTGGTGCCCGTGGGGGCGGACCAGTTGCCGCACGTCGAGCTCACCCGGCTGATCGCGCGCCGGTTCAACGAACGGTACGGGCCCGTGTTCCCCGTGCCTGACGCGCTGCTGTCGGCGGCGCCGGTGCTGCTTGGCACCGACGGCCAGAAGATGAGCAAGAGCCGCGGCAACGCGATCGCGCTGCGGGCGAGCGCCGACGAGACCGCCAGGCTCATCAAGACCGCGAAGACCGACTCGGTGCGCCGCGTGAGCTACGACCCGCGGACCAGGCCCGAGGTGTCATCGCTCGTGCTGCTGCTCGCGCTGTGCGCCGGACGCGACCCGATGACGGTGGCCGACGAGATCGGCGACGGCGGTGCGGCCCGGCTCAAGGCGGCGCTGACCGAAGCGGTCAACGAGCGGTTCGCCCCGATCCGGGCGCGGCGCGCGGAATTGTCCCGCGACCTGGGGTACGTGCGCCAGGTGCTCCGTGACGGATGTGAGCGGGCGCGCGGGATAGGAGATGAAACGCTCGACGAAGTGCGGGCGGCGATGGGAATGAGGTACTGAACCGAGTCGCCTCCCATTTCGTAATAAATAGCATCGGGCCGCTCCATTTCGACCGCATCTATTCTCGCGCGCATACTATCGCGCCGAAAGGGAGCGCCAGATGACCCAATGGGATTTCACAGGCCAGCCGCCCGGGCCGGGCAGCGACCAGGGGTCCGGCTACTGCGACGACTTCGAGGACGCCGCGTTCTCGCCGATCAGTTACGAGCGCGACCCGTACCAGGAGGCGCCGCCTATGGAGGCGCCGCCGTGGGCTCCGACGCCACCGCGGGCGCGCCCGCCGTGGCCTGATGAGTCCTGGCCGCCGCGGGTGCCGCGCCGGCATCGTCCGACCAAGCCACGCTGGCTGCTGCCCGTCGCGCTTGCCGCCGTGGTCGTGGCTGGCGCAGCGACCGCCGCGGTGCTGCTCGCCGCTCCGTCCGGGCACCCGTCGGCCACCGGGACGCACGCGGCGGCCACCGGGACGCACGCGGCGGCGCCGACCGCGAACGCGCCCGCCGCGGCTGCGCCCGCGTCCACTCAGCCGCTGACGCTAGCGCGGGCCAGGAGCGTCCTGGCCGCGTATACGAGCGCCAACAACGCGGCGAACGCGAAGGGCAGCGACACGCTGCTCGGCTCGATAGAGACCGGCAGCAGCTACGCGATCGACGCCGGCATATACCGCGTGCAGCAGGCGGAAAAGGCGGCGCCGTACCCGGCCTTCGCCCCGCGGCAGGCGCAGTTCTACATCCCGGGCGAGCCGGTCGCCGAGTACCCGCACTGGTTCGCCGTCCAGGTCGTGAACGCGGACCTGGCCAGTCCCGGCAAGGTCACAGGCACCGAGTACCTGGTGTTCACGCAGGCCGCGCCCGGCGCGCAGTGGCTGAACGCGGTCGAGCCTTACGTGCTCGCCGGCGCTGTCACCCCGCGGGTGGCGCTCGGCGCCGACGGCCTGGCGACCTCGGTCGACCCGCAGGCCTCGTCGCTGGCCGTCACGCCGGCCCAGATCGCCGCGCTGACCGCGGCCTCGCTTGACGGCGGGCAGGCGGGCGTGTCGGGTGCGTCGTTCCCGGCCGGCCCCGGGAACCTCGCTGATCGCCTCGACCAGGCGTTCTGGAAGCAGCGGCTGCCCACGGCCACGGTGACCGACCGGCACGCGGCCACCGCCGACTACGTGTTCGGGCTGAGCACCACCAACGGCGGCGCGCTGGTGTTCTACACCGACACCGCCGAACTGACCCTGGTCGCGCCGGCCGGGGAGGCCCTGCACCTGACCATCCCCGGCTTCTACTCCCCCGGCCAGGCCGTCAGGACCGCCGGGATCGGGTACCTGGAACAGTTCGCGGCGTACGTTCCGCGACGCGGCGGGTCCGGGCTCCGGATCGTCGCCGACTATTCCGGCATCACGGCGAGGAATTAACCCGGGCTCAGGCGATGAGCTTGAACCGCGCCCCCGTCGGGTCGGCGGCGCCCGCCAGCCGACCGTACGGCGTGTCCATCGCCGGCTGGGTGATCGTCCCGCCGAGCCCGGTGATCGTCGCGAGCGCGGCGTCGGCGTCGGTCACCTTGATGTAGATGTTCCACGCCGGCGGCTCACCCTCGAGCAGGAACGCCGACCCGTCCATGATCCCGGCGATCGTCTCCCCGTCGGCTTGGAGCGCGGTCAGCCGGAATTCGTCCGTGTCGCCCATCACCTGACCGTCCCAGCCGAACACGTCCCGGTAGAACGCGACGGCCGTCGCGTAGTCGCGGGTCAGCAACTCGAAGTAGGCCGGCGTACCCGGCTCGTCGTACATGGTGAGGCCGGCGAACGCCTTGGCCTGCCACAGGCCGATCGACGCCCCGGTCGCGTCGTCGACGATGGCCTGGGTGCCGAGGTCGGCGATGTCCATCGGCCCCTCGCGCAGCGTGCCGCCGCTGGCCAGCGCCGCCTCGACCGTGCTCTTGGCGTCTTCGGCGGACAGGTAGACGCCCCAGACGTCCGGCCCGTCGCTACCTGGCATGCCCGGCAGCTTCGGCATGCAGCCGGCGACAGGCACGCCGTCGTGCATGAACATGAAATAGCCGCCGAACTGCTCCGCGGCCTCTCCCGCCGTCCAGCCGAAGACCTCGGCGTAGAACGCGCGCGCCCGTGCCGTGTCCGATGTGAGCAGGTCCATCCAGCACGGCGCCCCGATCGGTCGAGTCATTGGTGTGCCCCCTTGGTTTGGTGCGGTCGCCTCACAGGGCAGACGTCTGCGCCCGGCGGAAATCATCGGGACCCACCCCGCGGGCGAGGCGCACTTGCCTGATAACTTCATGCAGACGCAGAACCTGTCCTGGAACTCGTCGAGGGCGGCGAGACGCCCTTCCTCGAAGGCGACGTCCCACAGCTCCGCCAGTATCCGCGGCGCGGCCGCGTCGTCGCGGCCAAGCTGACGGGCCACTACGGCCACGGCCTGCGCTCGCTGCCGCTCGTCCATCGTCTTCATCGTCGCCTCCGCATTCATGCTCGCCGGCGATGAGGACCCTAGACACGGCCGGGCGGACGTGATGGCGGGGACGTTGGTCCCTTCGGACGGGTCAGGGGCGCCGGACGGCGCGGACGACGTCGCGATGCTCGGCGATGGCCTGCTCCGGGGTGCTGCCCGGCTGCACGCGGAACCCGCAGTACAGCGCGACGCCGAAGTCCGGCAGGAACTTCGCGGCGGTCGCCTGCCGGCGCCGCAGGCCAGGCTCGCCGTCCAGCGGCAGCACGATGCCGAGGAAGACCCGGGCGTCGCCTACTTCCAGGCCGGTCAGCGGGCGGAAGAACCGTTCGTCCTCGCTGCGCAGGTACCGCGGCCCGGCCATGTGCACCCAGTCCGTCTGGCGGCCCGAGTGCGCGACGGCGTAGTTCGCCATCCGCACCAGGACGCCCATGTCCCGCGCCTCGTACATCGGCCACTCGGGGAACGTGCCGTAGCACAGGTGGTAGCCGACCAGGACGTCGCCGGGAACGAGCCTGGGCCGCCGGTCGACCGCCGCGGCGAAGCGCTCCCGGCCGCCGCCCGGAGTCCACGACAGGACGCCCTCGATGTCGAGCGTCTCGTAGGCGATGTCCCCCTGGATCGCCAGGTCCCGCGGCGGGATGTTCGCGGTGAGCCGTTCGATTTCGCGTGCCACGAGGTCCGCGTAGCCGGGCGCGGCGACGCGGTCTCCCGCACGGTATCGATCGCCGGGTTCGGCCGGACGAGGGTCTCCCGCTCGTACCCCACCCACGACGACCACCGCCCGGTCTCGCCGTCAGGCAGCGCGAAGACCAGCCCGCCGAAGTTCGCCGCCCCGGCGCGCAGCGCCTCCTCGGTCGAACTCGCCGGCACGCTGCCCACCAGCACCAGGTCGCTGGAAACCCGTGGTGCCACCGTCGCCTCCCTATCCCGTGCGGCTATACACAGATCATGGACGATAGGTTTACCGGGTGAGCCGCGCGCCCCTGTCTCTTCCCGGCCGGACCGTCATCTTCGACTACGGTGAGGTCATCTCGCTGTCTCAGTCGGCCGCCGACCGCGCGGTGATCGCGGGCCTGGCGGGGGTGGACGCGGAACCGTTCTGGACGGCCTACCACGCGAACCGGGACGGACTCGACCAGGGGCGGGGCGGCGTCTGCGCCTACTGGCGGGCCATCGCCGACGAGGTGGGAGCGAGCTGGGACAACGCCCGGATACATGAGCTGTGGGCGGCGGACTTCCGCAGCTGGCTGAGCATCAACCCGGGCACCGTCGAGGTGCTCGACGACCTCAGGGCCGGCGGGACCAGGCTCGCGCTGCTGTCCAACGCCGGTCCCGACTATGGCAGCTACTTCCGGCACGGCCCGCTGGGCGACTATTTCGAGGCCTGCTACGTCAGCGGAGAGCTCAACCTGCTCAAGCCGCACCCGGAGATCTACCGCTACGTGCTCGACGGCCTGGGGATCACCGCCGCGGAGGCGGTGTTCGTCGACAACAGGGAATCGAACGTGCGCGGTGCGGAGAAGCTCGGGATCACCGGCCACGTCTTCACCGACCCCGGTTCGCTGCGCACCTTCCTCACCGCGCTGGGCCGCGACAACCTCACCGCCACGAACCTCAGCGGCGGCAGCTGACCGGGAAGCGGCCCTGGTACAGGAGCAGATCGCGGCCCGCGTGATGTCGAAGCACCCCCGCCCGCGGCAAAGCGCCGCCCGCATCCTCACCTCACTGACTTGCTACCCAAGCCGACCACTTGCTACCCACGGTGACCACGTCACCCCTACCCATACCTGGACATAACGGGCGGGTAAATGGTCACGGCGGATAGCAAGTGGTCATGGTGTATGGCAAGTCGCAATGGCCGGGGCTGAAGTGACGGGTGGTTCGCGCTGCTTCGTGGGCGGGCGATGTCTGCGCGGTCAGGAGCTGAGGTCCCACAAGAGGCGGTAGTAGCGGGTTCGGTCCGGGTCGGGCTTGACGCCGTAGGCGTCGAGGAGCCTACGCTCCCAGCCCGGTCCGTAGTTCCATTCCGCGCTCCAGGTGGCGACCGCCAGGTCGGCCCAGCGGTCGGCGGTGCCGAGCAGGCCGAGGTCCACGTGGCCGGACCAGCGGCCGTCGGCGGTGATCAGCGTGTTGGGCGCGCAGGCGTCGCCGTGGCAGACCACGAGCGTGTCGACCGGCGGGATCAGCGCGGCACGCTCCAGCGCCGTCGTGATCGTGAGCTCCCGGTGGGAGGGGTGCCACGTGCCGGGATCCAGCCGGCCGTCAGCCGCCTGCCGCCGGGCGTCGGCGACGCGGTCCGCCGCGCTCCACGAGAACGGGCACCGCCGCGCCGGCAAGGCCTCGTGCAGTGCCCGCAAGCCCTCGCCGATCGCGGTCACCGCGGTGGCCGGGTCGGCCTTCCACCGCTTGCTGACCGCGCTGTCGCCGGGAAGCGCGGCGGTGACGAGCCAGGACCCCGCCTCATCGCGACCCTGGTCCAGTGGCTCAGGGACCGCGTGAAACGGTCTGGCCCACACCATCCGGTCCGCCTCCGCGGTCAGGTCGATGCCGCTTCCGGCCGGCGTCCACTTGATGAAGCAGCGGTCCGCGCCGTCCCCGACCTCGAAGGTGAGGCCGCCCGCTTCGTTCTCCCACACGGGGGCCACCGTGCGGTCGGCGGCGACTTCGATCACCGCCGCGGGGACACGCACGCCGGCGACCGACGACCAGCGAGCGGTGACACCCTGGCTAGTACCGGAGGATCCAGTCACCCGCCTACGATCTCACACGGGGACTCACCCGGATGTGGGCTCGTCGAGCCGGAAACCGACCTTCAGCGTCACCTGGAAGTGGCAGAGCTGATTGTCCTCGATCCGGCCCCTGATGCCGGTGACCTCGAACCAGTCGAGGTTGTGCAGGGTCTTCGAGGCGCGGCCGACCGCACCCTTGATCGCGTCGTCGAGGCTTTCCGTCGAGGAGCCGACGATCTCGCTGACCGAGTAAACGCTCTCCGGCATCGCTATCCCCCTCTGGGCATAACACGGGTCTGCCGGGCGGCTTACCCCGCTGCCGGCCGGCTTACCCGCCGCGACAACATAGCCGCCTGAATTCGCCAACCGGCAGCACGTCCTCCGCGTCTTGTTTCCGGTGGAATCGCTTATCCCGTAAGGAGCCAAAATGTTGTTGAATGTCGGGCGGCCTGGCCGGCTTGGCGCGCTCATCGGTATCTGCGCCGCGACGGTGGTCGCGGCCGCTGTGGTGGCCCAGCCACCGGCACAAGCACAGGCGCGCGTCCCGTGGGCGCAGGTCGGGCCCGGCTGGGTGCTCGCCCAGTACGCCGGCGGCGCGCAGTCGACGCACGCCACCACGCTGTACCTGATAAGCCCTGGCGGCACCAAGTACACGATGGCCACGTGGCCTGCCTCGAAGACCAACCCGCCTGGAATGATCGCCTGGTCAGGGGACAAGACCAGGGCGCTGCTCTACGGGCAGGGTCCCGGCCGGGTCGAGCAGCTGAACCTGACGACAGGCAAGCTGAGCCGGTTCACCCTGGCGGGCCAGGCGTCGGCCATCGGGTACACCTACCCCGACGGGCTGAACATCCTCGGCGTCCGGGAGAGCGGCGGGCAGTGGACGCTGGCCAGGTACAGCCTGACCGGCGCGCTGACCAAGGTGCTCAGCCGCGGCAGGTTCGCCTCCACCGGGCTGTACTCCGGCAACGGAACGGAACTCGCGGTGCCCGCCGCTACCGGGCTGACGCTGGTCAGCAACGCCGGCCCGGTGATCCGCCAGCTCCCCGTGCCTGGCACCAACCCGTCGAACGGATGCACGCCGGCCCGCTGGTGGAACAGCGAAACCATCCTCGCGTACTGCATCGCCAAGTCCTCCACCCTCGCGCGGCTCTGGCTGGTGCCGGCCGGCGGCGGCAAGCCGACGGCGCTGACCCCGGTCCGCAAGCCGGCGAGTCACGACCTCGGCGACTTCGACGCCTGGCGGCTGTCCTCCGGGCTGTACCTGCAGTCGGCGGGCGCGTGCGGGTCGCTGGAGATCAACAAGCAGGCCTCGAACGGCTCGCTGACCGCGGTCAGCGTGCCGGGCGCGCCCGGCACGCAGAACGTGATCATGACCGCGGATGGGCCGCGGCTGCTCATCGCCGTGCAGAACTCCTGCGCAGGCGGCGCCTCACTGCTGTGGTTCAACCCGGGCAACCGCGCCGAGCAATGGCTGCTCCGGGGGCCGGCCGGCGGCTTCCTGATAGCGGTCGCCTACAACAGCGCAGAAAACGCGCCAAGGTTGTAGGACCAGGCTGTAAAACTGCCAACCGTGCAAAACCTGGCTAACGGCAACCGGCCGGTACCCAGCGGCGTCTGTGAGGGCGAGGGAATTGCCCCATCTTGTTTACGGGAGACGGAATGTTTACTAATGTTTGGCGGCGCCGCCGGCTAGGCGCACTCGTCGGTGTCTGCGCCGCCGGAATGCTCGCGGCCGCGGGGGTGAGCGCCGGCGCGGCCATGGCGCAGCAGCAGGCACCAGCGCACACGCAAGCATCCACGCAGGCGCAGGCGAAGGTGCCGTGGGCGCAGGTCGGAGCCGGCTGGGAGCTCGTCATGTACGCGACCGCCACGTCGCGCTGGACGCTGTACGTCGCCGGCCCGAGCGGCGCCAAGTACGCGCTGCACACCTGGTCCGCCGCGCCTCCCGGCACCCCAGTCGCCTGGTCAGGGGACAAGACCAGGGCGCTGTTCTTCAACGACGCCACCGGCAAGGTGACGCAACTGAACCTGATGACCGGGAAGACGAACACGTTCACCCTGACCGGGCAGACCTCGCCCGTCGCCTACACGCTGCCGGACGGGCTGAACATCCTCGCCGTCAGGAACTACGGCACGTCCTACGCCCTGGAAAGGTTCAACCTGACCGGCAAGCTGCAAAAGGTGCTGCTCCGTGACTCGTTCGCCTCCGGCGGGGTGTACAACCCGAACGGCGTGACCCTCGCCGTCGCCGGTTCCAAGGGCGTGCGGCTGGTAAGCAACGCCGGCGGGGTCATCAGGAACCTGAACGTGCCCGGCACCGACACGCGCGTCGGCTGCACGCCGGTGCGCTGGTGGAGCAGCGGCACGATCCTTGCCGACTGCATCGCCAGCGGCCACAGCCAAGCCCGGCTCTGGCTGGTGCCGGCCAGCGGCGCCAAGCCGACGGCGCTCACCCCGCAGCGCACGAAGAGCTTTGACCTCGGCGACCTCGACGCCTGGCGGCTGTCCTCCGGGCTGTACCTGCAGTCCGCGGGCGCCTGCAGCGCGCTGGAGATCAACAAGCAGGCCGCGAACGGCTCCATCGCTCCGGTGAAGGTGCCCGGCACCCCGAACACAGAGAACGTGATCCTGACCGCGGACGGGCCGCGGCTGCTGGTCTACACGCTCAACGCCTGCGACGCGGGCGAGGGGCTGCTGTGGTACAACCCGGGCACGCATGCGCGGACGTGGCTGTTCCGCTACTCGGCGAAGCAATCCCTTGACGTGGTTCCGTTCAGCAGTATCGAGAACGGCCCCGCGTTTTAGAACCCGGGGAACACCGCCCGCAGGCCGGCGAGGTCCACGTTCGACGCGCGGACCTCGCCGGACGCGGCGGCCGACTCATCGACGCGCCCGTAGACCAGGCGCAGCAGCGCCTCGGCGGTAAGGTCAATCGACCCGGACGGCGACGCGTCCGCGGTTCCGGCGGTCAGCGTGACGCCGCCGGTGTCGAGGGTGAACGCGCGCTCGGGGTCGGTCGTGGTGACCGCGATGACCTGCGGGCTGGCGGCCTTCTTGCCCATCCACGGCATCATCTGCCCTACGCCGTCGATCAGCAGGCTCACCGCGTCCGGCGACACGCGCGCGGACGGGTCGAGGGCGACCGCGACGTCCCACGTGTGCACGGCGTGCTCGGACAGGCGCATCCGCAGCAGGCCGGCCAGGTCCATGGTCCGGCCGAACATCGCCACCCGGAACGCCGCGACTTGCTCGGGGCTCAGCGACTCGACGAGCGCCACCAGCGAGCCGTTCACGGCGACGCCCCGCGCCGCCTGCTCGCCCGGCGGCAGCTCGTTCCAGACGTCCCAGATCGCCTGGTAGTCCTCCCGCGACGGCGGATCGCCGGCGGCCAGGCCCGAGTTCAGGTTGAGCAGGAAGATCTCCGCGCCGCTGCCGAGGTGCGAGAGCACGTCGGCGATCGACCATTCGGAGTCGTAGGACCGGGCGCGCAACTGGTCGGCGTCCAGCGGGTTGACGATAGCGGTGAGCCGGTCGTGCGAGGCGCGCAGCGCGCGAATCCAGGGACCGGGATCGGTTGCGGAATCCACGTCGAGTAATCCTACTGGGACGCTCCGTCCGGCAGGTGGATGACCCGATCCACATCGCCGGCGGCTACCGGCCAATGAGTCCCCCGCCGCGGGCGATATACGCGGCTAGCCCGCCGTCGCCGCCGCGGCGGCCCGGCCGGCGGTCCGGCCCGAGAACAGGCAGCCGCCGAGGAACGTCCCCTCTAGCGAGCGGTAACCGTGCATCCCGCCACCGCCAAAGCCGGCCGCCTCGCCGGCCGCGTACAGTCCCGGCACCGGGCTGCCGTCCGCGCCGAGCACGCGCCCGGACAGGTCGGTGTGCAGGCCGCCCAGCGTCTTGCGGGTCAGCACGTGCAGCCGGACCGCGATCAGCGGCCCCGCCGCCGGGTCGAGCAGCCGGTGCGGCCGCGCCACCCGCATGAGCCGGTCCCCCAGGTAGGCGCGCGCCCCCCGGATGGCGATGAGCTGCCCGTCCTTGCCGAACGGGTACATCGCCTCCCGGTCACGCGCCACGACCTCCGCCTGCACGGTGGCCCGGTCAAGGTGCGGGGATCCCCCGGTGATCGTGTTCATCCCGTCGACGAGCCCGGCCAGGCTGCGCCCCGTGACGAAGTCCGCGCCCCGGTCGACGAACGCCTGCACCGGCCCTGGCACCCGGCCGCCGAACCGGCTGGTCAGCATCGCGCGGCGGTCGCGCCCCGTGAGGTCGGGGTTCTGCTCGGAGCCGGACAGCGCGAACTCGCGGGCGATGATTTTCCGGGTGAGGATGAACCAGCTGTGGTCGTACCCGGTGCCGCGCAGGTACTCGAGCGTGCCGAGGGTGTCGAAGCCGGGGTACAGCGGGCCCGGCAGCCGCCGCCCGGTCGCGTCCAGCCACAGCGAGGACGGCCCGGGCAGGATCCGGATGCCGTGCATCGGCCACACCGGGCTCCAGTTGGTGATCCCCTCGACGTAGTGCCACATCCGGTCCCGGTTGATCACCTGCCCGCCGGCGTTTTCCGTGATCTCGATCATCCGCCCGTCGACGTGCTCGGGCACGCCGGACAGCATCCGTGCCGGCGGGCGGCCGAGCCGCTCCGGCCAGGCCTTCCTGACCAGGTCGTGGTTGCCGCCGATCCCGCCCGAGGCGACGATCACCGCCTGCGCCCGCAGTTCGAACGCGGCTGCCGGGGTCCGCGAGCTGGGCGTGCCCCGCGGCGCGTCGCTGGGCTCGAGCACTGTCCCCGCTACGCCGTCGACGACACCGTTCGTCACGGTGAGCGCGTCTACCCGGTGCCGGAACAGGAATCTCAGCCGGCCAGCGGCGGCCGCGGCCCGCACCCGCCGTTCGAACGGCTCGACCACCCCTGGCCCGGTGCCCCAGGTGATGTGGAATCGTGGCACCGAGTTGCCATGACCGGTGGCTTGATCGCCACCGCGTTCGGCCCAGCCGACGACGGGAACCACCCGGTGGCCCATCTGCCGCAGCCAGGGCCGCTTCTCGGTCGCGGCCCACTCTACGTACGCGCGCGCCCACCGCCGCGGCAGGTCGTCCTCGGGCCGGTCGAAGCCGGCCGTGCCGGTCCAGTCCTGCCACGCCAGGTCGACGGAGTCCCTGATGCGCAGGCGGCGCTGCTGCGGCGAGTTGACGAAGAACAGTCCGCCGAACGACCACCACGCCTGCCCGCCAAGCGACTGCTCCGGCTCCTGGTCCAGCAGCAGCACCGTCCGGCCGGCCTCGGCGGCCTCCGCGGCGGCGGCCAGCCCGGCCAGCCCCGCCCCCACCACGATCACATCAGCGTCGATGTCCAGCCCTCCGGATTCCTGAGCTTGGCCCAGCGTAGTCACCCTCGTCTAGGACAGCGCTCCAGCCCGCCGCGACGTTTCATATATCCCGAACGAAGGGTCGCTCCCGCGTACTACGGTTGATCAGTCCGGCGATCCGCGGAGGACAACGACGATGACGCGTGTGGACGTATCGATACCCGCCAGCGACGGTCGCGCCAGGGGGACGTTGCACGTCCCTGCGGATGGCGGCGGCCCGTGGCCCGGAGTGCTCGTCTTCCCCGACGCCGGCGGGTTCAGGGAAACGTTCGGGGAAATGGGCGATCGCGTGGCGGGCCTTGGGTTCGTCGCGCTGGTCCCCGACACCTTCTATCGCGCGGGCGACTGGGCGCCATTCGACGTGAAGACCCTGTTCACGGACGAGAAAGAGCGCACCAGGATGTTCGGCCTCGTGCGGGCCCTCACCACCGACGCGGTCATCGCCGACGCGCGGGCCTACGCGGACTTCCTGCTCGCCCGGCCGGAGGTGACCGGACCCGCGATCGGCACCACCGGGTACTGCCTGGGCGGCCGCATGTCGCTGATAGCCGCGAGCGGCCTCGGCGCGGCGGTCGGCGCGGCCGCCTCGTTCCACGGCGGCAGGCTGGCCGTCGCCGACGACCCGACCAGCCCCCACCTGGCCGCCGACCGCATCACCGCCACCGTGTACGTCGCGGGTGCGATCGAGGACAACTCGTTCACCGCCGAACAGGCCGAACTGCTCGAGGCGGCGCTCACCGCCGCCGGGGTCGAGCACACGATCGAGTTCTACCCCGCCCACCACGGCTTCGCGGTCCCCGACAACGAAACGTACGACCCCCAGGCCAGCGCCCGCCACTGGAAAGCCCTCCGCCACCTCTACGAGACCCGCCTCTAACCCGGGCCGTTTTACCCCACAGGACGGGTGAACACGGTGCAGGAGACTTCAACGACGGATCCCGCCGC
>Ga0187808_10000370_pt1 | contig 13374 bp, 10 predicted proteins | sample NC_wetland_sal_i_5_FD_132427 | JGI IMG/M metagenome (GOLD analysis project Ga0187808, IMG submission 132427) | Wetland sediment microbial communities from Neuse River Estuary, North Carolina, USA - ASW_3 | ecosystem: Environmental > Aquatic > Freshwater > Wetlands > Sediment | place: USA: North...
CGGCAAAGTGGCGGATGCGGAGATCAAGCGGCGCGCGGCGCTGATGCGTGCGCTGGGCGAGCGCAAGCGGGTGGAATTTGCCCGGCGTTTCGCCGGGACAAAACTTAAGGTATTACTTGAAGAACGCGGGCCGCGCGGCGAGCTCCAGGGCTACAGCCGCAACTACGTGCGAGTATCGACGCAGGGACCCGATGAACTGACAAATCGAGAAGTCGAGGTGGAGGCGTCAACCGTTGAAGGCGCGCAACTGGTTGGGGAGATTGTTCGGCCGTGGGCGGGCGAAGCCGCCTGCTGCAGGGCCGGCTGAAGGTCCCCGTACCAAACTCGAGCGTGTGCTGGGCTATTCGTTCATGCGAGCGGATCTGCTGGAGACCGCGCTGACGCATCCGAGCGCGGTGGCCGGCGGCGACGCCCATTACGAGCGGCTGGAGTTCCTTGGCGACGCGGTGCTCGATCTTGCGATCGCAGACCTGCTGATGCGCAAGTTTCCGACGGCGAAAGAAGGACCGCTGTCCAAGCAGCGTGCGTCGATCGTCAACGCGCGCACGCTGGCGCTCAAGGCGCAGGAGATTGAATTGAACGAAATGATCCGGCTGGGGAAAGGCGAGGAAAAAAGCGGCGGGCGCGAGAAGACCTCGATTCTTGCGGCCGTGTTCGAGGCGGTGATCGGCGCGATCTACACCGACGGCGGACTCGCGCCCGCGCAGCAAGTGGTCGAGCATCTGTTCACCGGCGATATCGGCGGACCGGCCGCCGAGCGCGATTACAAAACCGAATTGCAGGAAATCGCGTACCGGCATTTTCGCGCGCAGCCGGTGTACGAACTGGTCGCCACGGAAGGGCCCGATCATGCCAAGCGCTTTACCACCCGAATCAGAATCGCGGGCCGCGAGCTCGGCGTGGCCGAGGGCGGTAGCAAGAAGCAGAGCGAGCAGGCGGCGGCACGCCTCGCGCTGGATCGAATAGAAGAGGAGCGCGGCGAGCGCCATGGGTGAGCATCGCGCCGGATTCGTCACGATCGCCGGCCGCACCAACGTCGGCAAATCGACGCTGGTGAACCGGCTGGTGGGCCACAAGGTCGCGATCGTCACACCGCGTCCGCAGACCACGCGGCGGCGAATTCTCGGGATCCGCAGCGATACCGACGCGCAAATCCTGCTGATCGACACGCCCGGACTTCATGAGGCGAAGAAGCAACTGAATCAGCGCATGGTGCGGGTGGCGCGCCGCGCACTGGCAGAGGGCGAAGTCATTGTGGCCGTTGTCGAAGCAGCCGATCGCCTGAACCCGGGAGATCGCGCCGTGCTGGTTGAGATCCGCGCCCTTGGCCGCCCGACCATCGTTGCGATCAACAAAGTCGATCGCATCCCGCGCGCGCAATTGCTGCCGCTAATCGAGGAAATCAACCGCGGGTTTCCCGGCGCCGAGGTGGTTCCGGTCAGCGCGCTGACCGGCGAGAATATCGACGAGCTGTTGCTGACTCTGAAGCGGATGCTGCCGGTGAGCCCGGCGCTGATGTCGCCGGACGAGTACACCGATCAGAGCGAACGGATGATCGCCGAAGAAATCATCCGCGAGAAAATTTTCTTCAAGATGCGCCAGGAGATTCCGTTCTCCACCGCCGTCAGGGTCGAGAAGTTCGAAGACGACGCCGAGCGTAAGCTCAAGCGGATCGGCGCGACGGTGGTTGTCGATCGCGAGTCGCATAAAGGCATGCTGATCGGCGCAGGCGGGCGCACGCTCAAGGAGATCGGCACCGCGGCGCGCCTCGAGCTCGAAGAAATTCTCGGTGCGCGTGTGTTTTTGGAAATCATCGTCAAAGTCGAGCGCGATTGGACGCGCGATCCGCGCAAGCTCGCGGAGTTCGGACTGTGACCGGTTTGCGCGCAGCGCCGGGCGCCCAGGCGCGGCGGAGTGCGGCCGAAGGTCTGCCGGCCGTGGTGCTGGTCGGCCGCGCGAACGCGGGCAAGTCCACCTTGTTCAATCGAATCAGCAAGGGCGGCCGTGCGATCACCAGCGCGGTCCCCGGCACTACGCGCGACCTCAATTTCGCCCGCGCGATCCATGGCGGCCGCGAATTCGTCGTAGTCGACAGCGGCGGGCTGGAGCTTGGCGGGCATGAGCGGATGACCGAACGTATCGTCGGCGAGGCGCTGGCCGCGGTAGGCGTGGCCGATGTCGTGGTGTTCATCCTCGATGGCAAGAGCGGGCTGAGCGACGCCGACGCCGAGGCGCTCGGGCTGGTGCGCGAAACCGGATGCCCGCTGATCATGGCGGTCAACAAGATCGATCGGCCGGGACAGGAGGCCGAGGCGGCTGAGTTCTACGCGCTCGGCGATGAATTGTTTTTCATCTCGGCGGCGCATGGACGCGGAATCGACGAATTGCTCGATCAAGTTGTCGCGCGGCTGCCCGAAGGCGAAGGCGCTGTGACCGTATCCCCTGACTTGAGGCTCGCGCTCATCGGCCGCCCCAACGTAGGCAAGTCGTCGCTGCTCAACCGGCTCTCGGGTTTCGAGCGCGCGATGGTGGACCAAAGGCCCGGCACGACGCGCGATCCGGTGGACGTGCGGCTATCCGCTGAGGGCCGCGACGTGCTGTTGATCGACACCGCGGGAATCCGCAGGCCGCCGCGCGTCGAAGGCGAGCTGGAGCGTCATTCGGTGGCTCGGGCGATCGAAACGATTCGCCGCGCCGACGTCGTGCTGCTGGTGATCGACGCGAGCGAGGGGATCACCGACCAGGACGCGCGGCTGGCGCGGCTTGCGGACAGCAGCGATCGCGCGATGGTGATCGTGTGCAACAAATGGGACGTGGCGGCGAAGGAGGGGCGCAGGGTGGCGGCTTTCGTCCGCGACGCGCACGAGCGCTACCCGTTCCTCGACTACGCGACGATGGTGTTCACGTCGGCGCTCACGGGCGACGGCGTGGACGGCATCATCCCGGCTGCGATTGCGGCGGGAGATTCGTGGCGCGCAGTCTTTCAGACTTCGCGGCTGAATCGAACGCTGGCCGAGGCGACGGCAGCGATGGATCCGCCGCAGGTCGATCGCCGGCGCTTGAACCTGATGTACGTGACGCAGGTCGGCAGCGCACCGCCGCGGCTTCGATTCTTCACCAACGTCGAACGCGGCATCCCGGCGCATTACGTGCGCTTCCTCGAAACGCGATTTCGAAAGTCCCTGGGCCTGGTCGGCACGCCGCTGAGGCTCGATTTTCGGCGCACCGGCCGCTCGTGGGTGCAAGGCAGTCCGCCGGGAAGGCCGCGCGGCAAGCCGCGCGCCCGGCCCGCACCGCGCATCAAACCCGCGCGGGCGTAGGTTTGCGGCTGTGGAGCATTGGCGGGACGGCGTTTCGCAAACCGCCCGCCTCGATCAAACCAGGCTGCGGAGAAGCTCTCGGAGAACTAGGCGTAGGAGCGGTTGGAACGGCTATTACGCTTGGGCCGATCATAGCTGCTCCTTCCCTCGCACCGGAGTTATTTGGAGGTTTCGAGGGGGTATTGTCGTTTGCGAAAATGGGTATTGCCGCCTGGCCTGGGCCGCTCATATTGGGGTGGGGCGTTCGTGACGTTTACGAGAACTGCTTTTGAGCCCGACCACTGATATTGGCGATTTGCCCAGAAACGGCCGAAAGGGACGTTCGATTCAGAGGATCTTAAATCAGGAGTGCGTTCTGTGCCAGAGCTCAGAATTGAGGGCAGTGCGTTAACGCGCGAAGCACGCTCTAGAGAAGCACGGTTCAGAATAGTGTCGTGGGGCACAGTTCTACTATTGCTAACCGTGACCATATTTCTCTTTATCCTGCGCGCTTGCGGCCGTTTGAACGCCGACTCGGATCTTCTTTCCGCGTGCGCTTCCGTGTGCGCGTTCTCTTTTGTAGGGGCGATCATCGGTGCCTCCCTTCTAGCTTCTCGCGAAGCGCTGCACCGAGCTGAGCGAGAAATGATTTTTGTACTGGACGACAATGGGATTGTCCGAAAAAGGAAAGGATACTCTGATGTAAAGATTGCATTTTCTGAGATAGCGACTCTGCGCGAGGAATTGAGATGGTTGGTTATTAAAGCCTCCGAACCTCCGAGGATAATTGCAATTCCCAACAATATTATTGGATGTGATGCGATTTGCGCCGAACTCGCAAAGCGCCACCCGCTTTCTGCTCGTGCAAAGGGTATAGAATTTCCGTTGAAAACGGGCGCCTTGCTGGCGGCAGCTATTCTCAGCTGGAACGTGGTGATCTGGTCTCGCAATGAAGGGGCCGTCATCCTTTTTGGAGCCGGCGGGCTCATCACTGTCGCCATCGGGTCCTATGGCGTCTGGACAATAATGATGTCACGCCCTCAGTTGAGGCGTCTGCGTCCGCTGCTGTGGGCTTCCCTTGTCTCCGCGTGGTTGATGGCAATCCTACTGATTTACCTCCGCTTGGTGCATCTCTGACTTGGACGCAAGCTCGAAGAACGCATCGTAAGCCAACACAACGATAGCGAATTAACCTCTCAGGCAGCGTCTGGTATATTTCAGTGTCAAGGCAATTTCCGTGTTAGCAATAGTTGAGCGCAGTCAGTGATCCTCATTTTAGATTTTGGCAGCCAGTACACGCAGCTGATTGCGCGCCGCGTGCGCGAAGCCAACGTGTATTGCGAAATCCATCCGTTCAACCTGGCGCCCGAGAAAATCCGCGCGCTGAATCCGCGCGGGATAATTCTTTCCGGCGGACCGGCCAGTCTCTACGAGGAGAATGCGCCGGATATCGCCGACGAGGTGCTCAACCTTGGCTGTCCGGTGCTCGGGATCTGTTACGGCCTGTATGTGATAGCTCTGCACATGGGGGCGCGCAGCGTCGGCTCGCGACAGCGCGAATACGGACCCGCAACGCTGATAATCGACGGCGACGACGTGCTGTTCGAAGGGCTCAGCGGGCGGGAGCATCGCGTCTGGATGAGTCACGGCGACAGGGTCGAGGCGATTCCCGCCACCCTATGCGCGATCGCACATAGCGATAACTCGCCGTACGCCGCGGTCAAGACGCGCGACGGGCGCATCCGCGGCATCCAGTTTCATCCCGAGGTAGTGCACACCCCGTGCGGCACGCAAGTGCTGCGCAACTTCGTGCTGAAGATCTGCGGCGAGCGCGGCGATTGGACGATGGCGAATTTTGTCGAGACCAAAGTCGCGGAGATTCGCCGGCAGGTCGGGCCGAGCGACAAGGTCCTGATGGGGCTGTCGGGCGGCGTCGATTCGTCGGTGGCGGCGGCGCTGATTCATCGCGCGATCGGCCCGCGGCTGCATTGCGTGTTCGTCGATACCGGCCTGCTGCGCGCGGGCGAGCGCGAGCGGATGGAGAATACGTTCGCGCGCCAGCTCGGGATCGATCTCAAGGTTACGGATGCGTGCGAGCTTTTTCTGTCGCGGCTTCAGGGCGTGCTCGACCCCGAGCAAAAGCGCCGCATCATCGGCCATAGTTTCATCGACGTGTTCGAATCCGAGGAAGTCGTTCAGGGCGCGAAATTCCTCGGCCAGGGAACGCTCTACCCGGACGTGATCGAATCGGTATCGTTCAAGGGACCGTCGGCGGTGATCAAGAGCCATCATAACGTCGGCGGATTGCCGGATCGGATGCGGCTGGAACTGGTCGAACCGTTGCGCGAGTTGTTCAAAGATGAGGTGCGCGAAGTGGGACGGCGGCTCGGGCTCGGGGCGGAAGTCGTCGAACGGGAACCGTTTCCCGGCCCCGGGCTGGCAGTGCGAATCGTCGGCGAGGTCACGCGCGAGCGGCTCGATCTGTTGCGCCGCGCGGACGCGATCGTGATGCAAGAAACGGCGGCCGCGGGCTTCGGCCTCAAACTCTGGCAGGCGTTCGCCGTGCTGCTGCCGCTCAAGACGGTCGGCGTGATGGGTGACGGGCGCAGCTACGAAAGCGTGATTGCGATTCGCGCGGTCGAGTCGATGGACGGCATGACCGCGGATTGGGCGCGGCTGGACCCCGCATTTCTCGCGCGCGTGTCGAGTCGCATCACCAACGAGGTCAAAGGCGTCAACCGGGTCGTTTACGACATCACGTCGAAGCCGCCCGCGACCATAGAGTGGGAGTGACGGGTGACGGTGCGCACGCGCTTCGCGCCGAGCCCGACCGGCTCGCTGCATATCGGCAACGTCCGCTCGGGGCTGTTCGCCTACCTCTACGCGCGGCACAACGGCGGGCGGTTCATCGTGCGCATCGACGACACCGATCGCGAACGATCGACCAAGCAATCGCTCGACGAAATTCTGACCGACCTGAAATGGCTCGGGATGGAGTGGGACGAAGGTCCGCCCGACGAGGCATACTTTCAGAGCAATCGCGTCGAGCGGCATCGCGAAGCCGCGCTTAAATTGCTGCGCGAGCGAAAAGCGTATCCGTGCTACTGCTCGGCGGAGGAACTCGACGCCAAGCGCAAACAGGCCGAGCACGAGCATCGCAGGCCGGTTTACGATCGTAAATGCCGCGGGCGCGACTTTCCGGCGGATCTGACGCTGCCCGACAGGTCCGCCGGCCGCAACTATACGATCCGGTTCGCGATGCCGCTGGATGGCCAGACGGTCGTCGATGACCTGGTCAAGGGCCGGATGGTCTTTCAGAACACCGAGCTCGATGACTTTATCATCGTTCGCTCGGACGGCTCGCCGATTTACAACTTCGCGAGCATTCTCGACGACGTCGACATGCGTATCACGCACATCGTTCGCGGCGACGACCACGTCTCGAACACCCCGCGCCAGATGCAGATGGCGTACGCGCTCGGATTCACGCCGCCGGCCTTCGCACATTTGCCGCAAGTGCTGGGACCCGACGGCTCTCCGCTGTCAAAGCGCCACGGCGCGACTTCGGTGGTCGCCTATCGCGAGAACGGCTATTTCCCGGAGGCGATGCTGAACTATCTGGCGCGCCTTGGATGGTCCCACGGCGACCAGGAAATTTTCTCCAAGGACGAACTGATCAGCTATTTTGGCTTCGAAGCGTGCGGAAAATCAGCCGGCGTATTCAACCCCGAGAAATTGCTCTGGCTCAATTTCCATTACCTCAAAGAGCGGCCGATCCCGCGGCTGGCGGCTGAAATCAAACCGTTCATTGCCAGGCGCGGATGGCGGATTCCGGGCGACGACAAGTGGCTCGAGAAGGCGGTCGCAACCCTGCACGAGCGCGCCAAGACGCTGGTCGAGCTGGTGGACTTCGCGTCGTTCTACCTGAACGACGAGATCCAGATCGATGCGAAAGCGGCGGCGAAATTCCTGAAGCCGGAAATCGCGCAACCAATCCGCGCGCTGGCTGCAGAGCTCGAGTCGATCGAGGGCGAAGTCTCCGAGCGGTCGGCGCAGGCGGTGTTCGAATCGGTAATGGCGCGATTCAACCTCAAGCTCGGGCAACTCGCGCAGCCGGTCCGCGTCGCGCTCACCGGCGGCACCGTCAGCCCGGGGATTTACGAGGTGATCGCGGTGCTCGGCAAACGCCGCACCGTCGATCGCCTGAACGCCGCCGTCCGCCTGATCGAGCAGCCAGCCTGAACCGGAAACGCCCGGTCACTTCGTGTTGGTGGGTGGCAGCACCAGGATTTGCCCGTTCATCTCCGGCTGATGGATCGTGCAATAGAAGGTAAAGATGCCGTCCCGGTGAAATGTGAATACGTACGAGGTCTTGGAGAGCGGCGCCAGCGTCACATGCATCAGGACAGTAAAATCCGGCGCAGTGAGCATGAGGTCGTGCTCGTCATCGGGCTGCAGATTCCAAAACGTGAGCATCGTCGGCACTTCGCGGCGAATCGCAATGAAGTTCGGCGAGAATGCGTAAACCTCGCCGAATTTGGCGACCGTCTCCTTGGGCCCCGTCTCCTTGATCGCGACCGCTTCCGTCAAAACCGTCACTTCCGCCTCTACGTCGCCCGTCGTCGCGATGGAAACGATCTTCGACGCGGCCCCGCCCGCCAGGTAATAGTGGCTGTCCGTCGGTGGCGCCGCCGCAGCACTCGCGACGCCAATCAACGCCGGTAATATCGCCGGCGCGGCTGCCATCACTCCTCGCCAAATCGCGTTCATCGCCACATTCATGCAAGGCCTTCCTCGTCTTTTGTGATTGGAGGCACGGCCCTACTTCCCCGCGGCTCATCCAACTAGTAAATTTGTAGCATGAGTGTACTTGTACCATACGTAGTCGAGCAGACCGGCCGCGGCGAGCGTTCTTACGATATCTATTCGAGATTGCTCAAGGACCGGATCGTGTTCCTGGGCGGGACCGTCACCGATGACCTTGCCAACCTGGTCACCGCGCAACTCCTGTTCCTCGAGTCCGAGGATCCGGAGCGCGAAATCAATATGTATATCAACTCGCCGGGCGGATCGGTCACCGCCGGCCTGGCTATCTACGACACAATGCAATTCGTCAAGCCTCCGGTCTCGACGCTATGCGTGGGGCAGGCCGCCAGCATGGGCTCTCTGCTGCTGGCCGCAGGAGCCAAGGGCAGAAGATACGCGCTGCCGCACTCGCGGATACTGATCCATCAGGTCTCCGGCGGGTTCGAAGGGGCGGCGAGCGACATCGAGATTCACGCGCGCGAGGCGCTGCGTCTTCGCGAAATCCTCAACGACATCCTTGCTCATCATACGGGCCAAAATGCCAAGAAGGTCGAGAAGGATACCGACCGCGACAACTTCATGTCTGCGGCGCAGGCCGTCGAATACGGACTTATCGACGAAGTAATCTCGGGCCGGCCACTGAAGGCTGCGCTCTAGCCAGCGCCCGGCCTGCGCTCGGCCATGGACGCGCAACATAACATCGAAGGCCAGGCTGGCGAAAAGATCGAACGGTTCCGAATTCGCGGGATGCATTGCGCGAATTGCGCGCGGACCATCGAAAACGCGGTCGCGCCGATCCCCGGCGTCATCGACGCCCATGTGAATTTCGCGGCCGAGACGCTCACCGCGCGCGTCAGCGACAAACTCGCTGCAGGTGAAATCGAGGCGCGGGTCGCGGCCGCCGGCTACGGCGCGATCGCCGAGTCGAACCGCATTGGCGCGGGCGAATCCGCTCTCGATCGCCAGGATGCGCGCCGCAACCTGCGCTGGGTGGTTTGCGCTGCGATTGGCGCCGCAGTCGTCATGTACCTTCAGGATCGCGCGGGCATCGCCGCGCGCATCGCGACGCTCGTCGCAGCTACGACCCTAGTGTTTACCGCCGGGCTGACCTTCTACCGTGGCGCGTGGATCGCCGCGCGCAATCGCACCGCGAACATGGATACGCTGGTGGCGCTTGGCATCAGCGCCGCCTGCTTCTACTCAATCCTCACCACGTTTCCCGCCATCTTCTTCGCCGGTCCGCGATTCTTCGATACCGCCGCCGAGCTGATCCTTTTTATCCGCTTCGGCAAATTCCTCGAGGCGCGGGCCCGCGGCCGCGCGATGGCTGCGTTGCGATCCTTGCTGACCCTCGTCCCGGACCTTGCCACCGTGGTGCGCGACGGCCAGGAGATGGTTGTCCCCGTTTCCAAGTTGGCCGTCGGCGACATCGTGCTGGTCAAGCCCGCTTCGAGAATTCCGGTTGACGGCGTGATTGTCACCGGCGCAAGCGCCATCGACGAGTCGATGCTGACGGGCGAGTCGATGCCGGTGGACAAGTTGGCGGGCGATGAGGTCTCCGGCGGCACGCTCAACAGCGCCGCTGCGATTACGGTTCGGGCGACGCGCGTTGGCTCTGAGACCGCGCTTGCACAAATAGTCCGAATGGTGGCGGACGCGCAGGGCGACAAGGCTCCCATTCAGCGGGTCGCCGACGCGGTCGCAGCGCGATTTGTGCCGGCGGTGATCGCGACCGCGGCGCTGACCTTTTCTGCGTGGATCTGGTTCGGCGCGAGTCTCGCGATGGCGTTGACGGCGATGACCGCCGTGTTGGTGATCGCCTGCCCGTGCGCGATGGGATTGGCGACGCCGACTGCGCTTATGGTCGGTAGCGGGCTCGGCCTGCGGGCGGGGATTTTGTTCAAGCGCGCATCCGCGCTTGAACTGATCACGCGAATCCGGGTCATGCTGTTCGACAAGACCGGCACCCTGACGGTTGGCCGGCCGGAACTCGAGTCGGTCGTCGCGCTCGACGGCGACGAGAATAGTGCGCTGTCCTTTGCCGCGATCGCCGCCGCCGGATCGATTCATCCGCTGTCGCGAGCAGTCACCTCCAGCGCACGCGCGCGCAACCTCGCGCCGCAATCCGCTCCCGACAACTCACGCGAGATACCGGGCCTGGGCGTTACCGCCGAGCATCGCGGAAAACAGATCGCGCTCGGCAACGACCGGCTGATGACGCAGGTGGGCGCAGCCGTCGATTCCCGCGCCCGCGACGAGGCGGCTCGGATAGCGGCATCCGCGGCGACGCCGCTGTTTCTCGCGCTCGATCGCAACGTGACGGCGGTACTCGCGTTCCGCGATCCGGTCAAGGCGGAGGCGCGCGGTGCGATCGCGGCGCTGCACCGGATGGGCATCCACACGGTGATGATTTCCGGCGACAACGCCGAAGTCGTAAAGACCGTGGCGGCTCGATTGGGGATCGGCGAGTTCCATGCGCAACTGATGCCGGCGGGCAAGATTGCGCTGGTCAAGCGCTACCAGGACTCCGGCCTGTTCACCGCGATGGTCGGCGACGGTATCAACGATGCGCCCGCGCTGGCCGCCGCCGACATCGGAATCGCAATCGGCTCCGGCACCGACGCTGCCAAGGAAACCGGCGATGTCGTGCTCACCCGCAACGACCTGTACGACATCGTCCGCGCGCTGGTGCTCGGCCGTTTGACGCTGAGCAAGGTGAAGCAAAACCTCTTTTGGGCGTTTTTCTACAACGTGATCGGAATTCCGATCGCCGCCGGCGTTCTCTATCCGTCGTTCGGAATCATGCTGAATCCCGCCTTGGCCGGACTTGCGATGGCGCTGTCGAGCGTCAGCGTCGTCAGCAACGCGCTGCTGCTCAATCTCACCGGGCCGCGAAAATTGAGGGCGGTGCGTGCCGAAGTCGAAGCAGGGCAGGGCCCGGTTGCGCCGAATTCCCCGGCTCCGCCACAAGCGCGCATCGAGCGAGCTGAAAAAGAGGAGATAGCAATGGCAGCGAAATTAAAATGCGAAAAGTGCGGCTTCGAGACCGCGATGCCCGTGCATTGCAATCGCCCGATGCACTCTGAACGCGTCGGCAACGAAACCAAGCTTGTGTGCTGGATGGGTCCCAAATGCGGTGTCGTCGATGTACCCAGGCATTGCGAGGCTCCCATGCACGACGCCGCCTAGCGCATCGCGCGCATTGCCGCGCGCTAGAGCAGGGGACCGTCGGCGCCGAGCATCGCGCGCCTGATCAACTTGATTGGAAGCGCGCCTTGCTTGAGAAACTCGTCATGAAATTTGCCCAGTTCGAACGCGGCGCCCTGCTGTTTGCGCACATCCTCGCGCAATTTCAAAATCATCAGCTTCCCCAATTGATAGCGCAGGTAGCCGGGATCGCCGGTGCCTCGCAGCGCCTCGACCATCGCGTTATGCGGCGTCTGGTAAGCGTTGTCCTCGAAAAACTTCGCCGCCTGGTCCACTGTCATCCCTTGCGTGTGCATTCTGATTGCGACCAGGTACCGGCACGCGCGCATCAGCGCCATCTGCAACTGCGCCAGCCGGTACTTCGGATCGCCATCATGCAATCCCTCATCGAGCATCATCTGCTCGCAGTACAAGCCCCAGCCTTCGATGTCCGCACCCGACCCATAAATCAGGCGAACGATATCCGGGTTCAACCGGTTGTTGAGGAACTGCACGTAGTGCCCCGGATAGACTTCGTGAACTGAGGTGTCCGAAATGTTCGGCGCCGAATAGAACGCGAGCAGCTGTTCCTTCTCCGCCGCGGGCCACGACGGATCGGGAAGCGTGACGTAATAGAATGCCTCGGTCGTTTTTTCGAACGGCCCTGGCGAGTCCATCGACGCGAACGTCGTCGCGCGCATGTAGGGCGGCGTCTCACGCACCATCGGCAGCACGTCGGACGGCACCGTGGCGATATGATGCGCGATGACGTACGCGCGAAGGTCCGCAAGTCCGGCAGCGACGGCGGACAACACGTGCGCCGCGTCGGGATGCACCCGGGCGAGCGATTTCATCACCTCTCCCGGCGAACGATTCGGGTCGATTGCGGCCGCGGTCTTCTGGAATTCGCCGCGCAACCGCGCCAGCTCTTTTACTCCGACCTGTTCCAGTTGATCGAGCGGAATATCGACCATGTCGGCGTCGTTGAGCATCCGCCGATACGCGGCGGCGCCGATTGCGTAGTCTCCCGACGCGCTGGGCATCAGATCGTTCTTAAGCCATCGCGCGTAGCCCTCGATCGCGGCGACCAGGTTTGCATTGGCCTTTGCGAAGGCCTGCTTGTCAGGACCGTCGGCGACCTTCGCGAACGCGAGCGGAACGTCATTGTTGAAAAATGCGATCGTTGCCGGCATTTGTCGAAGCGCGATATTGACGGCGATCTTCGGCGTCCGTAAAGGCTCCAGGTTGCGCCGCGCGGCTTCGAGATTCTCGAGCGCGGCAACCTCGCGCGCAGTCACCGAACGAATCCTGGCCTCGGCGGGCGCGAACTCGCGCTTGATCAGGGCGTTTATCGACGAGGTAGGCAGGTACATTTCGGGGTCGCGCTGGTAGCTGCGGACCTGTTCCGTCCACAGCAGCTCGCCGTCGGCGTGCGCCATCAGTAATTCGCGATCGGCTTCGTTCGTCGGCGAAAGGGATTTCGCATCGTCGGCGCCAAACACTCCAAGCCACTTCTTCGCGTGGCGGATCACCTCGTCGATGCCGTTGCGGCTCAGATCGTCAACACGATTGTCGAAGCGATGATCCCCCAGCCGGGTCGCATTCTCTGGATAGAGCCGCAGCTCGGCCTCGACAAACACCGCGGCTTGCGCTCTAAACGCCCGATCGGACGCCGTTGTCGACTGCGCGGGACTGGACGACGAGGTCTGCGCAATCGCCGGCGCGGCGCTCGAGATGATGAGAGCGAGCCCGATTATCAGACGCGCCGCAGCCATGGCGGCTATGCGATAAGCTGCTGTTTTCACGGGGCGCATGGGCGTGAAGCTGCCGAGTTGCGCGGCCTAACCGCGAGAACTCGCGGCTACTTCAGCGTGTTGGCAAACAACTCCGTCAGCTTTTCGAATGCGCGCTCGGCTTGAGCTTGGTTGTAGATCGGAGCGTCCGGCACCGTCCAGCCGTGGAACGCGCCTTCGTACACTTCGCTTTGATATTTGCCGCCCGACGCGTCTAGCGCGCGATCGAACTTCTCGATCCCCTCTTGCGGTATGCTGCGATCGTTGGTCCCGTGTCAGAAATAGAGCCG
>Ga0187808_10000371_pt1 | contig 13370 bp, 14 predicted proteins | sample NC_wetland_sal_i_5_FD_132427 | JGI IMG/M metagenome (GOLD analysis project Ga0187808, IMG submission 132427) | Wetland sediment microbial communities from Neuse River Estuary, North Carolina, USA - ASW_3 | ecosystem: Environmental > Aquatic > Freshwater > Wetlands > Sediment | place: USA: North...
AGATGTTGACCCCGCCGGAGATGATCGTGAACGCCTTGCGGTCGGTGAGGAACAGGAAGCCGTCCTCGTCGAGGTAGCCGATGTCGCCCAGGGTGGTCCAGGTCGGGTGGACCGGGTGCTGCGAGGCCTGTGTCTTGGCCGGGTCGTTGTGGTAGGTGAACGGGACTTCGTCGCGCTCGAAGTAGACGACGCCGGTCTGGCCCGCGGGCAGTTCGGCCCCGTCGTCGGCGCAGATCCGCACCGTGCCCAGGATAGGGAGGCCGACGGTGCCCGGCTTGGTGAGCCAGGTGCCGCTGTCGATGGCGGTCATGCCGTTGCCCTCGGTGCCCGCGTAGTACTCCAGCAGGATCGGGCCCCACCAGTCGATCATCTTCTGCTTGACCTCGACCGGGCAGGGCGCCGCGGCGTGGATCGCGACCCGCAGGCTATGTACCTGGTAGTGGTCGCGGGCTTCCTGGGGGAGCCGCAGCATCCGGACGAACATGGTCGGCACGAACTGCGCGTGCGTGGTGCGGTGGTCCTGTATGGCCTCCAGGGCCCGCTCGGCGTCGAACCGCTTCATCATGACCACGGTGCCACCGAGGGCCTGGACCGCGCCGCAGAAGCGCAGCGGTGCCGCGTGGTAGATCGGCCCGGGCGACAGATAGACCGTATCGGTGTTGAAGCCGAAGCCCAGGCGGGCCAGCTCGACCAGAGCCTCGCCGGGCTCGTCCACCTGGGCCCCGGGCAGCGACGGCCGGACGCCCTTGGGCCGTCCGGTGGTGCCTGATGAGTACAGCATGGTGGCACCGCGGGGCTGGTCGGCCAACGGCGCGCCCGGGGCGGCCGCGATCGTCTCCTCGTAGCTGCCGTAGCCAGGGATCGCGCCGCCGAAGGCCAGCCGCAGCTTGACCGCCGGGGTCAGGTCCGTGAGCGCCGTGGCGGTCCCGGCCTGCTCGGCGGACACGATCAGCGCGGCGGCGCCACTGTCGTTGACGATGTAGGCAACCTCGTCCGGTTTGAGCCGGTAGTTGACCGCCGTGATGTACAGGCCGGAGCGCAGCGCGGCCCAGTAGACCTCCAGGGCGCGCAGGCTGTTCTCGGTCAGCAGCGCCACCACGTCGCCGGGCCGCAGCCCGGCGTCGTGCAGGACGTGGGCCAGCTGCGCGGAGCGCCGCTCCAGGTCACCGTAGCTGAGCGTCTCGCCGGTCCCGGCCATGACCGCGGCGAACCGGTCCGGGGCTTCGGCCGCGTACGTGCCTGGGTACATGGTCGCCGTCCTTCGCGCTCGCAGGCTCATGGTCTGCGCCCATTATGGCTGGCTAGCGTCCGAGGCTGTCCAGTTCGGCGACCGCGTCCGGCGGGAGGACCAAAGACATTTGCACGGAACGGTCCGTGGCGCAACGCTCTAATCTAAGTTAAAAATGACAACCAGGTCAGGCGACGACGGCGATATACCGCCAGTCCAGGACGTCTCGCGGCGTGGCCCTGGCCCCGCCGACTTCCCCGCCGGGCCAGCCGAGCCCGCTGGGCGAGAGGGCGCTGCGGGGCCAGCCGACTCCGCCGTCTCGCCCGGGCGCCTCGGCCCGGACCAGGGAGCGCAGGTGAACCAGCCCGCCGCCGCCCGGGAGCGGGTCGACCTGCTCGACGGAGATCGTGCTGCGCAGCGTGTCCCCCTCGTGCACCGGGCCCAGGTGGTCGCAGCCGTGCCAGGCCGCCACCGTGACCAGGGACGGCAGCGAGCGGGCCGTCTGGGCCAACGCCAGCCCGATGGTATGGCCGCCGTAGACGAGCCGCAGGCCGCCGGCGGCCTGCGCGTCGTGGTGTACCGTCGCCACGTTGAGGGTCACCCGGGCCAGTTCCGGCGCGCTGGAGACCACATCGCCGCCGGCCACGGTCCAGCTCTGCCCGGCCCGCAGCTCGCCCAGGCGAGGGCCAGCGGCCTGCCGGGCGAACCAGTCCAGCCGCCAGCCGCTGACCAGCCCCGCTGGATCCTGGGGGTCAGCCGGCTGGCCCACCGAGGCCAAGTCGTCGGCGTGCCCGGTCTGCCGGTCCCGGTCGCGCAGCGGGAGCATGGCACAGCGCCAGAAGTCGAGAACCGGTTGCCGGTCCTGATCCACGGTGGTGATCCGGAGGACCGCGAGGCCCGTGGGCGGGCGGCTCTCCCGCGGCTGGTTTTGCCTCAGCGCCACGATCTGAGTGGAGGTCCGGAGCGTGTCGCCGAGCCGGGGGGCACGGCGCAGGGCTAGCCCGCGGTAGAAGAGGTTGGCCTTGACGTGCTGCGTGACCATGGTGGACTGCCCGATCGCGACGTCCCAGACCAGGCTGGGTGACGCGAGCGGGGCCCCGCCGGTGACCAGGCGGCAGAGCTCGTGGTCGGTAGCCAGCGCGAGCCGGTCCCCGGTGATGGCCTGATGCGCCGCAGCCAGCCCGGAGGTCAGCGTGACGCCCGGCGCGCCGCTGAACTTCTGGCCGACGGCCAGCTCGTCGAAGTACGGCCCCTCGGCGGATGGAGGGTGCATGGTCATGCTCCTCCAGGCGCGGGAGGGGTCTAATTAATGCTAAGGCCGACCTTCAGGGAGCAGATGGTGAGCAGTCTTTCCGCGGAGGAACGAGCGGTCGTCGACACCGTGGCGGAGTTCGTCGACCGGGACGTTCGGCCGGTGGTGCGCGAGCTCGAGCACGCCAACGAGTACCCGGAGAAGCTGATCGGCCGTATGAAGGCCATGGGTATCTTCGGGCTAGCCATTCCCCAGCCCTACGGTGACGCGCCGGTCTCGACGGCGTGCTACGTGGAGGTCACCGCCGAGCTGGCTCGCGGCTGGATGACCTTGGCCGGCGCGATGGGCGGGCACACGGTGGTCGCCAAGCTGCTGCTGCATTTCGGCACCGAGGAGCAGAAGCAGCGCTACCTGCCCCGGATGGCTACCGGGGAGGTCCGGGCCGCGATGGCGCTGACCGAGCCGGGCGGCGGCTCCGACCTGCAGGCCATGACCACGACCGCGCGATTGGACGGTGACGGTTACCTGGTCAACGGGGCCAAGACCTGGATCACCAACGCGCGCCGGTCCCAGCTGATCGCGCTGCTCTGCAAGACCGACCCGGAGGCGCGGCCCAGGCACAAGGGCATCAGCCTCCTGCTGGTCGAGCACGGCGACGGGCTGGAGGTCTCGCGCGACCTGCCGAAGCTCGGCTACAAGGGCGTGGAGAGCTGCGAGCTGTCCTTCACGGACTACCGCGCGCCCGCTGACGCCCTGCTCGGCGGCGAGCCGGGCCGTGGCTTCGCCCAGATGATGAGAGGCCTGGAGATCGGCCGCATCCAGGTCGCGGCCCGGGCGGTCGGGGTAGCCCAGGCGGCCTTCGACGACGCGCTGCGCTACGCACAGCAGCGGGAGAGCTTCGGCGTACCGATCTGGAAGCACCAGGCGATCGGCGGGCTCCTGGCCGACATGGCGGCCAAGCTCACCGCGGCCCGGCAGCTGGTGCGGTACGCCGCCGAACGGTACGACGCCGGGCAGCGATGTGACATGGAGGCCGGTATGGCCAAGCTGTTCGCCTCGGAGGCCGCCATGGAGATCGCGCTGAACGCGGTCAGGATCCACGGCGGTTACGGCTACTCGACCGAGTACGACGTCGAGCGCTACTTCCGCGACGCGCCGCTGATGATTGTGGGCGAGGGTACCAATGAGATCCAGCGGAACGTGATAGCGGCGCAGCTGGTCTCGCGCGGCGGGCTCGATCGCTGACCTCGCGCCGGCTGACCGCCAGGATCCTATAGTTGACTCGTGCCTAGAAAACCGGACGCTCGCGCAGACAACGGCTCAGGTGAGGCGGGCTCGAAGTCCGCGCGGACCCGGGAGCGGATCCTCGATGCCGCCGCGCACGTACTGAGCCGCAAGGGCTATGCGGGCACCCGGCTGAGCGACGTGGCCGATCAGGCCGAGATCCAGGCGCCGGCCATCTACTACTACTTCCCGTCCCGCGATGACCTCATCGAGGAGGTCATGTGGTCGGGCATCGCGTACATGCGCGAGCACATGGCCCGGGTGATGGCCGCGCTGCCGTCCGGTGCCGACCCGCTCGATCGCATCGACGCCGCGGTCGAGGCACACCTGCGGTACGCCCTGGAGATCTCCGACTACACCACCGCGTCGATCCGGAACGCGGGGCAGGTCCCGGAAGGCATCGCGGTCAGGTACACGGCCGAGGCGTCCCAGTACGGCGACATGTGGCGCAAGCTGCTGCAGGACGCGGACAACGCCGGGCTGCTGCGGCACGACCTGGACCCGATGGCCGCGCGGATGCTCGTACTGGGCGCGCTCAACTGGGCGGCCGAGTGGTGGAATCCGCGCCGGGGTTCGCTCGACACGGTGGTCCGGACCGCGCAATCCCTGGTCCGGCACGGGCTAGGCCCCCTAGCCGCCGAGTCCCCCGCCGGGCCCGGATCCGTGGAGGGCAAGGCCCGGGCCCGACGGCGGCCCATGATCGGCTGACGCCGCCCGTCGCACGTTATAGCCGGGATAGATTTCTAATCTGCGTTAGGAAGCTGGATTGCCATCGAGCACGTTCTGTAATACGCCGTCCGACGGCGCGCAGATCACCGCGTACCGACGGCCCCGGCCGGCCCGGGCCGGGCAGCTGGCCCAGAAACCCGCTGGCGGGCCGACCAGCGCCGGGGCTATCGTCTGGTCCGTGGCCGGCCGCGGACCCAAAGTGCGCTCACCTGACCATCGGCCACGGACATTGGCCCGCCGCCAAAGAGGCCAGTCGCCTGGCTACGTGGGTGTCACGTTTCGGCTCCCCCGCGCTGCAATTTCCGGAGTGGCGCGTGAGGTTATTTATGCACGAAAAGTTGGCTCAATCAGCGTGGCGTTCGCCAAGAATGTCAGGCCGGATTGCTAGTATCGAACTAGAAGATGAAACAGGATCCTCAGCAGGAATGGAGCAGCCTAAACACCGATCAGCAGCCGTCGGCCCGCGACCATCCGGATGGAGGTGAGCACCCGGTGAGTGATAATCCCGCGTTCGTCAGTACCCATGAGGCCCTGGGGATGCTTCGCACCGTGATGCGCTACCTGTCCGCCGCCGACCATGCTGCGATGGCCGCCGAGGCCCAAGCGGAGTGCCTGCTGGCCCTGGAGGAGATGGACGCGGTCAAGACCGCGACCCGGGCCAAGGTGCTTGGCGCGTTCACCGCGGCACAGGGATATTCGGCCGACGCGGACTACAGTCCGCGGTCCTGGCTGATCCATCGGACCCGGATCACCCGGGGCGCCGCGGCCGGATACCTCGCCTGGGCGCGCCGCGCGACCGCGCATCCGCAGGTGATTCAGGCGCTGGCCGAGCGGAACGTCTCGGAGTCCTACGCCAGGAAGATCTGCGAGTGGAGCGACAAGCTGCCCGCCGACTGCCGGGATGCTGCGGACGCGATCTTGATCGCCGCCGCCAAGGCCGGGGCGCGCCTGGACGACCTGGTTCAGCTGGCCGCGGAGATGTACACCCGATCACTCCCTGACCCCGACGGCGGCGATGACCGGCCGGACGAGAAGTTCGAGGACCGGTCCGTCCGGGTGGAGACCACGTTCGAGGGTGCCGGGGTCATCACCGGCGATCTCACCCCCGAGTGCACGGCGGTGGTGACCGCAGTGCTGGAGTCGCTGTCGGCGCCGGCCGGGGCGGAGGACACCCGGACCCGGGAGCAGCGCTGCCACGATGGGCTGCAGGAGGCGATGCGACGCCTGGTCGCCAGCGGCCTGCTGCCGGAGCGGGCCGGACAGCCGGTGAAGGTCTGGGCACACATCTCGCTGGCCGAGCTGCGCGCCCTCGACGACGGGTCGGTGCTGCAGGAGGAGTGGATCGGCGAGATGGCTGCCCGGTGGGCTGCCCGCCGCGCCGCCTCCTCGGAGGGCGGCGGGAGCGACGGCGGGGCCTGGCTGCAGGGTAAGGCCGCTCGGGCCATGGCTTGCGACGCGATCATCGCCCCGATCGTCACCGGCGATGTTGATCCAGGCGCGCTGGATGACCTGGTGCGGCTGTGCGTCCAGCTGGACCGCCTCGACCACGCCGCCGACCGCCTCGGCACAGCCTGCGACGGCCCGGCAGACCCTCAGCCGGAGGCCTCGCCGTCCCGGGAGGCGCTGCAGAAGGCGATCATCGGCAAGGCGGTGGACCTCCTGTCGGGTCCGGGCGGGCTGGCGTCTTTCCTGCGGACCCGGCAGCTGGGGGCCCGGCTGGCCGGGCCGAGCCTGCCGCTGGACATCGGCTACTCCAAGACCATCCCGCCAGGGATCCGCAACGCGGTGATCCTGAGGGACCGGCGCTGCCGCTGGCCCGGCGGCTGCCGCCAGCCCGCAGCGGCCTGCGAAGTCCACCATGTCAAGCACAAGGCCCACGGCGGTCCCACCAGCGTCACGGACTGTGTCTTGCTGTGCTCGTTCCATCACCAGATCGTCATTCACCGGTGGGGCTGGACGCTGGTGCTCAACCCGGACGGGACCACCACGGCGTGGAACCCCGACCGGACCAAGGTGCTGCACAGCCACGGACCCCCGGCCCGCGCCGGGTAATGACGCCGGCAGCCGCCCGAGACGGCGTGCAACACGTACACCGGTACGCCCAGCACCGCACGCAGATGCGCCACGACGGGCTCGGCCGACCACCACGGGTCGTCGGCGGCAAACGGGCCCGACGACCCCGAGGTACGTGCCGCCATAGGTCACCCGGGCGCTGACGGTTCGTACCACCCGGCCAGTGTGAATGTTCTCGGGCGACAACAGTGAGGAGATGCCTGTTTGCTGGGATGCTATGAGCGTCGATGTGGAGGAGGGCACAGTGCCAGGGCAGATTGCGACGGGCGGAATCCATCATCTGCGGCTCACCGTGACGGACGTACAGCGGAGCCGCGAGTTCTACACCAGCCTGCTCGGCTTCCAGGTCGCGGTGGAATCGCCTCCGCCGGGCGACCCCGGCGCGGACGAGGTGTTCAAGATCTTGTTCGGCGGCGTGGTCATGATCCGCGGCAACCTGCTGATGGGGCTGCGGCCAATGGCGCCCGCTGGTGACCGCTTCGACCCGGACCGGGTGGGCCTCGACCATCTCAGCTTCGACGTGGCCAGCCGCGAGGACCTGGAGCAGGCGGCCCGGCTGTTCGATGAGCACGGCGTGACCCACGGCGTGATCACCCGCCTGGCGGGGTTCGGCATCGACGTGCTGCCGTTCGAAGACCCGGATGGCATCCAGCTGGAGCTCACCGCGCCGGTCGCCCCGGCCGCGGATGCCGGCGGGTGACCGCAGCGGGGCGCCGCTCCGGCGCCTCGTCCAGCCCGGAAGAGATCAGGCAGTTCGTGGCCGGGCAGGTGGCGAGCTACAAGCAGCTCCGGCGGCTGGAAGTGATCGAGGCGATCCCGAAGTCGGCCTCGGGGAAAATCCTGCGCCGGGTGCTCCGGGACGCCGCAGCAGGCCAGTCAGCCGCTGAGCGGGCCTAGGTCCAGGCCGCGGGCCAGCTCGCGGGGAGTGCGCATCCGCCAGGCGTCGGTTACGAGCTCGGTCAGGCGGTCGATGTCCACCTCCGCCAGCCGCAGCAGTACCAGCGGCCAGCCGTCGTAACCGGGCGCGGTGAAGAAGATGCTCGGCTCGCCGAGGAGCAGGGCCTGCTTCTCGGCCTCATCGCCGACGTACAGCACCGCGATGTCGGTCCGGATGACCCGGCGCTGGCCGGGCTTGCGCTCGGGGTAGGACCAGACGAATCCCTTGCCACCGACTCGGAAGTCGAAGCCGTCGCTGTCGATCTCCTCCACATGCGGCAGGGCCAGCGCGAGGCGGCGCACGTCATCGGCGTCAGCCATACCGGCTAGCCCTTGCCGGGGTTGAAGATCTCGCGCGGGTCGAGGGCGCGGCGCACGGCGGATTGCAGCGCGAGCGATCCGGGGTCGAGTTCACGGCGCATGCCGTCGCGCTTGAGGATCCCGACGCCGTGCTCACCGGTCACCGTGCCGCCGAGCGCGATCGCGGCGTCGAGCAGCTCCTCGAACGCCGCCTGCGCCTCCAGCCGGGCGGCGTCGTCGCCAGACGGAGTGACCAGCAGCGGATGCAGGTTCCCGTCGCCAGCGTGGGCGACGGTCGCGATCCGTAGCCCGTGCCGCGCGCCGATCTCATTCACCTGCTCCAGCATCGCGGGAACCCGAGAGCGCGGGACGCAGACGTCCTCGGTGAGCACGGGGCCGAGCCGCTCGAGCGCCGGGTAGGCCAGCCGCCGGGCCTCGAACAGCGCCTCGGCCTCCGCGTCATCGGTCGACTGCTCGACCCAGAGGGCCCCGGCGTCGGTCATGGTGGCGGCGATGTCGGCCGCCTCGGCCGCGCCCGAATCCCCCGGCGTGTCGACGCGGGCCAGCAGCAGCGCCGTGGCGTCCGCCTCGATGCCCATATGCTTCCAGTCCTCGACCGCCTCCAGGCAGGCCCGGTCCAGGAGCTCGAGAATAGCGGGGGTCAGCCCGCACCGCGTGATCTGGGCCACGGCCTGGCCGGACGTGACCAGGTCACCGAAGGCGCCGACGATCGTTCGCGGTGTCCCGGCGCGCGCGGGGCGCAGCCGCAGGGTCACCTCGGTCACCACGCCGAGCGTGCCCTCGGAGCCGACGAACAGCCCCACCAGGTCGAGCCCGGCGACACCCTTGGTGGTCCGCCGTCCGAGGCGCACCGCCTCGCCGTAGGCGACGGGCCCGCCGACGACGGCGCGCAGGCCCAGCACGTAGTCGCGGGTGACGCCGTACTTCAGGCAGCACAGGCCGCCCGCGTTGGTGGCGACGTTGCCGCCGATGGTGGACCACCGGGCGCTGGCCGGGTCGGGCGGGTACCACAGCCCGTGTTCGGCGACGGCGGCCTTGAGATCGCTGTTGATCACGCCCGGCTGGACGACGGCCAGGAGGTTGTCCGGATCGATCTCGAGGATCTGGTTCATCGGCGACAGGTCGAGGATGACGCAGCCGCTGACCGCGTTGGCGCCACCGGACAACCCGGTGCCCGCTCCGCGCGGCACGATCGGGACGGCAAGTTCGGCACAAGTACGCACCACGTGCTGAATCTCGGTCTCGGAACGGGCGTGGACTCCGACGGCGGCCTGCCCGGTCGGCGCCCACTCGGCGTCGTCGTGCGAGATGGCCGCCAGGACGTCGGGATCGACCACGAGACGCTCCGCCGGGAGCCCGCGGCGGAGTGCCTCCACGAGGGTGAGGTCCATGCCAGAACCCTAAGCGCTGGTCCGGCGGCCGGCCAGTTTCGGCGGCCGGGGCCTCGAGGAGCTGGTCGAGGGCGGCGGCCGCGTCCAGCGGGTGGGCGACGGGGGCCCACCGGGCGCCGGACAGGCCAGCGAGCTGGGCCGCTTGCTCGTGGTCGTCGGCCGGGGCCAGGATGATCAGCTCGGCCAGGCTGCAGGCGGTCTCAAGGGTGTCGTCCTCATCGGTGCTGCGGCAGTCCGACAGCAGGACGACGACCCGGCGTCGGGCCCGGGCCGGGGCCAGCTGCTCACGCGCGGCCTTCAGCGCGTCGGCCAGCCTGGTCACGCCGTGGCCGCGCAGCCGGAGGAGCCGCTCGGCCACCACCGCGGGCGCGATGTCGCTGCCCAGCGGCCTGATCACCTCGACGGTCGCCGCGAAGGACAGCACGGCGTGCTCCTGCGGGGCGCGCAGCGCGCAGGCGGCAGCGACGGTCGCGGCCGCCGCCAGCCGCGCACCACTCATCGAGCCGGACCGGTCGACCACGACCGCGAAGGCGGTGCGCGGCCGGGCCCAGTGGACGGTGGTCAGGTCGTCGTGCCCGACCGGCCCAGGGCGGGCCGCCGAGATACCGTCGATCGACGCGTCGATGTCCAGGTCGCCGTCGGTGGCACCGCGGGCGGGCCGCAGCCGGGAGGTCCCGCGCATCGCGGGCCGCCCGGCCCGGGCCCGGTCCAGCACGATCTGCGCGCTGAGCCGGATCGCGGCGGCCCGCAGGCGCTCGTCGGTGGCCGTGGTCATGAGGGCGAGCAGCTCAAACGTGGTCGGGTCGCTGGCCAGGGCCCTGCTCATGGCGTCCTCGTCGAGCAGCCCGGCCTCGGGGCTGATCTCGGCGAAGCGAGGGTGACGGGCCAGCTCGTGCCGCCCGACGGTCCTGCCCTCGGGCCGTCCCGATTTGGGTGATGGCCGGCGCGGCCCGCCGGCCGCCGGCGCGGTCGGCGGGCCGGTCATTCCCCCGGGCTGGTGTCGCCTCCCCCACGGGCGGACCGAACGCTCCGGAAGATCTCCTCGATGACCTGGTCGGCGGACCGCCGGCATGACTCGTGCCGCCGGACGCGGCCGGACAGGGTGGTCAGGGCCGCGTCCAGCCCGGCCTGCCAGTCGTCGGCCGGGACGGCGCGGATGTCGGCCAGTTCGGGGACCAGCCGCGCGTAGTCGATGGCGCCGCGGACCGAGGCGCCCGAGCGCAGATCGGGATGCTCGCGCGTGGCACGGGTGAGCGCCACCGCCTCGGCGACCAGGGCCGGCTTGGCCTGCTCGGCCGAGAGCCGCACGATCTGACGTTCCTGCTCGGCCTCCTGGTACCCGACCGAGATTCGGCAAGTCCGGTCGTACAGCGCCATCGACAGCCGGGATGTGCCCACCGAGTCGTACGGGTTCATGGCCGCGACCAGCCGGAAGCTGTCGTCGGCCGCGACGCGGCCGAGCCGCGGCACGTTGATCTCGCCCTCGGACATGACGGTGAGCAGGACGTTGATGGTCTCTTCCGGGACCCGGTTGAGCTCCTCCACGTACAACAGCCCGCCCTCGCGCATGGCCCGGACCAACGGCCCGTCGGAGAAGTTCTCCGGCCGGTAGCCCTGCTCCAGCACCAGCGCCGGGTCGAAGGAGCCGATGAGCCGGGCCGGGGTCAGCTCAGCACTGCCCTCGACGAGCACGAACTCGGTGTGCCGGGACGCCGCGACCTGCCGCAGCAGGGTGGACTTGCCGGTGCCCGGCGGCCCCTCGAGCAGGATGTGGGCGCCAGACGCGAGCGCGGCTCGGACCAGCTCCAGCTCACGCCGGCGCCCGACAACCTGTTTGGTCATCAGTGCTCGTGGACGACGACGCCGCGCACGTTCTTGCCGGCCAGCAGGTCGTCGTAGCCCTCAGGCACCTGGTCCAGGGTGTAGGTCCTGGTGATGATCTCGTCGAGCTTGATGTCGCCGGCCTGGTACAGACCGAGGATCTTGGGAATGTCGGTGGTCGGGTTGCAGTCACCGAACAGGCTGCCCTTCACCGTCTTGCGGAACAGGGTCAGGATGGTCCCGGGCAGCTGGATCGTCGGCTCCAGCAGCTTGTTCAGCCCGGTCAGCACGACGATCCCGTCCTTGCCGACCGCGTTGAACCCCGCCCCCACGACCTCGGCGGTCATGAGGTCGACGGTGAGGATGGCCGAGTCGGCGCCCTGGCCCCTGGTCATCTGGATGATGGCCTCCTGGGCTTCCTCCGCGGTGGCGAACGCGTGGGTCGCGCCGAGCTCCATCGCCTTCTCGCGCTTGTTCTCCAGCGGGTCGATGGCGACGACGTTCTTCGCGCCGGCGTAGCGGGCGCCCTGCACCGCGTTGATCCCGATGCCGCCGATGCCGAAGATCGCGACGGTGTCACCCGGGGAGACGTTGGCCGTGTTGACGGCCGAACCCCAGCCGGTGGGCACACCGCATCCGACCAGCACGGCCTTGTCCAGCGGCAGGTCGTCGTCGACCTTGACCGTCGAGTTCTGGTGGATCACGCCGTACTGACTAAAGGTGCCGAGGATGCACATGGCACCGTACTGGCCGCGGGGACCGGTCAGCGGGAAGTGCTCGCCGGGCAGGTAACCCTCCAGGATCGTCGCGCCCCAGTCGCAGATCGACTGGCGACCGGTGGCGCAGTAGCGGCAGATGCCGCAGTTCGGGATGAACGAGCAGACGACGTGGTCACCGGGTTTCACCCGCGTCACGCCCGGTCCCACCTCCTCGATGATCCCGGCGCCCTCGTGGCCGAGCACCATCGGCAGGCGTGCCTCGAGGTCCCCGTGCGCGACGTGGATGTCGGAATGGCACAGGCCCGCGTACAGGTAGCGGATCAGAACCTCGCCGTCCTTCGGGCGGTCCAGGTCGAGCTCCTCGATCTCGATGCGCTTGCCCGGCTCGTAGACGACGGCTGCCTTGGTCTTCATCGACGCTCCTTCGGGTTGGGTAACGCTCCTAACTCTGGCTCCTGCGCCGTTCAAAGTTCAAGCCCGCATTCGCGCACGTTAGAGCGGCACGAATGGCCGTCACCTGGTGCAGGACGGGTCGCCGGCGGTCAGGACGGCATTGAACCGAACGGTCCGGCCGTGAGCGCTGGTGAACCGGCTTGACACTGATAGTTCATCGGTATATAACGGCGGTATGAGCAGCAGGGCGATGCAGGAGGCGACGTTCCTGATCTTGACCGCGCTGGCGGACGGGTCCCAGCACGGGTACGGGATCATCACCGAGGTGGCGCAGATCTCGGCCGGGCGGGTGCGGCTGCGGGCCGGGACGCTGTATACGGCGCTGGACCGGCTGCGGGCCGACGGGCTGGTCGCGGTGGACGGGGAAGAGGTCGTGGAGGGCCGGCTGCGCCGGTACTACCGGCTGACCCCGGAGGGGACGGCGGTGCTGGCCGCCGAGGCGGCCCGGCTGCAGGCGAACGCGGCGGCGGCACTGGCCCGGCTGCGCCTGGGGCTGGCGGGAGGCCTGGCATGAGCGAGCAGGTGCAGGCGGGGACGGCGCGGCTGGAGCGGGGGTACCGGCGGGTGCTGGCGTGCTACCCGCGGTCGTTCCGGGCCGAGAACGCGGATGAGGTGCTGGCGGTGCTGCTGGCCGCGGCGGCGGCGGGGCAGGCGCGGGTCGGCTGGGCCGAGGGGTGGGATCTGGTGCGGGGCGGGGTGCGGATGCGGTTGTGGCCGGCTGCGTCCCGGCCGCGGGCGGTGCGGGCCGCGGTCACGCTGATGCTGGCCGGGGCGGCCGCCGAGCTGGCCGCGCTGATCACGGTCGTGGTGACCTCCGGGGCGGTGCGGGCGGCGGTGGCGGCCCAGCACCCGGCGACGGGGAACGGCGTCTTGGTGCACCAGGTCGCCGTCCTGGCCGGCGCGCCGCTGGCGATCGGGATGTGGCTGTGGCTGGCCTGGGCGAACGGCCAGGGCGAGGACTGGGCCCGGATGATCTCCGCGGCCTGCTTCTGCCTGCTCACCCTCAGCGGGCTGGGCGCCCTGTCCCAGCACGCCGCGACCTACGCTCCGGCCAGCATGATCGCCGCCGCCACCGTGTGGGCCATCGGCCTGTCCTCGGTGGTGCTGATCTTCACCCCGGCGGCCGGCCGGTACTACCGGCCCCAGCTCGCCCAGCAGTAACC
>Ga0187808_10000372_pt1 | contig 13369 bp, 8 predicted proteins | sample NC_wetland_sal_i_5_FD_132427 | JGI IMG/M metagenome (GOLD analysis project Ga0187808, IMG submission 132427) | Wetland sediment microbial communities from Neuse River Estuary, North Carolina, USA - ASW_3 | ecosystem: Environmental > Aquatic > Freshwater > Wetlands > Sediment | place: USA: North...
CCGGGGTGGCCAAGATGGGTTCGACCTTCGTGACGAAGTAGTTGAAGTCGAGGACCGAACCGGGCTGCACGTCCTTCAGCGCCTCGCTGAGTTTCTTTCCTTCCAGCACGCTCGTGGCGATAAGCTTCAAGCGCGGATTGCTGTCTTTCTCCAACTGATTCAGCGCGGCGCGAAAGTCCGGCCGCTGTTCGATGTCTTTCACCTTCCGCAGGTCGTCGAGCGCCCCGGCGCGGACGTTGGGGTCAGCGGCGCGCAAACTGGTTATCACGGTGTCAAGAACAATGGGGTTGTCCAGAAGGTTCGGGGTTTTCAAGAAGGCAAGATTCTCGCCCAGGAAGTACTGCTGATCCTGCGATACGGCCCCGCCCGCAATCCCCAGGTGCCTGCGCATGAATCTGGGATCGCCAACCTCTTCGATCAGGATATTCAGCGCAGAGTCGTTCAGTTTTCCGAAAGCGGCCTTCACCATGGGCGCGGTTTCGGGATCACTCAGGAAATGTTCTAAGGCGATCCGCAGGGCGGCGCGCTGTATTTCGGGGTTTTGATCATCTACCCCTGCCAGGACCTGCCGGCGCAGAGCGTGCACCTTCATCAGGGTTTCGAACGAAGAAGCCGCGTTAAGAACCTGTGCATAGTTTGCAGGACGTGGCTGCTCTTCGAGCAAAAAAACCAGTGAGGACATTATTTCCTGCTGGCGTCCCCAAGGTGAATCACTGGGCAGCGCTGCGAGCAAGGGGAGGACCACGGCCTGGCTGTCAGGGTTGCCATGCTCCAGGATCTCGACCACTTTACTTACCAATTGGGAATTTGGCTCGCCAGGAGCATCGAGATTGAGGATTCCTCGCTGGCCGTCCTCGTAGACGTAACGAACCGTTTTCCGAACATCTTCGCTGGGGTCTTCGGAGAGGCCCAGTGCAGCGAGCGTAAAGCGCTCGTCCCCGGCCCCGCTCAGCGTGCTCCCTGCCTTCAGCACTTCAATCTTCATCGGATCGTCGGCTCCTTGCAGGCAAGCCAGGAGGGCGTTCTCCAGTTCCGGCCCGGAGCTCTTGAAGAAATGGATGAGGTCGCTGTCGTTGCCAATGCGTGTTTGGAAGAAACCATTGTGAACATCGTACTTGAAGTTTACCGCCTCACGATACGGTGGGTAGTCATACCCCGGAACATGGAGGTCCGGAACGCCTCGCACGTATTGGGTGAGAACCGCCGGTAGACCAATCGCCACCGTATTCTCTTTGACCGGCGGCAGAGCGTAATGTCGAATGTGAAAGTCCCACAAGGCATTGAGGATGCCTTCACGGCCGAGAGGAGTTCCGTCGCGCAAAACCTTGGCGAGCACTTGAGCTTGATCGCGCACTACGGCTTCATAACCCTCTCCTATGCGGTGCCTATCTTCGTCTTGAGAACTCGCCCGCACCCAGGCGGTGAGGTATCCGGTATTTTCGTCGAGCAGATCGTAGACGCTTTCTTGAAGACCGCGTCGAACCATGGGGTCGGTCTCTGTGTTGAGGTGTGTGGCCAGCGCTTCCAGTGTGCTCCGGCGGACGTCCGGTTGGTCCACCTGCCAGTAGTACCAGCGCCACAGGCCGGAAGCGGCTTCAAAGCGCACAAAGGGAACCGGGTCGTCGAGGGCGTGCTCCAGGGCCGCCAGCAACTCAGGATCCCCGGTCAGACTCTTGAAGTGTTGGTTGAAAAGGCGCGCAGCGCCCCAGCGAGTGCGGGCGTCCGGCGAGGCGAGCGCGGCGGCTAACAGTTTGCGCCCTTCTGGAGCCGCGTTCGGTCGCCGCGACAACACCATGCGGAGTGCATAGGCCGCGCTGGTCTGCACCATCTTGCTCGGATCGCCCAGCGCTTTGATCAAGACCGGCATCGAGCCAGGGTCGGCCATGTGCCCGATCGCCCGGGCCGCAGCTTCGCGAGCGAGCGCTTGGTCGCTTTCCGCAAGCACCTTTCGAATCTGCCGCAACACGGGTTCGGGCGCAAGGTCCCAGTATTGGTCGAGTTGGGCTAGGAGCAAGGGCAGGTTGTTGGTGGCAAGCTCGGTCGGCGGCGGGGGGTAAGCTGCGTCCCAATTCTTGGCTTTGGTCGTTCCCGGGTAAAGGGTTGAGAGCGCCATCACCGCGAACTGCGTAGCGCGGAAAGGCGTATTGAAACCTTGATAAACGGGGTCGCCCTCCCAACTTCCCTCGGGCCGCTGCGCAGCCAGCATCGCCTTAACCGCGCGCGCCATATGCTCGTCGGACTCAGGGCGGCGTCCGGCTACGGCCAAGGCATACACAGCATTATAGGAAATGAAATCCGCAGGCTTGGCTTTTTTGTCAAACGGATAAGGCCATGCGCCCTCCGGGGTTTCATAGCTATAGAGCTGCTCTGTCAACTTGTCGATTTGTGCGGTGTACTTTGTCCGGTCGATGCTGGCCAGGAGCAGAATCTTCCAGTTCAAATCGATCATGTTCTTGGGCTCAGCGGCGGCCGCCAGGCGCTCCACCTTGTCGCGCTCGGCCAGCCACTGCGCATCGTGAGTCTGGTTGTAAACCAAGTCGAACGTCTGCCAGCTCTGCGTCCCGATCTCGAAAGGGCTGACGTCGGGTTCGCAGCCATCGGGTTCGTCACCGGGCATCTTGGTTACGCCTTTGTAATGGATCTTCAGGAATTCGGCGTAGGGTAAGTCGAAGCTCTTCTGCGGCGCGTCGTGCGTCACATTCTCCTCGAACGAATGCGTGATGAGGGGAAGGCGGCTTGCGACCGTCCGGGCCGTATAGATAACGCGCACCCAATTGGTATTGGCCTCACCATACAAGGGTCGGGCATTGTTATAAATGCGATCGGTCAGAAACTCCAGCGCCGCCCGTTGCGTGGGTGGATAGCCGTTTTGAATCGCTCTGAGGTAGCCACGAGTGGTGAATTGGGTGGGGTGACAAGCGATGCAGAGCTGAGTTTCCGAATGTTGCATGGTGGTGCGCAACGCGATGGCTCCACGACGCGGCGTGTTGGAAAGCCAGGTGTCTCCCATGTTGATGAGGAAGTCCATGCCGGCGCGCACGGCCTCTTGTGGATCGGAGTAAGGCGGAACCGGGTAGTCATAGGTATGAAGCTGAAAGGCAGGGTGATTGGCGGCCAAGCGCACGTAATATTCCTGGCCCGGTTCGAGGATGCGGGTGCGGAACTTGTAGAGTCCGGGATAGTTCTGCGTCGCTTCAATCTGATAAACAAACTCGCCCTTGTTGTACGGGACAACATCGGGCTGTCCGGCGGCGTCCTTGCCGGCCTGGAAGATGTCCACATCCAGGGGCACATCACGATCTGTAACGTTTAGAACGAAATAAACGAGTCGCGGCTGTTTCCCGTGAAAGGTGAATTTGAACCATTGAAAACCCTTGAGCATTGCCTCGTAGGCATCTTCAACCCTGGACGGTGCGTAGGGTCTTTCGTCGTCACTCCCGTAAATCGTTTGCCCGAGCTCGAACGACTGGGCGGCTTGCCACCGCCCATTGGGCGAAGCGGCGATGAAGCCCGGTTGAATGTCGCGGCCCAGACCGACTGTATGGGCTGTCGCCATTGGAATCCGGTGTAGGGTCGCTCCAATCTCTGGAAGGTGGGCGGCCGAAGGCGCGGACAGACTCACCGAAATCGGGCCCGGCCCACGAGGGCGGAGGGTAAGATAAAAATCAAGGTCCGCGCTGTGCACCCACTTGGATCCGACCTCTCCTCTTCCGTCTTTCACGGTGGCCAAAACGGCGTCGTTGCCTTGAATCTGCGCGGGATCTTTCACCCACACCGTCATCGCATAGAGCGTGTCAGGATGAGCCCGGCCCAACTGGATGTCACGAACATTGGGCGATTTTGATTGATCGGCGCGGCCGAATTGGTCGGCGCGGAAGATCAAGCAGGTTATTAACACGGCTCCGGATAGCAGGATGATTCCCCAACGCAGATTCTCCCATTTTTTCGAAATTACCCCCATGGTTTGAACCTCCCGGAGCTCTAGGTGGAATTTCCTTTTGGGAACCCTGAGAAATTGCAGTATACGTCCCCCTCAAGTCCGTTCGCAACCGCAATCTCGCTGTGGTTTTGCCTAGCTTACTCTTGCCCGTCTGAGGAACCGGAAACTGCCGGGATGCTTCGCTCAGAGCATGTGACTTTTTTGCAGAGTTGCACGGGTGGCGCATACATAAAAGGCAATGTATGCGCCACCCGTGTAAAAAGTCACAGACTCTCAGCATGACAGTGCCGGGGAAGCTATGCAGTTTTTCGAGCGCCCTGCTAATATGGAAATGTAGTTGAGACTTCAGGACGGCCAAGCCGGCCGGGAACTGGGTTTGCTGAAGCCGGCTTCGGCCGGGCAGATATCCCGGGACTCAGGAGACCTATGAAAACTATCACCGGCTTTGGTTCTACATGTTTATTGGTTGCAGTGGGCTTGGTTGTTTCGTCTCTGGCTTTTCGTGCGGCTGTTCCGGCGGCTGACGGGGCGGCAATCTTCAAGAATAATTGCACGATGTGCCACGGCGCTGACGGAAAGGGATACTCCGCACTCAAAACTCCCGACTTCACCGACCCCAAGTGGCAATCGTCCATGAAAGACAAGCAGTTGAGGGAAATCATCAAGAATGGCAAGAAAGGCACGGCGATGGCGGCCTTTGGGGATAAGCTGAATGAAGAGGAGATTACGGCCGTTATTGCTTACATCCGCTCGCTGAAGAAGAAATAGGATTCGGGGGAAACCGCCGTCTGTCATTCCGAGCGAAGCGAGGAATCTCGCTCTGGTCCGCGGAGGAAGTAATCAGGGCGAGATTCCTCGCTTCGCTCGGAATGACAGTTCATTTTGAAAACAGGATTCATGGAAGGTCTGCTGATTCCTGCCCTTCAGTGCCCGCCCCCCGTTAACTCGCGGACGATGTCGCCGACGAACGCTTTGGCATCCCCAAAGAGCATCAGCGTCTTGTCGAGGTAATAGAGGGGATTATCGATGCCGGCAAACCCTGGGCTCAAGCTGCGTTTGATAACCATGACGGTGCGCGCCTTGTCCACTTCCAGGATTGGCATGCCATAGATGGGGCTGCCCTGATCGGTCTTTGCGGCGGGATTGGTCACGTCGTTAGCTCCGATCACCAAGGCCACGTCAGTCTGTGGGAATTCCGGATTGATCGTGTCCATATCCATCAGCTTGTCATAAGGAATGTCGGCCTCGGCCAACAGAACATTCATGTGGCCGGGCATGCGTCCTGCTACGGGGTGGATGCCGAACTTCACATCCACACCGCGTTTGCTGAGGATATCGTAAAGTTCGCGGACCTTGTGCTGCGCCTGGGCCACGGCCATCCCATAGCCAGGGACTATCACCACGGTGTTGGCAGCGCCGAGAATCGTAGCGGCCTCCTCGGCGCTGGCGCTGCGCACGGTCCGCTCTTCCTTCTCCGCGCCGGCGGAAACCTGAACCTGGCCAAAGGCTCCGAACATCACATTCGTAAATGACCGGTTCATGGCCTTGCACATGATCACCGAAAGGATAAAGCCGGAGGAGCCGTCAAGGGCTCCGGCGACGACCAGCGCCTTGTTGTTCAGCACGAAGCCCAACAGAGCCGCCGAAAGGCCTGCGTAAGAGTTCAGGAGCGAGATGACCGTCGGCATATCGGCTCCGCCGATCGGGGTCACGAGCATCACGCCAAAGACCAGCGAGACTCCGACCATCACCGGGAAAAGTCGCGAATACTCGGGATGGAGGATTAACCAGATCGCCATCAGCGCTGCTGCACCGAGCACCGAAAGGCTGACGAAGTTCTGGCCCTTGTAGGTGATGGGACGTTGCGGAAGGATTTCTTGCAGCTTCCCCGCGGCGATCAAGCTTCCGGTGAACGTGAGCGATCCGATGATCACTTCCAGGGAAATCTCCAGCATCTCAAACTTCGCCACGTGGGGCAGGCGCACGTAGTACTCGGCGATGCCGATCATCGCCGCGGCCAGCGCCCCGAATGCGTGGCTCAGGGCAGTCCGCTGGGGCACGGCAGTCATGTGGACCATGCCGAGCGGAACACCTACTACTGCCCCAACCACCAGAGCCACCGCGATCCATTTGTACTCGACAATTTCATAGTTGCAGAGCGTCGCGACCACCGCCAGGACTGCCCCAATCTCCCCCGCCAGCACGCCACGCCGCGCGCTCGCCGGCGAACTCAACCACTTGAGCGCCAGGATGAATAGGGCCACGGCGACGATGTAGGCAATGTCAATGAGTTGTTGCGCAATAAGAGGGCTCATGGTTTCTTGGTCCTGGTGAGTTTAAACATACGCAGCATGCGGTCGGTAATGAGGAAGCCCCCAATCATATTGCTGAATGAGGCGGCGACGGCCACCGCTCCGAGGACGGTGGAAAGGGTGTTTTTGTGCCGGCCGGCAATAATGATGGCGGCGACCACCACAATTGCGTCCAGCGCGTTGGTGAGCGACATCAGCGGCGTGTGAAGCAACGGCGAGACTCGCCGGATCACCTCGAAGCCGATGAAAGCCGCCAGCACGAACACCCAAAGGTTGCAGATCAGGTCAAAGGTCATGTTTGTCTCCTGCTGATTACGACGTTTCGCGAAGTGGATGAACGGCCTACTCCCCTCGGGAGTGGGCTGTTCATTCTAAAGGCCGTATTACACGGGTGGCGCATACGTCCCGACGCTTTTTGTCGGGATGTATGCGCCTCTCGGTCGGCCCTTCCTGGCAGATCGCGCAGACATGCCAAAGGACGGCACGTCTGCGCTACCCGTGAGTGAGGGGTCATCGCTCGGTCGCCAAGCGGCGCTTATCACACAGACTCCTCGGGAGAGGGCTGTTCATTCTAAAGGCCGTATTACGCGCTCTCCCCCGCCAGCGAAAAGAATTCCCGCACCCGCGAGTTGACGATCTTGCCGCCCTGGGTCACGAGCGTTTCACGGGTGATCTCGTCCTCGGTGTCGATATGGATTTTGCGGTCTTTGGTCAAGTGGTTGAGGAAGGCGGCGACGTTGCGGGCGTACATCTGGCTGGCATGGTAAGGCACGGTGCTCGCCATATTGATATAACCGATGATCGTAACGTCGTGCTTGACGACGATTTGGCTGGGCTGGGTGAGTTCGCAATTCCCGCCCCGCTCCGCCGCCACGTCTACGATCACCGAGCCGGGGGCCATTTTCTCCACCATATCGCGTGTCACCAGCAACGGCGCTTTCTTGCCCGGGATGACCGCCGCGCTGATCACCACATCGCTTTCCGCCACCACCCGGCTGAGCAACTCCCGCTGGCGCCGATAAAACGACTCGTCTTGTGCCCGTGCGTAGCCACGAACATCCTGGGCGTCCTGAGCCTCCACGGGTAGCTCGACAAAGCGCCCGCCCAGGCTTTGCACCTGCTCCTTGACCGCTGGCCGCATATCATAGGCAGAGGCCACGGCTCCTAACCTGCGTGCTGTGGCAATGGCCTGAAGCCCTACTACACCGGCGCCAATGATGAACACGCGCGCCGGCGTGATGGTTCCTGCTGCCGTGGTGAGCATGGGAAAGAGGCGCGGAAGCCTATCCGCAGCCAACAGCACCGCTTTGTAACCGCAGATCGTGGCCATGGATGAAAGCGCATCCATACTCTGGGCGCGAGTGGTGCGTGGCATGAGCTCGATAGAGAATGCCGCAACTCCCGTGGAGGCAATTTCCTGGACCGTTTCCACTGACCCCAGCGGCCGCAGGAACCCGATCAGCACTTGGCCCGGTCTAAGCAAAGGCAAGTCGGCCTTGCCGGTTACGTCATTCGATCCGTGGCACAGGACTTGGAGGACGACATCGGCAGCCTTGAACACCTCGGCTCGCTCCTGTAAAACCTTGCCTCCCTTGCCGACGTATTCGGCATCCGGGTAGCCGGCCGCAGCTCCCGCCCCCGACTCGACTACCACTTCGTAACCCGTTTTGAGCAAACTCGGAATTACCCCTGGCACCAGCGCCACGCGCCGCTCCCCGGGAAAGCTCTCCTTAGGAATTCCGACAATCATGCCGCTTCCTCCCCAGTGCGTCTTCGCTGCCTTGACTTCGACTTCTTACCTGCGTGCCATCTCTTCCCTGAACTCTTATCTCCCTCTATGATTCTCAAACAACTAAGAGCGCTACTGCAAGAGTATTCCTTGAGTTACTTCCGTTGCGAGCAATATTTGTGCTACAGTGACCGGAAAGAGATCCCATCGGGTGGAGGAAACTTTTCCTATGGATATTACGGTCATCGGAGCCGGCTATGTGGGGCTAATCACCGCCGCGGGCCTGGCTGAAACTGGCCACCAGGTTATCTGCGTAGACGACGACCTGAGGAAGGTGCAAGTTTTAAACTCGGGCGGAATGCCCTTTTACGAGCCGGGTCTGGAAAACCTGGTCAAGCGAAACCGGCAGGCGAAGCGGCTCGAGTTCATTTCTCGAATAGAAGACGCCGTAGCGAAGTGCCAGGCCATCTTTATTTGTGTGGGGACTCCGCCCTTGGAGAATGGTGAAGCAGACCTTTCCTCGGTGGAGTTGGTGGCGCGCAGAATCTCGGAATGTGCCCGAGGTTACCACTTGGTGATAGAAAAGAGCACTGTCCCCGTACAGACCGGCCGCCGTCTCCAGAAACACTTCGGCATTTACGGAAACAGCTCTGAGTTCCAATGCGATGTCGCCTCCAATCCCGAGTTCTTGCGGGAAGGGTCGGGCGTCGAGGACTTTTTTCATCCCGACCGCATCGTGGTGGGGGTGGACTCGGAAAAAGCGGGGGCGCTCTTGGAAGAGATTTATAAGCCCGTGCTCGAGCAAAGCTTTGCCTGTCCCATTCACGAGAATTGCGGAAATCGCCCACGTGTGCCCTTCGTGGTTACGGATATCAACAGTGCGGAGCTGATCAAGCATGCTTCGAATTCTTTCCTGGCCATGAAGATTTCCTTCATTAACATGATCGCCGACCTCTGCGAAGCTGTGGGAGCGGACGTGGGAAAGGTGGCCGAGGCGGTCGGCATGGATAAAAGGATCGGCGGCAGCTTCCTCAAACCAGGAGTGGGATTTGGCGGTTCCTGCTTTCCCAAGGACCTTCAAGCATTCGTCCGGGTCGGCCAGAGTGTCGGTTGCGACTTCACCCTGCTGCACGAAGTGGAACGAATCAACCAGCGCCGCATCGATTCGTTCGTCAAGAAAATCAAGAATGAGCTTTGGGTCGTGCGCGGAAAAAGGGTCGGAGTTTGGGGACTCGCCTTTAAACCTCGCACCGACGATGTTCGATGCTCACCTGCGCTGGCGGTCATCCGGAGACTGCTGGCGGAAGGAGCTCTGGTGAGGGCTTACGATCCCCAAGCCATGGAGAAGGCCAAAGCCGAGGTCCCCGAGATTGAGTATTGTGCCGACGCCTACGCGGCGGCGCAAGGCGCGGAAGCTGTACTGGCCCTGACCGAGTGGGAGGAATTCCTGCGCCTGGATTTGTTGAAAGTTCGCCACCTCATGTCGCGCCCACTGATTCTTGACGGTCGCAACATGTTTTCCTCTGCCACCCTGGCTGGCCTTGGATTTGAATACCTAGACATTGGCAGTGGGTCGTCGGCTCGTGAGCACCTCCTGGGTGCGAGATAGGAACGTATGTCATTACTTGCCCGTCCCGCCCCTGGGTTGGGCTTTCAGATTCAGGACGATCTGGAACCACCAATTGGGCTGATAGTTAATCTGGACCGGAACCCCTCGCAGTCCACCAGTGGTTCCCAGCAAGACACTGAAATTGGTTTTGATCCCGGATTCCTGGTTGCGGACTTGGAAGTGTAATTCCTGGAGGTCGCGGTACGACTGGTCGATCTTTTGCCCACTCTCCTTCAGCGTAATGTGGACGTCCTGGGAGGTCACGGGAATGGCACGCTGCAAGGTCAGAGTGTAGGGGCGGGCGTTGTACACATAACATAAAGAAACGGGGGCTTTGTCCCCGCTTAAGGACCGCTCCAGCAGTTCCCGCGTTGTAGATAGAAAACCCTCACGTCTGCTGCACTCGCGACGTGCCGGGCCGTCCAAACGGCGGAACTTTCGCGCCTGGCTGTCCCCCAATTGGTCCAAGGCCAGTTTCTGGGCTTCCGCGAGCTGGCCCATGTCGTAATCCCTCTGGCTGTAAAATGGAACTGTCGTCGAGACGGCCCGTGTACCGTCGACTCGGCTGATAATGGCCTCAAACAGATGCATTCCCGCGTTCTGCTCGTGGGAGAGTTCCCGCTGCATGGCCGACACGGATTGGCCTTTTGAAGATTTCATGAAGCCCACAAAAGCGCTCGACTCCGAAATCTTACTGGCATCCAATTTATCGACTTCAGTTCCCGCGCCCCAACGGTTGATGGCGCGCGGGGCCTTAGCGGGGTCCGAACCAAAAAGCAACTGGATCATTTGCAGACTCGGATCGTTAACCGCCTCGCCGAGCTTGATGTAGCCGCCCCCCAAGTCATCTCGCCCAACCCAAAAAAACAGCAGCCTGAGGCGGCAGGTCAGGATGTAGTCATATTCTGCGCGAAGGCGGGGCGTGGCCCGAATCCAGCTCACCGCCTCATTGATCGCCGCTCCATCGGACGTGTTGGGAGCCGAAGGCGTGGCAAAACAAGTCCCAGCCAGGAGCAGGAAGCAGGCAAGTGCCCGCCAAGGATTCACAAGTACCTCCAAGAAAACCATGATAGGCGACTTGCCCGCGAATTGGTACTGGATCAACCGAGAAGTCGAGAGTGGACGGTCGAAATCGAGCAGTTGATTCTGCATTGAAAACGCGCTGTCATCCTGAGCGCAGCGAAGGATCTTGCTCTAGTCCGTGATGCAGCGAAAACGAAAAGATCAGAGCGAGATTCTTCGCTTCGCTCAGAATGACAGGTTTGGGCGGACTCGAGCTATTGTCACGGTATGAACGTTGTGGTATACATCGAATACCCTCGGACGCCGCAAGCCCTGGGCTCGGGCGTCAGTAAACCTCAAGGCCTAAACCGAAGCGGCGGCGGGTGGGGCGGGGCCTCGAAGGAGGGAACCGGACCGCGTGAGCTTCATCAGTGTTGCAGCACGGGAAATAAACTGCAAGATTGTTTACTACGGTGCTGGCTTGGGCGGCAAGTCGGCCAACCTCCGCTGGATCTTTGAACACACGGTGGGCAAAGCAGGGGGAAAAATGATGACCCTCACCACCGAGGCCGATCGCACGGTCTCCTTTGATTTTCTTCCCTTTGATCTGGGGTCAATACAAGGATTCAAAACCCGGTTTCATCTTTACACTGTACCCGGCAGGGTCATCTACGAGGCCAGTCGGAGAATGATCCTGCGCGGTGTGGATGGCGTGGTTTTCGTTGCTGACTCCCAGGCAGAGCGGCTGTATGCAAACCTGGAAGCAATCGAGAACTTAATGGAAAACCTCAAAGAGCAGAAGCACGACTTCATGACCCTCCCTTACGTACTGCAACTTAACAAGCGCGACCTGCCCAATGCGATGCCCGTTGAGACATTGAAAAAGCAGCTCATGAGGAAGAACGAGCCCGTTTTTGAAGCGATCGCTAACCAAGGGGTGGGTGTTTTTGAAACCTTCAAGAGATGCGGGCGCATGGTCTTGAGTGAGCTAAAAAGGGGCTAGCAGACCCTATCATTGTCGATTGATGATTGTCGATTGACGATTGAAAAACCGCTGCGGCCGACTGCTCTCTTGCCCATCGGCAGGAGCCGATGGACTACTTGCCAGGGTCACCCAGCGATCGTCAATCGACCATCGTCAATCGACCATCGACAATCGTCAATCTCACTTCATCCCAGCGCCGTGCTGGTCTCGCAGTCTATTTTCTCCCCTGCCGCAGTCAGCTCGAAGAAATGGTGGCCCATAATGGCGAGAGTAATGGCCTTGCTAAAATGGCGACGATGCCGGCGAACGGTTTGCGCGAGGAACTTCCAATACTCCTTGCGGTAGTTGTGGACGATTCCCTGTCGCCAGAGCGAACGGCACAATGCCATGACATCGGAGAATACCACCGGCGGGCGGGCTGCTTCCCCCAGTTGTGAGAGGAAGGCGGATGCACGCTCAAAATACTCCTTGGGGCTGTAAATGGTTCGCAGGATTCGCTGGTAGCCATCGATAAGCTGCTGCTTATCCATTTTGGGGATGAAGTTCAGGTCCAGGAGCGTGTTGTTGCCCAAGCTCTCTTTTAAAAGCCGGCCCTCGTTTCTCAACCGCCGCCACAACTGGGTGTTGGGCAAAGCGGTGAGCAGGCCGACCATGGAGAGCGGGATGGCCGCTTCACGGATAAACTGAATCTGCCGCTCAAAAACATTGGGCGGATCGTTGTCGAAGCCCACGATAAAACCTGCCATGACTTCAATCCCGTAAGATTGGATGAGTTTCACACTCTCACGCAGATCCTTGCGCAGATTTTGGAATTTTGTTGTCTCCTTAAGACTCTCCGCCACCGGAGTTTCAATTCCCAGGAACACACGGGTGAAGTGGGCCTCGCGCAGCAGCCGCAGCAACTCCTCATCCTCGGCCAGGTTCACAGAAGCCTCGGTGTAAAGTGAGAACGGGAATTTGTGGTCGCGCATCCACTTAATAAGTTGCGGCAGCAGCACCTTTACGTTTTTCTTGTTGCCGATGAAGTTGTCGTCCACCATGAATACCGGTCCCCGCCAACCCTTATCGTAGAGCTGATCGAGTTCGGCACAGAGCTGTTCGGGCGTTTTGGTGCGCGGGCGGCGTCCATAAATCTCGATGATGTCACAAAACTCGCAGGTGAACGGGCAACCGCGTGAATACTGCACCGCCATTGAGCTGTACCTGCCCAAATCGGCTAACTGCAAATCAGGGCGCGGGACGCGCGTGACGTCCGGAAGTTGCGGTTTGAGGTAATGAGCCCGCGCCGCGCCGGCCGTGAGTTCGGCAGCCAGCTCGGGAATGATTTCTTCTGATTCTCCCTCCACGACATGGTCCGCCTGGGCAATAGAGCAATCCTTCGCACTGGCGATGGGGCCGCCCACAATGGTGCGCAAGCCTCGTGCTTTGCAACGCGCGATCTGCGCCTTCATCGAGGGGCCCTGCACCAGCATGCCACTGAAGAAAACCAAGTCGGCCCAGTCGAGATCGGAATCTTTCAGCCGCCTGACGTTCATGTCCACCAGACGTTTCTGCCAGTGACGGGGGAGAAGGGATGAGATGGTCATTAGCCCGAGGGGTGGGTAAGCCGAGCGCTTTCCCTGGAAAGAGAGAGCGTGCTTGAAGCTCCAGAATGTGTCGGGAAACTCGGGATAAACCATCAAGACCTTCATGCCTATGACCTCCCCTTCTTCCACACTACTCCAGAGGACGCTCCAGCGGGGCGATTTTACGCTTGTACAGAAACTCCCTCCTCCGCGGAGGAACTTCTCGC
>Ga0187808_10000374_pt1 | contig 13341 bp, 11 predicted proteins | sample NC_wetland_sal_i_5_FD_132427 | JGI IMG/M metagenome (GOLD analysis project Ga0187808, IMG submission 132427) | Wetland sediment microbial communities from Neuse River Estuary, North Carolina, USA - ASW_3 | ecosystem: Environmental > Aquatic > Freshwater > Wetlands > Sediment | place: USA: North...
CTCGGTCTCGTCGAGCTTCACGCTGCCCTCAGCGCGCGCTCCCGGGATCTCCTCGTGCATCCGGTTGATGCAGCGCACCACGGTCGACTTGCCAGAACCCGAAGGGCCGATCAGCGCGGTGGCCTGGTTGGCCGCGAAATCGATCGTCATGCCCTTGATGCTGTGATATTGGCCGTAGTAAGCGTGCAGGTCCCTGAGCTTGACCGAATGGCCGCTGCGACCGTCGGCTTGCTTGGCGCGATCACGCAAGGTCCTCTCCCGGTCCGAGGGCCCGTCGATGGTCGTCACTTCGGAGAGTTCCTTGCTCGTAGCGTCTGGCGGGATCATGCCATGCGGCTCCTTCTTGCGACTGCTCTCGCGACCACGTTGAAGATCAGGACGAGCACTACCAGCGTGAGTGCGCCGCCCCACGCACGAGCGACGATCTCGCTCCGCGGCGATTGGATGTCAGTGTAGATCTGGATCGGCAGCGTGTTCATCTGCTGATTGAGGTTGCCCGTCACGCCGAAGGCGACCGCGACGGTGAACAAGAGCGGCGCCGTCTCGCCCATCCCGCGAGCGACCGCCAGCAGCGAGCCCGTGACGAGCCCCGAGCGCGCGGTCGGCAGGACCACGCGAGTTATAACGCGCCAGCGCGGGGCGCCGAGCGCGAGCGCAGCCTCGCGCAAGCTGCTCGGGACCAGCAGCAGCACGACCTCCGCGGAGCGGATTACGATCGGGAGCATCAGCAGAGCCAGCGCGACCGAGCCCTTCCACCCCGCGAACCCTGAGCCGCCGACGTGGGCGAGCACCAGCACGATATAGATGAACAGCCCGAACATGATCGAGGGCACGCCGGTCATCACGTCGACGAAGTACCGCACGGTGTTGGCGAACCACGACTGCTTTCCGTACTCGGTCAAGTACAGGGCGACGCCGATTCCGACCGGGATCGAGATCAGCGTCGCAACCGCAACGATCTCAAGTGATCCCAGGATCGCACTGCGGATCCCGCCGGGGTTGCCGAAGAAGCTCCCCGTCGGGTCCGTCGTGAAGAAGCTCTTGCTCCACGAGCCGAGGCCCCTCTGCAGCAGATAGAAGATGATCAGGATCAGCGGGATCAGCGCGATCATGGTGCCGGCGAAGAGCGAGCCGCGCATCAGCTTGTCGGTGCGCCGACGGCGGGTGGAGATTTGCGGAATCTGAGTCGCGCTCATGTCTCGCTCGCGGGGCCGGAGGCGATCGTCATGCCGGTCGCGCCGGTGCCGCGCGTCCCGTGCGCTCCGCGGGTGACGAACCAGCGCGCGATCATGTTCACGATCAGCGTCAGCACGAACAGCACCAGCCCGGAGGCGAACAGGGCCGAGGTGTGGATCCCGGTAGCTTCACCGAACTCGTTGGCGATCACCGCCGCCAGCGTGTAGCCCTGGCTGAAGAGATGCTTGCCGATGACCGGCGCGTTGCCGATCACGAGCACGACAGCGATCGTCTCGCCGATGGCGCGGCCAAGGCCGAGCATCGCGCCGCCGGTGATTCCGGGACGGGAGTACGGCAGCACCGCCATCCGGATCATCTCCCAGCGGGTCGCCCCGAGCGCGAGCGCCGCCTCCTTGTTCTCCGCCGGAACGGTCGCGATCACCTCTCGGGATATGGCAGAGACGATCGGGAGGATCATGATCGCCAGGATCAATCCGGCGATGAAGTAGTTGTACAGAGCGGGAACGCCCCCGCCGATCCAGGGGATGAACGAGAACGTACTCGCGAACCACTTCTCGGCCGGGAGCAGGTGCGGACACAGCACAAACACGCCCCACAGGCCGTAAACGACCGACGGCACGGCGGCAAGCAGGTCGACGAGGACCGACAGCGGTCCACGCAGCCGTCGCGGACACATCTCGGCGATGAACAGTGCGGACGCCACAGCAACCGGAACCCCAATCAAAAGCGCGATTGCGGACGTGATCAGCGTCCCTGCGACCAGCGCCCCGCCGTGATAGATGTTGCGCGACACGTCCCAGTCGTTGCCGAACACGAACTTCAGCCCGTACGTGCTGAACACGTTCCCGGACTGGCCGACCAGGCGGATGAAGAAGTACGCGAGCAGGACCAGGATCGCGGCAGCGAGCGCGGTGAGCCCCCACTTCAGGACCTGGTCTGGAAGCCGGCCAGCCGGCGACCGCTCGAGAACTGAGCGGCCGCCGGCAACGGTGGTGGCTGCCTCCACCTACACGTCCCTACAAGACGGGTGAGCCATTGCACACCATTGTGGCCAGCTGCGCCTGGTTCTTGGACACGAGCGAAGCCGGCAGCGGCGCGTAGGGCAGCTGGCCCGAGCCGGCTCCGAGCGTGCTTTGGCCCGTGCCGAACGCGTAGGTCAGGAACCGCTTCAGCCCGCTCGCAGTGGACGAGGTGGCGCCGCCGTCCTTGCACGGATCCTTATAGGTGTCGATGAACGTCTGCGACACGATCGGGTACGCCGACGAGTTTGGCGAATTAATCGTCGAGATCCCGAGGTCGGGGGGCACGGTGATCCCGTTAGCCGCGGCGGACGTGTTCGGGATCGTCGGCAGGATGTATGTGCCTGAGGAGTTCTTCACCGAGGCGTAGGTGAAGTTGTTCTCAATCGCATACGCCTGCTCGACATAGCCGACCGCCCCAGTGGTCTGCTTCACCACGGCCGCCACGCCGGAGTTGCCCTTGCCCCCGGTGCCGGTCGGCCACTTGACGTCCTTACCCGCGCCGATCGTCGACTTCCATGTGGCGTCCACGTCCGACAGATACGTCGTGAAGCCGTCGGTGGTGCCGGAGGAGTCCGAGCGGTGCACCACCGCGATCGACGTGCTCGGCAGGCTCATGCCCGGGTTGAGCGAGGTGATCGCGGAGTTGTTCCACTTCGTGATCTTGCCCGAGAAGATCCCGGCAATCGTCGAACCGTCGAGCTTCAGTCCGCTCTTGAGGCCCGGGAGGTTGTACGAAACCGTGATCGCGCCGAACGCGACCGGGTACTGCAGGACCGGCCCCTTCATCTTCGCAAGATCGGCGGGCTTCAGCGCCGGGTCGCTGCCCGCAAAGTCGACCGTGGCTCCCGCCAGGGACGTCTGGCCGGCGCCCGAGCCGACCGGGTTGTAGTTCACGGTCAGATTCTGAGACTTGAGCGTCGAGCCCCATTGCTGGTAGATCGGGGCGGCGAGCGTCGAGCCGGCGCCGTTGATCGTGGCCGGGGCGCTGCTGCTTGAGGATTTGGTGCCTGACGACGACGAGCTCGAACTGCTGGAGCCGCAGGCAGCCACTCCTGCCGCCACGACGACGGCTGTCGCGAATGCGCTGATGCGACGGATAGTCAATTTCATCTCCTTCGTTGGGTGCTGAACGAGTGTCGGAGCAATCCGACGCGCTCGTGTTACCGAGCTGTGAACGCTCGATCAGGACTTTGTGAGCGCTCTGGCGCCAGGCGGTAACCGAAGCCGAAGTGGGTGTGGATGAATCGCCACCCCGGCATTGCCTGCTCCAGCTTGACGCGCAGCCGACGCACGTATACGTCGACTGACCGATCACCTGGCCGCATCTCCCTGCCCCATGCGAGGCGGAACAAATCCTCGCGCGCCATGATTCGGTCGGCGCGCCTGGCTAGCTCTGTGAGCAGGCGAAGCTCTCGAATCGAGAGCATCAGGGTCCGTCCACGGGCTCGGGCGATGTGCTCGTTCGGCAGGATCTCGAGCGGGCCGACCTCGATCACTTCGTCGCTCACCGGGACGGTGAGCGGCAATGAATGAGCAGCGGCCGACATCCGGAGGCATGCTGCTTGCACCTGCATCCGACCGAGTTACCAAGCGGTAACGAGCATGTGAACAAGCTGTGATCGAGTTTGCAGAAGGGCGCTCAGCGACCTCCGCTGGTCCGCTCGAGCGACAAGCGGGAGCCCGCCGCCGAGGGGCCCCCGCCGGTCCGCTCAGGCGACAAGCAGGAGCCCCGCCGCCAAGCGGCCTCCGCTGGTTCACGCGAGCGACAACCAGGAGCCCCTGCTCAGGGGGCCCCCCTCTTCCACTGGAGCGACAGGCAGGCGTCCGGGCTCAGCGGACCAGCGCTGGGCCCAGATCGTCGTCCAGCTCTGGCGCAACGAGCGGTGGTTCCAGCTCGGAGCCCCCGTCCGGCTGGGGGGCGAACCGGTAGCCGACGCCGAAATGAGTGTGGATGTAGTTCCAGCCCGGAGATGCGCCGCGCAGCTTCTGGCGGAGCTTGCGGACGAACACGTCGACCGAGCGGTCGCCGTGAGCCATCGCATAGCCCCACACGCGCTCGTAGATCTCCTCGCGCCGAAGCACGCGGTCCGATTGTGAGAGCAGGTGCAGGATCTCGAATTCCCGCGCGGTCAGCTCGACGTTGACCTCGCCGACGTAGGTCTGATGCAGGTCCGGGCGGATCGTCAGCTCGCCGACGGTCGTTGGGGAGTCGAGCTCAGCAAGCTCACCCCGGCGATGCCGGCGCAAAGCCGCTTCGATCACGCAGATCAACTCCTCGGGGTGGCAGGGCTTGGTGACCCAGGCGTCGGCGCCGAGCCGTAGGCCCCGAACGCGCTGGGCTACCGACGACGGTCCGGTGCACACGACGACTGCAAGCCCAGGCAGCCGCCCGCAGATCCGCTCCAGGTAGTCCCAGCTGTCAGGACCGACGATCGACAGGTCGATCACGAGAGCATTCAGCCGCATCGCCACGAGCGCATCCGGCGTCACCGGGCTCGACAGCGTACGGTGATCCCACCCGAGCGCGTGCAGACGCTTGGTCAGCACCTGCATGAAGCCGGGGTCGCGATCGATGACCGCTACCCGCAGTCGGTTCTGCAGGCCCTGCGAGGAGGGTCTGGATCCGGGTTGGTCGCTGCGCTCGGCCAACATGTGCGCGCCACTGTACCGGGCAGCCCTCACGGAACCCGTTCGCGTGCCCATCGGTTCACACCATCTTTACACGGAAATACCGATATTTGCACCCAGGGCTCGCCGGCTGCTCCCGCCTAAGAAACGCCTATGAGCGATCCCAGCGAGCGAATCCGTCCTCTATCCTCCTGCGATGGGCGTCGCTGCGGCGCCCCCCTCTCCCATGGCCTCGAGGACTAAGCAAAAGGAAGAAGCGCGCGCCCGCCGCCTTGCCGAGGAGCGGTCCCGCGCCGAGCGCGAACGACGAAACCGCCGGACGCGGATGCTGGGCGGGGTCCTGCTCGGTGCCGCTGCGGTGGTCGCGGTCGCGATCGCGATCAGCTCTTCGGGTAGCAGCAACTCCGCGCCCAAGCCCACGAGCACCGCCGCCAAGCAGCAGGCATCGACGGTCAACACCTTGCTCGCGGGAATCCCTCAGTCCGGTGTGACGCTCGGCTCGCCGACCGCCAAGGTGACGGTTACGGAGTATGGCGACCTCGAGTGCCCGGTCTGTCGGGACTTCGCCCTCGGCGCGGAGAACAACCTGATCTCAAATGACGTCAAGTCCGGCAAGGTCAAGCTGGTCTACAAGTCGCTCGAGACCGCCACCGGCAACGGACCTGACCCCGGCGTCTTCCCAACTCAGCAGGCCGCCGCTTACGCCGCCGGCCAGCAGGGCAAGGCCTGGTACTACATCGAGCTCTTCTACCACGAGCAGGGTCAGGAGGGCACGGCGTACGTGATTCCGGCCTACCTCGACGGTCTTGCTCAGCAGGTTCCGGGACTCGCCTACAGCACGTGGCTGACCGCCAGCAAGAGTCCTTCGCTCACCGCGCAGGTCACGGCCGACCAGCAGGCGGCAGCTGCCCAGGGCTTCAACAGCACGCCGACGATCGTGGTCCAGGGCCCCACGGGGCAGGCGCAGCCAATCGTCGGAAACACCGACTACGGCACGCTCGAGTCCGAGATCAAGTCGGTGAGTTGAGAGCGGAGCCGTGAGCCGCACCCTCCGGCGCGTGATGATCGTCCTGGCCGTCGTAGGCCTCGGCGTCGCCACCTATCTGACCTACATCCACTACGCCGGGATCAAGCCGGCTTGCACGGCGGGCCAGTCGTGCATCAAGGTCCAGACCTCGCAGTGGTCGAAGCTCGACGGCGTGCCGGTCGCCCTGCTCGGTCTGATCGGCTACGTCGCGATCCTCGCCAGCCTGCTCGTGCGCGAGCGTGAGGAGACCCGGCTGGCCACGCTCGGCCTGACCGTGGTCGGCTTCGGGTTCAGTGCTTATTTGACTTATCGAGAGCTCTTCTCGATCCACGCGGTCTGCGAGTGGTGTGCCTCGAGCGCGGTGATCATGACGGTGCTGCTCGGGTGCGCGATCGCTCGCTACTTGGTCGGTGGGCCGCTCCCAGAGGATTCGACGGCGGACGCGCGGGTGTATCGCGACGATCTCGCGACCGGATACCGCGACGACGTCGCGACACCCCGCGCCTGATTGCCGTCCGCCGGGCGGCGGATGATGCAGACCATGAGCTGGCGAACCACGCGAGCCGCCGCGCGCCTCGAAGAGTCAAGCCGGCAGGTAGCGGTAATCGATCTGGGCTCGAACTCCTGGAGGCTGGTGATCTTCACCTTCGTTCCAGGCAGCTGGTGGAAGCGCACCGATGAGCTGTATGAGACGGTGCGCATCGGGGCCGGAATGGGGGCAACGGGGCGCCTCAGCGACGAGGCGATCGCGCGTGGGCTCGAGACGCTCGCGGTGTTCGAGCACTTCTGCGCGGCCGGCGAGCTCGCTCCCACCCAGGTCCACGCCGTCGCGACGAGCGCGATCCGCGACGCCGCCAACGGCCAGGAGTTCGTCAGCCTCGCCCGTGAGGCAACCAAGCTGCCGATCGAGATCATCTCCGCCGACGAGGAGGCGCGCCTCGGCTACGTGGCCGCGGTCAACACCTCGACCCTGACGGACGGGGCGGTGCTCGAGCTGGGCGGTGGCAGCATGCAGCTGGTTCAGGTCGCCGACCGCCAGGCTGCCGCGCTGAGCTCTCTGCCGCTGGGGGCCGTTCGCCTGACCGAGGAGCTGCTGCCCGAGTCGGGTACCGCGCGCAAGAAGGACCTCGAGCGCGTACGAGCCGCGGTGCGCGGGACGCTCGCCGAGGTGCCGTGGCTGGATGGCTCGGGCGACCGGCTGGTTGGGATCGGCGGGGCGGTGCGCAACCTTGCGGCAGCGGCGCAGAATGCCGCCGGCCAGCTCGATATCGGCGTGCAGGGATTCCTTCTGACGAGGGAGGCGCTGGCGGATCTGGTGCAGGATCTCGCCGCGCTGCCGCCCGACGAGCGCGGCAGCGTGCCCGGGATCAAGCCCGGCCGTGGCGACATCATCCTGGCTGCAGCGCTGACGATCGAGGGGGTGCTCGAGCAAGGCGGCTTCGCGGGAATCGAGGTCACCGAGGCGGGACTGCGCGAGGGACTGTTCTTCGACCGTGAGCTGCTGACAGGCAAGGCCGGGGGGCCGCTGTTTGACGACGTGCGGGCGGCGGCCGTGCGCAACCTGGCGATCCAGTACGAGTCTGACATTCAGCATGTCGAGCACGTCGCGCAGCTGTCGATGCAGATGTTCGACTCGCTCGTCGATGCCGAGCTGTTCGAGCCGGAGCCCGGCGAGCGCGAGCTGCTGTGGGCCGCCGCGATGCTGCACGACGTCGGAATGACGATCTCCTACGACGATCACCACAAGCACTCGCGTTACCTGATCGTCAGCGCCGAGTTACCGGGCTTCGATCCCCGCGAACGGGCGCTGATCGCGCAGATCAGTCGCTACCACCGCAAGGGGGCACCGAAGCTCGGCGAGATGTCGACGCTCGCGCAGGACGGCGACGAGGATCTCGTCGCGCGCTGCTCGGTGATCCTGAGACTCGCCGAGCATCTCGAGCGCGGGCGCGATCAGTCCGTGCGAAAGGTGCGGCTGCGCACCAACGGAGACGGCGTCGATCTCCATCTCGATGCGGCCGGTGAGAACCTGGTCCTCCCCCGGTGGAGCGTCGAGCGCTACGGCGACAGCGAGGCATTCGAACGCGTTTTCGGACGGCGGCTACTGATCGGCTAACGGTCTATCCCGCTAGCTCTGCGGTGCCTGCGGCCGCACATCCCTACCGGCCGTTACACCGATGTCCCGCCTGCGGCCGTACCGTCTGCGGCGTGACAACGGGTGGCGGGCCGACCAGCTGGCAGGAGGACGCCGGCCACGGCGAACTGATCGAGATGTTGCTGGCGATGGCCGAGTCAGAGCATCGATGGGGCCACTCCTCGTGGGCGCTGGATCTCCTTGCACACGTCGAGTCGATCGTCGGCACCCTCCCGGAGAGCCACCAGCGGCTGCGCGCGCGCTGCCGCCGCGATGCCCGTCCGGCGGCGTTCCTATAGCCAGCCCGCAAGCGGTTACAGTTTCCCTATGCTCTGGTTGCTGCGACACGCAGAAGCAGCCGACGGGGCGCCCGACGACGACCGACCGCTGACGCCGCGAGGCGTGCAGCAGGCGGAGGCAGCCGGACGAGCGCTGGCCCACCTGGGCGAGCACATCGACCTCTGCTTGAGCAGTCCCAAGCGGCGCGCCGTCGAGACCGCCGAGCGCGCTTGTGAGCCGCTCGGAGTCGAAGTCAGGGTCGAGCCGGCCCTCGCCGGCGAGCCATTCGACGCAAGCGACCTGGTCGCGGGCCTCGGGAACGTGTTGCTCGTCGGGCACGACCCTTCGTTTTCGCTTCAGCTCCATAACCTCACCGGCGCCCAGGCGCGAATGAAGAAGGGCGGACTGGCCGGGATCTCGAAGGGCGAGCTACTGGTGCTGCTTCGGCCGTTGGAGCTCGCCGCGATCGCGGCGGCGCACGCGGTGGCGACCGGATGAGCCCGCGGGCCCCGCTGCGGGCAACCCAGCAGGACGGCAAGGCTGCCGCGGTCCAGGCACGCGCGGCCCAGGTGAGGAGCGTCTCGGAGACCCTCGTCGATGTGCCGGTGGGGCTGCGCGAATTCGCCGATCCCGCGCTGTTCACGAATCGCGAGCTGTCGTGGCTGGATTTCAACGACCGCGTGCTCCAGCTCGCCGAGGACGAGTCGCTGCCGCTCCTGGAGCGGGTCAAGTTCCTCGCGATCTTCGTCACCAATCTCGACGAGTTCTTCATGATCCGCGTCGCGGGCGTGCACGACCAGGTGGATGCGCGCATCGACGCCCGCGGCCCCGACGGCCTCTCGCCGATGGAGACGCTCGAGGGAATCGCCGAGAAGGTCCGGTCCCAGGACCGCCGCCACTCGCTCCAGTTCAGGGACGTCGTTCGCCCCGCGCTTGCCGAACATGGCATCCGGATCGTGACCTGCAAGGGGTCGGACGCCGCCGCGGAACGGATCGGGCGCCATTTCCGCGAGGAGATCTTCCCGGTGCTCACCCCGCTGGCGATCGGTCCCGGCCGCCCATTCCCGTATATCTCGAATCTGTCACTCAGCCTGATCGTCCGGCTGCGCGATCCCGAGCTCGATCACGACTCGTTCGCGCGTGTGAAGGTGCCCAAGGAGGTCCTGCCGCGGTTCGTCGAGATCTCCGAGCACACCTTCATCCCGCTCGAGGACATCATCGCCCACCATCTCGACGCGCTGTTCCCCGGGATGGAGATCATCAGCCACGACCTCTTCCGCGTAACCCGCGACGCTGACTTCGAGATCAACGACGAGGCGGACGACCTGCTGCAAGCAGTCGAGGACGAGTTGCGCCGGCGCCGCTTCGGCGAGGTCGTGCGGGTCGAGGTGGGCGCGACGATGGACCCGGTGCTCCGTTCCAAGCTGATCGAGTGGCTCGACGTCGACGAGCTCCAGGTCTACGACGTCGAGGGGCTGCTCGACCTCTCGGATCTTTGGCAGATCGTGGGCGTTGAGGGACATCCCGAGCTGCGTCTGCCGCCGTGGACGCCGGTCACGTACGCCGCCTTCAGCCCGGGCCCAGGAGACAACGACGACAAACCGGACGTGTTCGCGCCGATGCGGGCCGGCGACGTGCTCGTCCACTACCCCTACCACTCGTTCTCGAACAGCGTTGAACGGTTCGTCGAGCAGGCAGTCGAGGACCCCAACGTGCTTGCGATCAAGATGACCGTGTACCGCACCTCCGACGACTCGGAGCTGGTCCCGTCGCTGATTCGCGCCGCGGAGAAGGGCAAGCAGGCGGTCTGCTTGGTGGAGCTCAAGGCGCGCTTCGACGAGCGCGTGAACATCCAATGGTCACGCGCCCTGGAAGAGGCCGGCGCGCACGTCGTCCACGGGATCCCGGGCCTCAAGACGCATGCCAAGGCGATCCTGGTCGTCCGCCGCGAGCGCGGCGGCGTGCGCAACTACGTGATGATCGGGACCGGCAACTTCCACGCCAAGAACGCCCGCCTGTACGAGGACTTCGGGCTGTTCACAACCGATCGTGAGATCGGCCAGGAGGTCGCCAACCTGTTCAACACGCTCACCGGGTACGGCCACCCCGTCCGCGAGCGCAAGGTGCTGGTCGCGCCCGGTTCGCTGCGCGCGGGACTGATCGAGGAGATCGATCGCACGATCGCCGCCCACGAGGCCGGCCAACCCGCCCGGATCATCATGAAGATGAACGCGCTTGTCGATCGGCGCTGCATCCAGGCGCTCTACAGGGCGTCCACGGCCGGCGTGCCGATCGACCTCAACGTTCGCGGAATCTGCTGCCTGATCCCGGGGATCGAGGGCGTCAGCGAGACGATCAATGTCGTCTCGGTCGTCGGCCGGTTCCTCGAGCACTCGCGGATCTACGCCTTCTACCGCGGCGAGGAGCGCGCGTACTACATCGGCTCCGCCGATCTGATGCCCAGAAATCTCGATACGCGCGTCGAGCTGCTGACACCGGTCGAGGATCGCGAGCTGCAGGCGGAGCTCGACGACACCCTCGAGCGCTGCCTGGCCGACGACACGAACGCCTGGACGCTCGGATCCGACGGACGCTGGACGCGCCGCCAGGGCGGCACGGGCTCCGTCCACCGGGAGCTGATGGAGCGCGTGCTCGCGCAGTGGTCGGCGGCCACCAGCTGAGACCGCCGGCGCGTCGCCGACCTCAGCCGCCGCTGGCCTGCGTGGCCAGCGCGCCGCCGACGTTAGCCGCCGCTGGGCTGCGCGGCCGGCGCGTCGCCGACCTTAGCCGCCACTGGGCTGCGTCGCCGGCCGCGTCCCGAGCGTCAGCTTGATGGTCATCGTCTGACCGCTCCTCTTCACGGACAGGGTGATCGTCTGCCCGGGGCTGTACGTGTCGACCGTCTCGATGAACTGCTGCGTCGAGGTGACCGGGTTGCCGTTGATCGCGGTCACCAGGTCGCCGGGCTGCAGTCCGGCGCTCGAGGCCGGCGATCCGCTCTGCACCGAGCTGATCTGGGCGCCGCCGGTGGACGTTCCGTTCAGGAACACGCCGACGTACGCGTGCTGGACCGGGTGCCCCGCGATGATCTCGCCCGCGATATGGGCGACGGTGTTGGACGGGATCGCGAAGCCGACCCCGGAGCTCGAGCCCTCACCCGTCGGGGTGGTGTTGCTGGTCTCGATCTGGTCGGAGAGGCCAAGCACGCGGCCGCTGCCGTCCAGCAGCGGGCCACCGGAGTTGCCCGGGTTGATCGCCGCATCTGTCTGGATCGCGCCTGTGATCGTGTAGTTGTTGGGAGCGGTGATGCTGCGCCCGACGGCGCTCACGATCCCCTGGGTGACGGTCTCAGGCAAGCTGAACGGGCTGCCGATCGCGACGACCGGATCCCCGACCTGGGCGCTCGAGGAATCGGCGAATGCAATCGGGTGCAGCTCCGAGGCGGGGGCGTTGACGTGGATCACGGCCACGTCGGTCGAGGGATCGGTGCCGACGACCTTGGCGCCGACCTTGTGGCCGTCCTCGAACGTGACAGTCACCGAGGTGGCGCCGGAAACGACGTGCTCGTCGGTGAGGATGTCGCCCTTGGTGTCGTACACGACGCCGGCGCCCTCGCCCTGGGTCTGCTGGGTGCCGCCGAACAGGCCCCCGGAGTTGGCCGTCGACGTGACGGTGATGTCGACCACCCCGGGTCCGTCCTGGCGGTAGATCTGGTTGATAGAGGAGCCGTGCGCTGGCGCTGAGGTCAGCGAGGTCGCTAGCGACGCTCCGCTCGACTGGACGACGGTGGTCGTAACCGAGCGGTTCGTCGTGGACCCACCGCTGGCCACGACGAGCGCGATCGCTGCGCCGGCGACGGCGCCGGCGATGATCGGAAGCAGACGGCTGGCTCGAGTCATGGCTGGCGTGTTCTCCTAATAAGCAATCTGAGTGTGCATACCCAGTTCAGCAGTGGCCGATGAGAAAGCTTGAAAAGATCGATGAGAGACCGGTAAGAAGCCGGTGCTCACGCGGCGGGCGAGCCGGGCGAAGGCGCCGGCGCCAGCGCCGCGGGCGGCGCGCCGGCCGGTGGTCCGGGGAGCAGCATCGGACCGCGAACGAGACCGCGGCTTATCAGGGCGGAGAGCCGGCTGAGGAGCTGCTGCTCCTGGGCCTTGGTGATCCGGCCGGCGGCGACCGCCCGATCGAGGCTCGACTTCAACGGAGCTACCGCCGCCTGCTCGAGCCCCGACAGAGACTTGCCGCGGGCCTTTGCGATCTGCGCCAGCGACTGCCCGGAGGCGAGGTGGCTCAGAAGCTGTGCCCGAGTGAGGCCCAGGTACCCCGCGGCGGCTGCCAGCGGCGCGTTCCGACCATGATTCCCCGGACGGAGCAAGCGGTGCGGGGCAAGCCCGGGTGGTCCGAAGTAGCGACCTGGTCCGAGCCCACGGAGTCCGAAGAACGGAAGCCGACCGCCCTGTTCGATCCGCTGTTTGATCTGGTTCGCCTGCGCCTGGGTGAGCCTCCCGGCCGCGACCGCGGCGTTCAGCCGATCCAGGGAGGCGGCCTTCACCGCCGCATCGAGCTGGGCGGTCGTGACGTGCAGGCGCTTGGCGACATCATTGACGAATGCCTGGCGGGAGCCCGTTCCCGACTGCGTTGCCGCGTACGCGCCACCCGCGAAAGCGGCCAGGGCGAGCGTCGTCGCGCCGATCAGAAGCTTGTGTTTGAGGATCACGTGCATCGTTGAACTGTGACCGTACGCTGGCAGCCGAGCCTTAGAGGAGCGTAAGAAATCAGGCTGCGGGGGGTCGGCGCGATGACAGGATCCTCCACAGCCGGTCGGCCTCCCTCTCCGGCCACCGCGTCATCCGCACCCACGTGATCCGCACCGTCACCAGCCCGCGCGCCAGCATCTCCGCATCGCGATCCCGGTCACCCTCGAAGCGGTCGCGGCTGGAGTGGGAGGCGTACCCGTCCAGTTCGACGATCACTCGCTCCTCGGCGAACAGGGCGTCTACCTCGCGACCGCCGATCCGAGCGTTCATCTGCGGTCGCGGCAGGCCGAACCGCTC
>Ga0187808_10000375_pt1 | contig 13318 bp, 10 predicted proteins | sample NC_wetland_sal_i_5_FD_132427 | JGI IMG/M metagenome (GOLD analysis project Ga0187808, IMG submission 132427) | Wetland sediment microbial communities from Neuse River Estuary, North Carolina, USA - ASW_3 | ecosystem: Environmental > Aquatic > Freshwater > Wetlands > Sediment | place: USA: North...
ACGTGGAGCAGAGCGTCCTTTTCGCCCGGATCCATTGTAAGGTGGAATTCGCCGGTCATCGTCGGATCCACAAATTCCAAAATGATGTTGGTCCCGATGCCGTCAATATAGCGATACCGCCACTGTTCGAAGGGGTAAGTCGAAGTTTCGCCGCCGCCTTCTTCCGGGGGTCGAACGTAGGTGCCGCCGGCGTCGTGATCATCAAGCTCGTCCGGCGGGCCGTACATGATATAGATTCGTCCGCGATCGGTTCTCCATCCGGGAATACCCGAGGCATAATGCTCGTTTGCGTAGGCAATGCGGCGGTAGTATTCCTCTTTGAACTCGTTTTCGGGGCTTCCCGGATTGGGATTGCGCCGCTCCCAGAACGCCTCTATGAATTGTTCCCTTTCATCGTCTGTGGTCAGCTTTTTGAAAGCCGCTCTTTCCTCGTTGGTAATAATGTAAGGGACTTCCTCTTCGAGCCATTTCTTATATGGGCTCTCCATTTCTTTCTGGATGGCCTTCTGTCGCTTCTTTTCCGCCCTGCTCAGCTTGCTGTCGTTCTCTTGTGGCGCCGCCTTGAGCGCGGGAGAAACCAACCCAACTACCATCCCTGCAAAGAGTAGCCAAAGACACACACGCCACCCGCGGTGACCGATGAATTCAATTCGATTAAACACCAACGGCTCTCCTCTCCCAACCGCAGACAGTGCCGATTGTATTTGTTGAAATTTGAAAAGTCAAGGTCTTCCAGCCTCCCTTGACAAACTGCTCCGCCATTGTTTGACCGACACCGGTTTTGATGCTGCTCAAATCCAAAAGGTGGCTTCGGCAGGAAGAACGGGTCAGAGCGAGATTCCTCGCTGCGGTCGGAATGCCGCCGGAACTCCTGTTGGATTCCGGCTCTCGCGGGAATGACCGGGATCTCGTAGGCCCGCCATTACAAACAGCACTGACCGCCAGATTCGACTTTCCTAAGTTGGCATATAGAGTTAAAATAAGCAGTTTTGGAGAAACTTTTGGAGGCAAAATACCGTAGTATGGTTAGATGCCGCCCGCGCAGCCGACTGGGTAGTGACGTCAAACCCAATCGACAGGGGGTTCGTAAACGACCAACGGCCTAGTAGAACGAGGGAGATTACGATGTCTGCTCGCTCAATTGATGAAAAGGATAAAACACCCGTGGCCCAAGTAACTGAACTCGAACTCGGAAGCATCACTTCTCCTGCGAGTGCTGACAGAGGTAGCCTGGTCCCTTCCGGGACCGGCACTGGAAAGGGCGGGAAATCAAGAAAGAAGAAGATGATCCTGGCGCTCGTGGGAGCAGTCGTTCTAATCGCGCTGGTAGTCGGCGGAATCGTTTGGAGCAAGGGTGGCACGGTTGCTGTTCAGACCACCAAGGTCGCGCGGGAGGATTTGCCGGCCATTGTAACAGCTTCGGGAGAAATTAAGCCGCCCCCGGCAGACCTCGCTAATGTAAATGCGAGTTCCATCGGCAAGATCACCGAGATTTACATTAAGGAAGGCGACACGGTCAAGAAAGGCCAACTCCTCTTGAAAACTGAGGCGATCCAGGCGGATGCCGACGTGAATGCGCAAAAGGCAACCGTGGCTAGCGCCAAGGCAGACGTGGAGCAGCTTGCAGCGACAGTGCAGGCGCAGGAAGCAGCCTTGAACACCGCGCAGGCCAACGTGCAAACGGGCCAGGCGAACCTTGTCAAAGCCCAAGAAGAGTTCAAACGGGGAGAGGACCTGCTGCGCAATCACCTGATTGCGCAAAACGAATTCGACACGCGCTTGGACAACGTCAAGGTGGCGGAAGCCACTTTGGAGGCCGACCAGGCGGCCGTGGTTCAATCCAAAGCCCAACTCCAGCAGGCCAAGTTCAATCTTGACAGCTCGCGCGCTAAGGTGACAATGCAGCAAGCCGCGCTAGTTAGGACCGAGGATGTCGCTAACAAGACCATTTACACCTCCCCGATCGACGGCATCGTCACCTCCCTCCCCGTGCACGTGGGCGAGAACGTGGTGCCGGGAGTTCAAAATACGGTGGGGAGCTTGCTCTATCAGATTTCCGATTTGGCAGTGATTACGGCGGAAGTCAAAGTAGACGAGACGGACATTGTCAATGTGAAACTTGCGCAACCCGCCGAAGTCACGATTGACGCCGTCCCCAACAAGACCTTCAAGGGCAAAGTCACGGAAATCGGCCAGAGCGCCGTGGGGCGTACCTCCGGGACAACTTCGGGAACGAACACCACCTCGACGACCGAAGAAGCCAAGGACTTCAAAGTGGTCGTGACGTTGGACAACCCCCCGCCGGGCATGCGCCCAGGACTTTCGGCAACCGCTAAGATCACCACCGCCTTTCGACAGAACGCTGTGACGATCCCCATCCAAGCACTCACGGTCCGGACGCGGCGGCAATTGGAAGAAGAGGAGCAGAGCAGCAAGGGCGGCAAGGGCAAGGTGCAGGCTGCAACAACGCCGACGACCGCAGCGGCTAAGGAAAAGGAGAAGGAAGAAGTGCAAGGAGTTTTTATGCTCAAGGATGGCCGGGCGGTCTTTACTCCTGTCGAAACCGGCATTATGGGGCAATCCGATGTGGAAGTGGTCAAAGGCATTCAAGCCAACGACCAGATCGTTTCCGGTCCTTTTAGTGTGCTGCGGACGCTGAAAAACCACACCAAGGTGAAGGTGGACAACAGCGCACTTAACACTCCCCCCTCCACCTCTTAGCGGGAGCGGGAGCGGCCCTTGCGGGCGTCCGCGGCCCGCCGCCCGAAGGCTTTGGGCCACACGGCGGGCAACCACAAGGGTTACCCCTACCGCCTCCCGGGGGCAACCGCAGGGGTTGCCCCAACGGCTGGTGGGGAATGAGTGGAAAGGAAACTCGCATAGCGATGGGAACAGAAGCGGTAACATCTTCAATGCAGCAAACCCAGGCCCCGCCCGTGGAGGTCATGATCCGGACGGAAAACCTCTGGAAAACTTATGACATGGGCGAAGCCATCGCAGTGCATGCGCTCAGCGGCGTGACGTTCGAAATCGATCGGGGCGAGTATGTGGCGATCATGGGCCCCTCGGGTTCCGGCAAGTCCACCTTGATGAATTTAATCGGCTGCCTGGATACCCCCACCAGTGGCCGATACTGGTTGAACGGCCGGCTGGTGAGCGAACTCTCCGACGACGAACTGGCTTACATTCGCAACAAGGAAATCGGCTTCGTGTTCCAGACCTTCAACCTTCTTTCCCGCGCCAGCGCCTTGCATAATGTGGAACTGCCTCTTGTTTACAGCGGAGTCCCCGCCAAAGAGCGTCTGGAAAAAGCTCAGGAAGCCCTGCGCAAAGTGGACTTGATCGAACGCATGAACCACAAGCCGAACGAGCTTTCGGGGGGACAGCGCCAGCGCGTGGCGATTGCCCGCGCTCTGGTGAACAACCCTTCCATCATCCTGGCCGACGAACCCACCGGCAACCTGGATTCGGCCACGGGTGAGGAAATCATGGACGTATTCGAGCGCCTCTACGAGAGCGGCAACACGATCGTCCTGGTCACCCATGAACACGACATCGCCGCTCACGCGCATCGTATCATTCACGTCCGCGACGGCAAGATAGAGCGCGACGAAAGCGTAAAGTGATAGGCGCGTCGCCTTGGATCAAGTCTCGTGACAGCACTTAGTCAACCACCCTCATTACTCCAAAAGCTGAGACCCCGCGCGGTCCGCAGGAGTGGTTTCTTGATCACCTCCCGCGAGGCTTTTTGGATTGCCCTCGAGACGTTGCGCACCCACAAGCTGCGTTCCTTTCTCACCTTGCTGGGCGTGGTGATTGCCACCACCACCCTGATCGTCGTGATGTCCATCATCAACGGCATGAACCTGTACATCGCCGATCACATTGCGAACCTGGGCGCCAATGTTTTCATCCTCTCCCAGTATGATTGGAGCGCGACGGGCGAGGATTGGATGAAAATGCAACGTCGCAACAAGGCCATCCGCATCGAAGACTTCGAGTTTCTGCGCGATAGTATTAAGAGCTATAAGAGTATTGGCGCGGAGGCCGAAATAGGCGAAGCTGACGTTAAGTACAAAGGGCATATCCTGCATGAGGTGGATGTATCCGGGGATACCCCGAACATGATTGACATCGGGCAGGCGAAGGTGGGATCCGGGCGCTACCTCAATGACACGGATTACGCCCACGAGTCGATGGTGTGTTTTATCGGCCAGGATCTTGTTACCGAGTTTTTCCCCAGCCTCGATCCCATCGGTAAGGACGTTAACGTAAGCGGCATCCCGTTTCGGGTGATCGGGGTGGCGGCCCGCATCGGCACAACATTGGGGCAGAGCCAGGACAAGTTTGTCCAAATTCCCCTCACGACGTTTCGCAAGGTCTTCAGGGCCCGCCCCAATCTGTCTGTGGACGTGCAGGCCTGGGATGCGGAGGAAATGATGGTCCTCGAGGATGAAGTCCGGGCCCTGATGCGTGCCCGGCGCCATATTCCGTACCATGACACCGACAATTTCGGCATCAATGCCTCGGACACCATCATGGGTCTGTGGCATCAATTGACGGCGTCGATTTTCGCGGTTACGGTGGGGATCGTGGCGGTTTTCATGGTGGTGGGCGGCATCGTAATCATGAACATCATGTTGGCCAGCGTGACGGAGCGCACCCACGAGATCGGCATCCGCAAATCCCTGGGCGCGCGGCGGCGGGATATCCTGATGCAATTCGTTATTGAGGCCAGCCTTATGGCGCTGACGGGCGGCGCCGCAGGCGTGTTGATTTCCCTCATCGTCAGCAGGATCGTGAGTATCTTTTTCACCTCCAGCGTCCCCATAAGCGCCGTGCTGGTGGGGCTTTTCCTATCCACGGCGGTGGGGCTTTTCTTCGGCATCTATCCTGCCAACAAAGCTGCCAATCTCGAACCCATTGAAGCGCTGCGGACGGAGGCCTAGTCATGCCACAACGACGCCAACCGGTTCGCGAAAACTTGCTCCTGGCAATGGACACGCTCCGCACCCACAAATTCCGGGCGTTCCTAACCATCTTGGGCGTGCTGATCGGAACCGCGACAGTCATCGGAGTGGCTTCCATCTTCGAGGGCCTTGATCAACGGGTTGTCGAAATGATGGAAGGCTTCGGCACGCGCAGCTTGTTCATCTTCAAGTTCGACCCCGGGATCCATACCGGCAACCTGACTCATGAAGAAGCCACGCGCAAGCCCCTGACGTACGAAGATGCCATGGCCATCCGCGACCTATGCCCTTCGATAGAGACCGTTGCGGTCGAGACGTTCATCTGGGGTCCGCCCGTTACTGCCAGGTATAAGAAAGTGGAGATGGCGGACGCCAATTTCTCCGGGCCTACGCCCGAGATGTTCCAGACTATGAGTGCCAACCTGAAGGATGGCCGGCTCTACACGGATGTTGACAATGTCCACCGCCGGGATGTTGCCGTCTTGGGGGCCGACGTGGTCAAGCGTTTCTTCCAGAACGAAGATCCCATCGGCAAGACGATCATCGTCGATGGCCATGCTTACCAGGTAATCGGCACGCTGGACAAACTCAAGCAGTTCCTGGGTGATAATGGCAACGATCGAAACATATACATCCCCTATTTCACCTTCAGGAAGTACTATCCCGACGCCAAGGAAAACTTCATCACTGCGGTGGCTTTTCCCGGCAGGATTGATCAAGCCAAGGATGAGGTAACGAGTCTGCTCCGCCGCCGGCGAAACGTGAAGTGGTCTGATCCTAACAACTTCGGCATCTCAACGGCGGACGCCATCATCAAGCAGTTCCGCGAAATTATGGGAACTGTCGTCCTGGTAACCGTCCTGATCTCTTCGATCGGCTTGATGGTGGGCGGCATCGGGGTAATGAATATTATGCTCGTTTCTGTAACGGAGCGGACGCGGGAGATCGGCGTCCGCAAGGCCATCGGCGCTCGGCGCAGCGACATCGCGTGGCAATTCTTGCTCGAGGCCATGAGCCTTACGGGCGCAGGCGGCGTGATGGGAATCCTGGCCGGCTATACCTTGAGTTTCCTCATCCGGACCCTTGTTCCCGCCCTGCCTTCCGCCGTTCCTCTTTGGTCGGCATGCGCAGGCTTTATTGTCGCGGTCAGCATCGGCCTCTTCTTCGGACTTTGGCCCGCCGTCAAAGCCTCCCGCCTCGACCCTATCGTCGCCTTGCGGTACGAATGAGCGACCGCGCACTTCGTCTGAACCAGGGCTTTGTGAATTACGTAATCTAGGACAGGCGCTCGTGCCTGTGGGCGCAGCACCGGCAGGAGCGCCTGTCCTGGCAGCACGCCAACCGGAAGTTCGGGCACAGCCAAGTGCGCGCGTGCTGCGTCAAAAGGTTGTAGGGGCAACCGTTGTGGGCAACTTGGCGTCGAGTTTAGGTCACTAATCATTGTAAGGGCAGGCCCGGGCGTGCCCCTGGGCATTTGTCCATCGGAGGAGGTTTCGTGGCTGAACTCAGCCAAACGCAAGCGCTTCTTTATAAGTTGAGGCCACGCGTGGAGCGGAGGACGGGAATTTGGGGTACCTCCCGCGAGGCCTTTTGGATTGCCCTCGAGGCCCTGCGCGCGCACAAACTCCGCTCCTTCCTCACCCTGCTGGGCGTGGTGATTGCCACCACCACCCTGATCGTGGTGATGTCCGTGATCAATGGCATGAATCTCTACATTGCCAATCACATCGCTAACTTGGGGGCAAATGTTTTCATCGTCCACCAGTTCAAATGGGCCCAAGGTTATGAGGCATGGCTGAAGGCGCGGCGCCGGAACCAGCCCATTAGAATCGAAGATTTCGAATTCCTGCGCGACAACCTGAACGGCTACAAGAACATTGGCGCCGAAGCCTGGATGAACAATTCCGGAAATAACGCGGCGCGTTACAAAGGAAAGACTGTTTACGAGGTCCAGATCAACGGCGAGACGCCTAACATGATCGATATCGGACAGACCAAAGTTGATTCCGGACGATACATCAACGACACCGACTACGAACACGAGTCGATGGTGTGCTTCGTGGGCCAGGATTTGGTGAATGCCTTCTTCCCCAACGTCGATCCCATTGACAAGGAGATTCAGATCAACGGCCTTCCTTTTCGCATCATCGGCACCGCAGAGAAACTCGGCTCGATGTTTGGCGAGAGCCAGGATAATTTCGTCCATGTGCCGTTGACCACGTTTCAAAAGGTGTTTCAATCTCGACCTTCGCTGGCGGTGAGCGTTCAGGCGTCGAATTCCCGGCAGATGGCCATGCTCGAGGATGAAACCAGGGCCCTGATGCGCGCCCGGCGGCACACACCCTACAACGAGGACGACACCTTCGGCATCAACGCCTCAGAAACCATCATGGACTCCTGGCATCAGTTGACAGCCTCCATCTTCGCCGTGACCATTGGCATCGTGGCTGTGTTCATGGTCGTGGGCGGCATCGTGATTATGAACATCATGCTCGCCAGCGTGACTGAGCGCACGCACGAGATCGGCATCCGTAAATCCCTGGGAGCGCGGCGGCGCGATATTCTGATGCAATTCCTGATCGAATCGGCCATGATGGCGGGCTCCGGAGGCGCCATCGGCATTCTACTGGCCCTTGCGGTCAGCAAGATTGTCGACGTCTTTTTCACCGCCTCGGTGCCCTTGAGCGCGGTTTTGGTGGGGCTGTTCCTCTCCGCGGCCGTGGGATTGTTCTTCGGAATATATCCCGCCAACAAGGCCGCCAACCTCGAACCCATTGAAGCCCTGAGGACGGAGGCTTGAGCATGGCCCAGCGACCCCAATTTGTTCGCGAGAACCTGCTGCTGGCGCTGGACACGCTCCGCACCCACAAATTCCGCGCTTTTCTCACTATTCTGGGCGTGCTGATCGGAACCGCCACGGTGATCGGCGTGGCCTCGATCTTCAAAGGACTCGACCAGCAACTCGTCGATATGGCGGAGGGCTATGGCACGCGCACCTTGTATATTTATAAATTTCAGCCAGGAATCCATTTCAACCTTTCTCGCGAAGAACGGATGCGCAAGCCGCTCACCTATGACCAGGGCATGGCCATCCAGGGACAATGCCCCTCGGTGGAATCCGTGGCAGTGGAGTCCGCCAGTTGGGGTCCCGCGGTGACGGCAAAGTACAAGGGCCTCGAGATGGTGGACGCCCAGCTACAAGGTAATACCGCGGAAGACTTCCGCATCACCAACTCGCCTCTCAAGGATGGCCGCTTGTTCACAGATATTGACGACGTGCACCGCCGCGACGTAGCTGTCATCGGCGCCGACGTGGTCGAGAGACTGTTTCTCAATGAAGATCCCATCGGAAAGGAAATTAATGTTGACGGTAATACCTTTCAAGTGATCGGCACCCTCGATAAGCGCAAGGCCTTTTTGGGCGATAACGGCGACGACAAGGTCATCTTCGTTCCCTATTTTACCTACATGAAACTTTATCCAAGCACTAAAGAGAACTTCATTACTGCCTTGGCCTTTCCGGGGCGGATAAATCAGGCGACCGACGAAATCACAGCTTTGCTGAGGCGATTGCGGAACGATAAGCCCTCCGCTCCCGATAGTTTTGGCATCGCCACCGCGGATACCTTCATCAAGCAGTTTCGCGACATGATGGGCACGGTCGTTCTGGTCACCATCGTCATCTCCTCCATCGGCTTGATGGTGGGCGGCATCGGCGTCATGAATATCATGCTTGTCTCGGTAACGGAACGGACGCGGGAGATTGGAGTCCGTAAAGCCATCGGTGCTCGCCGCAGCGATATCAGTTGGCAATTCCTGCTCGAGGCCATGAGTCTTACAGGAACCGGCGGAGTGATGGGAATCCTGGCCGGCTATACCCTCAGTCTCCTGATCCGCACCTTCGTTCCCACCCTGCCTTCCACCGTTCCCATGTGGTCCGTGGTGGCCGGATTCGTTGTCTCGGTCGCAATCGGGCTCTTCTTCGGCTTGTGGCCCGCCGTAAAAGCTTCCCGCCTCGACCCCATTGTGGCCTTGCGCTATGAGTAAAGACGCGGCGGTCATAGACCACCGCTACAACGCGGTTTTTCCCCACCTACTTGCGCCTTGGGCTAAATTCTGCCGCCTTTGCGAAGTTGTTTGACTCAGACAATGATTGCAAGTAAACTTACAGACCCACAGGACGCGTTGAGGTGCAGCGGGTTTACTCGCTCTCTCCACTGCCCAAGAAAAGGAAATGATCATGTCAGCAATTCCCCGGCGTCGCTTTCTTCAGACTTGCGCGGGTGCCTTTGCCGCCTCCGCATCGACATTTATCCCCAAGACTTTTTCTGCATCCACAGAACCTAACCTCAGTTTTCCGAGCGAGCCTCGCGAGCGCCTCGCCGTGCCCTCGTGGCCATTCCGAGGGTATATCGAAGCTCCCACCAACAAGTGGGCCCGTGACCCTAAACTTCCGGGCATGGACCTGAAAGATTTCGCCGCCATGGTCGTGAAACGATTCAACGTGCGCAACATCGAACCGCTGAGCGATCACTTCAGTTCCACAGAGGCAAGCTACCTGCATGAGTTTCGGACGAACGTAGAGAAAGCCGGCGCGCGGGTGGTCAACATTCCTGCCGACCTGCGCTACAGCTTTTATGACACCGACGAGGCCAGGCGGCAGAAAGCGGTGGGCGACGGAAAGAAGTGGATCGATGTCGCAGTGGCTATCGGCTCGCCCAGTGTGCGCTTGCACATCGCCGGGGCGCGCAACCTTAAACCTGAAGTAGGCCGCGCGGCGGAAAGCCTGAAACGGGTGGCCGAATACGGCGCGCAAAAAAACGTGCTGGTGAATCTCGAGAACGACGATAACGTGACCGAAGACCCCTTCTTTATCGTTCAGGTGATCGAGAAGGTGAATCATCCGTACCTGCACGCGTTGCCCGATTTCTGCAATTCCATGCTGACCCACGATCAGGAATTCAACAACCGGGCGATGGACGCGATGTTCAAGCATGCCTACAACATATCGCACATGAAGGATTCCGAAGTCGGCGACAAGGGGAAACTGTATACCGTGGATGTGGCAAAGTGTTTCGAGATCGCCAAGGCCAACGGCTACCGCGGGTATTTCTCCATGGAATGGGAAGGACAAGGCGAGCCCAACGGAGGAGTTCAAAAGCTCCTCGAGGAGAGCCTCAAGAATCTAAACGCCTAGCGGGATGCTCGACAACCGCTGGCCTGTCATTCCGACCGAAGCGAGGAATCTTGCTCTGATGCTTTGCTTCGCGATCCGCCTGAACACAGAGCGAGATTCCTCGCTTCGCTCGGAATGACCGGTGTTAGCGTTTCTGGAGTCACCGAAGCCGGGTAGCGAGGACCCTCGGTTTTGGGGTCCGCAGCTTGTCCTGCGAAAAACTGCAGGCCCCTAGACCGGGGATTCGTGCTACCCGAATTACCTATCTGCTATAATCCGTAGCGGATTTCTAAATAGTCATAAGGGGGACTGATATGTTCGATGAAGGAATTACTCGACGTGAGTTTATTAGCCGTTCGGTGGCCGGCGCGGCCACGGCTGGTCTGGCCTTGGGAGCGCCGGCGATCGGCCGCGTGGCGTCTCCAAACGAGCGCGTGACGGTCGGAATCATCGGTGCGGGAATTCGAGGCTTGGAGCAGATGGAGGCTGTGCTTGCCGTGAAAGGCAACGTGGCCGTGGTGTGCGATCTCTACGACGGCCACTTCCGTCGTGCCAATGAGATCCAGCCGAACACGGCCACCACGCGTGAGTATCGTGAGGTCCTGGACCGCAAAGACATTGATGCCGTGTGCATCGCCACCTCGGACCACTGGCACGCGCCCATCGCCATCGCGGCCATGCGAGCCGGCAAGGACGTTTATTGCGAGAAACCCATGACCCACACCATTGCCGAGGCGCTGGAGGTGGTCAAGGTCTCGAAGGAAACCGGCCGCGTGGTGCAAGTGGGCAGCCAGAGCCTGAGCATGGAATCAACCCATAAAGGAAAAGCCTGGGTGGACGGGGGGGAGATCGGAAACGTATACATGGTGCAGTGCGAGATCTACCGGCCCGATCCGGTGGGCGCCTGGAAATATCCCGTCCCGCCCGACGCTTCGCCGCAGACCATCGATTGGGACCGCTACCTCGGCAACGCCCCCAAGCGTCCTTTTGATGCCGCGCGCTTCTTCCAGTTCCGCAACTGGTGGGACTACGGCACGGGTATCGCAGGCGATGAATACGTTCACCTGCTTTCGCGTGTTCACTATTTGATGAATACTCAGTTTCCCCTAAGCGCTGTGGCGAACGGAGGTATTTACAAGTGGACGGGTGACCGCGAAGTCCCCGACATTCACAACACGCTTTACGACTACGGCAAATTCCAGGTGGTCGTCATGGCAAACCTCGTTTCGAACTTCGACGGCGGTGAGATCGTGCGCTTCATGGGCGACAAGGGCACCGTGGTCCTCACTGAGGAATCGGCCAGCCTTCTCCCCTATGACGAGGAATGGGGTTTCGAATACCCGCTCGAGAGTTGGCCCAAGGACACCAAAGATCCCTTCATGGCCGCGCACAAGAACGACCCGACTGCGGATATTGGCACTTATAAAAGACAACCCCATCGGAAACCGCAGAATATGCGGCAACACTCGGAAGGCACCGAGGACCACTTCCTCAACTTTTTTGCTGCCGTCAAGAGTCGCCAGCAGCCGATCGAGAACGTGGACTTCGGTTGCGGGACGGCCGTGGCCTGTCATATGGCCAACCTCTCCTACCTCAAGCAGCAGCGCCTCTTCTGGGATGCCGACAAGTTGGAACTCAAGTCCGAGTCCTAGGCTAACATGTGGGGGGACGGCAAGCCGTCCGTCCCCCTGCAACAACGGCAGGTAGGGTAGGGCTTGCCCGACCCCGTTATTGCTCCTACGTCGCCCCCGCCCTTGCACGCGAGCAGCTTAGCGTGAGACAATGACCGCAGTGGAAGAAACATGGCGACCAAAACCACAATCAGTTGGAAGGAATTCCTGGCCAGTGGCGGTGAGGGGCAAAGGTGGGAATGGATCGACGGTGAAATAACGCATATGACCCCGGCGAGTTTCCGGCTTGAGATGGTTTTAAGACGCTTGATAGCGTACATTGAAGACTATTGCAGGTCTCACCCCGAGTGGGATTGGATACCCTCGAACGCTGTTTTTACCATGTCCTCCGGCAATTGGCGCTCGCCCGACGTGGCCATGTTCAAGAAGGCGCGACTGAGCAACGGCGTGATCCCTGAGACTCGTGCCGAGTTCGCCCCTGACGTTGCATTCGAAGTCCTCTCTGCGGGCAATTCCCCAAGCTATATCCAGCGAAAACGAAAAGATTACCGGGAGAGTGGCGTCATCCAAGTCTGGATTGACCCGGAGAAACGCTTAATCGAGCTGATTCATCCCGATCGTCCGCTCGAGTACGTCCAGGAAGGCGAAGTCCTCACGATTGCAGGTGTTCCCGAGTTCGCGGTGAAGGTCGAGAGCCTCTGCACTATCTGACCGCCCAATTTATCCCACTCGCGCAAGTTCACTTAACGGACCCCGACCGGCGGGCAGAAAAGTATCACCACAGAGACCACAGAGTTCACAGAGAAAAGCCGCAGAATTTCTCTCTGTGATCTCTGTGCGCTCCGTGGTGAATCTCTCTTCGCGGCAGGAAGGCCGGCAAACTGTTGCTACAAGACCCCAGGCAACAACACGTAACACGCATAGCCGAGGCCGGCGCCGATCAAAGACCCCACGACTACATCGCTGAGGAAGTGCAGGCCAAGCATGATGCGGGAAATGGCCACGCTGAGGGCGCAAAAAAGCAGGCCATACATCAGGGACGGCTCAAACAGGCCGATCGAGACGGCAAAGGCGAAAGCGCAGATGGAGTGCCCGGAAGGAAAGGAAAACTGATCGGGCGGCAAGAGCGTAGCCCAGCAGTGGGGAGCAACCGCGCAGGGCCGCTTACGCCCGGTCAGTCTTTTGAGGGCCAGGAAGAGGACCGCCCCCAGGCCGCATGAGGCGCCGGCGGCCGTCACCGCCGCAAATCGCGACGGCCCCCCGAAAACCAAAACCAGCGTCCCCAAGACATACCATAGCCAGCCATCGCCGGCCCTTGTGGCCAGGATCATCCAAACTCTGATCCAGCGCGGCGGCTTCCACCGGTTCACGCGCCGCATCACGCGCCGATCACCGCTGGAAATGACGTCCAACATAGTGGCTGGGAAGGTCATGCCGTCGCCTCCCCGGTCGCGGCAGGGATTCGCCGGACTGTCTCGCCGCCATCCAGGCCGCGCATGCGAGCCCACGCCTTTCCCCACTTGCGGGCGAACCGTCTCTCC
>Ga0187808_10000376_pt1 | contig 13299 bp, 11 predicted proteins | sample NC_wetland_sal_i_5_FD_132427 | JGI IMG/M metagenome (GOLD analysis project Ga0187808, IMG submission 132427) | Wetland sediment microbial communities from Neuse River Estuary, North Carolina, USA - ASW_3 | ecosystem: Environmental > Aquatic > Freshwater > Wetlands > Sediment | place: USA: North...
TACCTGAAGAACGGCAGGCCGGCAGTGCTGCTGAGTTACTTCTTCTGGAAGCGGCAGTTTGCCGGAGATGCCTCCATTGTGGGCCAGACGATCACGCTGAACAACACGCCGGTGACGGTAGCCGGGGTGCTGCCGCCGACATTTGACTTCGGGTCAGTCTTTGCGCCCGGCACAAGAATGGACATCTTCGCTCCGGCGATCATGGACGAAATGCGCGACTGGGGGAACACGCTTCTGCTGATTGGCCGACTGAGGCCCGGCATGACTGTGGCGCAAGCGCAGGCTGAGGCCGACCTTCTGTTTCCGCGCCTTTATTTCAACGTGAAGCATCCGGAATGGGGCGGTGGGTACCAGGCACGAGTGCAGTCGCTGAAGGACCATGTGAGCGGCCGGCTGCGACGCTCGCTCGTCGTATTGTGGAGCGCGGTGGGGCTCATCCTGCTCATCGTGTGCGTGAATCTGTCGAACCTGGCTCTGGCGCGAGCGGCGGCGCGCAGCAAGGAATTTGCGATGCGCAGCGCCCTGGGGGCGGGGCGAGGAAGACTGATCCAGCAATTGCTCACCGAAAGCATGATCCTTTCAATGGCGGGAGCACTGCTGGGATTGGGCTTTGCCGGGCTGATGACCTATTACCTGGCCCGTCAGGGTTCCATCGCGCTGCCCTTGCTGAGCAGGCTGCGTGTAGACGGCGCGGTCTTCGCGTGGACACTGTTGGTGGCGACTGCCAGCGCGGTTCTCTTCGGGCTTGCGCCGGCCTTCAGGATGTCAGGCAAGAACATTCAAGACGCTTTGAAAGATTCCGGCCACGGAACCACCGATGGCCACACGCACGAGCGCATGCGCTCCGTACTGGTGGTGTGGGAAGTTGCGCTGGCGTGTATGCTGCTGGTGGGAGCCGGGCTGCTGCTGCGCAGCTTTCTCCGCGTCATCGAGGTCGATCTGGGATTCCAGCCTGACCGCGCCGCCGCTTTGCGCGTGGATTACAACGACGGAGGCAAGCCCGCGCAGAGGGGCGCAATCCTCGAAGAGATGCTGCATCGGGTGAAAGCGATTCCGGGCATTGAAGATGCCGGTATCACTGACATGTTGCCGCTCGATCGCAACCGCAGCTGGGGGTTGGCCGCCAAGGGTGTGGTCTATCGAAAGGATGAATACCCCGATGCATTCGTTTACGTGGTGACGCCAGGCTACCTCGCAGCCATGGGCATGCGCCTGCGCGAAGGGCGCGACCTCACCTGGGCGGACACAGGGGGCCGCCAGCCTGTGGTCATTTTGAACGAGGCGGCGGCAAAGAGGCTGTGGCCCGGGCAAGATGCATTGGGACGTACCGCAATTATCTCGGGAACGGATACGAAGGTGGTGGGCATCGTTTCCAACGTTCGTGAAACGAGTCTGGAAGATTCGTCAGGCCTGGAGATATACCTTCCGGCAACCCAGGCCGGCCCGGCAGGCGCGGAGTTGGTGGTGCGCACCAAACTGCCGCCGCAGGCGCTAGCGGCGAGTGTGATGCGCACGCTGCGCACGCTTAACCCAGGGCAACCTGCCACGGAGTTTCGTCCCCTCCGTCAGATTGTGGATCATGCCGTCTCGCCCCGGCGTTTTTTTGCGCTGCTGGTTTCCGCCTTTGCCGCGTTAGGACTCACGTTGGCTTCGCTCGGCATCTACGGCGTGATCTCCTACTCGGTTACACGGCAGACGCAAGAGATTGGCATCCGCATGGCCCTCGGGGCAACTCAGGCTCACGTGCTGCTGGGCGTGCTTGGCCGCACGCTGCGGCTGGCGCTGATGGGCATCGCTTTGGGGATAGTAGCCTCGCTTACCGTCGCCAGGATGGTCGCCTCGCTGCTGTTCGGGACTACGCCAACCGATCCCCTGACATTCGCGGCGATGGCGGGATTGTTGGGGGCAGTGGCGCTCGTTGCCGGATATATTCCGGCGTTTCGCGCCTCACGCATCCAGCCCATGGTTGCTCTCCGCAATAATTGATTCAGACGTGCCGAATGGGTAGCGCGGACCCCCGGTTTTGGGGTCCGCGGCTTGTCCATGGGTCTGAGAAAAAGCCGCGCCACCCAGTAACTGTTTCACCTGTCCCACGCCGGCGGGTGAGAGTGCCGGAGCGTGCCACTAGGTTGCAAGGGCCGGTTTCATAAATCGCACCTCAAAGCCGATTGGACCTGGGTTGATCTGGCAGGTGCGGAAGCGGCTCTGCTCCGCCATGCGGATGAACTGTTCTTTCGTATAAGCCCGCTTGAGCAGCAAACCGCGGAAGGTCCACTTTGTGATCCAGGCGTCGAACCGGCCCCTGCCGCTCTGCTTCACGTAGGAATCGATTTCGTCGAGCGACGCATCTTTGCGAAGATCCGCAACTACCGCCGTGCCACCGGGGCGCAGCACGCGCTGCATTTCATCCAGCGCCTTCACAGGCTCGGAGAAATTCTTGAAGGCTGCCGAGCAATAGATGAAATCGAACGAATCGTCCGCAAAAGGCATTGCCGACGCGTTGCCTAAACGAAAATCGACCTTGACGCCCGCCGTCCGGGCGTTTTCGCCGGCGATCTCCACCAGAGTCCGGCTAACGTCCAGCCCCGTAATTTTGAAATCTCCCAACTTGGCGAGTTCGACCGCAAAGAACCCCGGCCCCGGCGCCACTTCGAGGACGTCGGAAGCGCTGCGCAAATGCTCCGCGGCCGACTTCGCCTGGCGGCGGAAGTCCTCCATGTCGTTGCGCCGGGTGCGGGTGTACCACCGGGCGATCCACCCTTCCATCCCTTTCCCTTTCCAGGGCTTTTGATTTACATGGGGCATGATTTGCTCCTTTGACGGATTTGAGCTATTATCTCAATAGCGCAGCATCTTACAGATGCAGGTATTTATCTTACCAATGCAGGTATCTCATGTCAACCCTGGCTTCAAAAAAAAGCAAGCGCCGCGGCCTGCTCAACAGGCTTTGGGACCTGGGCAGGATCGTGAGCACGCAGACCGTCTTTCTCCATCAAGCCATCGCCCAGACCGTCGGACTCAACGCCACGGACACCAAGTGCATTGACCTGATCCTGCGCGGGCCGGGCGGCTCCGTCACCGCCGGGTGGCTCTCCGAGATGACCGGTCTCACCACAGGCGCCATCACCCACATTCTCGACCGGCTGGATAAGCGCAAATTCGTCGAGCGCGTGCGCGACACGCAGGACCGGCGCAAAGTTTTCGTCCGCGTGCGTCCTGAGAGCCTGGAGCCTCTGATTCCGAAATACGACGCAATTGGCAGAGCCTTCCTGAGTTTCATGGAGCGATACTCCGACAAGGAGCTGCAATTGATCTGTGAATACATGGAAGAGGCTTCCAAAATATCGGCGCGCGAACTAGCCCATCTGATCAAAGCCCATCGCGCAGGCTCGTAGAAAAACTGATTTTTGACAAGGACAAACCGGTTTCACGCAAAGGCACTGGTGGACGACGAAGATTTTTTGCTTGACTCCAAGAGCCCTTGAAGATGGGAACTGAATAGGGGCCGGATTCAGGGCTGAGGGGGGAGAACTGAAGTTTCCCTCTTAATCCAACGGAAAGATCAAGGCAGTCGCTCACGCCAGTCGGCTGACGGGCGCCCAGAAACCATGAAACACCCGGAGCGCGGGCATCCTGCCCGCAGCGTGCGTGGAATTGCGGCGCGAAAGGCGGGCAGGATGCCCGCGCTCCAGGGTATTTTCAAAGCAGGGGGAACTATGATAACCAACGGCACCACCATGACGACGCAAGCCATGAAGGGAAGAGCCTTTCGCGCACTCCATAAGCGGGAGGGGGCATTCATTATTCCAAACCCGTGGGATGTGGGTACCGCACGCCTTCTGGCGCACCTCGGCTTTGAGGCGCTAGCCACCACCAGCATGGGGTACGCCTTCTCCGCGGGGAAGTGTGACAATACGGTCGGCCGTGACGAGAGCCTGGCGTATGCCTCCGCGATTGCCGCCGCCACCAGCTTGCCCGTGAGTGCGGACCTCGAAAATGGCTTCGGGGACGCGCCCGAGACGGTTGCAGAAACTGTCCAGCTTGCGGCCGCCGCGGGGGTTGTGGGCTGCTCCATCGAAGATGCAACCGGCCGCGCGGACCATCCGATCTATGAGAGGGAGCTTGCTGCGGAACGAGTCCGTGCCGCGGTGGCGGCGGCGCGTAACCTTCCCTTTCCGTTCACCCTGACGGCGCGCGCAGAAAACTACCTGCACGGCCGGCCAAACCTCCAGGATACGATCGAGCGGTTGCAAGCTTATCAAGAAGCAGGCGCTGATGTTCTGTATGCTCCGTGCTTGGCCACCAAGGACGATATTGCCGCCGTGGTCGCCTCTGTCGACCGTCCCGTAAACGTCCTCATGGGGTTCGAAGGCGTGCGACTGAGCCTGGCTGAACTCGCGGGCCTGGGAGTGAGGCGCGTTAGCGTGGGCAGCGCACTCTGCCGGACCGCACTGGGCGCCTTTCTTCGTGCCGCCCGTGAAATGCGGGAGCATGGCACCTTTGCGTTCGCGGCTGAGGCAGTGAACTCAAAGGAGATGAGCGCCATTTTCAAGGCATGACACTTCAAGTTTCCACAAACGATTTGAGCCTGGCGAGCGCCTGATCCCACTGCTCGGAGACGAAATCAAGGTATTGCTTGATTTCTTCCATCGGCTTGGGATTGAATTCGAACAGGCTCTCCCGGCCCGCGCGCACGCTGCGCACAATTTCCGCCCTCTCCAACACTCGAAGGTGCTTGGTGATCGCCTGCCGGGTAAGCCTGGAGCCGCGGGTAAGCTGAGAGATCGAACGCGGCTGCCCGCCGCAGAGCTTCGCCACCAGCAAGAGCCGTGTCTTGTCCCCGAGCGCGGCGAAGACGGGTGCAGGAGCCTGCCGTTGGGCGGTGACGCGTCTACGGCTTTTGCGCGACATAACTCTCAATGTTCTTCATTTGCTCTGTCCAGCCGCCATCGTTTCTGCGAACCGCTTCCAAGCGCCAATCGCTGGGGATACTTTCGAACCCGGACTCGGTAACCTGGAGCAGCGTGCCGGTGGCGGTCTTCTCCAGTCGGAATTCGACGAGCGTGGTCGGCTGTTTGGAGTAGTCCGTCGGGTAATCCGGTGGGTCGAACGACTTGACGTGGGGCCAAGTGAAGGAAAAGAGCCGCTCCGGCTCCATCTTCTGCACCACGGCTTCCCATTTGACGTGCTCGTAGCCGGGGTAAGTAATATGGCCACGCGAGATCTGGCCCGGCACGAACGGGCCCTCCAGTTTCACTCGAAACCACTCGCCGAACTCGCGGTAATCCGTGAGGGCGCGCCAGACCCGCGAAACAGGCGCCTTGAGTTCAATTCGCTTCTCGATGCGGTTTTCCATTTTAGGCAACCTCCAGGTTGCAGATTAGCCCAGCCGAATGGAAAATGCAACCTTTTTGTTGCTCTTTATTTCGGTCAGATTAGAATCAGTCCATGCCGGATGCCGAGGGTGACGGCCTCGGTGCGGCTGCCCGCCCCCAGCTTGCCCATCAGCGAGGCCACGTGGAACTTGACAGTGTGCTCCGATATCTTCAGCCGCGCGGCCACTTCCTTATTGCCCAGGCCCGCCGCGACGAGCTGCAGTACTTCCACCTCGCGCCGGGTGAGCGGCTCCACCAGGTTCTCGGAGCTCCCCCTTGCAACCGCGCTGGGAGCGTTCAGGAACGTTTCGATGCCCGCCGCGTCGAGCACCACCAGGCCTGCGGCGGCTGCCTCGATCGCCGCCACGATTTCCGCCTCGTCCATGCCGCTGGGGAGCACTGCCTTCACGCCCGCACGCAGTGCCTCCGCCAGCGGCTCGAGGGCGGGATTGCGCACCAGCAGGACCACGGATCCGCCCTCCCCCGCCCAGTTTATCGCCTCACGCGCGGCAGGGTCGGCGAGAGTATTGGCTTCCACAAGCAGCACATCGGGTGGCGATTGGGATTCCACACCCCGAGCGTTCTCGGCCAGGTCCTCAACCACCTGCAAGGCAGCATGCGAGCTGAGCAGGCTTTGGAGGCCGGCCTGAGCAAGGCGCGACGAGGCTTTAATGAGTACGCGAGTCATGCTCTCACTTCCCTGGCCTTTCGCCGATTGCGTAATTCCCTCCTTATCAAGGAGGGGTTAGGGGTGGTTGAGCGGCACACCCGCCATAGGACCCACCACCCCGCCCATCCGAGGAGGGGAATTACCTTCCCGGCCTTTCGCCGATGGTGATATCAATCTCGCGGAGCGCGCCCGCGCGAATGACTTGCACCTTGAAACGCTTTCCAATCACACCTGAGTCAGAGAACGCTTGCAGATCTTCTATCTCCTCCACCTGCGCGTCTCCAAGCCCCACCAGGATGTCGCCAAGCAATAAACCTGCCTGATCCGCCGGTCCACCTGGTTCGACCTTCACCACCATGATCCCATATTTGCCGGTCAGTGAGAGACTGGCGCGAAGAGCCTCCGGAATTCCAACCGGTTGGGCTCCGATGCCCAGGTAGCCACGCGGTAGGTGGCCTTTTGCAACCAGAACATCCACAACTCGATTTACCGAAGATGCCGGAATTGCCAGGCCGGCAATCCGCGACAGGCCCGCGGTGGCGATGCCAAGCAGCCCTCCGCGGCAATCCACCACCGCTCCGCCGGACGAATTGGGAAACAGGGTGGCGTCAAGACGAATGTATTTGTCCAATTGGCCCCCGCGCCAGGTTCGCCATGGCCCCGAGCACGCGCTGATGATTCCCAGGCTGGCGTTCGGCCCGCTGTCGGGAGACCGGCCAAGCACCAATGCCCATTCGCCAACCTTCGCCGAGTCGCTCCCACTAGTTTGGGCGACCGGGGATCCCAAACCTTCGACCCTTAGGGCGGCGATGTCAGTTCCCGCATCGCGCCCAGCCAGAGTCGCGTCCATTCGCCTCCCGTCGGGATGCGTGACTTGAATGTCCTCGTCGCGCCGAATTGTGTGATCGGCAGTTACAACGATGCCGGGCCGCCAGTGGACGCCGCTGGAAGGCCGATGAGCGCGGGCGTGGACCGCGACGACGTAGGGCTGAAACTCTTCGACAAGCCCCGCCATTTCGTTCGAGAGACTTACCCATTGACTTTGCATATTTAACCTCCAAAAACATTCTGCTGCAGCCTGCACACTGGCGCATCAGCCAAACGGGTAGGAGAAAACCTGGAAGATTGGCGAGGGTTAAGAAGATTACAGTGGCGGCCGGGATTTCTCACCAGGGCCGGAAACAGAAGAGAGTGGTGAGAAATCGCGGCTCGTCATGCGAACATTATGAAACAGATTCCGGGCACGAACATCTCATATAGATTAAGTGGGCGGGCGGCGCATCAGAAGGGGCGAGCAGAATCCCGAGCAGGCACCGCCGCGAAACCTGGCAAACGGTGGAAAGGGGCTTGTATGGCGAAGCCGGTGATGATCACCGTGGACGACGACCCGGACGTCTTACGTTCCATCGAGCGCGACTTGCGGCAGCACTACGCTGAGCGCTACAAGATCCTGCGCGCAGGCTCCGCCGCCGAGGCGCTCGCGGCCCTGGGCCAGCTCATGAAGCGCCATGAGCAGGTCGCGCTTTTTCTGGCCGACCAGCGTATGCCCGTGACCACCGGGGTCGAATTCCTGGGCCAGGCAATGGAAGTCTACCCCGACGCCCGCCGCGTCCTGCTCACCGCTTACGCCGATACCGACGCCGCCATTCGCGCCATCAACCAGGCCAGGATTCATCATTACCTGCTGAAGCCCTGGGATCCGCCCGAGGACAATCTCTACCCGGTGCTCGATGATCTGCTCGAAGACTGGCTCGCTACCTACCATCCTCCCTTCGAAGGCGTGCGGGTGCTGGGCCACCGCTGGTCACCGCAATCCCACAGCGTCAGGGATTTCCTGGCGCGCCAGCGCGTCCCCTATCGCTGGTTCGACATCGAGACCAGCACGCAGAACACAGAGGTCCGCGCCCTGCTCGATTCTATAGGCGGAGCAACTTCGGCTCTTCCCCTGGTGATCTTTCCGGACGGAACCACCCTCACCGAACCCAGTTCCATCCAGTTGGCGGAAAAGCTCGGCCTTCGGACGCGCGCCGAGACAGCATTTTGCGACTTGCTCATCGTGGGCGGCGGTCCGGCGGGCTTGGCGGCGGCGGTCTACGGCGCGTCGGAGGGCCTGCGCACGGTGATGATCGAAAGGGAAGCGCCGGGCGGCCAGGCAGGTATGAGCTCGCGCATTGAAAACTATCTGGGCTTCCCCTCGGGATTGAGCGGAGGGGATCTGGCCCGGCGAGCCGTTGACCAAGCCAGGCGCTTTGGCGTCGAGATCCTCACTCCTCAGGAAGCTGGAGCGGTGCGGATTGAAGGCCCCACGCGCATCGTGAAGATGACCGATGAAAGCGAAGTCGGCTGCAAAGCCTTGCTCATCGCCTCGGGACTCTCCTATCGCAAGCTTGCTGTCCCCGGAGCGGACCGCCTGCAAGGCCGGGGCATCTACTATGGCGCGGCCTTGACCGAAGCGATCTCTTGCCAGGGTGAAGAGGTTTACATCGTGGGCGGAGCGAATTCCGCCGGCCAGGCTGCCATGCATTTTTCCAGGTACGCGCGCCGCGTGGTGATGCTGGTGCGCGGCAGCTCGCTTTCCAAGACCATGTCGCAATATCTCATCGACCAGATCGGGCGCACTGGGAACATCGCCGTTGAGCCGCGCACCGAGGTCGTGGAGGTATTCGGCGAAGAGCACCTGGAGGCCATCGCGATTCATTGCTCGCAGACCGGCCAGACAGACAAGGTCGCGGGCACCTCGCTTTTCGTGTTCATCGGCGCCGAGCCCCGCACGGACTGGCTGGCAGGAGTAGTGGAACGCGACGCGCGCGGATTCCTGCTGACCGGCAACGATCTTTTGCGTATGGGGAAGCGTCCCAGCGGTTGGACACTGGAGCGCGACCCTTTCTTACTCGAAACCAGCGTTCCGGGCATCTTCGCCGTCGGCGACGTCCGTTGCGGCTCCGTGAAGCGTGTGGCCTCCGGAGTGGGAGAGGGGTCCATCGCGGTCCAGTTCATTCACCAGTATCTCAGCACATTGTGAGATGAGCAACGATATGCCTGAAAAAAACGCGCCGACTCTGGCGGCAGAACTTCGCAGAGTTGCGGTCTTTCACGATCTGCCGGACGACCAGTTGAACTGGTTGGTTGGGCACCTGGAAGAGTTCCGATATGAGCCCGGCGCAGTTTTGGCGCGCGAGGGTGATCCGATCGCTCACATGGTCGTGATCCTGGAAGGGGAGATTCGATTTGAGCGACCAGACCACTTCGCAACACAGATCTTTACGGCGGGGGCAGGAGAGGTGACCGGGCTGCTCCCCTATTCGCGCCTTACGAAGTACGGAGGCACGACTCGCGCGGTTCTTCCCACGCGCTTGGTACGCTTGCACAAGGATCTGTTCCCGGAGATGCTTCAGCGCATCCCGCTGCTCGGGCAGCGCCTGGTATCGATCATGTCGGACCGCATCCGGGAAGTCACCAAGATGGATGTGCAGCGGGAGAAGTTGATGGCTTTAGGGAAGCTTTCCGCCGGCCTCGCTCACGAGCTCAACAATCCCGCCGCGGCTGCGCAACGCGCCGCCGCAACCTTGCGCGAGGCGCTGGAGGCTCTCCGCGCCGCGAGCCTCCGCCTCGGCCGAAATCATCTCACGGACGAACAACGCGAGGTCTTGGCGCAATTTGAGCGTGAGGCAAGCAAGCCGGAAACGCCTTTCAAGGTCGATAGCCTGACCTTGAGCGAACGCGAAGAACGGATCTCCACCTGGCTCGAAGCGCGGCATGTGCCGGAAGGATGGAAAGTGGCGCCGGTTTTGGCCGACGCCGGCGTCGAACCCGCGCGGCTCGAAAGCTTGGCCGCGCAGTTAGGGGAGAAGGCGTTGCCCGATGCGCTCAGCCGTGTTGCGTCGCTGTTTACGGTCGTCAACCTTGTTCAGGAGATCGAATCGACCACTCGGCGCATTTCCGAACTTGTGCGGTCGATCAAGGAGTATTCTTACATGGACCAGGCGCCTCTGCAGGAGATCGACCTTCATAAGGGCATCGAGAGCACTTTGACTATGCTGACCCACCAACTGAAAGGCGGCGTGGAGATAGTGCGGGACTATGATCCGGACCTCCCGCGCATCTGTGCTTACGGCGGGGAACTCAACCAGGTGTGGACGAACTTGATTACCAATGCCGTGGACGCCATGAACGGCAAAGGCCGGTTGGGCATTCGCACCCGGCGGGAAATTGACAACATCCTGGTGGAAATCTCCGACACAGGATCCGGAATTCCACCCGAGGTGCAACCGCGTATCTTCGAGCCTTTCTTTACGACTAAGGGCGTGGGCGAGGGGACGGGGCTTGGATTGGACATCGTTTCACGCATCGTGCGCAAGCACCACGGCGACATCCGCTTCGTCTCGAAGCCGGGCGACACACGCTTCCGCGTGTGTCTACCGTTGACGCAGCCACAAACGTAAGGGCGACGGTGGTCGGGCTTCTTCAAATTGCCTACGGTGCGGTCACCGGCGGCCTATCCGTGCTGGACGCTCCTTGCCCTCGTACTCAGCGTTTTACCCTTCACTTCTTATCGCATGGCCAGCCCGCACCTGCCTGGGTTCCTCTCGACCCTTCCGCTCCCGCTCTTCGGGGTGGCGTTTATGGCACTCGAAAGGGCGTGGTTGCCAGCCCGCATCGCCGGATTCCAAAGCCAGAGAGTGAACAGTACGCTCCTGCAAGCGGGTGCGGCCTTTGAAGCAACCGCGGTGGTCTTCCTTGTCAACTGGTTCGCGGCGGTGATGGTCTGGATGTGGAATAAGGATCGTGGCTGGAAATGCCGGCCCGAGACCTTGAGCATCCTGCGAAGCCCCGCCACCGGCGAACCGCTGCATCCTGTTCCCCAAGGCGCCGGCTCGAGTAGCGTGGCCGAATCGCGAAAGGTGAGGGTCGCATGACTGATGCCTGCTCTTAAACTCGGCATAAAGATGGGCTGAAGAATTGCCAGATCTTACTATTTGAGAGCCGGTAAGTGGCAAAGTGGTATGCTTTCTTTCGCCGCGGGCCTGCGGCGGGGTCTTTCGCGGACGCGCCATTAAAGCTCTCGCGTTTTCGTGGCGATAGGTTAGAATAGGGACGCTGTATGACCCGCCGAGGTGATGCTATGCCCTCCAGCCTTACTATCCTGCCGTGGTGGGGATGGCTCTTATGTGCCCTGGCTCTTCGCTTCGTAAGCTGGCTTTTCTCCACGCTTTACGAGGAAGCCAAGTACTCAGGCAACAGCTCGAGGATGGAGCGGTCCTCGGAACGGACTTTGGCGGCTATTTTCCTGCTAGCGGCTTTTTCGTGTGCCTTTGTCGGACTGGTAGGGTTCGTCAAGTGGGCTTGGCCAGCCTAAATGCTTGCCTGTTTCTTCCACCAAACTTGGTAGGCGGGAACTTCTTTGTTGGATCGCGGCCATTCACTCGCCGGCCTCTCGCCGTATCAGGCTTCTCAGTGGCAGCCGGCGCTACTGCACTCCAGGGCGCCTTCGGCGCATTCATATTCGTGGTAGGATGCGTGCCATGAGATACGCTGGTGTTGGGAAGTTCCTCACCAAGAAGGAACCGAACTGGTGATCGAATACATTGAGAAATACTGGTGCCCAACAACACTCAGCGGGGACCTCGTCAACGCGCTGAAATAACATTGCTGATATCGTTCCACACCAGCCAATGCGCGTTCAACCGCTCAGCTCCATGCCGAGTGTAAAATGCACGCCCTGTGGTGTTCGACGGATCAACGTCCACACATACCCGGAACGCCTTTTGCTCAACGAACCAACCTGCCAGTCGGCGAAGCAGTTCAGAAGCTACGCCGGAGCCCCGTCGTTCCGCGATGACGTTAATCCACTCCAACTCTCCCTCGCACCCATAGCGACGAGTGAGATGGCCGGCTACGAACCCCACCACCGAACTCTCCTCCACTGCGACGTAACACCTTCGAGGCGCCAGCGCATGTCGTGGCCTGATTTCCCCTTCCAGGTAGCCGGTGATGCGGGTTCGCCAGCACTCCAATCCACCCCATTCGCGAGCCCGAATGCAAGCCATGGGAAGGACATCGGTGCTTATGGATCGTCTGTAGAGCACGGCGCGTACCCTCATTCCCAAGCACAGGTCGCAAGTCTACGCTACTTGTTGCCCTACTGACCACTCGCCACTAACCACTTCTCTATTCATATCTCAGCGTCACCATCGGATCGACTTTGGTAGCGCGCCGCGCCGGAAGGTAACCGGCAGCAAGGGCGACAACCGAAAGCATGACGACCCCTGCGGCGATTGTTACCGTATCGCGCGGGCCGAGCCCGAAGAGCATCGACTGGAGCGCTCGCGTGGTGGCCAGCGAGAGGCCGAGGCCGGCAACGATCCCGAGGGCGAGAACCGAAATGACACTGCGCATGACCAGCCGCAGGATCGCCCCACCTTCCGCGCCCAGCGCCATGCGGATTCCAAATTCTCTTTGCCGCTGCGCCACCAGATAGCTGAGCGTGCCGTACAGGCCGATCATCGCCAGCAGCAGTGCCAGCGCGCCAAAGAAGCCGGAAAGCAATGCCAACATTCGCTCCTGAACCATCGAGTCGCTTACCTGCTCGGCTAAGGTGTGGAACTCGAGCGGTATCTCCCTATTCACGCTTCCCACCGCGGCCTGAACCGCCGAGACCAGCGCCGAGGGTCGCACGGCCGTGCGCAACTCCCAGCTTTCAGCCTTGAAAAATGGCGGCACTTGCGTAATGGGGAAGAACATCGTAGGTTGAGTGTCTTCCCGGACCAGTTCGTACTTGGAATCCCTGACCACTCCCACCACCTCGATGGGAGGACCGAGCTCGCCTGAAAACTGAAAGACACGGAGCGTCCGGCCGATAGGACTCATCCCGGGAAAAAACCGCTGGGCGAGGGTTTGGTTGACGATTGCGGCTTTGGTGTCTCCGCTGTTGAAATTGCGACCGGCCAGCAACGGTATGCGCAGCGCCTCGAAATATCCCGGCGAAACAAAGTTGAAGCGCGCCAGCGTTTCTTCCCGCGTCAACGTTGTGGACCAGTCCGTTCTTATGTATTGATCCATTACGCCACCTTCAATGGGTGTTATCAGTGAACGGCCCGCCGAAACGACACCGGGAAGGGCCCGCAGACGGCGCTCGATCTCTTCGAAGCCGCTGAGTTGCTGGTCGGGAGCCGTTTTAATGGGTCGGAGGTCGGCTTCGACCAGCAGGACGTTGTTGCGGTCGAAGCCGATGTCGAGTGTGGCGAGCTTGGCGAA
>Ga0187808_10000378_pt1 | contig 13285 bp, 6 predicted proteins | sample NC_wetland_sal_i_5_FD_132427 | JGI IMG/M metagenome (GOLD analysis project Ga0187808, IMG submission 132427) | Wetland sediment microbial communities from Neuse River Estuary, North Carolina, USA - ASW_3 | ecosystem: Environmental > Aquatic > Freshwater > Wetlands > Sediment | place: USA: North...
AAGTTCCAACTTGCACAGTCTATTCGACACCAAGACAGACACCGTGCTCGAGTTCTCAGAGCAGACTGTGATGCGACGCGAACCGCAGAATGCCGACCTGCTGGATGTAACGATTCCTGTGCCCGGAAATACCCTGGTGCGTTTCATTCCTGACTATTTCACAAAGGTCCTGGGCGTTCCGTATTATATCCCCTTTGATGATAGCTATTTCAACCGTGCACCCATGGTCTGGGATAGTTGGAGCAGTTACTACGATCAGGTGCGGGAAGAGGACGTAGTCCGCAACGCGGACTGGATAGCCGCAAACCTGAAGGCCTACGGATACCAATACGTTCAGCTTGATGACGGCTACGACCGCGGCAAAAAGGGTGAGCACTACTGGGTTGGGACCTGGAACCGGGAGAAGTTCCCTCACGGTCCGAAGTGGCTTGCAGACTACATCAAATCGAAAGGCCTGCATCCCGGCGTCTGGATTGTGCCGAGCGCCTATGCAGGAGCCGTGCACCAGCATCCGGACTGGTATCTCCGTTACAAAAGGGACGGAGCTATCATCCTGGACTATGAGACTCCCACCCTGGATTCCACCAACCCGGAAGTTCTCGACTTTCTCAAGAAGGAATTCACCACTCTGGACGATTGGGGATTCGAATACTATAAGTTTGATGGCGAGCACGACTTCCTGAAGTACGTCCCGGGTGTGGACCTCGATAAAATCGCGGATAAGGCCGTCGATCCCATCGTGGCTTACCGCAATCGTCTCAAGCTGATCCGGGAGACGATTGGCCCGCGCCGGTTCATTGAAGGCTGTCCGGCGGGGACACCGCTAAATGGAATCGGATATTTCAACTCGTGTTTCACCGGTGAGGACCCTTACAACAGTTGGCAGGGGATGTATGTAGTTTTCAGCTCTATCAATGCCAATGCCTTCTTGAATCACTTGGCAGTATACGTCATGCCCGGGGAAATTGATGTCGAGCCGCCCATGAGCGTTGCGGAAGCCGTGAAGCGGCGACGCTCCGCTGTAGTCGAGACAGCCCGTGGCCGTGAAGAGCCCCTGAGGGGATTTGGGACTACGCTGGCGGAGGCTCGAACGGTAGTCAGTCACGTCAGTCTGAGCGGCGTTGTCTATTCGCTGGGCAGCCTGCTGCCCGAACTGCCGCAAGAACGCATCCAGCTCTTGAAGATGACGTTGCCCACTATGCCCATCCTCCCCATCGACCTGTTCAGCCGTGGGACCGATATGCCCTTGTGGGACCTTTTCAAGCACACCACGCCGGATGACTACATCCACAACTATCCGGAGGTTCTGGATTTGAAAGTGAATGCGCCGTCGGGTGTTTACGACGTTGCAGGTCTGACCAACTGGCGAAGTTGGACTACCACCCGGTCGCTCGCGTTTGCGGACAAGTTGGGATTGAGTCCCGAGGTTTCCTACGTCGTGTTCGATTTTTGGGCACAGAAGCTCTTGGGGGTGTTTAAGGGGCGAATAGACGTCACCATCGAGCCTCATGATACGCGCGTGCTGCTCATCCATCCCCTCTTGCATAGGCCGCAACTCGTGGGAACTTCCCGCCACATAACTGGCGCTTATTCCCTCAAGGACTTGGCGTGGGATGACGCGAAGCACCGGCTGCACGGCACCTCGGACACGGTGCCGGGGGATGACTACACGCTTTGGTTCTATGTCCCCCAGGGCATCACGGTTGCCCAGGTACACGTGGCATCCGGAGCCAATCGCGATATCCGGGCCCGCCATGAATTGACGGGGAATTCATTGCAGGTCAGTTTCCCAGGACATCAGCAAGCTGTGGATTGGGAAGTCGTGTTCGCGGGGAAAGCCGGCTTGTAGGGGCGCATGGCCATGCGCCCCTGCGCCTTCGTAGGCCGCAAGAAAGGACAAACCACGGAGCCCACAGAGTTCACAGAGAAGTACACTTATGCTTTTCTCTGTGAGCTCTGTGGGCTCCGTGGTGAACAGCCTGTTTGCCACTTTTCTCGCACGTAATGTTGGTTAGGAAGCCAAAGGTCACGGCGGCCTTGCGCTCGTCAGCGGAAAACGCGGCGAGCAAGGGACGGCTAGCCGCGCTCCTACGAATTATGGGGATAGGACGTGGTGGCCGAGGCCAGCCGATAAAACTCATATCCGCGCGTGCTCCTGGAGCTGCTTGATCTAATAGCTGCTCCACTAGCCGGCGCCCCAATTCAAATCGAGCCGTCCGATAAAGCCACCTGCGCCGCCCGCGCAGGAAGGAAACTGCGAACGGGTCGTGGAACAAACGTGAACTGGCGGGCCGTGAGGATTCCAGGGCGCGGAACAAGGCCACGTATTCCGCCGTCAGACTTGCGCGGTTCTTCACAAGCGGCTCCCCCGTGATCCTCTCACGCTGATCGTCCCACGGTGAAACAAGGGTTGTCAAATGAGCGGGAGTTCAGGATACTGATTCATCGACTCTCCAAGCAGTGGGGTCAGAAGGACAGCCCTCTCCCCAAGGGAGAGGGCCGTCTTCCCGGATCTCGCGGGAGGTCGGTGGACCGAGATCCTCTCCCCAATGGAGAGGGCTGTCTTTCCGAATTTCTCGGGAGGTCGGTGGACTGGAACTCATGAATCTGGCATAATTGCCCGCTTGTGAATGGATAATGTTCAGGTCTTCAAGGCGCCCAGACTCGCATCAGTGCGCCACGAGGGAGTACTTATGCGTCGCATCCTTCCGGCATGTTTCTTCGTGCTTTTTAGCCTCAATCTGGCTTGGCCAGCGAACTCCCGCCCGCTACTTCTTCAAAACCCCACGCTCAGCAAGACTCAGATCGCCTTCGCCTACGGAGGCGACATCTGGATCGTCAGCCGCTCAGGCGGTGATGCTCAGCGCCTGGTAACGGGCACGGGCATGCTGAGCGGCCCGCACTTTTCCCCGGACGGCTCTATGATTGCCTACACCGGTGATTACGACGGCAATCTCGACGTCTACGTGGTTTCCGCCGGGGGCGGCCAGCCAAGGCGACTGACCTCGCATCCGGGCGCCGACGTAGCCATCGGCTGGACTCCTGACGGCAAGTCAGTTCTCTTCCGCTCGCACCGGCTCAGCTATTCTGACCCGAACCGGCTTTTCACGGTTTCAATCGAGGGTGGCTTCCCAGCACTGCTCCCCCTGCCCATGGCTGAGGACGGCGCTTACTCTCCGGACGGAACGCACATCGCCTATTCACCCTTCTTCCAATGGGAGCCGGACTGGAAGCACTACCGGGGCGGGCAGACCATGGCCATCTGGATTGCCGACCTCGCTGACTCCAGCATCGTGAAGATCCCGCGTGACAACTCTAATGACCGGAACCCTATTTGGATTGGCGACAAGGTTTATTTCCTGTCGGACCGCAATGGGCCCGTCACGCTTTTTGAATATGACATCAAATCACAACAAGTAAAGCAGCTCATCAAGGACCAGGGATTCGACCTCAAGCACGCCTCAGCGGGGCCGGGCGCCATCGTCTATGAACAGTTCGGCGCCATCTATCTTTACGACCTGCATTCCGGCAAGACTAAACGTGTGGACATCACGGTGAACGGCGACATGCCGCAGGTCCGAGCGCACTTCGAAAAGGTCGAGAAGCAGATTCAAAACGCGCAGATTTCACCCACCGGCGCGCGGGCGGTGTTCGAGGCGCATGGCGAGATCTTCACCGTCCCCGCGGAAAAAGGCGATGTCCGCAACATTACCAATTCCCCCGCCGTCGCCGACCGCGATCCTGCCTGGTCCCCGGACGGCAAATCCATCGCTTATTTTTCCGATGAATCCGGTGAGTACGCCCTGTACATCAGCCCGCAGACAGGCCTCGGATCCATCACCAAAATCGACCTGGGCAAGCCGCCCTCGTTCTTCTACTCGCCCACCTGGTCGCCGGACAGCAAGAAGATCACCTATTCCGACAAGCGGCTGAACGTCTGGTACGTTGACCTGGAGAAAAAGAATCCCGTGCGCGTCGACACGGACCTTTTCGAGGGCCCCAACTTCAACACCGTTTGGTCGCCCGATAGCAAGTGGCTAGCCTATACTAAGCAACTCGATAACCACCTGCACGCGGTGTTCGTTTACTCCTTGGAGACTGGGAAAGCCACCCAGATCACCGACGGCATGAGCGATGCGCTCTTTCCGAACTTTGACCAGAACGGGAAATACCTCTACTTCACCGCCAGCACGGACATCGGATTGGTCGCCGCGGGCGACATGTCCGCCCTCGATCGGCCCGTGACGCGCTCCGTATATGTGGTGGTTCTCAAGAAAGGCGTGTCCTCGCCGCTAGCCCCCGAGAGCGACGAAGAGAACAAGAAATCGGATGCCGACGCCAGCAAGGGAAGTTCAACCGACAAATCCGGCGCGGACAAACCCAAGGAATCCGCCGAGGCCAAGGAAAAGGAGAAACCTAAGGAACCGGCGAAGGTGGAGATCGACTTCGACAAGATCAGCCAGCGCATCTTGGCCATGCCCATTCCTGCCAAGAACTATTTTGCGCTCTATACCGGCAAGGAGGGCGAGATCTACCTTCAAGAAGGGCCGCCGGTTATTCCTTTTGATGGGCCTCCTGTTTTCACGGTGTCCAAGTTCACTCTCAAGACTCGCAAGACTGACAAGCTGGTGGAGGGCGTCTCTGGTTTCGCCGTTTCCTTCAACGGCGAGAAGATGCTCTACAAGCAGGGTGAGACCTGGTTTATCAATCCCACCGAAAAGCCTCCCGAAGCAGGCAAAGGCAACTTGAAGACGGCGGAGATGGAAGTCTACGTGAACCCCCGGGCCGAATGGAAGCAAATCTACCACGAGATATGGCGGATCGAGCGCGACTTCTTCTATGACCCACACCATCATGGCCTCGACCTCGAGCAGGCCGAAAAAACCTTCGCGCCCTTTCTGGACAACATCGCCAGCCGTAACGACCTTACCTATCTCTTCCGCGAGATGCTGAGTTACATGTCCGTCGGTCACATGTTCGTGGGGGGCGGCACACAACCGGATATCCCCAAGATCAAAGTCGGCTTGCTCGGCGCGGACTACAAAATCGAGAACGGCCGCTATCGCTTCGCGCACGTTTATGACGGCGAGAATTGGAACCCCAAACTCCAAGCACCTCTTACCCAGCCGGGTGTAGATGTGAAGGAAGGTGAATACCTGCTGGCCGTCAACGGCCGCGAACTGCACGCGACGGACGAAGTCTACAGCTTTTTCTTGGAGACAGCGGGCCAGCAGACTGTCCTTAAGGTTGGTCCCAATCCCGATGGCTCCGGCTCGCGCGAAGTCACGGTCGTCCCTGTCGATAATGAAGAGGGCTTGCGCAACCTCTATTGGATTGAAAGCAATCGGCGCAAGGTCGATCAGATGACCGGCGGCGAGGTTGCCTACGTCTACCTGCCGGACACTTCTGTTGAGGGCTATACCAATTTCAATCGCTATTTCTTCGCCCAGATGGGCAAGGAGGCCGCCGTCGTTGATGAGCGCTTCAATCATGGCGGCTTCCTCGCGGACTTCATTGTCGATTACCTCCGCCGGCCGATGTTGAGCAGGATTATGACCCGCGAAGGCAAAGACCAGTCTTCGCCCACGGGAGCCATCTACGGCCCCAAGGTCATGATCGTGAATCAATTCGCAGGCTCGGGAGGGGATGCTTTGCCCTGGTATTTCCGCAAGCTCGCCATCGGGCCCATCGTGGGCGAGCGAACCTGGGGCGGCCTCATCGGCATTGGTGGCTATCCCCCGCTCCTCGACAACGGTTACGTCATGGCCCCCCGCGACGCGATTTACGGCCTGAAGGGCGAATGGGAGGTCGAGAACCACGGCGTGAAGCCCGATATCGAAGTGATGATGGATCCGAAGGCGGTGCGCGAAGGCCACGATCCCCAACTCGAGAAGGCCGTCGAGACGGTGATGGAGATGCTCAAGCAGCATCCCCTGCCGGAATACCCCAAGCCGATGTATCCCGATTACCACCCCGTGATGCCGCCACTGCCCTGAGGGAGTGAGAATTCTGGCCTTGCCATCCCTGGCCTCTGGGAATAGGTGTAAGAATGATAGCCCTGTCCCCCAAGCGGAAACGAGACCCTCTCCCCCCAAGCGGTGACAAAGCCCGCCCTCTCCCCCTTGGGGGAGAGGGTGACCCGAGACGGCGCTTTCACCATCCGTCGCGGGTCGGGTGAGGGGGTCCACGCGATACCACTCGGCACAGCGCGGGTGGCGCATATATCGCTGTTGATGTATGCGCCACCCGCGAACACGCTTTTTTGGCGCAAGGAGGAGTGATGATAACCGAAAAGAACCGTCAGATTCTTCTTGCCTCGCGCCCGCGCGGGGAGCCCAGCCTAAAGAACTTCAAGCTGGTCGAGACCGCCACTCCCGAGGCCGGCCCGGGCCAGATGCTGCTGCGCACGATCTACCTCTCTCTTGACCCGTACATGCGAGGCCGCATGAGTGCGGGGCCCTCCTATGCTCCTCCAGTCGAAGTCGGAGGGGTGATGGAAGGCAGTGCCGTCTGTGCAGTCGTGCAATCGAATCTCCCGGACTACAAAGCAGGCGATATCGTGGTCGCGAGCACGGGTTGGCAGGATTATTTTGTGTCCGAGGTCGCCGGTGTGCAGAAGGTTGATCCGGCCCTCGGCCCGATCTCGTGCGCGCTGGGCGTGCTGGGGATGCCAGGTCTCACCGCTTATACGGGCCTATACAATATCGGGAAACCACAAGCCGGAGAGATGCTGGTTGTGGCAGCAGCCTCTGGGGCAGTTGGGTCGGTAGTCGGACAGGTCGCAAAGCTAAAGGGCTGTCACGTTGTCGGCATCGCGGGAGGCGAACAGAAGTGCCGCTTCGTCAAAGAGGAATTGGGATTTGATGAGTGCCTCGATCACCGCCAGCCTGACTTGGCGGTGCGCCTCAACGCCGCCTGTCCCAAAGGCATCGACATTTACTTTGAAAATGTCGGCGGGGCCGTATTCGACGCGGTTCTACCCTTGCTCAACAACTTCGCGCGCGTCCCCGTGTGCGGCCTCATTGCCCAATACAACGCCACCGGACTGCCCAAAGGGCTGAACCGAGTGCCGCTGCTCATGCGGGACATTCTCGTCAAACGGCTAACCTTCAAGGGGTTCATCGTCTTCGACTACGCTTCACAGATTCCTGATTTCATCTCCGACATGAGCGGCTGGCTGCGGGCAGGGCGCGTCAAGTACCGCGAAGACATCACCGATGGTTTGGAGAACGCTCCGCGCGAACTGATCGGGCTGCTGAAAGGCGAGAATTTCGGCAAAAAGCTTATTCGTGTCAGCCCGGACCCGACCGGGTAGCGCGGACCGCCGATTTTGCGGTCCGCGTCTTTTCCGTAGCGATTATCGCCAGCGTGCCGTATTCTATCGGCCGACGGATCGAAACTCCGCCCGGTACCATCTGGTACAGGGCTCCGGCGTCCTTTTCTCTCTTTTTCGCCGTGCGTCTCCTCAGGCGGCCAGCTCGTAGCGCGGACCGCCGTTCTTACGGTCCGCGTTCCTTCCATGCCACGGGTCGTCCCGTGCAATCGGGTGGCCCTCGTCGACGAAGAGCCGCAGACCGCAAACCCGGCGGTCTGCGCTACGGGCTCAGGCGGCGAGAGAAATTCACCGAGCCTGACTTCGCCCTGTCGGCGCGAGCCTTCAGTCGAGTAGGCATGGGCCTTGCGATCCACCCAAACCAACGAAACTTGTCGTGACCCCCCTCGGGCGAAAAGACGAAAATAGCCCTCACCCCCCGTGGGTGCGGGGAGGGAAGTTGGAATGACGCCCCTCTCCGCCCCGGGCTGGGCGTGTCCCACATCTTCTGCTCGGCATATGGAGTGCGAGCTGCCACTCTTGCCAGCTTGAGCCCCAACGGGGCGACCTAACACAGCCCAGGCCAGCGGCCTGGGTCCAGGAATCCTTTTCTTTCTTCTGGCAAGCCCTGAAAGGGCGATATAACATCAAGCCACGCCCGCCCAAGGTCGCCGCCCTCGGCTGCGGGGGTTTATTACGCCCCTTCAGGGCCTTCGCCCGCTGAAGGGTTACGGACGGTCAGGGTGCACAGCCTGCTACGGCCCGCAGGCGGGTAAGGGGTTTCTTCCCAGCCGAGCCAACGACCCCTCACCCGTCTCCCATGCCCTCCAACCCGCGCGCGCGAATTTGACCGCTCCATCAGGAGGCCGAAAAGACGCGGATCCGTCAGCCGACGGGTGGTCCGCGCTGCCCGCTTTTGAGCTTGGCGTCCATGCTCGCGAAGCGCTATCCTGACGGTGCGAGGCAGCTCTCCCGCCGCTGCGGGATCAGAATGACAATGGCTCTTGTCTGCTCATGATACCAAAGCACACAGCGATTATCGGAGGCGGGCCAGCCGGAGCGATGGCGGCGGAATTGATCGCCCGTGGCGGAGGGGCCGTCACAGTCTTCGAGGAGAAGCTTGGTTGGGAAAAACCTTGTGGAGGCGGGGTGACTCACAAGGCTCTGGAGCGCTATCCCTTCTTGTTGCCCGCCGCCGGAGAAGCCAAGCCCGCGCTGGAAGTTGAGTTTGTGGCCGGCAATAATGCCTCGCTGCAGTTCCAGTTACGCCACCCCTTGGCTATCTTTTCGCGATGCGATCTAAATGGATTGTTGCTTCGCCGCGCCCAATCGGCTGGAGCCGAGGTTGTTGAAGAGCGCATCCGCGACCTGCGGCGGGCAGGCTCCGGCTGGGAGTTGCAAGGCAGACACGGTATTTACCGGGCGGATTATCTCATCCTGGCGGCAGGGGCGCGGACCCGGCTACGGTCCCTTTTGACAGACGATTTCGGACCCCGCGATTTCATGCTCACCTACGGCTATTACGTGCCGGGCCGCGACGATTTGCTGCGTGTGCAGTTCTTCGAAAAGTTTGAAGGCTACGTCTGGGCGTTCCCTCGCCCGGCGCATCTCTCCGTGGGCATCTGTGGAAAAGTAGGCGAGGATAGTATGGCAGGTTTGAGGGAACGTCTGCATGCCTTCATGCGCCGATTCGGATACTCCCGTGAGCGCGCCAAAGTTTACAGCCACTTGCTTCCCGCGCTCAGTGTGGACACATGGGGTGGACTGCGGTTGGGTGGTCCGGGGTGGGCCCTCGCGGGAGACGCCGGGGGGCTGGTTGATCCCGTCACGGGTGAGGGAATTTATTATGCGATGCGCTCCGGCGAAGTGCTGGCGCAGTCGCTGCTGGAGGGGCTGCCGGAGCTTTACCCGGCGCGCGTGCGGGAAGATTTTGGCAAGGCGCTAGCGCTGGGGGCGCGGCTGGCGCGCACTTTTTATTACGGAGAATTCTTGGGCGGTGCAGTCGCCACCCGCATGGTCGAGCTCGGAGCACACAGCCAGAGAATTCTCAACGTCATTCAGGATATGATCGAGGGCTCGCAATCTTATCTGAGGCTGGCGGCGAAGCTGCATATGGGGCTGGCAGCGGCGCTTTGGGATGCCGGCCCTCTTCGCCGGATGTTTCGATTTGAGCGTAGCGCCGACCTTTAGGCCGGCAGGTGCTGGCCTGAAGGCCAGCGCTACAATTCAGGGTCGACCTTTAGGTCGGCATTTTGGGATGTAGCGCGGACCCCCGGTTTCGGGGTCCGCGGCTTCTTAGGACCGAGGACGAACCGCGGACCCCAAAACCGGGGGTCCGCGCTACCTACGGTCGAGTGACGCTTACGCCTAGGATCAAAATCATGCCAACCAAATCCCATGAACTGTATCAAGAGGCCCTGAACCTGATGCCGGGAGGAGTGAACTCGCCTGTGCGCGCCTTTCGAGCGGTGGGTGGCGACCCTGTGTTTATTGCCCGTGGCAAAGGGTCTTCCATCACCGACGTGGATGGCAATAGCTACATTGATTACGTCTTGTCCTGGGGGCCTTTGATCCTCGGCCACTGCCACCCGGAAGTGGTGGAAGCGTTGGCCAGGGCCATCGAGCGGGGGACGAGCTTCGGGGCGTGCACTCAGGCTGAGGTCGAGCTGGCAGAACGCATTCGCGCCGCTTATCCTTCGATCGAGCGTGTGCGTCTGGTGAACTCGGGGACGGAAGCCACGCTCTCGGCCCTGCGGGTGGCGCGCGCCGCCACAGGGCGGGAGAAGGTTCTGAAGTTCGAGGGTTGCTATCACGGCCATGGTGACAGCTTGCTGGCAAAAGCCGGCTCAGGCGTCGCCACCCTAGGCTTGCCCGACAGCCCGGGCGTTCCTCGCGCACTGGCGGAGCTGACCGTCACGGTGCCTTTCAATGATTCGGCCGCCCTCGAGAAGGCCTTCCGAATTCATGGTAATCAGCTCGCCGCAGTTATCGTTGAGCCGGTGGTAGGTAACTCCGGCTGCATACCGCCGCAAGCCGGATTCTTGGAAATGCTCCGCAAACTGACGGCAGGGCAGGGAACGGCGCTCATTCTCGATGAGGTGATGACGGGATTCCGTGTGGCCTATGGAGGTGCGCAGGAACTGTACGGGATTCAGCCGGACCTCACTACGCTTGGGAAAATCATCGGGGGCGGGCTTCCGGTGGGAGCTTATGGAGGGAAAGCATCCCTGATGGATTGGGTCGCGCCGGCGGGTCCTGTCTACCAGGCCGGAACGCTTTCCGGAAATCCCCTGGCGGTCACGGCGGGACTCAAGACGCTCGAGGTCCTGCGCCGTCCGGGCACTTACGAGCGGCTCGAAGCGTTTTCGAACAAGCTTGCCTCGGGGCTTGCCGCCGCGGCGATGAAGGCCGGTGTGCCGCTTACCGTAAATCGAGTTGGGTCAATGTTCACCTGCTTCTTCACCCGCGATCCAGTGAGGGATTACGCCTCCGCCAAGAGGTCGGACACCGGCAAGTTCGCCCGCTTCTTCCGCACCCTGCTCGAACGCGGAGTCTACTTTCCCCCTTCACAGTTCGAGGCGGCATTTGTTTCCACGGCCCACACAGACGCTGACGTGGCCGCAACGCTGGAGGCAGCAGCAAAGGCGTTTGAGGAAATCAGAACTGACAACTGACAGGAGCGTCTGACAATGACCTCACGCGAGCGAGTAAATCTAGCCCTTCAGCATAAGGCTCCCGACCGAATCCCCTTGGACCTTGGCGCCACCACGGTGACCGGCATGCACGTCAGCGCCGTTTACAAGCTTCGCCAGGCCCTGGCACTCGATGCTCTCGGGACTCCGGTGAAGGTGATCGAGCCGCTGCAAATGTTGGGTGAGGTCAAGCTCGATCTGGTCGAGGCGCTGGGAATCGACACCGTCAGGTTGGCGGGCACGGGCACTTCCTTTGGTTTCAGGCTGGAAGGATGGAAGGAGTGGAGGACGTTTGATGGCACTCCGGCTTTGGTGCCGGAGGGATTCAACACCGTTCCTGAGCCGGATGGGGATCTCCTCATGTACCCGCAAGGAGACCGCTCCGCCCCGCCCAGTGGAAGGATGCCGAAGGGGGGCCTCTACTTCGACCCCATTTTCCGCCAACATCCCATTGACGAGGACAATCTCAAAGTCGAGGATAACCTGGAAGAATTCGGTCCGTTGCCCAACTCCGAGTTGGAGCATCTCGAGCGTGAATCCGAAAGACTCTATACCGAGACGGACAGAGCACTCGTCTTGAACCTCGGCATGTTGAGCTTGGGTGACATTGCCAAAGTTCCAGGCCAAATGCTAAAGGATCCCAAGGGAATTCGCAGTGCCGAGGAGTGGTACATCAGCTTGAGCGCCCGGCGGGATTACATCTACAAGATTTTCGAACGCCAGACCGAGATTAATCTGGCCAACCTGGAGAGAATCTACCAAGCCGTGGGCAATCGCCCCGCCGTGGCTTACTTGACCGGCACCGATTTCGGCACGCAGAACGGCCCGCTTCTGGCGCCAAAAGTTTATCGCGAGTTGTTCCTACCCTTTCACAAGCAAACGAACGACTGGGTCCACAAGCATACGACGTGGAGAACTTTCCTCCACTCCTGCGGGTCGGTCTTCGACTTGATTGAGGATTTCATTGCCGCGGGATTCGACATCTTAAACCCGGTTCAAACCTCAGCCGCCCACATGGACCCTGGCGAGTTGAAGAGAAGGTTTGGTGAGCGAATCACTTTCTGGGGTGGGGGAGTAGACACTCAACGTACCTTGCCCTTTGGCGCAGCCGAGGACGTTCGCAGGGAGGTGCGCGAGCGCCTGAAGCTGTTTGGCCCTGGCGGCGGCTTCGTCTTTAACGGCGTCCACAATATCCAGGCCCAGGTGCCCGTGGCCAACGTGCTGGCCATGTATGACACGGCGCTTAATCGGGGCCGCCATCCGTTATAGTTGCAAATCCTGTGCAAGCGGGTAGCTATTCCTCTCGTAAGGTATTGGCCGGGTTGATCTTGGCAATTTTCAGGGTTGGCAGGGCTGTGGCCAGCACTGTTACCAATAGAAGAGTGAGCACCACGGTGAGCAGGGTCGGCGCATCGTAGACGCCCACGCCATAGATTACGCTGCGCATCATACGCAGTGCTCCAGCGGAAAGAACCACCCCCAGAACCACACCCAGTAATGAGGCGCCCGCGCCAGAGCGCCCGACCTGGACCATGGCCTGGCCGATAGTCGAGCCGAGGGCCATGCGGATGCCGATCTCGCGTGTCCGGTGCGCGACCATGTTGGCCACCAGGGCGAAGATGCCGACTGCGCTCAGCAGCAACGCCAGCGCCGCCATGGCGCCCAGCAGCGCTACTTCGATTCGCTGTGTCGCCAGCGTGCGGGCAAGGAGATCTTTCATGCGATAGAAGCCCGAAGCCGGCAGGTTGGGATCAGCGCTGGCCAGGGCGCGTTGCATCGCGGCCGCCAATCCCTGCACCGGGCCTGCCATGCGCACCACCCAGTCAGGTTGAAACCACACATGCACCAGCGAGAGGTATTGCCCATTCACTTGTGCGGCAGGAATGTACATCGCTTGTTCGCTCATGAGAGGAGCGCCCTCGTATAGACCGGAGGAAACGGAGACATCGGCTACCTCGCCGACGATCAGCGTGTCTTTGTTGATGTACCGGCCCACGGGATTGCTTCCGCCATAGAACTTTCGGGCGAAGGCTTGGTTCACGACGGCCACGTGCTGCGCTGTCGGACCGTCAGCCTCGGTAAAGGTGCGTCCCGCAAGCACGGGCATCTGCAAGGTGTCGAAAAAGCCCGGCGTGACGTAGGTCACGTCGGTCCCGTCCTGGCGCCCCGCCTCTTTGCCGTCACTCAGGGTGACCCCGTCGTTCAGGGCGCGCTCGTAAGGCAGGCTCAATCCCACGGCGGCGTTCTTTACACCGGGAATCTGCCGCATGGCGGCCGTGCT
>Ga0187808_10000379_pt1 | contig 13264 bp, 11 predicted proteins | sample NC_wetland_sal_i_5_FD_132427 | JGI IMG/M metagenome (GOLD analysis project Ga0187808, IMG submission 132427) | Wetland sediment microbial communities from Neuse River Estuary, North Carolina, USA - ASW_3 | ecosystem: Environmental > Aquatic > Freshwater > Wetlands > Sediment | place: USA: North...
ACGACGACGACCGGGCAGTGCGCGTGATGCACCACCTGGCTGGCTACGGCGCCCAGGCTGAGCCGGGGGAATCCGCCGCCGCCGCGGTTACCGACCACCACCAGATCGCTATCCTCTGACGCGTCGATGAGCGCCTGCGCCGGGAAGCCGTTGATCACCGTCACCGTGACCTGGGGCCGGTTCGCATCGAACCCCTCCAGGGCCTCCGCGACGGCGTGCTCGGTGGCGGTCCGGGCCTTGTCCAGCAACGGCGCATCGCCGGGAACGCTGACCGGGTTCCCGGTCCAGTAGCTGGCCATCACTTCGTGGACCGCGAGGACCGTGAGCGGAACCTGGCGCAGCGCGGCCTCGCGCATGGCCCAGTCCAGCGCCCGATGACCGTGGTGCGAGCCGTCAACGCCTACCGTGATTCCTGACATCGCGCATCATCGCCTTTTCACCTATCAGCCCGCCACGCAGGGCTCTCGAGCACCATGATCTTGCGCTGGGCGTCCCGCCGACAAGTGACCTTGGTCATCCGCGGGTGGCGCACCTGCGGGGGGAAGCACCACCGTCGTTCGGGATAATGCCCTTGATCTTCTCGGGGTGAGGACGTGTACCGGCTGCTTTTCCGGGTGGTGCTACGGCGGGTGCCTGCCGAGGCGGCGCACCGGGCCGGATTCTGGCTGATCCGGGCACTGGGGGTGGCGGCTGGAGTGCCGGCTGTGGCGGGAGTGCTGCGCCGGTGGCTCGGGCCGGGCGATCCGCTGCTGCGGGTCCGGGCGCTCGGCCTGGAGTTCCCCGGGCCGCTCGGGCTGGCGGCCGGGTTCGACAAGGACGCGCGCGGGGTGGCGGGGCTGGGTGCGCTCGGGTTCGGCTTCGTGGAGGTCGGCACGGTGACCGCGCGGGCTCAGCCGGGGAACCCACGGCCGCGGATGTTCCGGCTGCCCGAGGACCGGGCGCTGGTCAACCGGATGGGCTTCAACAACGAGGGGGCCGGGGCGGCGGCGGCCCGGCTGCGCCGGCTCGCGCGCGGCGGGCGGGGCGCGGGCGGCGGCCGGAGCGGCCGGGGCCGGGTGATCGTCGGGGTCAACATCGGCAAGACGAAGGCCGTGCCCGACGAGGAGGCGGCGCGGGACTACGCGGCGAGCGCGCGGGCGGTGGCCGGGGTCGCCGACTACGTGGTGGTCAACGTCAGCTCGCCCAACACGCCGGGGCTGCGCGACCTGCAGGCCGTGGACCGGCTCAAGCCGGTGCTGGTGGCCGTGCGCGAGGCGCTCGACGCGGCCGCGGACCACCGCGTGCCGCTGCTGGTGAAGATCGCGCCGGACCTAGCCGACGCGGACGTGGACGCGATCGCGGACCTAGCGCTCGAGCTCGGTCTGGACGGGATCGTGGCGACCAACACCACCGTATCCAGGGACGGACTGGCCAGTTCGCCGGCCGAGGTGGCGGCGGCGGGAGCGGGCGGGCTGTCGGGGGCGCCGCTGCGCGGCCGGGCCCTGGCGGTGCTGCGGCGGCTGCGCGCCCGGGCCGGGGACCGGCTGGTGCTGATCGCGGCGGGCGGCATCGAGACCGGCGACGACGCGTGGGAACGGCTGCAGGCCGGGGCCACCTTGGTCCAGGCCTACACCGGGTTCATCTACGGTGGGCCGCTGTGGCCGCGGCGGGTTCACGCAGGCCTGGCGCGCCGGGCCCGGTCCGAGGCCAGGTGAGCTCAAGCGGTTCGTGGGGCACCTCGCACGGGTTGCCCGCGGCGAGCCAGGCCTGGCCGGCGTCCAGGTCCATCAGGAGCGAGGCGATGGTGGCGCCCTGCTCGAGCGGGTGGTCGGCCGGGTCGGGGTGGGAGCAGACGCTGTGCGGGTAGTCGGCGTGATCGGCGAGGAGCGCGCGGAAGTGGTCCAGCGTGAGGCGGCCCGGCTGGCCGGTGCCCGCGCGGAGGCGCTGCAGGCGGACGGCGCTGCTGGGCATGGCCCACAGGGACACGTCGACCGGGGCCAGGCCCGGCGACAGGAAGTGGTTGGTGTGCAGCAGCGCGCCCTGGTCGGGGTACAGCGGGTACAGCCGGGTGAAGTCGCCCGGCGCGGCCTCGACGTCGAGCGCGGCGCCGCCGGCGTGGGCGATCAGGTAGTTGGCCGACGACGAGCGCGGCCCGGCCTGCAGGACCTCCAGGGCCTGCGTGACGGTCGCGCAGTCGAGGATCGCCCGCAGCAGCACGTGGTACGGCAGCCCGGGGGCGCCGACGTCCGCCTCGGTCACCAGGGCGTTGGTGACCAGGCCGAGGCCCGCGGCGTTCAGGCCGGCCTTGGCCAGCAGGCCCGCCTCCACCACGGTGACGAAGTCCGGGCCGTCGTCCTGCCTGGCCTCCAGCACGACCAGCGTCTGACTGGCGTGGAGCAGCCAGTCCCAGTTCTGGCCGATGAGCGTCGCGCCCGGCTGGCCCGGTGCGGGCACGACCGCGAAGGCGCTGCACTCGGCGGGAGGGGTCCGGGCGGCCAGGGGCGCCAGGCGGGCCTTGGCGGCGTACATCACCTCGGTCCGCACGTTGATCGCCAGCACGTCGGCCGGGTCCAGACCCGCCCCGTCGGCGACGCCGCGCATCTCCTCCAGGTAGGACGGGCGGAACCCGGCGATGGGCGCCTCGAATCCGGCCGCCGTGCGCCGGACCGTGTCCCAGTCCCAGCCCGTGTAGTACGCGAACACGTGGCGGTAGGCCTGCACCGACCGGTGCACGCGGTCCCGCGCCTGCGCGCCGTACTGCCGGCCGCGCTCGTAGGCGGACCCCGCCACGCGGACTCGGGGAATCGCGGTCATCGTCATTGCTCACCCCGGGCTTGCTCATGGAACCAGGTCTGTCGCTTCTACGGTACGGGCGCGGCGGGGCCACCGGCACGGGCGGTGCGGGCTTAGGGTCCGGACGCGCGGCACGCCTGACCTTCTGTTACCAGCCGGGGGGCCGTCCCGGCCGCCGCACCTCGATCCGGCCGTAGCGCATCCGGCCGACCAGTTCCACGCGGAGCACGACCTTGGCCCCGGGCTCGGCGCTCGGGCGCATCTCGACCTCGGTGTAGCGGACGGTCAGGCCGTCGGCGTCCACGACGACGCCCGGACCGGCCACCAACGTCAGGATTCCGCCGCGCATTTTCATGTCAATAACCAGCCTGTCGTGCGTGAGAACCGCGTCGGTGAAATCGAGCGTCACGTCACACCACGACGGGCGCAGGTCGATGCGCCGCGGGACCGTCCAGCGGCCGGTGCGCGAGACCGAACCCCCCTTCTGGACGATCCGGATCTCTTCCTCGGAGGGCGCCGCCGGCGGGGCAATCGCGCTGGGGACGTACCGGCCGGGCCCGGACGGCGGCAGGTCGGCGGTAAAGGGGGTCAGCTCACCGAAGGTCCGGGCGGACAGAACGGCCTGGATCCGCTCCTCGAACTCGTCGGGGGTCAGCCGGCCCTCCCCCAGAGCGGTGCGCAACACGTCAATGACGCGGTCCCGGTCCGCGTCGGACGCCCTCATGTCGGGCGCCGGGCCGGGTTCGGCTGGGTCGGTCGGCATTGGGTACCCCATTGAACTCCTCCGGTACCTCCGCTACCACCGATGCTAGGCCCGCGGTACCGTCGGCAACAGGGCTCACCCCTGGTCGAGATGACGGCCTGCAGCCGCCCGTGCAGCTCGGCGAGGAGCTCGTCCAGCTGCAGGTTCGGTAGGATCTCGGGGCGGCTCGCGCCACCCCGTTCCACGGCAATGTCCTTCCACGGCAGGTAGGGACGAAGGCCATTATCCCGAACGAGCGGTGGTGCGAGACAATGATGTGCTTTAGGTGCCGCAGCGCATTCGCATTCGGGTCAAGGAGGACCAGCCATGGCAGGCAAGCCCATCGTGGTCGGTACGGACGGTTCCACGGAATCACGGCGCGCGGTCGAGTGGGCCGCCCGGGAGGCCGTGCTGCGGGACGCCCCGCTGCGGATCGTGTCCGCCGCGGCGCTGCTGCCCCGGATGGCCAGCAGCACCGGTACGTCCGAGTACGAGACCGTCTCCGATCTGCTTCGCGACGAGCGCGACCACGCGCTGGCCTCGGCGGCCTCGGTGGCGGGGGCGACGGCCCCCGGGCTGCTGATCGACAGCGACCAGCTGACCGGGGCGCCCGCGCTGGCGGTTACCGAGGCCGGGAACGGGGCGGCGATGCTCGTGGTCGGCTCCCGCGGGGTCGGCGCGTTCACGGCGATGCTGCTCGGCTCGGTCAGCCGGTACGCGGCGATCCACGCCTCCTGCCCGGTCGTGGTCATCCCCGACGAGACCTGGGCCGCGCACAAGCTGATCGGCGTCGGCGTCGCCGACCCGGAGGGCTCCCCCGCCGCGCTGGACTTCGCGTTCGAGGAGGCCGCGCGGCGCCAGGCCGGCGTGCTGGCCGTCCACGGATGGCACACCCCGGAGTTCGACATCTCGCGGGCGGGGCGCGCGCCGGCCGGGCCGTCCGCGGACGTCCTGCAGGAGGCGGCCACCCAGCAGCTCGACGCGCTGCTGAACACCTGGCGGGAGAAGTATCCCGACGTGCAGGTCAGCCACGAGGTGGTGCACGGGCACCCGGGCCGGGCGCTCGTCGGCGTCTCGGCGCGCGCCGACCTGGTCGTCATCGGCCGGCGCAGCACCCGCGAGGGCCAGCACGGCCCCGGCACGGTGATGCACGCGCTGCTCAATCACGCGCACGGCCCCGTCGTCACGGTTCCGTCGTCCTGATGGCCGGATCGGCCGGGCCGGGGTTGGCGGCGCCGGTCCTGGCGGGCCGGCGGGTGCTGCTGCTGGACCGCGCCCGGATGTACGTGTGCGGGATCACCCCGTATGACGTGACGCACCTCGGGCACGCGGCGACCTTCGTCTGGGTCGACGCGCTGGGCCGGGTCCTGCGGATGCTGGGGGTCGAGCCCGAGGTGTGCCGCAACGTCACCGACGTCGACGACGTGCTGGACGTGGCGGCCTCGCGGGCCAGTGCGCCGTTCGACGCGTTCGCGGCCATCCAGCAGTACCACTTCGAGCACGACCTGACCGCGCTCCACGTCCGTCCCGTCCGGTACGAGCCGCGGGCCCACCGGTACATCGAGCACGTCATCAGGCTGGCGCAGGGCCTGCTGGCGGCGGGTCACGCGTACGCGCGCAACGGCAGCGTCTACTTCCGGGGCCAGGACGTCGCAGCGGCGGCCGGCCTGGACCGGGGCGCTGCCCTGCAGCTTTCTGCCGAGTACGGGGGCCGCCCCGACGACCCGGCCAAGGACGATCCGCTGGACGCCGCGGTCTGGCAGGCGGCCGAGGCCGGGCATCCCGCCTGGGATTCACCCTGGGGACCCGGCCGGCCGGGCTGGCACGCCGAGTGCGTGGCCATGGCGATGTCGGCGTTCGGCGTCGGCGTGGACGTCCACGCGGGCGGGGCCGACCTGCGCTTCCCGCACCACGCCTACCACGCGGCGATGGCCGAGGCGTTCACGGGAGTCAGGCCCTACGCGCGCGCATGGCTGCACGCCGGCACCGTGACGGTCGGCGGGGTCAAGATGGCCAAGTCGGCCGGGAACCTGGTCCTGGTCAGCGACCTGCTGGAACGCTACACGCCGGCCGCGGTCCGGCTGATGATCCTGGACCGGCCCTGGGCTGCGGACTGGGACTACGCCGACGAGTTGCTGAAGGCCGCCGCGGGCCGGCTCGCGGACCTGTACCAGGCGGCCGGGCGCGCGGGCCCGGTCGGCGAGCCCGCGGCGGGCGAGGTCCGGCGCCTGCTGGCTTTGGATCTCGACGTACCGGCCGCCCTTTCGGTGGCCCTCGGGGAGGGAGGCGCCGCGGCCCGCCTTCTCATCGCGACCCTCGGGCTGGACTGACCTTCGATGCACCTGGTCGTGACCATCGAGACGCCGTCGCTCGGCGATCGCAGCTACCTGGTCCACGACGGGGCGGTCGCCGTCGTGGTGGACCCCCAGCGCGACATCGGGCGGGTCCTGGCCGTGGCGGAGTCGGGACGCGTACGAATCGCGTACGTGCTGGAGACCCATATTCACAACGACTACGTCACGGGCGGTCTGGCGCTGGCCAGGCGCACCGGGGCGGAATACGTGGTCGCGGCGTCGGAGGAGGTCGGTTTCTCCCGGCTGGGCGTCGGCGACGGCGACCAGCTCAGCGCGGGTTCGCTGACCGTGAAGGCGCTGCACACGCCGGGGCACACGCCGGGGCACCTGTCGTTCGTGGTGGGCGAGTCGGGGCGGAGCCCGTTCGCGGTCTTCACCGGCGGGTCCCTGCTGTACGGCGCGGTGGGCCGCACCGACCTGATCGGCCCGGGATCGACCGAGCAGCTGACCCGGGCGCAGTACCGCTCGGTCCGCCGGCTGGCCGACGAACTGCCCGCGTCTGTGGCGGTGTACCCCACGCACGGGTTCGGCAGCTTCTGCTCGGCCATGCCGACCACCGGCACCGCGTCGACCATCGGGCACGAGCGGCTCGCCAACATCGCGCTGCGCAGCGACGAGGACACCTTCGTGGCCGAACTCCTCGCGGGCCTGGGTGCCTACCCGCGCTACTACGCGCACATGGGGCCGGCGAACCGGAGCGGTCCGTTGGCCCCCGTGCTGACGCCGCCGGCGCGAGCTGACGCTTTCGAGCTGCGGCGGCGGATCGACGCCGGGGAGTGGATCGTGGACCTGCGCGAGCGCCGGGCCTTCGCGCGCGCCCACGTCACCGGGACCATCTCCATCGAGCTCGGCGACTCGTTCGGCACCTACCTGGGCTGGGCCATCGCCTGGGGCACGCCGCTCACGCTGATCGGCGAGAGCCCCGACCACATCGCCGAGGCGCAGGTCCAGCTTCTCCGGATCGGGATCGACCAGATCGCCGGCGCCGCGGCCGGGCCTACCTCGACCCTGGCCTTGGGCGGGAAGGTATCGAGTTACCCGGTGACCGACTTCGCCGGGCTCGCCGCCGCGTGGGGCCAGCCGGGCCAGGTGGTCCTCGACGTCCGGCGCCCGGACGAATGGCGGGCCGGGCACCTGCCGGGGGCCGTGCACATCCCGTTCTGGGAGCTCGAGCCCCGGGTCGCCGCCGTGCCGGCCGGCGAGGTCTGGGTGCACTGCGCCAGCGGATTCCGCGCGTCGATCGGCGCGTCCCTCCTGTCCCGGGCCGGGCGGCAGGTCGTCCACGTCGACGACAACTGGGAGCAGGCCGAGCAGGCCGGGCTGCCGGTCACGCGCTAACCGGTCGCGCTACGGGCACGACTGCCGGTCTGGCGTCACAGATGACACACTGATGCGATGGCGCCCTGGCGGGTACGTGACTTCCACGCCGACGACCTCGACGCCGCCGTCCGGTTGTGGGACAACCCGTCGGCCAGCAGCGAGGCGCCGGCGTTCGGCCTGTCCGACCTCATCGCGGCCGTCCGGGCGCACGAGCCGGCGGTGGTCGCGGTCGTCGGCGAGGAACTGGTCGGGGTCGCCGTGGCCACGATCGGCGGCGACCGGGCGTGGGTCATGCGGATCAGCCTGGCCGCCGCGTGGCGGCACCGGGGCATCGGCAGCGCGATGCTGGGCGAGCTGGAGCGCCGGCTGGTGGCGGCCGGGGTCCACCGGATCCAGTGCCTGCTCGCGGCCGACAGCGATCTCGGCGCCCTGGCGCTGGAGCACGCCGGGTACACCGCCCGCCAGGGAATAGTGCTGTACGAGCGGCTGGAGCCGGTCGACCCCGGCCGCGCCGGGGTGCTGGGTCAGCTCGGCGGGCGGATGGTGCGGGCCGGCGCGTGGGATCAGCTCGGCGGCATGGTCAGGGAGAAGGAGCTGATCGAGCGGCGGGTCATCCTGCCGCTGGCGCAGCCGCAGCTGGCCGAGCGGCTGGGCCTCGTGCCGCCGCGGGCCATCGTGTTGTTCGGGCCGCCGGGAACGGGCAAGACGACGTTCGCCAAGGGCGCCGCCTCGAGGCTGGGCTGGCCGTTCGTGGAGCTGTTCCCCTCGCGCCTGGCGGGGGACTCCCCCGCCCGCCTGGCCTCGGCGCTGCGGGAGGCGTTCGCCCTGGTTGCGGAGCTGGACAAGGTCGTGCTGTTCATCGACGAGGTGGAGGAGATCGCCGGGGCGCGCCAGCCGCGCACGGTGTCGGCCGCGCAGGGCGTCACCAACGAGATGCTCAAGCTCATCCCGCCGTTCCGCGAGCAGGACGAGCGGCTGCTGATCTGCGCCACGAACTCGGTCCGCGCCCTGGACGGCGCGTTCCTGCGCCACGGCAGGTTCGACTACGTCATCCCGGTCGGGCCGCCGGACCCGGCCGCGCGGGAGGCGATCTGGGACCGCTACCTCGCCGCTGTCCCGCACGCGACGCTGGACATGACGGCCATCGTGGAGGAATCGCGGCTGTTCACGCCGGCCGACATCGAGGTCGCCGCGCGCCGGACCGCGCAGCTCGCCTTCGAGCGCGTGCTGTTCGAGCACGGCGCCGAGGAGGTGACCACGGGCGACGTCCTGCAGGCCATCGGCCAGACCCGGCGCACCCTGACCGCGGAAGTCGTGGCCGAGTTCGAGCAGGACATCCTCGACTACGCCCGGGTGTGAACCGCGGAGGCGCGGGTAGCTCCCTTGACGGTCTCCGGCCGCGGAAGTAATCCTGGGCGGGGAGCATTCGCCCGGCGGAGCAGAAGGGCTCGGACATGAAGAACATCGCGGGGACGGCGCTGCAGGCCGTCGCGGGCCTGACCCTGCTCGGTGCCGCCGCGGCCCTGATCGCCAGCAAGGATGCCATCCGCAGGTACCTGCGCATGCGCAGCATGTGACCTACCGCGCCCGGCATCGGGAACCGGGGCGGCGCGGTGACGACGCCGCCGCTGCCCGGCTTCCTCAGCTCCCTGGCCGGCCCGACCTCCACCTCTGATTCCCTGCGGTCGGCAGCGGTACGTCGCCGGACCGCTGCCGCCCAGGTCGGGAACTACTACTTGCCCTTCTTGCCCTTCTTGCCCTTCTTGCTCTTCTTAGCCACGTGGATCACCCCGCTTCCCGACCCGGACGGGTCAACAAAATGTTGACAGGACGTCAACGTATCATTGACCGCGACCGAGTGTCGAATAAGGTGTGATGGTGGCCACCAAGAGCCCTGTCAAGCGGATCCTGGCTGCGCTCGGCGCTCTGGACGTCGCCGACGAGCCGATCAGCCGGCTTCAAGCCGCCCGGCGCCTGCGAGAAGCGGCAGAGCAGCTGGAGGCCGCCCAGGTTGCGGCCGCCCGCAAGGCCGGAGCCACGTGGATCGACATCGGCGCGTGTTACGGACTTACCAAGCAAGGTGCCCAGCAACGCTTCCGAGGTATCCGCAACCGCGCCAAGGCCGTTACCGCGGCCTCAAGCGGCACGAAGGCTGACGCGCAAGATCGAGGAGATCGGCCATGACCCAGCCTCCCGGCGATCAGGGAGACGCCGCACCGGCCGCAGGACCCGTTCCCGTGTAAGTTGCGCTTAGGTGTCGCGCTCGTTAACGCTGGCGGGCCGGCCGACCGGCGCGGGGGCCCGCGAAATAGCCTGAACCGTGAGCCCCCGGGCCGAAGCAGGGAGCCGGGGGAAGCACTAGCGCCGTTCGGGATAAAGGGGTTGTTGATGAGTGTGACCGAGCAGGAGCCAGCGGACCTCACGGGGAGTGAGCTCGACGCGCTCGACGCCTACTGGCGGGCGGCGAACTACCTGTCGATCGGGCAGATCTACCTGCTCAGCAACCCGCTGCTGACCGAGCCGCTGCGGCCGGAGCACGTCAAGCCGCGGCTGCTCGGGCACTGGGGCACGACGCCCGGGCTGAACCTGATCTACGCGCACCTCAACCGGGTGATCAGGAACCAGGACCTGAACGTGATCTACGTCTGCGGGCCGGGGCACGGCGGGCCCGGGATGGTCGCCAACACCTACCTCGAGGGAACGTACACCGAGCTGTTCCCGCACATCACGCAGGACGTCGCGGGCCTGGAGGCGCTGTTCAGGCAGTTCTCGTTCCCCGGCGGCATCCCCTCGCACGCGGCGGCGCAGACGCCCGGGTCGATCAACGAGGGCGGCGAGCTCGGTTACTCGCTGGCGCACGCGTACGGGGCCGCGTTCGACAACCCGGACCTCATCGTGGCCTGCGTGATCGGCGACGGCGAGGCCGAGACCGGCCCGCTGGCCACCAGCTGGCACGCCAACAAGTTCCTCAACCCGGCCAAGGACGGCGCGGTGCTGCCGATCCTGCACCTGAACGGGTACAAGATCGCCAACCCGACGGTGCTGGCCAGGATCCCGCACGCCGAGCTCGAGGCGCTGCTGCGCGGGTACGGGTACGCGGTGCACACGGTCGAGGGCGATGACCCGAAGCTGGTGCACCGGCAGCTCGCCGGGACCATGGAAGCGGTGATGTCCGAGATCCGCTCCATCCAGCACCGGGCCCGGACCCTCGGGGACGTGGCGCGCCCGGCCTGGCCGGTCATCGTGCTGAAGACGCCCAAGGGCTGGACCGGGCCGAAGGTCGTGGACGGGCTGCCGGTGGAGGGGACCTGGCGGGCGCACCAGGTCCCGCTCGACGCGGCGCGGACCAACCCGGAGCACCTGGCCCAGCTCGAGGCGTGGATGCGGTCGTACCGGGCGGAGGAGCTGTTCGACGCCTCGGGCCGGCTGGTGCCCGAGCTGGCGCGGCTGGCGCCTGCCGGCGAGCGGCGGATGGGCGCGAACCCGCACGCCAACGGCGGCCTGCTGCTGCGTGACCTGCGGCTGCCCGACTTCAGGGACTACGCCGTGACGGTCAGCCAGCCGGGCACGGAACTGGCGGAGTCGACGCGGATCCTGGGCGACTTCCTGCGCGACGTGATCAAGGACAATCCGTCGAACTTCCTGCTGTTCGGGCCGGACGAGACGGAGTCCAACCGGCTCACCGACGTCTACCAGGTGACGAGCAAGCAGTTCGAGGGCACGATCGTGCCCGGGGATAACCACCTGGCGCCGGACGGCCGGGTGGTGGAGATGCTGTCTGAGCACATGTGCGAGGGGTGGCTGGAGGGCTACCTGCTGACCGGCCGGCACGGGCTGTTCAACTGCTACGAGGCGTTCATCCACATCGTCGACTCGATGTTCAACCAGCACGCCAAGTGGCTGAAGGTGTGCCACGACATCCCCTGGCGGCGGCCGGTGGCGTCGCTGAACTACCTGCTCTCCTCGCTGGTCTGGCGGCAGGACCACAACGGGTTCTCGCACCAGGACCCCGGCTTCATCGACCACGTGATGAACAAGAAGGCCGAGGTCATCCGGGTCTACCTGCCGCCGGACGCCAATACCCTGCTATCGACGGCGGACCACTGCCTGCGGTCCCGCAACTACGTCAACGTCATCGTGGCGGGCAAGCAGCCGCACCTGCAGTGGCTTTCGATGGAGGATGCCATCATCCACTGCACCAGGGGGGCGGGGATCTGGGAGTGGGCGTCGTCGGATTCCGGGGGTGCGCCCGATGTGGTGATGGCGTGCTGCGGCGACATCCCGACCCTGGAGACGCTGGCGGCGACGGCGCTGCTGCGCGAGCACCTGCCCTCGCTCAAGGTGCGGGTGGTGAACGTGGTGGACCTGATGCGGCTGCAGCAGCCGTCGGAGCACCCGCACGGGATGTCGGACGCCGAGTTCGACGCGCTGTTCACCGTGGACCGGCCGGTGATCTTCGCCTACCACGGGTACCCGTGGCTCATCCACCGGCTGACGTACCGGCGGCACGGGCACGACAACCTGCACGTCCGGGGGTACAAGGAGGAAGGCACGACCACCACGCCGTTCGACATGGTCATGATGAACGACCTGGACCGGTTCCACCTGGTCATGGACGTCATCGACCGGGTGCCCGGGCTGGCGTCCACGGCCGGGCACGTGCGGCAGTTCATGGTCGACAAGCGGATCACGGCCCGGGCCTATACCCGGGAGGAAGGCGAGGACGCGCCCGAGATCAGCGACTGGAAGTGGCCGTACTGAGGTTTGCTGTCCTACGGGCGGCCGGCTATGGCAGGGTCCAGTGCTGGTCGGCGGCGTTGGCGTTACCCAGAGCCAAACTGGCTTCGGGCAGATTTGCGCTGTTGATCATCGGCGACCGACCGGTTGTGCAGGGCTCAGTCCTGGTCGCCTTGCTCCGCGGGCTCGGGTCGGCCAAGAATGAGGGAGTCCGCTGACCGGAGGTGGGGATGCATGGCACAAGCCGAGGGAACGTCGCGGCGCCTCGACATCGGCGGGCTTCTTAGCCTTCATTACCTGGACTGGGGCGGCGACGGGCCGCCGCTGGTGATGCTGCACGGGCTGACTGGGCACGCCCACACGTGGGATCACACCGCCGCCGCCCTCAGCGACAGGTACCGCGTTATCGCCCTGGACCAGCGCGGCCACGGTGACAGCGGGTGGGCTCCCCCGTACGGCGGTGGCCAGATGGCCGAAGACCTCCTGGCCTTCCTGGACGCACTGCGCCTCGGCGAGGTCACCCTGATGGGCCTGTCGATGGGCGGCCTCGTGGCCTTCATCTTCGCGGCCAGCCATCCTGAGCGGGTCAGGGATCTGATCGTGCTCGATATCGGGCCCGAGATCGCGCCGGCCGGAGCCAGGCAGGTCGCCGCTGGCCTGGCCGCGAAGCACGTGTTCAGCTCCGAAGACGAGGCGGTGGCCCAGGCGCGCGCGTTCAACCCGCGTCCGACGGAGGAGGCGCTGCGCCATCGGGTTCGGCACAACCTGCGGCCCCTGCCCGACGGGACGCTGACCTTCAAGTATGACGACGCCCTGCGGGAGCGCGGCGCGATCTTTGACCGCTCTACTGACCAGTTGTGGGCGGCGTGGGAGGCGGTAAGCTGCCCGGTCCTGCTGGTCAGGGGTGACGAGAGCGACATTCTCGCCGTGGATACGGCGCAGCGGATGCTGGCCTCCAACGCCCGGGCCAGCCTGGCCGGGGTCCCGGACTGCGGCCACAGCATCACGCTCGACAACCCGCGGGGTCTGCTGGACGTGGTGAATCCCTGGCTGACGTCGCGCGTTTGATCTTTGTTTATCCGGTGGGTAGCGAATCGGGAAGGACGATGGACGAGACGTTTGTGCTGTTGCACGGGTCGTGGCACGGTGGGTGGGCGTGGGAGCCGACCGCGTGGTGCCTGCGCGAGCTTGGCCACACCGTATATACGCCCACGTACCCCGGGCACTGGCCGTCGGCGAGCCGGGGCGGCATCACGCACGACGATTACGTCAAGAGCGTGACGCGCTTCATCGAGCAACGGGATCTGCGGCAGGTCATCCTCGTGGGCCACAGCTTCGG
>Ga0187808_10000380_pt1 | contig 13261 bp, 8 predicted proteins | sample NC_wetland_sal_i_5_FD_132427 | JGI IMG/M metagenome (GOLD analysis project Ga0187808, IMG submission 132427) | Wetland sediment microbial communities from Neuse River Estuary, North Carolina, USA - ASW_3 | ecosystem: Environmental > Aquatic > Freshwater > Wetlands > Sediment | place: USA: North...
CCAGCCCGGCATGCGACACGACCCCCTGGCCGCCGTCCGATACTTCCAGACCCCTCGACCACCCGGTAACGTGCACGTAGAAAGTGCTCCTCGAACTCGGCACAGCAAGGACTTCGAACACCCTCACTGTCCCAGCTCAGGAGCACTTTTTACGTCAGGCGCACCGCCCAGCCCGTAGACCCGGGTGAAAAGGCAGGGCTAGAACCAGTGACAAACCAAGTGACAACGCCCCTAGGCGATGGCAGACACAGCACGACGCGCTCAGACGCCGAGATCCCTTTGACCTGCGGTAATCAGACCTAACGCGACGTCATGAGACGAAATGGGCATGTATGGTAAGGAGAAGGTCTACGGTTCGATTCCGTAACGGGGCTCCAGCTGAAAGGCTATGATTCGAAAAAAACCGGACGGGCCTCGGAGGGCCGGTGGGGACTAACGGCTGCCCGCAGGGGGACACTGGCCGCCCGGCGAGCCGCCCGGCCAGGCCATGCCGGCAGCTCCGGGGACCCCCGCGGCAGCCCGTCATATCCCAGGCTCCTCGTAGCCACGGGAACTGAGCGCCGGACCGGACGGCGGTGCAAGCGCAGGTGACGGCTGCCTGCACCATGCCCACGTCCCGGTGGCCGGGCGTGGGGGAGCCGGGCGACCGGGATCGCGTCCCTCCGCCGGCCGGCGGCCGGGCGCCACCGCGGCCGGCACCGGGCGATCATCAGGTGCCCGCTCCAAGCATCCCGCCCGGACCGCCGCGCATGATCCTGGGTCCATGGAGCCTGCCCGCCAGCCGCGGAGCGGATTGGCGCTGCCCGGCGTGCGGGAGGCGAGCAGATGGTGAGGGTGCCGGGCTCAGCTGCATCGTCAACCCTGACGTGGCGTGGCACGTCTAACCGGCCATGAGAGGCGCGACAGGTGCCCGGCTCGCTGCTGCGGCAGCGGTGCTGCTGGCCGCGTGTGCCCACGGAGCCGGCCGGGCCGGCGGCCAGCCCGGCGCCACGGCGGGAGCCTGGGCCGCTGCGGCCCCGGCCGGGCCGGCCGCGGCGCCGGTACCGGGCTGGCGGGTGTCGCCGGGGCAGTTCGTCTCGTTGCGGCTCGCCCCTGCCCGCCAGCAGACCCGCGGGCCGATGGGGTTCCTGGAGGTGGCGCTCGGCGACGTCCGGACCGGTACTGTGGTCCGGCGGCTGCTCCCGGCTTCGCCCGGCAGCGGCACTGGCTGTGGCTACCGCGCGATATCCGCCTTCTGGTTGGCAACCAGGAGAGGGTTCCTTTCAGCGGTGGCGGCGCATAACCGATGTTCTGCGAGGGCCAGGTCGAGGGCCTCCTCGAGGCTGAGCGTGGTGCCGTGGGCGTAGGCCCGGTCGAACTGCTCCTGGCCGAGGTGTGCGCGTACCTGGTCCAGGTTGGCCTGGCGAATAGCCGAGCGGCCACATCTGGCGGATACGTCCGTTCTTCGGCCAGGGTCCGCCGCGGGTCCCTGCCCCGGGCCAGTTCCATGACGATCCCGCGGGTGTCTCCTTCCACCACGAGGTCGATGACGCGGACGACGTTGGGGTGGTCAATCGACGCGAGGATGGAGCGTTACCGAACGAAGCGACTCACGACCTCGGTGTCGGCTACCAGCTCTGCCTTGAGCATCTTGACCGCCACGGGAGCGCCGGACTCGCGGACGGTCCCGTGGTAGACCTCGCCCATGGCCCGGCGGCCGAGCATGTCGTGCGGCACGTACCTGCTGCCCAGCGAACGATTCACACGCACCCACCATCCACGATTGGCGGCATCAGCAATTGGTAGGAGAGCCACTACCGGCGACGAGCTGACAGGTAGCCGGGCCAGTGTCGGACTGCGCATTCCAGACCTTGACCTCGATCGTGTCACCGTTGGCGACAACCCAGCCGCCCTGCCCGTAGTCGCCGGCGAAGCCGCTGAAGCTGATCTCGTCGTCGGTCCAGGAGAAGATGTTGCAAGTAACCAAGTCGCCGGGGCCGTCGGTCCAGCAACCGCTCCATCCCTTGCTGAGATCAGTGATTTCGAAGTACTCCGTATCGGCTGCTGAAGAGGTATTCCCAGTACCGAAGCAGCTGCCAGTTATGTAGACAGTCTGGCCGCCAGCTGCCTCGAATGCCCCCACCGTGGCGATCTGGGGCGTACACGACGTTGGCGAAGGTGACGGGGATGGCGATGGGGAAGGCGAGGACCCTCCACCTGCGCGCGGAGACGACAACGGAGATTCTTTACCCCGGCCCGGAGAAGACGGCACGCCAGGTGCCGTGGAGTTGGTGTCTCCCCCGGCGGGGTTCGACGTCCCGGTGACCGTCACTACTGCGGATGCCCGGGCGGTGCCGAGCTGGGCGGTGACCACGGCGGTGCCAGGGCCGACCCCGACAACCGCGTCGCCGGTTTCCACCACAGCGACGGCGGAATTGCTCGTGCTCCACGCGGCTCCGGCGAGCAGCGACTTGGACGAGGCCTGGCCATCGCTGAGCAGGCCCTTCAGGGTTAGCGGCCTACTGTCCCCCTGGCCTAGTTGCAGCGTCGCGGGGCTGATACTGATCGAGCGGACACCGATGGTGACCGGCCTGGGCAGGTTCAGGCTAACCACCAGGGCGTCGAACTCCTTCGCCCACTGCGCCAGGCGGGCCCGCGTCGCGCCGGCAGGGCCGACAGTCACCTGATAGCCGACATCGATGGTGCCGCGGGCGGGTAGGGCCAGGTCCCACTCCACCAGCGGGTCAGCCCGGATGATCCGGGATGGGGCGGGGCGGAAATGCACCGACTGCAGGCTGGAGGCGATGGCCGCCGGTATCGGTTCCTCGAACTTGACCCTGGCCGCCTTTCCCGTGGCGCTGCTGGCCATGATGGTCTCGGTCAGCAGCGAGCCGTCCTGGCCGCTCAGCGTCCAACGGCGCACGACGAGAAGCCCGTCCTGGTATCGCTGCGGACCGAACGAATAAGAAGCCGTGGCCGTAGCCTGCGCAGGTGAGACCGGCGAGTCGCGGTGCGGCGAGCGGATCAGCAGGACGCCGACGGCCGCAGCCAGGATGACCAGGGCCGCGGGCAGCGCGAGGACCGCGGCCCTGCGCCGTCCCTGGGCGCGGACCCTGCCGTGGCCACCGTGGCGTGGGGCGTTCGGCGCTGCTTCGGGATCCCCGGCTGGCGCCACCCCGCGATCCCGAACCCGGAGCACGGTCTGGCTGGGCCGCCGGCCAGCGACGGTCTGGGTTGACTCCTGGCCCGTTATGGTCGGGCCGGACTCCCGGCCTGGCATGGCCTGACCCGGCGTCCGCGGCAACTGGTCCGGCATCGGCGGCAGCGCAGGCAGGCGGTCAATCCGGGACTGCAGCGGCGCCAGGAGGCCGAGGGCCTCCGCCGCGGATCCCGGCCGCGACCGTGGGTCCTTGGCCAGCAGGAACTCGATCTGCGCCCATAGCTCGGCCGGTGCGCCGGGAATGGGCGGCGGGGGTAGTTCCATGTGCCGGCGCAGCACCGCGACTGGGTGCCCGCCCGCGAACGGGGTCCGGGCGGCCAGCATTTCATAGAGCACAATGCCGGCCGAATACAGATCGACCGCGAGGGTGGCACTGCCATGATCGGCGAGTTCGGGCGCCATGTACTCCGGGGTGCCGATCAGGCTGGTCATCTTCGTCAGCGAGGCTCCGTAGGAGAGCCGGGAGACGCCGAAGTCCGTGAGCTTCAGGTCCGCCTGGCCCCGGATCGTGCTGGCGAGCACGTTCTCCGGTTTGACGTCACGGTGCACGATCCCTGCCGCATGCACAGCCGCTAGGCCCTGGAGCAGCTGGCATACCAGGCGGACCGCCTCGCCGGGCGGCAGGGTGCCGCGCATCCGCAGGTAACGTCGTAGATCCTGACCGTCGACCAGTTCCATGACGATGCCGAGTGTGTCGCCTTCGACGACCAGGTCGAGAACCTTGGCGACGTTCGGGTGATCGATGGAGGTCAGGATCGATCGTTCCTGGAAGAACCGGGCGACCACCTCGGTATCGGAGACCAGTTCCGGCTTGAGCACCTTCACCGCTACGGGAGCGCCGGATCCGCGCACGGTCCCACGGAACACCTGGCCCATGGCCCCGCGGCCGAGCAATTCGTGCAGCAAATATCTGCTGCCCAAGGGCTGTTCCACGCCGCGATGCCTCCGTTCCTGGCCGGTCAGTCGGGGTTCGGTCGGTCAGATCCTGACCAAGCTGGTTTGCCGGCGAGATTCGCGATCCCTGGCACCTGCACGGCGGTAATGCGGCCGCTGCTGACTTTACGAAGACGGACAGGATGGCCTACCGGTTTACCGGCTGTGGGTGCGGAACGACTCCGATGAAATGCCCCAAAAGGGACAGCTTCGCGCCAGCGGTATGCGAAAGACTCGCGAGTAGTGAATCCGCCCTTCCACTGGCCCTCGATCGCCTTCCCGGCGCCCACCCAGGCCAAGGCAACAGTGTATGGAAGACCCTGCGTCTCGAAAGCCTGAATACACGAAACTGTGCCCTAACAGACACCGGTCACTCCATCGTCGCGTACCCCCTGTTGACCGGGTATCGGTAGCGGTATACGGGCAAATCTTCTCTTCTCAACCATCCGGCCGATACTTGCCGTAGGATGAGCGCCGCCAGTAGGTGGATGGCGATGAACGTGCGGATGGATGATCCGCGAACCCGGGGCCACCTTTGCTGCCTATACGCCGAACCAGAGCCTGGTGGGTACGTGCGGGCGGGAACGACACCCGGGGATAGCTCGACGAGTTGTGGGGGGACCACAGTGGCCTGTTCAGGGCAATATCACATGGCGGCGGAGCGACGGTCGGTTCGTCCACTCACCGATGCCCAAGCACCGCTTGGATCGATCCACGCCTTACCTGAGCTAGGGCTTCGCCTATGTCGGCCGCGCCTGCAAATGAGCGCCGCCGACCCTAGGCAGACCCTAGGCACCGCCTTCGGCGCGCTCGATCTCCGCTGACGATCGGTGTATCCGGAACGATTCCGGACATCGCCTCAGTTTGACCAACGAATTTTCTATTGAGAGCACGAAACGGATAAAAGGAGCATCTAATGGCATTGATCAAGGTCACGTCGGAAGACCTGGCGAACGCGTCGGCGCAGCTGAGCAGCGGATCGCAGGAGATAGACACGCAGCTGCTCTCGATGCAGAACCTCGTCCAGGGACTGGTCGCCAGTGACTGGCAGGGCGCCGCTTCCTCGTCGTTTGAGACCCTGTATCAGGAATGGAATACCTCGGCCGCTAATCTCCGCCAGGCGCTGGAAGGCATCTCGAAGCTGCTGGCCAACGCGGCCAGCGCGTACGCGTCCACGGAGCAGCAGATCCAGTCGTCCATGCACAGCTGACCGGGACGATCCTGGTTCTGCCAACCTGGGAGCAGCGATGAGCGGGGTCTACTTCACCGCGGATCCCGACGGTCTTGATGCGCTGAGCCAGCGGCTGTCCAGCCTCGAGGAAGGCATGCAGGGGCTCACCGCGGCCGTCGATAATTACGCGCCTTCAGACCTGAGTCCGGACGGCGACGTGTGGAATGCGCTGAAAGCGTTCAATCAGGCCTGGTCCGACGAGCTGAGAGTGATCAACGGGAACGTCGGCGCGTTGCAGCAGCGGCTGGCCAGCGCCATCTCGCTCTACCGCCTCACCGAGCAGAAGATCGGCGATGCGGCCCAGCAGGGCGGGATGTTCCAATGACGCGGCGGCTGGTCATCCTGGGTACCTCGGTCACGGTGCCCGATCCGGCGAGCGCCACCGACCTGGGCGTCAGCTTCCGGGAGGTGAGCGGCCACCTGGCCGATCTCGAAGGCACGCTGCAGACGCTGACCAGGCCGGACGCCTGGGGGGACTGGACCGGCCTGGCCGCCGACGCGTTCGGCCAGTCTATCGGGCGGCTACCCGCCGAACTCGGGGACATGGCCGGCGCCTACGGCGAAGTGGCGTCGGCGGTGCAGCGGTACGCCGGTCAGCTTGAGCCGGTGGTCAACTCCCTGACCACCTTGTCCTACCGGGCCGAAGACGCCGAGGGCACGCTGGCGGCGGTCAGGACGGCCAGAGCCCAGGCGATCGCGCACGGGCAGGATCCCGTCACGACCGGCTGGGACGCCAGGCTGGCGGAAGCCAACGCGACCGTCTCGGCGCTGCGCGGCCAGTTGAACCGGCTGCTCGGCGAGCTGACCGGGCTGGCCGCCACCTGCGCGAGGCAGATCAGCGCGGCCGAGCCCAAGGGGGCCGGGAAGAGCTTGTTCGGCTCGCTCGAGAGCGAGTTCGTGCGAGGCGTGGCCGATCCGCTGGCTCAGGGCGCCAAGGACGCGGCCAAGTTCACCGAGGACGCCGGCAAGGATGCTTGGCACCTGGTTGACGACACGTTCGTCCACCCTTTCACCGAGCTATGGCCTGACTGGGTTGCGTACTACAGGAATCCTGATCTCCACAACGCGGGAGTATTGCTCGGAGACTTCGGTGATGCGGTCGGCGTGATCGCGCTGGTGGTCGCCGTGGTTGTCTTCTCGCTTGGCACAGCCGGCCTCGGCGATATCGCCCTCGCGGGTGTTCTCGGGGGTGTGGCCGACGGTCTCGGCGTTGTGTCCATGGCCGCGCACATTGACGCCCTTGGCGCCGACACCGGCGCCGTGGTCAGCGGCGAGGAAGGCGCTAGCTGGAGCGAAGTGGGGATTTCCGCACTCAGCGTGGTGTCGGATGAAGGCGGAAACCTGATTGGCGACGGGGCACCCGGCATTGTCTACGGCGTCGGTGGCGGGCTGGAAACCACTGCCTTCGACGATGGAATCACGCACGAGCTCAGCGTTCCAGCGGCGGCTCCTGACGCCCCGGACGTGGTGAGCGGGCTCCAAGTGACAACAGGCTCGGTACAGGGACTGCAAGGACTGCCCGTTGCCCCCGCCGTGCAGCCGGCTGGTGGCGCCAGCGTCTTGCAACCGGCGGTGAGCGTAGCCAGTCCCGCCGTCGTGAACATCCAGCACGTGGCCCTCAGCCCGCAGCCGGGCGGTGCTCTCGGCAGCGACGCACCCGCTCCGGAAGGGGATATGTAATGGCGCTAGCGGACCCCACTGTCACAGCTTCGTTCAGCATTGCCACACCAGGGGACTGGTTCGACATCCGGCTGCCCCAAGGCGAGGCGGCCGCCGACGAACTGGCCGCCCGGCTAGCCGACTCGTGGCCGGGGCAGGCCATCTCGGCGGAAGAACTGCGCGGCGTGATACGCGGCCTCGTCCTCGCCTCCGCCGCGTTGGATGTGCTCTGCGCCTACGCCACCGTGGTGAATGGCCACGGGCGCTTGCTGCCCGCCAGTTTGGTAATCAACGCCTTCCCTCTCCGCGGGAAGACCCTGGGCGAGATCGCGGATCAGCTGTCCGGCGCCGATGGCGCGTCGGGGACACGGTCGTCATACCTCGTGGAACTGCTGGCGGGCCAAGCCGTCCGGGTCGAGCGGCTGCGGGAATGGGACGGCTCGGCGGATGGTCCTCATCCCCTGTCGCTGGTCGTCCAGTACGTGGTCGAGATTCCGGGCGACAGCCAGGCGCTGGTGCTGACCTTCTCGACGCCGGCTCTGGGCCTGGCGGAGCAGTTGCGTCCGGTATTCCACGCCATCGCGTCCACCCTGCGGTTCGAGCCGGCGGACCATCGGAGATGACGCGGCTGGCGCTCACCTGGCACAGCGCGCAGCAGACCAGCCAGATCCTGGTCGCCGCGCACCCGCTGACCAGCCTGCGCGAGCTCTTCGGGGTGAGAGGCCGCCTGATCGTCAACGGGCGGTCGGTGCCCGCCGAGGCCACGATGACCGGCGCGGGAATACGGGACGGTGCCGTCGTCGGCGACGTCCCGCTCCGGCCGCCGGTTCCGGTGGCGCAGCCCGGCGCTCTCGCGTTGCTGGTCGCGTCCGGGGCGGCCGCCGGGGCGAGCTGCGAGGTTCCGGGCGAGGGTACCGTGGGGCGTTCGGCTCCATTGGAGCTCAGGGACGACGAGGTGTCAGGCCGACACCTGCAGATCCGGGCATCGGGCGGCCGGATCACCGTTGCGGATGTCGGCTCTACTAACGGGACCGTGGTCGCGGGCGAGCGGCTGACCGCGGAGCGGGAGGTGGCGCCAGGCGAGCTGATCTGGGTCGGCCGCACCGCGCTCATGGTGACCCGGGCACCGGACCGGGACGCCGCCCTGTCGGACACCGCGGAAGGGCACTGGCGCTATAGCCGGTCTCCCCGGTTGCTCGACCAGCCCCGGGCACCGCGCGTCGTGCTGCCCGAGCCGCCCCCGGAACCGCAGAAGGCCTCGTTCCCGGTGCTGACACTGGCGCTGCCGGTACTGGTCGGGGTGCTGATAACGGTGCTGACTCGGCAGCTGGAGTATCTGGCGTTCGTCGCGCTGTCCCCGGTCATGATGGTCGGCAACGCGCTCACCGAGCGGCGTCGGGGCAAGCGCGGCTACAAACAGCGGGTGGCCGACTTCAAGCAGCGCCATGAGCAGGCCCAGACCGACCTGGCGACGGCACGCCGGGCCGAGCTCGGCTACCGGCGCGATGTCCACCCCGATCCCGCGTCGCTACTGCTCATCGCCACCGCGCCCAGCCGTCGGCTGTGGGAGCGGCAGCCGACTGACGTCGACTTTCTGACTCTGCGCTTCGGCACGGGCGTGGTCCCCTGGGGCACCGGAAACCACGGCGGCGAGACGTCGCTACGGGACGCCCCCGTCGCGATTTCGGTGCCCGAGTGCGGGGCGGTCGGGCTCACCGGCCGACCCGCCCACACCCGAGGGCTGGCCCGGGCCATGCTGCTGTCCGCTGCGGTGCTGCATAGCCCGCGCGAGGTGACGATCACCGTGCTGACCGCACCGGAGACCGAGGCCGACTGGGATTGGCTGCGCTGGCTGCCGCACGCCAGGCAGCCGGACTCGCACCCCGGCCTGGTCCGCATCGGGAACGACGCTGACAGCATCCGGCAGCGGCTCGCCGAGCTGCACGCGGTCCTGGAGAGCCGCAGGCCGGGGACCTTCGCCGGGACGCGAGCCGCGGCCCGCCCGGAGACCGCCCACCTGATCGTTCTCGACGGCTCCTACCAGCTGAGGATGTCCTTCGACCTAGCCGCCCTGCTGCGCGAAGGGCCAGCCGCGAGCCTGTACTTCCTGTGCCTGGACGAGACCGCGGCCCAATTGCCCACCGAGTGCCGCCAGGCGGTCATCCAGCTGGCCGACGACGGCGGGTCGGTCGTCGCGACGCTGCTGCGGCCGGGAGACGAACACGACGACATTGCGGCCGATATGGTCTCACCAGCCGTGTGCGAAACCGCCGCGCGGGCGCTGGCTCCGGTCGTCGACATCGCCGGCCGGACCGCCGCGAGCTCCCTGTCGTCTTCCGTGCGGTTCCTCGACGCCGCCGGCCTCGAGCCGCCTGACCCGCGGCAGATCCAGGCTGGCTGGGCGGCGGGCGGCCGGACTACTCAGGCGCTCCTCGGCCTACAGGCCGACGGGCCGTTCGTCCTGGACCTCGCCCAGGGCCCGCACCTGCTCGTGGCAGGCACCACCGGGTCGGGCAAGAGCGAGCTGCTGCAGACTCTGGTCAGCTCGCTCGCCGTGGCCAACCGGCCGGACGCGATGAACTTCGTGCTGATCGACTACAAGGGCGGCGCCGCGTTCCGTGCGTTCCGGCCGCTGCCGCACACCGCCGGGATGCTCAGCGACCTGGACGAATTTCTGGTCGAGCGGGCCCTCGTCTCGCTGCGCGCCGAGCTGCAGCGACGCAAGGCGATCCTGGACCGGGCGGACAAGACCAACATCCAGCGGTACTGGGATGCGCTGCCTGGCCTGCCGGGCAACGACCCGCTGCCGCGCCTGGTCATCGTCGTCGACGAGTTCGCCGTTATGTCCGAGAAGCTGCCAGACCAGCTCGCGTCCCTGATCGACATCGGCAGGCAGGGCCGGTCCCTGGGTATCCACCTGGTGCTCGCCACCCAGCGGCCCGCCGGCGTGGTCACGGCCGACCTGCGCAGCAACATCAACCTGCGCATCGCGCTCCGGGTGGCGTCGCCGGACGACAGCCGGGACGTGATCGACACGGTGGACGCCGCCCGTATCCCGGCCGAGGGGCACGCCGGGCGGGCGTACGCGTGGCTCGGAGAAGGCCGCCCGGTGGCCTTCCAGTCTGCCCGGGTCGGCGGCCTGCGTCCCGGCGCCCGGCAGGGCCAGGCGCCCGTGGTTGTTCCGTTGCGCTGGGCCGATCTGGGGTACCCGCGGCCAGGAGCCGAATCCGTGCAAGCCGGTCCGGGCCATGCGGACCAGGCCGACGGCGAGCTGACCGACCTGTCAGTGCTGGTCGACGCGATCAGAGCCGCGGCGCGGGACGGGATCGCCCGCCAGCGGTCGCCGTGGTCGCCGCCATTGCCCACCGTGCTGACCGCGGCCGAACTCGCCAGTTGGTGGCGGGCCGACCCGGACCCGCTGCGGCTGCGCTACGGGCTGCTCGACCGGCCGCACGAGCAGCGGCAGGTCCCGGCCGTCTTCGATATCGCCCGTGGCGGCCACCTACTCGTCGCCGGCGCGCCACAGTCGGGCCGCAGCACCGTCCTGCGGACCCTGGCCGGCGCCCTGGCGGCCCAGGTCGATCCGGATGAAGCGCACCTGTACGTGCTGGACGGCGGCGGCGCCCTGGCGGCGCTGTCCGCGCTCCCGCACTGCGGCGCGGTCGTGACCGCGGCCGAGCCCGACCGGGTGGAGCGATTGCTCGGCCGGCTCACCGCCGAACTCGGCGAGCGCACCCGGATGCTAGCCACGCGCGGGCACGGCGATCTGGCGGAATACCGGGCCGCCCAGCCCCCGGGCCGACGGCCGCCCTTCCTGATGGTCTTTGTGGACAGGTACGACGCGTTCATGACCGCGCTGGAGCACATCGACGGCGGACGCCTCCTCGGTGAATTGCAGCGGCTGATCCGGGACGGCCTGGCCGCTGGGGTCCGGGTCGTGGTGACCGGCGACCGTACGCTGCTCACCGGACGGCTCGGCGGGCTGGTAGAACAAAAGCTCGTGCTGCGGATGGCGGACCGGACCGATTTCGCCCTGGCCGGCCTGCACAGCCGCGCGATCCCCCGGGATATGCCGAACGGGCGCGGGTTCCACCTTCCCGGCGGTGACCTGCTGCAGGTGGCGGCGCTGTCGGAGCACGGCCAGGGCGCGGCCGAGAACCAGGCACTGCGCGACCTCGCTCGGCGGGCCGCAACCGGTACGGGGCGCCCGTTCCGGGTGGACCCGCTGCCGCCATCGATCTCTATGACGGAGGCCCTCGACCTGCCTGGTCACGGCCCCGGCCTGCTCGTCGGGGTCGGTGGAGACGAACTCAGCCAGATCCGGGTCGAGACACCCGGCCTGCTGGTCATCGGCCCGCCGGGCTCGGGCCGGAGCACGGCGCTGGCCGTCCAGGCGGCCTCCCTGGCCCGGGCCGGAATGCCGCTCGTGCTGATCACCCCGCGCCGTTCGGTTCTGGCCGATCGCCTGGGTCCCGTCCTGCTCCACCTCACCAATAGCGACGCTGCCGCGACGGACCGGCTCACGGCCGCGCTGACCGCAGCGGCGGCGGCGATCGTGGCGGATGACGCCGAGTTGCTGGCCGACACGCCGCTCGGCAACGAGCTGACCGCCTGCTACCGACGGATCAGGGACAGCGGCCACCGTCTGCTGGCCGCAGCCGCAGCGGACGGTTCCTTCGGGCTGCGCGGGCTGATACCCGAGCTGGCGAAAACCAAGTGCGGGCTGATCCTCGAGCCGGCCAGCACCGCGGACGGCAGCGTGCTCGGCGCGCGGCTGCCCGCTTCTGTCTTCGCTCCGGGCGTGACGCTGCGCGGGGCGCTGGTTCACCACGGCCGGATTACCGCCGTCCAGGTCCCTGCATGGCCCGATGGCCTGGCGAACCGGGCCTGGCCGCAAGACAGCCGGGCTACTGCTGGAGCGGGGGGAGAGCATGGAGAAGTCGCTTGGTAGCAGGTACGTCCTGCACGAGGCTCTGGGCCGCGGCGCCATGGGCCAGGTGTTCGCCGGGATTACCCGGCCCACGGGCGAGCCGGTCGCCATCAAGATCCTCAGGCCCGAGCTCGTGTCCGACCCGGAGGTGGTGGCCCGGTTCGTGCAGGAACGCACGATCTTGATTTCGATCGCCGATCCGCATGTGGTGCGGGTCATCGACCTGGTCGTCGAGGGCGACACGCTGGCCATCGTCATGGAGCTGGTCCAGGGCGCGGACCTGCGCCGCCAGTTGCGGGTCCGCCGCACGGTGCCGCCCGCGGAAGCGCTGCGCCTGATCGGCCAGCTGCTCCGCGGCGTAGCCGCTGTGCATGCGGCGGGCATCATCCACCGGGACATCAAGCCGGAGAACGTGCTGGTCGACACCTCGGCCGGCTGGCCGCGACTCAAGTTGACCGATTTCGGCGTGGCCCGGCTGTCGTACGGCGCCTCGCTGACCAAGCTGAGCGGCGTGATCGGTACGCCGGAATACATGGCGCCGGAACTGGCTGAGCACACCCGTGCCACGCCAGCGGCCGACGTCTATTCGGCTGGCATCGTGCTCTACGAGATGCTGTGCGGGCGAACGCCATTCGCCGGCGGACACCCGCTGGCGGTGCTACGGCGTCAGGCGGATCAGGTTCCGCCCGTCATCCCCGGCGTGGCCCCCGAGCTGTGGGACCGGATCGCTTGGATGCTGGCCAAGGACCCTGGTTCTCGGCCTGGCTCGGCGGCGGAGGCCTACGCCATGCTCGCCCCACTGGAATCATCGCTCGCCCTGTGGCCGGCCCTGGCCCCGTGGGCCGGGCCTGAAGCCGGGATGCCGATCCAGACCGTGACCCCAGCGGACCAGGCGTACCAGCAGACCCACGGCAGACCTGCCGAGTACGCCACCGTCCTGCGACACCGTGACCGCGGCGAGGCGGCTGCACCGGGTGAGACCAGCGGACGCGGGCCGCGGCCCGGAGTCGGCGGACCGCCCGCCGGCCTGCAGATGCCGCTGACCTCGTCGCCGCCGCGACGCAGGCGGCAGGCCCGCATGGCCGCGATGGTGGTCGCCCTGGTCGCCGTCATCGGGCTGGGGACAACGGTCGCGCTGGCCGCGACCCACCGGCCGACCTCGCTGCGGCCAGTGGCTGGTAGCCCGACGACCGCGCCGCGGGAGACCGTGTCCTCGGCCCCCACCCAGCTGACGCGCGCCCGGAAGGCGTCGAAGCCGGACCCCTCACCGTCACCGGACTTGTCACCGTCGTCGACGTCGGCACCCGAC
>Ga0187808_10000382_pt1 | contig 13244 bp, 5 predicted proteins | sample NC_wetland_sal_i_5_FD_132427 | JGI IMG/M metagenome (GOLD analysis project Ga0187808, IMG submission 132427) | Wetland sediment microbial communities from Neuse River Estuary, North Carolina, USA - ASW_3 | ecosystem: Environmental > Aquatic > Freshwater > Wetlands > Sediment | place: USA: North...
GGCCTCATAGCGCCGCCTGCGCATGCGGCCGGGCCGGGCCCGGCGCGTGCCTCGGCACAGGCGTCTACCGGGCGCGCCACCCCGACGACGACAGCGACGGGCGCTGGCCCAGCTCAGACAAGCGAGCGCGCGCCGGCCCCAGCACCCGCTAAGGTCAGCAAGCCTAGGACCGCCTCGTCGCGGGTCCGGCACGTCGTCGTCCATGCGATTGAGGGCTACGTCCCCGTCGGGGCGTCCGCCCCCGTCAAGTCGGGCACGTCCGCCTCGGCTCGTCCCGCGGCGGCGCACAACGGCACCGCGGTCCCGCCGGGCGACAACACGGTCGTCAACGGGCCGGCCGCGCTGCGGGTTGACGCATGCCTGCCGGGCGACATCGCCGGCCAGAACCGGTGGTCACCGAACTCACCGCCGTGCAGTCAAGTCCTCGACTACAACGGCAACCCCGTGGCGGTCCCCGTCGGCGATTACGTGACCCTGCGCTGCTGGACCACAGGCCCCGACGATCCCTACTACTCAACCTCCACGCTCTGGATCTACGTCACTTGGGACACCGGCACCCCGGAGACCGAGTATTCCGGGTTCATGTACGGGCCGCTGATGAGCGGGCCGAGCGTCTCGACGCCCAACTGCGACACGGAAGACTTCGCTCTCTACTACCCGTTCGCGCCAGGCGGTCCTGACACGACGATCGGGATCTACAACGAGAGCGGCGGGAACTTCACTATCGGCATGAACAACATCGCCTTCGGCCCGGCCACGGTGTACTGCCACCTCGGGACGAGCGACTACCCGACCGGCGGCACCATCACCTACACCGAGCGGGTCACGGTCAACAGCTCGAGCCTTCAGCTTCCCTACTGCGGGCAGGGGACCCAATGGGTCGGCCTCATCGCCTCCAACGGCATCATCCGGTACACCGGCGAGGTGACGATCGGGTCGAACGCGTCGCCGCCGCCTCCGACACCCGGGTACCTCGGCGGCGTCTCGGGCACGCCGTTCGCCATCAGCTCCACGTACGGGCAGGTGGTGGGGTCTACCATCCAGGCGAGCGGGCTCGAGGCGGAGAACTTCGGGCAGACCAACGTTACGGTCTCTGACGTCGCGTTCACGGTGGAAGATCCCAACGGCGCGATCACCTACGACACGTGCGATACCAACTTCACCCTGGCACCCGGCGAGATCGTCGAGTGCATGGCCACTTTCACTCCGCAGATCGCAGGCACCTGGATACTGAACCTCGAATGGCAGGGGAGCAACGGATCCTGGACTGCCCTGTACGAGCCGATCGACTTCCAGATCAACCCACTGCCGTCGCCACCCGCCAACGACGATTTCGGTAACGCCACGGACCTTTCTGGAGTGACCTCCTTCAGTGGCACCAACTACGGTGCGACGGCGGAGCCCGGCGAGCCGGACCACATGGCGGGCTACGCGCCATCCAACTCGGTCTGGTACAAGTTCACCGCCTCCATGACCGGGCGCGCCTGGGTCACCATGGACGACACGGACTACGCGCCGGTCGCGGTCGCGGCGTACACCGGCGACGCCGTGGACGACCTCACCCCGCTCGCCGAATGGGACGGGGACAACGAGGACCAGATCGCCTTCCTGGTGACCCAAGGCGACGTCTATTATTTCGCGATCGACGACTGGGGTACCGGAGGAATCGGCTGGGGCGGCCCCTTCGCGGGCACCCTGGAGATCGACGCGCTCAACCCGCCCGCCAATGACGACTTCGCCAACGCGCAGCCGATCACGCCGGGCGACACGTACACCACCGACTTCGATGACGCGACCACCGAACCAGGCGAGCCGGAACTGTATCCGGGCTACCCTGACTACGGCACCGTCTGGTACACGTACACGCCGGGCCCGGACCAGGACGTCACGATGACGCTGACCTCAGCCGGCGGCAACGGCGGCGTGGTCACTGGGTTGTTCACAGGGAACTTGGTGAGCGCCCTGAACGAGGACAGCTACTGGTACCTTGACCAGAGCGCGGGACCGGCGTGGACCGTCACGCTGTCGGCAGGCCAGACCTACTACATCGCGCTGGGCGACTACATCGGCCCCGATCAGACATCGGGCATACCCGATGGCCTTCAGTTCGACCTCCTCGCTAGCATCGCCCCTGTTAACGACGACTTCGCTGACGCCACCGACATCACCGCCACCGGCCAGATCACGGGCGACAACACCTACGCCACCGCCGAGCCCGGCGAGCCGGATCACGACCCTCTCGGATACGCGCCGAGCCACTCCGTATGGTTCGAGTTCACCGCCTCGGCGAGCGGCCGGGCCTGGGTCACGATGGACACGACGGACTATGGCCTCAACGACGTGGCGGCGTACACCGGCGACCAGGTGGGTGACCTGACGCAGCTGGCGACCTGGGACAACGAGGGGGATGAGGAGATCGCCTTCCTGGTGACCGCGGGCGATGTCTACTACATCGCGGTGGACTCCTTCGACGGCGATGGCGCCACGGGCCCGTTCTCTGGCACCCTCCAGATCGTCGCGGTCAATCCGCCGGCCAACGACGACTTCGCGAATGCGCAGCCGATCACATCGGGAACGAATTACGTGACGGACCTGACGGACGCCACAGTCCAGCCCGGCGAGCCGGTCATCGATCCCAACGATCCGCACCTCGCCACGGTCTGGTACTCCTACCGGCCAACGGAGGACATCTGGTTCCAGCTCAACGTGACAGGCGGGGATACGGGAGTCTACGTCGGCTTCTACACCGGGCCGGCGGTCAATCAGCTCAAGGTCGCCAGCCCCGATACCTGGCTCTCGCAGTCGCAGGGCGATACCGAGTGGACGATGGAAATGTCGCCAGGGCAGACCTACTACATCGACCTCAGCAACTGGTCCACCCCGGACACCGTGTCTGGCGTTCCCGGCCCCGGCGAGTTCGCGTTCAAGGCCACGGTGGAGCCCCAGCCACCCGTCGTCACGACCGTGCTTCCTACCCTGTACACCGGGGAGCATTACACGATCCAGCTGCACGCCAAGGACGGCACCCCGCCCTATAGCTGGCGACTCAACCAGCCGTCCAACCGGACTGGCTGGGGTACGTTCACGCTGTCCCGTTCGGGTGTGCTCTCCGGGAGCTCACCCGATGCCGGGCAAGGATCATTCGACATCCTCGTCACAGATTCCCAGAACCCCAAGGTCACGTGGGAATCGTGGCTAACGGAACGGGTGGTAGTGGACGACACGCCTCCGACCGGGCACATCACGAAGATCGCGACAGGCAAGGGATCTCTCAAGGTCTACTGGGCCGCCACCGACAAGCAGTCCGGCTATAACTACGCGCAGATCCGCATCGAGCGGATCGTCACGAGCGGCAAACAACCGCCCTGGACGACGACTGGAGACCTCCCCGGCACATCAGCCACCCTGCGGGTCACGATCAGCGCGCAGTACCGGATCGAGATCCGCTTCGTAGACAAGAGCGGCAACGTCAGCGCCTGGACCACCGCTAAGACCGTCACCGTCCACACCTGATCCCTTGATCCTGAAGGGCCAGCTTTAGCGCCTTTAGCGCGTGCAACGCACGCGACTTCACGGCGCTTGCGGGGATGCCCAGGGTGGCTGCCGCCTCGGTCACAGAAGATCCGCGAAAGTACGTCTCGACGAGTACCTGACGATACTCCGGGCGGGCCGCAAACGAGCACGCGCCGGTCGCTCATCAGGCGCCCGCGCAGCTCCCCGACCGTCTCCGGGCGCTCGATGTCAGGCCGCGGCGGCGCCGGGATCGCCAGCAGGTCGGCCGGGTCAGGCCGCTGGGCGGACTTCGCGGCGAAGTTCACCGCGTGCGGATCGCCGCGGGCCGCCCGCGCCAGCGCATGCAGCCGGGCGGCCACGTCGGGGTGGTCCTGCAGGGCGAGCGACGGCACGAACAGCGCGGCCACCACGGATGGGTCGGGCCGCCGCTTACCCTGCTCGAGCCGCGAAATCCGCGCTTCGCTGTAGCCGACCGCGAGTCAGGCGTGCCTGGCGGCGCAATGCCCGCAGCAAGGTACCGAAGTCCGCGAACGAGGAGACGGGCAGTGGTGCGCGCCGAACACCCACGCAACCTATTGTGCCGGTTATCTCCCATTCATGCCGAGTATCCGTCACGTCAAGTTAGGTAGCGGTTAGCGAGCTCTCAGGGGTAGGCGCCGCCGCTAACTAATAGTAAACTTTCCTATTAGTCGGGGAGCGGGCGTATCCCTACCGGAGGTCACATGAGACCGATCCCGCTACGTCGCAATCGCCGACTCCGGCTACTCAGCCTGGTCGCCCCGCTGGCGCTGCTAGCGCTAGGGGTTCAAGCCAGCACCGCGAACGCCCAGACCAACCTCCTCACCAACGGCAGCTTCGCCACCGGCAGCACAGCCGGCTGGACCTGCTCATCCGGCGACACGGTGGTGACCTCGCCGGTCTACTCCGGCTCCTCTTACGCACTCGCCGGCACGCCGACCAGCAGCGACGACGCCCAGTGCAGCCAGGTCGTCAGCGTGCAGCCCAGTTCCGCCTACTCCCTGTCCGGCTGGGTCGAGGGCGACTACGTCTTCCTCGGCGACAGCGGGACCGGCACCAGCGACACCGATACGTGGACGCCGTCGGCGTCCACGTGGACAGAGCTGTCGACGAGCTTCACCACCGGCGCGTCGACCACCAGCGTGACCATCTACATCCACGGCTGGTACGCGCAGCCCACCTTCTACGCCGACGCGCTGACGCTCACCGGGCCCGGCGGCAGCGGCGGTGGCGGCGGGGGTGGCACCGCGCCGGCCGCGCCCACCGGCCTGACCGTCACCGGCACCACCTCGTCGTCGGTATCGCTGTCGTGGACCGCGCCGTCAGGGACGGTCACCGGCTACTACGTGTTCGAGAATGGCAGCCAGGTCGCCAGCGTCACCGGCACCAGCGACACGGTCACCGGCCTGGCGTCCTCGACTAGCTACACCTTCACGGTCGCCGCGTACAACTCGGTCGGCCAGTCACCGCAGTCCGGTCAGGTCAGCGCCACCACGTCGGCCTCGGGCGGCGGTGGCGGCGGTGGCGGGGGCGGCGGCAGCGGGCTGCCCGCGCACCTGCTCATGGGTTACTGGCAGGACTTCACGAACGGCGCCGAGCCGCTCACCCTGGCCGACGTGCCGACAAGCTACAACCTGGTAGCGGTCGCCTTCGGCAACTCGGACAGCACGCCGGGGCAAGTGACGTTCAGTCTTGACTCGGGCCTGTCCTCCGCGCTCGGCGGCTACACCCAGCAGCAGTTCATGAGCGACATCAAGACTCTGCAGTCCCGCGGCCAGAAGGTCATCCTGTCCGTTGGCGGTGCGGACGGAACGATCAGCGTCGACGACGCCACCAGCGCGAGCAACTTCGCGAGCAGCGTCTATTCCATCATCGCGCAGTACGGCTTCAACGGCGTCGACATCGACCTGGAGAACGGCGTCGACCCGCAGTACATGGCGTCCGCGCTCGAGCAACTGGAAAGCGACGTCGGCTCCAGCCTGATCATCACCCTCGCCCCCCAGACCGTCGACACCCAGTCCACCGGGGACGACTACCTCGCGCTGGCGCTGGACATCAAGTCCATCCTCACCATGATCAACACCCAGTACTACAACTCGGGCTCGATGAACGGCTGCGACGGCAACGTCTACTCCGAGGGCACAGAGAACTTCATGACGGCGCTGGCCTGCACCGAGTTGCAGGGCGGGCTGTCGGCGTCGCAGGTCGGGCTCGGCCTGCCGGCGTCGTCGTCCGCGGCCGGCAGCGGGTACGTATCACCCTCGCTGGTCAACGACGCGCTGGATTGCCTGGCCGCGCAGGCGAACTGCGGCAGCTTCGTCCCGTCCACCGCGTATCCCGGGATCCGCGGCGTGATGACGTGGTCCATCAACTGGGACGCGTCCAACGGTTACAACTTCGCCAACACGGTGGCGCCGTACCTGGCGACGCTGCCGTAAGGGCCGCGCTAACTACCCGGATGAATGTCCCGTTCAGCTGCCAATAGCAAGCTGGATGGGACATCCATCTGGTGGGGCCTCGCGATGCTAGGCCAGCAGCCAGTCCGCGGCGAGCGCCAGCACGTCTTCGTGGCTGCGGTTACCGTGATCGGCGGCCATAAAGTGGTGGCCGATCGCGAGCGAGAAGGCGAGCATGCTGCGGGCCTCCGCCTCGTCCTCGTCGCCAGAGATCTCGCGAAACAACTCACGCAGGTAAGCCATGCGCCGGTTATCGACGCCGCGGAGGCGCTCGGCGACCACCTCGTCCCGCCGGGACCACTCCCGGATGGCGAGGTCGATGGGCAGCAACTCGGCCGAGAAGGTGAGCGCGCCCGCCCGCCGCAGCCTTGTCCGCACGTCCGCGTCCGCGCCCTTGCGCTGGACGCGTTCGATCACCTCGTCGGTCGCCTTCCGCTCCCAGGTGTCGAGCATCTCCTCAAGGAGCGCGTTCCGGTCGGCGAAGTATCCGTAGAACCCGCCCTTGGTGACGCCTAGCGCCTGGGCCAGGGCCTCGATTCGTACGGCAGCAGGACCACCCGCCGCCAGAGCCCGCAGGCCCGCTTCGATCCACCTGCTTTTGGGCGTACGCGTGACGGCGACCATGATGTGTACAGTACCGTATATAGGCGTAATTCACGGCCGGGAAAAGAGCAGACCAGTAATTAACGAGCGTCGTGTCGTGGGCATCTTGTGCGATCAGGATCGCGGCTTACTTCGCCAAAGCGCGATCGCGATCGAAATCGGTGCACAGACATTTGCTTCTGCTGATCACTGTTGAGATCCGAGCACCTCGCCTGGATCACGGTCACGAACGCCGGCGGCGCGGCGGGATTCCCGTTTCCCCCGGTCGACGCCGGTCAGGTCGCCCCCGCAGTCGATGCCCTCGCCGCCAGGCTCGACCCGCGGCGATGCCGGATACTGCTCGCCCGGATCAACGGTACCCTCGCCGGATGGGTGGTCCTCAGCCGCGATCCGAGTCCAGTCGTCGCCCACTGGGGGACCATCAACCACCTGCAAGCGCAGCCGGCGTATCGCAACCACGGCATTGGATCCGCCCTGATGCAAAGGCTCAGGGAAGTCGCCCGTGACGAGATAGGCCTGGAACAACTCCACCTGGCGGCTCGCGGCGGAATCGGACTCGAAGACTTCTACGGCAGGCTCGGCTGGCAAGTGACAGGCCGCTGGCCTGGCAAGCTCCGGTTGGCACCCGATGACACCAGAGACGAGATCCTGATGATCCTCGCGCCACTGTGAGCGCAACTAGTTAGAGCCATTAACTAGTTAGATCTAGCGTTTGGCAACCGTTTGTGCCATTATCGGGTGGGTTGTTTGGGGGGGACGATGTTAACACCTGCCTTGCGTGTCGAGGCATCGCTGCACCGATTGGGGTGTCTACGTGCAGAGATCTTCGACTGGACGCAACGACGCCAAAAGCTGGATAAGCGAAAGCAGTTCGTCACTCAGCTAGCGAGCTTGCAAGCGACTCTCGATAGCGCGCTTGAGCGGCTAGGCGCCAAAGCAAGCGGATTCGCGCCAAGGTCGGCGGCGGAGGCATACGATCTGTGTCGCGAATTCGATAACCGATTGCTGATCGTACGTCGCTTGTGGCGCTGGTTCGCCGATAAGTTCGATCAGCGTGACGTGATCCAGCTGGCCAAGACGCTGAGCGCCGCCGACGAGGTGGTGTGGTCAATCCACGCGGGGATCATGCGGGCCGTTCACGATGGCAAAGTTCCCGCACCCGCGCCATTGCCATACCTCGACGAGGTAGGGGCACCGGAGGCGATACCCCGTGATACTCCGCCGCAAGATCTGCGGCTGACTGACTATGACGAGGCACTTCAACTCATCCTGGCCCGGCTGCCCATTCCGGTGATAGGGCTCGGAGCCGACATCCGGGAGGCGCCGTGGGAGCTCGCGTTGCTTGGCCACGAAGTTGGGCATCACCTGCAGTACGACTTGCTCCCGGACCGGCAATTGGTGGAGTCGGTCGGCCAGGCGGTCGCTACCGCTGTCGGCGGCGGGGAGGCGGGCGCGCAGTGGCGGTGGTGGAGCCGCGAGCTGTTCGCAGACCTGAGCGGGCTCATCACGATCGGTCCTTCTTCCCTGACGGCGTTGTTGCCGCTGGAGTACGGCGCGGAACGACACATGTTCGATCGGGACCGCGGCCGTTATCCGGCACCGGTTGTCCGGCTCGAGGTGATAGCGGCCATGGCTGGCAAGCTCGGTCTCGATGTAGCCGATACGATGCGCGGGACCGACGAGGTGCGCTCGGGCGCGTCCACGTTGATTCGCGCCGACCTTGACCAGGCGCCGGATGTAGCTGCCGCGTTGGTCGACTGCAGGGTGATTGGTGATGACACGCTGGCGACGCTGAGCGGCTTCTCCGCCCGCGAGTTCGCACCGGAGGGCGTTATCTGGGGCCGAGCCGAGCAGTTGATGAGAAATGACGGGGTCGTCGAGACCGGTATTCGCGCGGCGCGCAGGCTGGCGAGCGCGGGAGTCGTCGCTTGGCAGCAGCTCATGACTATCGCCGACGGGACCGAGCGCGACCGCAGGCTGGCGATGCTTAGCGCCGCTCTCGTGGACAGCATCATCGACAGCGCGGAGGAAACCACTCGGGCTGTCGACACGAATATCAGTGAGGTTTCTGTCGGCGCCGAAGTCGCCGGCATCTTGACGCGGGGGCTTTAGTCATGACCACCTCAGTACGCATTGAGGTAACCACAACCCGAACGGAAACTGGTGACTGGCGCTTCACCATGAAGTGTCCGGACAAGAAGAATTGGTCTATCAGCCGAAGCGTTCCCGCATTTACGCAGGCACCCCACTATCCGCGGCCGCGGTTGGACTGCTCTGCGGGCTGCGACCACCTGATGTGTGCGCAGTCGGACGCCACGTCGGTCAGCCACATACTCAGGCAGCTGGCAACCCGGGAGATCAGTGGCGAGGTCGTTGTACGCCTCGGGCGTTACCTTTTTGACACATTGCTCGGTGACCAGTGGGAAAGCATCACCGACCTGGCCAGCAAGCTTGAGTGTGACGTCGTGGAGCTTGCGCTGTTCTGGCCCTATGAACAGGGCGAGGACGCGGCCGATGTCTCCTTGGCGGCCCTCGCGCACCTGCCGTGGGAGCTGATGCGAGACAGGGGTAACCGCAATCTGTCTGCCGCGGCCCAGGGTGTCGGTATCACGGTCACCCGCGTGATCGAAAACGCCAGTCATTCCGCACGAGCGCTTTCTGTCCCCCCGAAGGTGCTGTTTGTAGTCGGCGCCGCGCTTTACGATCCGTCGGTCCGCGCCGGAGCCGAGATGCTGGCTGTGCTCCGGGAGGTGCGGCAAGCAGGCGGCCGGATCAGGTTCCGGATTCTTGAGAACACGACGCCTGGCAGGCTTCGGGCGGCGATGAACGCCTTCCGTCCCGACATCGTGCACTTCATCAGCCACGGCTTGCTGGAAAACGGTCGCGGCCATCTCCAGCTCAAATCGGACGAAGGAGAGCTCAAACCGTGGTCCGCGAAGCTGCTGCTCGATTGCCTGCAGACGGACACAGACAATCAGCTGCCGCCCATAGTCGTACTGAGCGCGTGCGACAGCGCCGGCAAGGTGATCGCCGGCTCGCGGATCGTAGCCCCGCTTGCCGCGGAACTCGTTTACGGCGGGATTCCGGTCGTTGTCGCAATGGCCGGCACGGTATCGGACCGAGCATGCCGGGTGTTCACCCGCTACTTCGGGCGCGCGCTTGCCGCGGGCGAGTCGCTTGTCGCGGCGACCGCGCACGCCAGACAGCGAGCCTTCGCGGAGACTTCGACCGGCGCCGACTGGGCTTTGCCCGCCGTCTTCTTCTCGGCGGGGGTCAACTCGAGCATGATCGCACGCTCCGATGATCCAGTAGCGAAAGATGTCGACACCATCGCCGACAACGCGCGCTGGAGCGAAATCCCGGTGTTCTGCGCCCGGGAGAAGTTCCTGCAGGCCTTCTGGGCCATGATCGGCAACGGGCAGGCGACCGGATGGGAGGTGCGTCCGGGTACCCGGCCGTCGGTGCTCACGGTGTGCGCCGGGGTCGGTCAGAGCGGCGTCGGCAAGACCCGGCTGCTAGAGGAACTCGCGCGGCAGGCGCTCGTGAACGGTGACCTGCCGCTCGTGATCGGCACGCATAACAACAACGATTACCCCCCGCGCGACATACGCGACCTAGCGAAGGCCTTGGTCAGCGAGATGCGGCGATTCGGTAAGAAAATACTCGAGGTCGACACGAGCCGCGCAGGCACCGAGCTGAGCAAGTTCAGCAGGCGTGATCCCACGACGGCACTCGGCGAAGACGGCGGACTGTCCCCAGACGATGAGGTCGCCGAGCTCGCGAGCAGGCTCGAGCAGGATTCCGGTGAGCTTCGTAGCGCGGCGATAGCTCGCTATCCGATGCTCTTCACGAATGCGAGCCGGATCGTCGTGCTCATAGACGAGCTAGATAAGACGAGCGACCCGCTTCTGGCGCAGCTCTTCGATCACGACAACGGACTCGATAGGCACGGGCTGGGGTCGGCCGACCATCCGGTGCCGGTAGTTCTCGTTGTGCTGACCGACGGTAAGCCTGGCCTGCGCACCGACCTGCTCACTGGCCGGAAGAGCGAAACCTGGCTGGTGAGCCGGGAGCTCGAGGATTTCAGCGATGACGGAGAGGACATGCTGGCCTATGAGCTGGTCATGCTGAATCCTTGGCGCAGCAATGACGACGAGCAACTCCAGCAACGATGGATCTTCAACCGGGCGATCGACACAGCGGCTCGCGCCAAACACGCCAGGATCTCACTGCAGGGGAAGCCGGGCAATTTCGTGGATGATAAGTACGAGATATTCGTGCGTTTGGGGGTTCTCTGGAACGTGCTAACAGAGGCCAATGACGGCGACGTCCCCGTCGGCGCCGTGCGATGATCGAACAGCCGGTCGACTTTTCGCAGGTTCTGGAAGATGAGGTTGCTGCCAGCCGCCGCGAGAATGTCGACCGGTGCGGGCATGAGGCCCTGGCTTGGCTGACGCTGCCTCCGGCGTGGACGGAGGAACTTGCCGCGGCAGTGCCTTTTCCGGAATCTCGGCTTTCCCGGACGGAATTCCTGGCCGAGTGCGAAAACCTGGGATGGTGCGTTCGGCGCCCCGCCGGTGTCACCATAGGGCCGGAAGAAGCGGCCGATCTTCTTGTCCGGGTTCTCGACAAATTGGTCGCCGCCGCCACGGACACGAGCATAAGAGACCAGATCGTCGAGGCCGCGGTAGCCGCCATCGAGCAGATCGGGACGCCATCGCATCGTCATGGCCTCAGCGAGCGGCTGCTCGGGATGCCCGGCTTGACCGCCGAGACAGCGGGGCGTGTCCGGGGGATGGCAGAATCCGATGGCCCCGCGGCTGAGCCCGACCCGATCGAAATGGTGCGTCGGCTGATCGCTCGGGGAGCGCGGCAGGAACTCGATGAACTGCTCGGCGAGATCCGGCCCGCCGATTTGCAGCGAATCCTGGCCACGCCAGCTGATATCCCACCCGACTTGCTGGGCACCGCGCTGCGCCGGGCCGTCGCGGAATGCCCTCCTCGGGTGGCAGCGAAACTCCTGGCGACGGCCGCTCCTCAGCTGCCCCGCGAGCTGGTTCCCGAGCTTGCCGCCGTGCTCAGGGAGCGAGTCACCGGCGAACGTGGCGCGGACGGCATCCTGACCAACCTGGCCATAGCGCTGGCTACCGCGGGTGATCGCAAGGAGGCCCTCGCCATCTCCGATCGGCTGTCCGACGACCGATTGCGGGCACGGGCGCTGGCGGTGGTGGCCGAGTTCACAGCATCGGGCCCCGACCGGGAGCGTCGCCTTAAAAGCATCGTTGGCACAATCGCCCACGTGATCGTGGAGGGCGAGGGAGTCGACCTCGCAGGCGCCGCGGACGCCGTTACCCGGCTCGCCCGTGCCCATGCGCTCGCCGCGGCCAGACCCGTTATCGAGGTCGTCCACCAGGGATTGAGCCCGGCAAGACTGCTACCCGCGGACGTGGGAGCACTCGTTAGCATCAGCCTCGAACTGCGCGGTGCGGTCGGCTATTCGACGGATGCGACGCGCTTCGCGGAGGTGGCGGTCGAGGCGGCGCGGGGCCTGGGCGACCCGGTAGCACGCGCGGCGGGCCTCGCGCGCGTGTTGGAGGTGGCGGAGGGGCGCAAGAACGAGTTGATGAGCGAAGCCCTCGCTGCTTCCCGCGCCGTCGTCGACGTCAACGACCGCGCGGATGCCCTCGCCCGCCTCGTCCCTCATGCGAAACAGCAGAATCTGGCCGAGGTTGTGCGTGAGCTTGTCGCATCGATCCGGCCTATCGATCCCGGGCAGGCATTCTGGGCGCCCGAAGCGGCCCGAGCGGACATCCTCGCGGAACTCGAAGTCAGGGGCTTGCCCTGGCTTCGACGGACGGCTAACGAGATCGCGGGGGCCCTCCTTCGCGTCGAATCACCCGGCCTGGTGCCAACCGCGGCGCGGCGCTGGGCGATTCTGGCCGCCACCTTGGCTCCCAAGGACGAGGCAGGCAACAAGGCGGGTGACGCTCTGCTGGACCAGGTGGAGCCGCTGCTCCGATCGGGTGACGTGGCGGAGGCGCTGGGCTGGATCGAAGCCGGGCACCGGCTGCTCAGCCTCGTCCACGGCGCCTTCGAGACCAGCCTGCTGGTAGCGACCCGCCTAGTCGAGCTAGAGGAGCGTCGCTCAGATGACCGGCGCCTGCTGCAGCGGTTCCTGGCCAGGAAGGAGCAAGTGGCGGCATTTGAGCGACTGCTCCATGTCCCGGATGGCGAGGAACCCTGGGCACTGCACTATCTCGGCCACGGAGGGGTCGGCAAGACGATGATGGTGCGGCACATCGCCGCTGAGTTGGCCCCGGCGCAAGGCCGGATCGTCGCCCGCATCGACTTCGACCATCTCAACCCCGAGTTTCCGCTGCGCAGGCCGGGGCAACTGCTGCTCAACATCCTCGAGGAGCTTGAGGCCTACGCGGATGCCGAAACCCGGCCGTTGTACGAAGATGCCAGCACGTTCCTTCGACTCCAGAATTGGTGGCGTACGGACGCTTATCAGCGCCCGGCGCCGTCTGCGCTGAACCAGGCTGTACAGCGTTTCTGTACTTTCGTCCGCGCGCTGCCGCCTGGGGTTGTCCTGATCTTGGACACCTGCGAGGAGCTGGCGAAGTTCCAGCCGAGCGGTGCCGTTGTGCCCCA
>Ga0187808_10000383_pt1 | contig 13240 bp, 14 predicted proteins | sample NC_wetland_sal_i_5_FD_132427 | JGI IMG/M metagenome (GOLD analysis project Ga0187808, IMG submission 132427) | Wetland sediment microbial communities from Neuse River Estuary, North Carolina, USA - ASW_3 | ecosystem: Environmental > Aquatic > Freshwater > Wetlands > Sediment | place: USA: North...
GGAAATTGTGCAGAACGATGCCTCGGTCATCGAGGCCTATATCGGCAAGAAGGCGGCCCGCTAAATGCCCCCAGCGCGCAGTCAGGATCGCTTGCTTGAAGTCGAGGCGCTCGATGTCGCTTACGGCGCGATTCAAGTCGTCTGGGGCATCAGCCTCGGCGTACGCCGCCGCGAAGTCGTCAGCTTGATCGGACCAAATGGTGCCGGCAAGACCACTACACTCAAAGCGCTCGCCGGCCTGCTCCCCGCCCGCAAAGGCAAAATTCGATTCGATGGGCAGGATGTCACGTCCGAGCCGCCCCATTGCCGCGTTCGCCATCATCTTTCGCTCGTCCCCGAAGGTCGCCTGCTGTGGCCGCGCATGACGGTCGAGGAAAATCTCCTGATGGGAGCTTTCCCGCCGAATCTTCGCTCGAAGTCCAACCAGAATCTCGATCGAATTTATGAATTATTTCCCCGCCTGAAAGAGCGCCACAATCAACTCTGCGGCACTCTTTCCGGAGGCGAGCAGCAGATGTGCGCGATCGGCCGTGGCCTGATGGCGGAGCCGCTCCTGTTGCTTCTCGATGAGCCTTCCCTCGGCCTCGCTCCCATCATGGTGGATCAAGTGTTCGAATTAATCACCAGGATCGCCGCGGAGGGCGTCACCATTTTGCTCGCGGCGCAAAATGCCAATTACGCCCTGCAAATTTCCCACTATACCTATGTGATGGAATGGGGACGCGTCCTGCTCGAGGGCCCCAGTGAGGAACTGCTGGCCAGCGACCACGTCCGGCGGGCCTACCTCGGCGCGACGATCTGATTCTTGTCCCCTAATTAGGGGTCAACGATCAGCTGGCCCTTCATCCGCTTGTGCCCGGAGCCGCACGCTTTGCAGCAGGAAAAAGTGTACGTGCTCGGCGTGTGTCCGACCAATTCGATTTTCGCTGTCACGCCCTTTTTGAGCTTTGTGCAATCTTCGCCGTAGACAAACTGCAATCCCGGTGCCGTGCCGCTGGGCGTTCCATCTGGGAACGGATTGATGCGGATGCCGTGCGTTTTGTCCGTCGCGGTAACTTGTAATTGAATATTCTGCCCGGCCTTGATGTGAATCGTCGATGGAGTAAATTGAAAATTCGCCGCCGTTACCACGATAATGTGCGGAGGCTGCGCGAATGGCTTCACTGGTTCCGAGTCCTGGGAAATCGCCGCGGGCGCCGCAAGCGCAAGCATCGCAATCAGCAACGGGATACGAAAATGATTCTTCAATTTATTGCTCCTCATCTTTGGCAACAATAGCCCTGCGCGCGCTCCCTCAACTTCTTCTCATCCTCGCGCCCTGCGCAGCATAATTCTTCCCCGCGCAAAAGAGAAGCGCCGCGCCGGTTCCAGTTCGGTTGACATCCAGCCGCGCGTATGGAACGCTGGCTTTCGCCCCATTGGCGGCGAGTTCTCGATTTCCGCGTTGGATGTTTGGGTCACGCTTCGAAGGAGGATGGCCATGCCGCTCAACCGCGAGCGCCTTTACGATGCACTGCGCCAGTGCTACGACCCTGAAATCCCCGTCAACATCGTGGATCTCGGCCTGATTTACGATGTACAGCACGACGATGCCGGCAACGTCGCCGTCAAAATGACCCTCACCACCCAGGGCTGCCCCTCCGCGCTTGCCATCCCCGAGCAGGTGAAACAGCGAGTCGCCGCCATTGATGAAGTCCGCGACGTCAACGTTGAAATCGTCTGGCAACCGCCGTGGAATCCCGCCATGATCAGCGAAGCCGGCCGGAAAGCGCTGGGTCTCGATGTCTAGTTCCCACCGCGCAAAAATATGGCGCGGCGAATCTCGAAAACCCGCCGCGCCGAAATTCTCAATTCCAAATCAATTGCCCGCCCGAGAACCAGGGAAAAATCCGCGCACGAAAATCCGGCCTTACGCCTTCTTCTTGTACCAATCCGCATTCACCGCCGTAAAGCTCGACCATTTCTCCGGCAAGTCTTCCAGCGCGAATATAGCCGTCACCGGGCAAACCGGGACACACGCCCCGCAATCAATGCACTCCTCGGGGTGGATGTAAAGTTGCTTCTCGGACTCGAATGCCGCTTCATCTTTCCGCGGATGAATGCAATCCACCGGGCACACGTCCACGCACGCCGTGTCCTTCGTTCCGATACACGGCTCAGCAATCACATAAGCCATCTAACTTCCTCCTCGACATTAGGGGTCTATGGCAATGGTCTGAATACCAGACCTTCAAACATCTCCAGAACTTCTTTGTATATCACCAATCACGCCGCGCATTCAAGTCTGCCTCGCACCATTTCTCCCCTTCCCCCTCAGTTGCTCTCCCGGCGCCTCCCTCGATAGAATGGCAATGCACTCAAGGCGTAAGGGATCTTCCATTGAACACGCTGCGTCCATTATCGGCGCTCCTTGCCGTCACCATGATCATTTTGTTCGCGGCCCGCACCACAGCGCGCCCGCAATCTCCCTCCTCCAAAGCCGCTCCCAATGGCCAAAAAAGCGCGCCGACCAGCCTCCCGCTGATTGACCTCGCCGGGTACAATCATGCCCTCGCCAAATACAAAGGTAAGCCGCTGCTCGTCACTTTCTGGGCCACCTGGTGCGAACCCTGCCGCGACGAATATCCCCTGATCGTGGATCTCGAAAAGAAATATGCCCCGCAGGGGCTCGCCGTCTTCGGCGTGGATATGGACGACGACGCGGAAATGAATCTCGTTCGCCGTTTTATCGCACGCCATAAGCCTCGCTTCCCAAATTATCGCCAGAAGCCGGGGATTGACCTCGACGCCTTCTATCGCGGCGTGAATCCGACCTGGACCGGCTCCATGCCCGAGACCGTCTTTTACTCGCGCGACGGCCGCATTGCCGGCCACTTCATCGGCGAACAGTCGCGCACCGCTTTCGAGCAGGCCATCCAGTCGATCCTTGCAAGCCCTGCGTCGAGCGCGACCGGCAAATAGCTCAGCAGCGCCGCGGCTGCGAAATCGCAGCCCCTGAAATTCAGATTCTACCGTTTGGAGGCAGCCCTTCATGCTTCACACGCGCGGAAATAAACTCACCTGGCTCGGCCATTCTGCGTTTCGCATCATCACTCCCAGCGGCAACACAATCCTCATCGACCCCTGGGTGCAATCGAATCCCATGTGCCCCGAAGCGCTCAAAAAATTCGATCGCCTCGACGCCATGCTCATCACCCACGGCCATTTCGACCACATCGCGGACGCCGTTGACCTGGGTAAAAAGCTGCAGCCGCAAGTGGTGGGAATCTATGAAATCTGCTTGTGGCTCGAATCCAAGGGCGTCGCGAATACCAATCCGATGAACAAAGGCGGCACGCAGAGAGTCGGCGAGCTCGAAATCACCATGGTCAACGCTCTCCACTCTTGCGGCATTCGCGATGGCGACCAGATCATTTACGGCGGCGAAGCTTGCGGCTACATTATTCGCCTCCCCGGCGGATTCACCATGTATCACGCCGGCGATACCGCCGTTTTTGGCGACATGAAAATTATCGGCGAGCTCTACGCGCCCGACCTCGCCCTCCTCCCCATCGGCGACCTCTTCACCATGGGCCCCCGCGAAGCCGCGCTCGCCATTCGCTTGCTCAACGTCCGCCACGTCGTGCCCATGCATTTCGGCACGTTTCCGCCGCTCGTGGGCCGCCCCGAAACACTCCGCGAACTCACAAGCGATGTGCCCAGCCTCGAAATTCACGCGCTCAAACCCGGCGATTCGATCGGCTAGCCCCATGCGCCATAGTCTCCCGGGAACGCCAAGCCCTGCCCGCCGACGTCTGGCGGGTCCCAATTGGCAGCCCACATAATTAAGGAGCCATCATGAAAAATATTCTCTACCCGCCCGTCGAAAAATATATGGATAAGCTGCTTCCAAAGCGCGACGCCGTCCTCACCGAAATGGAGAAGTACGCAAAGCAGCGCGACATTCCCATCATCGGCCCCGCCTGCGGCCGTTTGCTCTACCTCCTCGCCCAAATTTCCGGCGCCCGGCGAATCTTCGAAATGGGCTCCGCGATCGGCTATTCGACCATCTGGCTCGCCCGCGCCGCCGGCCCCGACGCCCAAATTTATTACACCGACGGCGATTCCAAAAATGCCGCGCTCGCCCGCGATAATTTCCGCCGCGGCGGCGTCGAGGACCGCATCAAGCTGCTCGTCGGCGACGCCGTCGAGCTGATTGACACGGTCTCTGGCGATTTCGACCTCATCTTCATTGATGTGGACAAGCCCCAATATCCCGCCGCTCTCCGCAAAGCCCTCCCGCGCCTCCGCTCCGGCGGCCTGCTCCTCACGGACAACGCCCTCTGGTCCGGCCGCACCGCCAAGCCCGCCAAGGACGCGCGCACCCGCGCGATCCAGCAGTTCAATCGGGCGATTTATTCCTCGCCCGAGCTCTTCCCCGTCATCGTCCCCCTCCGCGACGGCGTCGCCGTCTGCCGCAAGCTGTAGCTTCTCGTGCCGCCGGCATCTCGCCGGCTCTTGGCCTTTTGCAGGAGTGACGTTTCCAGAAACATCGAATTTGTTGCTCCTAGCAATTTGCTTTCTCCTTTGGAATCATGGACTTGACTGAAATCCTACCTGAAGCAATGTTGCTACTAGCCTCCTTCGCGGTAGAGCTTGCTTCGGAAGCCGGGGCCTCCTTCGCGATGGGGCTTGCCTCGGCGGCCAGGGCCTCGTTCGCGATAGGAGCCCTGACGGTGAATCGGAAAACGCATTTAGAAATGCTATTAGGATTTGCCATATCGCCTGTTTTAAGTAGGTTGGCCCGAAATCTGAACTGGCAACTGCTGCGATTAGCCTTTTCTTCGCCTATCGGTGTTTTGGGCGCGGACCAGGATCTTTTGCGTCGTTCCATGAGGCACACCCCTCCTGTGATGTCTGGAGACAGAGCTTCCCGGAGAATCAACCGGGACGCAAACAACGCGATCCAGACGATCCGCTTTCGCGGAATCACAATTCGACTTTAAATTTTGGGGATGCGCTTCACGCGCAGGGTGGACTGCAACTAGCAGCTACTAAAACAACAACATTATATCATGGTTATCGGGAAAAGCAAGCGGTTTTTTTGGTGGAAGGAGACGGAGAAAAGAGAGGAAGCAAGAGAAATCGAATGAAGCCCCGAAAGGTCAAAGCCGAATGGGCCGGCCACCCGCCGAAATCTCACTTGCCCGATAAGCGCGTTAATCGGGACTCACGGTGGTTTGTGAGATTACAATCCAATTTCTTTCATCCTGTGATGTGACATCCCGAGATGGTGCGCTAATTCGTGGAGCACCGTTCGGCGGATTTCCCGCTCCAATCGGTCTTTATCCGAACCGCAATACAATTCCAGTGCAGGCTGATACACCACGATGACATGTCTCGAACCACTCTGAGCCCGGAATCCCCTCGTTCGGGCAGCACCGGAGTAAGTTCCAAATACTAGATGCCCTTCCGGCACTCCCATCCTCTTTTTATCTCCCTCCGTGGCCCAATCTGTACTGACGACGACCGCAACGTTGTTCCACTCCTTGTCAAATTCCTCCGGAACCTCGTCTAGGGCGTTCGCTACCATTTCCTGAAACTCTTGCTCCGAATATTTCAGTGTCGTTCCGGGTTTTTGTTGTCCGTCACCTACCAGCCAGTCCAGCCTACTCGGCAACACTTCAACTCTACCGGTTTCCTCCAGCCACTTCTTTGCCCTCCAGTTCCACCACCACAAAAGTCCAATGGCCAGAGCCAACGCTAGCGCGGCTATAATTAAGTTAGCGTCGTCGGATACGAGATAAGACATATCGGCTCTTGTTTCTTGTATTGAATTCCTAGAGACCATAATACTGCAACGAGCGTATCTCGCTAGGAAGTAGCGGATGCAAAAGGGTGGTTGATGTACTGGGAGCCAGTTGTCGGGTAAGCGCGTTTATCGGGAGTTGACCTAAGTTTGAGTGTGTCTTCACGAGGGCGTATTTTTCTTGTGCATCCGGCAGCGGAACAATACGTCGGCAACGACAAAGCACCATAAGGTGATGTACGGGATGTTCTCCGCTCGCAACTTGCGGCGCGGATACTTAATTTACGACTGCATTATTTCCTTGATGGCCTGTCCAATAACTGGCATCGTCCAGGTGCTCTCCGTGCAGTTGTTCATGACGATGTCGTAACGCTCCTGGGGATCCTGCCAGAGGTCGTAAATCGAGGGGACGACTACGAGGCACAAACCCGAGGTCCGAACCGGAAATTTCGATTAATACCATCCCCTTAAGTCCGAACTGGAAACTGTCTGCAAAAGTCGTATCATTCGAGCATTCTAAATGCACAAACCCCGAACCTTGATCTACTTTGCGTAAGGGAAGGTGATGGGAACGATGAGTGCAACCTAGGGCCAATCTATGACTGAAGCAGAGATAAGTTCCGCCGCGTTTCAACAAGCGCTGCTGCGAAGCGAGAAGCGCCGCATTCTTGTCGTAATTGCATTTGTAATCGTCTTCAGCTTCCTCATTGCGATTCGACTTTTCGTTTATGGTTCAGCGATGAACCCTTGGAGCCTGTTCGCCTCCATCCTTCTTATCGGGTACGAACTTGTCGCCCTGCGCGTGGTGGATCAGGCGCTGAGGAAAGGAACCGATCTGCCGACCGGGTTATGGGCCTTCAGTGTCTTGCTGGAGTCGGCTTTCCCGGCCGTGGGAATTGCATTTCTTGCGAGTCCCCGATTGGAGGCGGCATACCGTCCACTGGCTACCCCGTGGGTTCTGGCATTTTTCCCTTTCCTGATTCTTTCCGTCTTGAGGCTCAGTCCGCGGATTTCCCGCGCCGCCGGAATTGCGGCGACGCTCGCCTATATGGCTGCCGCTTACCATCATGGGTGGCGCCCCAGTTTTCATGATCTTGCCAACCGTAGCGTCACGCAAACTGCGGTAGGGTTTTACGCTTTGATTCTGTTGGCGAGTGGCTTTATCGCGGCAGCGGTGGCTGGTGAGATCAGAAAATACGTTGTGGCAGCACTCCATGAAGCGGAGACGAAGCGGCAGCTAGAACAAGTGCAGCACGATCTGAAGGTCGCGCGTTCGATTCAACAGTCCTTGCTTCCCAGGATCCGGCCCAGCATCGCCGGTTTTGAGATAGCAGGGTGGAATCAGTCAGCCGATGAAACAGGCGGGGACTTCTTTGATTGGCGGCAACTTCCCGACGGAAGGCTTGTGGTCACCTTGGCAGACGTGACGGGACATGGGATTGGATCTGCGCTTCTAGCTTCCGTTTGCCGTGCATATTCACGCGCCAGCTTCGACGCCCGGGACAGCCTTACCAAAACCATGCAGCATATCAATCGATCGTTCGGCGAGGATCTAACGCAGGGCCGGTTTGCAACCTTCGTTGCGGCTGTGTGCAAAGCAGGTGAGGACCAAGTGGAACTATTGTCGGCTGGACACGGGCCTCTATTCGTCTATTCGGCGGCGGTTGACAAGTTTCAAAAGTTCAATGCGCAAGCCTTACCTCTCGGAGTTGAGTCCGAGCTTGATACGGATGCTCCTGTGATTCTCAATCTTCAGCCAGGCGATCTAGTTCTCCTGATCACGGATGGCTTCTTTGAATGGGAGAACGCCTCGGCTGAACAGTTCGGCGTCGAACGGATGGCGGACGTGGTGCGCAAATCTAGGCATTTGCCCCCCGAGGAGATTATCGCCGAACTCTATCAGGCCGTTCTAGCGTTCGCAAATGGGACTCAGCAGAAAGACGACCTTACCGCTGTTGTCATCAAGCGAACCAGCCGTTGAAGAGATCTGATGCGGATCAATCGCGCAGCGACAATGTGGCTCTTCATAGCGAACTGAATTAAATCAGTATTCGTTCTGAGGATCAGGACGTCCATGGTGCGGTTTTGGACTCTAGGGCAAAAGCGGATTCGCAATCATCCATATGGTTCGATTCAGGCCCACATCGCGGAAGGAGTAGCACTTCCTTGCTATTTGCATCCCTTCGCCTGGCTTTGCCGTGTGGGGCAACGAATCGGCGCTAGGTCCCGGTAAGTCGGATTACCGGACATGTCCGGTTTCGGCGTTAACCGGGCACTTGCCATTTGTCGGATGACATCCACGACCTTCCGGCCTCATCCCGATTTGCAAAAGCCTGTTCTGCCCGTCAGATTTTGAATTATCCTTGGGTGTGCTTACTTTAGTGATGTTCCAACACGATTTCGAGGGAAACATTATTTTTCAGCATCGAAGTGGAGACGAATGGCAGTGGAACGGCACGAACAGATTGATAGAAGGATTCCAAGAGCACGATCATTGTTTGGCGTTCCTTGCCGATCTTGTGCGAATTGTGAAAAGTCATCGGAGCGAGAATTGCGCATCGCGCGATTGAGAATTCGCCGCGACCTCACGCGTCTGGAAGAGTTTCGCCATTGTAGCGAGTAAAACTCGGGGTTTGCGAAACCTTCGCCAATATATTATGCACTGTGAAATCCTAGATTTCATATGGGTTCCTAAGCCGACTAGCTGTAGGGCGAGCCATGCAAGCGGGCAGCCGCAATGAAACGAGCTTTGATTACTGGGATCTCGGGGCAGGACGGAAGCTACCTCGCGGAGTACCTCCTTGGGCTGGGGTATGAAGTCTGCGGGATTGTTCGACGAGACCCACGAACCCTGCGCTGGTTGGAACCAATCAGGACACATGTTGAATTTCTCTATGGTGATGTCAGAGACGCTGAATCGTTAGAAGTCGCGTTCAGGAAAGCGTGGCCGGACGAGCTTTACAATCTGGCGGGTCAGGTTTTTGTGCCAACCAGCTGGGAATGCGGTGCCGAAACTTTCGATATAAATGCTGGAGGGTTGGCTCGTCTCATGCGGATCATAGAGCGACAAAAGCCTGAGACTAAGGTTTATCAAGCCTCCAGCTCTGAAATGCTGGGCAATGCCAACGCCTGCTGCAACGAGGAAAGCCCCCTTAATCCAGTATCACCATATGGAGTTTCAAAACTTGCGGCACATCATCTGGTTAAAGTATACCGTGCGCGTGGATTCTATGCCGTTGGGGGGATACTTTTTAATCACGAATCTCCTCGCCGAGGTCCGGAGATGGTAACGCGAAAGATTACTCGGGCAGCCGAAAGATGGTCTAGGGGCGATAAACAAAAACTCAGGCTCGGAAACCTCAGCGCTAGGAGAGATTGGGGGTTTGCAGGCGACTACGTGAAAGCAATGCACGCCATGCTTCAACAATCGTCCGCGAAGGACTACGTTATAGGTACAGGGAAATCCCACAGCGTGCGGGAGTTCGTTACGGAAGTTCTATCTGTTTTGCGGAGCATTGCAGGCGACGACTCTTTCTCCGAACCATTGGACCACTACATCGAAGTCGACTCGCAATTGCTCAGACCGAACGAGGTTCATGATTTGCGAGCTGATTCGAGTCTAGCCGGACGAGACTTGCACTGGCAACCGAAGGTGGACTTCCGGGAACTGGTCCGAATGATGACCGAAAGTGATCTGGTAAGGGAATGAGTAACCGAAGAATTGAATCTTCGGATTTGCCGAAAGCAAGTATGATCTTAAGACGAACTCACAATCAGCTTTCCGGAACCTCCACCGATGCTGCATGCCCTTCCGGCAGCACTCATGCGCTGGTGAGGGATTATCACCATCTACCGGGATTACCGGCGATAACAGGATTTATCAACACCTATAAGGCTGGTGCTCCCGAGTCCTGCAGTCTTTTGGCGAAGTTGTTACGCAGCGACGGCGGTTGCACGCACCAGGCTTCCCACATCCTGCGATACGCCTGCTCGATGGCGCAGGCAAACTCTGCCCCGTCGCACAGCGGTGAGCCGCGCATCCGATCGCGCAACCCGGACCGGAGCTCCGTGAGTCGGGAAAGATCGGCGCCCAGGTTGGCGGCCTTTTCCAAGTAGGCTTCAGGAGTTTCCACGACGAACTCCTGGAGTCCGGTCGAGGCAAGCAGGCTCGCCCCGACGCGGCCATAAGGCCGGTCGCCCCGCAGCGTCACCACCGGCACCCCCATCCACAACGCCTCGCACGTGGTCGTCACCCCGTTGAAGGGAAAACTATCCAGCGCAATGTCGACAAGGCCGTACCGCGAGAGGTGATCCGCGGTGCTGACTTGACACCCCAAAACGTGAATTCGGTTGGGCGCAATACCTTCATCGGCGAATCGGCTGCACAACTTCTTTGCTGTGGGGGCGTCACTCATCTGCTCGGTCTTGATGACGAGGCGTGAGTCCGGGACCGCGTGCAACAGTCTCGCCCACAGCCTAATCACACCGGGCGTCAGCTTTGGCAGGTTGTTGAAAGATCCGAAAGTGAGATGGCCCGACCTGCGCGCCGGAAGTGCAGAAACGTGTGGCGCCTGATCGAACGGACGATAGCACAGGAAGGGGGGACGTAGCCGGACGACCGTTTCGCTGTTGAACTGATCCGCTTCCCCCTCTGGATCGACGATCGCGTCGCTAATGCGATAGTCGATCGTCGCAAGCCCCGTTGTGTTGAGGTACCCCAACCACGTGGCCTGGACGGGCGCAGGTTTCATGGCGAAAACGGTGACTCGGCTTGCCCGTGTGTAGCCTCCCAAATCGACTAGGATATCGATACGATCCGCGCGGATACGCTTCGCAACATTCTTGTCGTTCTGGCGAAAAATTGAAATCCAGTGCTCGGCAAGTGACCTCAAGCGGGCAGTGGTCGGGTCTTCGTCTGCCTCGTCGAGCGAGCTGTAACAGAACACTTCGACCTCAGAGTGGTTGTGGGATGCAAGCAGTGGCTCGAAAAAATAGGCTACTGCGTGCTCGCGGAAATCGCTGGAAACATAACCTACCCGCAAGCGCCGCTCCGGTCGGCGGTCGTTCGCATAGGTTCGATCGAGCGTCTGCGGCGGCGGGAAGAGCGCGGCCCAGGCCCGGTGAGAGGTGTAGAGGTCGGCGGGGCTCGCTTCAGCATCGTAGTTCATCGTGAAAGCGAGATTGCCATATGCTACCGAATAATCGGGCTTGAGGACGATGGCATGGCGGTAGCACTCTTTCGCTTCTGTGATTTGTCCTTGCTCTGCGAGCGCGTTGCCAAGACGGTAATGGGCTTGGGCCAGCCCGGGCTTGATGGCTAGTGCGCGGCGAAATCTATCTACTGCCTGACTGTAGGCTCCCTGCAGGAAGAGCACGTGTCCGAGGGCAACTTCTGCCTCGGCGAGTCCGGGATCGAGCGCTAGCGCGCGGCGAAGGCATCGCTTTGCTTCCTCGTAGCTCCGTTGGTCCTTGAGTTCGACACCGCGACTGAGTAGCGCGATAGGGGAGGTTAGCCGCGGAGCAACCTTCCGCCGCGGTAAGCTCCCGGCACGCTTCGGCTGGTCCCTTCGCCTCGCCGGTTGCCTTGGTAAGTTCATGGCAGTTCGCAAGGGTACATCGTTCTGACTGTTCTTCAGACAACCGCGATGGAGCCGACGCCCAGCTAAGATCCGCGATCCGGCGGAAAGCCACACTCGCCCTTAGTTTGGAGCAGCGACTGCGAACAGAATTGCTAATGTAGCGTCGAGCTGCCTGCCAACAGATGGAAGTGTTAATCGAACCTCCCGGTCCTAGCCCTGAGTGTTTGTTTCTTTTCCAGCTTCTTCCCCGCGCGGAGCGGCTTTCCCTTCTTCACTCGCTTAGCCATTGTGTTCTACCGTCCTTTGAGATTTAGCCTCTTCGGCTTGGGCCGTCTTCTTGCACTTGCTGCGCCAGAAAAAGACTCTTCGACATCCCGCCACCCTCTGCACCGTACCTCCTTACTCCACTCACCGCTGGGCGTCGCGGTCGCTACTTCCCGTCGCCGCGCGGAGAGATCTACTTTAGCTGGGGTTTCCATTTTGACCGCCCCATTCGACACCTTATACACCCGAGACTCTTCCGAGCGAACCAAATTGTTCTTCGTCGCACATGTCCGCTTATCTGACTTACCGGGCCCTAACGGCGGGCCATCAATTCGATCTATCTATTGAGGAGGACGGCAACCCACGCGCAACGCTGCTGGGCTTGGGATGACACGCTTAGCTAGGCCATTTCAAACTGGTCCTAGGCGGAATGCCGCAAGCGCGGCAATCCAGCAGCACCCGCCTGCGGTACTCATTCCACTCTTTCGTGGATAGAGGTTTCCCGGCGCTCCAGGGGCCGTTTCACATGGCTTCAGCGAAGGTTAATTGTTCCCCGGCATTTCGAGGATCCACAACAGCAAGATATGGGCTCTGTCTTCTTCGAAAAATGGTAGTCCCAGCTCAATTCCTCACCCTTGCGGATCATGCGTCGGCTGAAGAGCAGAAGATGTTCATGTAATCGCCGTAGCCGTAAGTTCGGTTCACACGAGTGGTTGATGAACTCAGCGCCGCTTCCTCCTATGGCTCCATCCACCACCCAGTACCGATTGACCCGCACGAGATAGATGAGCTTGGCGCATGCCGCTAGCGACATCCTTTCGGCCCGCTTCAGGAGAGCCAGAATGCTCATTCGCTGACCCGTGTATTCGATCACCATATGGCCACGCGGGATCCTCTCGGCCGCAAATACCCCAAGACGGTGAATGGGAGATCGGCGGATCTGCAGGCGATAATGAGAGAGGTTAGGGTTGATGGAAGGCACGGGCCTTTGCTGAGTTTTCATGGGAAGAGAGATGGGCCGCCAGCAAGTTGGCCAGCAGCCCTTCGTGGTTCACGTGACCGATTCATGGGGCCCAGGACGCCTAGGAAAGGCCCCCGGTCATTATTCAGTACTTGATATAAATCTTGAGCGACTTTTTCGCTGCGATTTTCTTTCCCTTCTTGAGTTTCTTCGCCATTCGATTTTTCCTCTCTATGAACGCAGCCCCTCTGGGGCACCCGGAGTTTATATGCAATTCCCCGCCCAATGTCCACTGCGACCCACCGGGCCATACAAGTCGTTTCATTTGTATAGAATTCGAGGGGGAACGTCCATGCGTTGCACGCGCGGCTGACAGAGGGGCGTGTTGAACTATTCCTTGTGTGCTGAAAAATTCAACTAATGCCGATTTGCGGCATCGTGTCACCATTGTGCTCAGATCGCGGGGCACTCGGAAACAATCCACATGCCTGATAAACGCGCAGACCGGACAAGTCAAGTACTAGCCCGGAATTTGTCCGGTTATTCGACTTATCGGGAGTTAGCCCGAATCTAAGGGCGCTGATACACTGGAAACACGACGGGCTACGGAGGACGCTGGTTAAAATAGCCCAAGCACGAGAAGGTGGA
>Ga0187808_10000384_pt1 | contig 13234 bp, 13 predicted proteins | sample NC_wetland_sal_i_5_FD_132427 | JGI IMG/M metagenome (GOLD analysis project Ga0187808, IMG submission 132427) | Wetland sediment microbial communities from Neuse River Estuary, North Carolina, USA - ASW_3 | ecosystem: Environmental > Aquatic > Freshwater > Wetlands > Sediment | place: USA: North...
GCGCCCCGCCGCATTCAAGCGCGGCGCAATGCGGAACGCCACATCCCCTGCCGAAGTGTTGCAGCGATCGATGCCGGCGACCTCCAGCAGCGCTTGCAAGCCAGCCTGTGAAGGTTGGCGCAATCCCTCCAGCCCGAAGCGCGCAATGACGCGGTTTTCTCCGACCAAGGGCACCACATCGGCAATGGTTCCGATCGCCACAACCTTCAAGTAAGACTGGAGAGTTCGACCGGAGAGCCTCTCGCCGAGCAAGGCTTGTACAAGCTTAAAGGCCACGCCTACGCCGGCAAGGAGCTTATCAGGATAACCGCACTCTGCCCGCTGCGGGTTCAGAATGGCGCAAGCAGGGGGCAACTGCCGGTCCGGCACATGGTGGTCCGTCACGATGCAATCCAGTCCCAAATCGCGCGCTCGAGTCAGCGCTTCGTGCTCACGGATACCCGTGTCCACGCTGATCACCACGTGGAAGCCCTTAGCCGCAGCCTCCTCAATCACTGCCGCCCGCATTCCGTAGCCATCGCTCAATCGATGCGGGATGAAAGTCTCAACCTGCCCGCCCAGTCCCCGCAACGCGGCCAGTAAGATCACCACCGCCATGGTCCCGTCCACGTCGTAGTCGCCGTAAATGAGAATCTTCTCTCCCCGCTCCAAAGCGCGCCGCAAGCGAGCCACAGCAGGCTCCATGCCGGCCAGCAAGAAGGGGTCGTGAAGCTGATTGAGAGAAGGATTCAGGAATCTCTGGGCTGAGTCGGGGTCAGTGACTCCCCGCAGGACCAACAGCCGGGCGATGATATTCGGAACGTTCAGTTCGCGGCGCAAGCGAGCGACCGCGTCCCCATCCACCTTACAGATTTCCCGACGCATGTTGAAAACTCATCGTGACAGAACATGCGGATGGTTGCAAGGGTTCACAATTGTGAATTGGCCCCGGGGCGTTCTTCGATGGACGGCTCACGCCGTATAACACCTTCGCCGGCGAGGGCGATATTGTTCCGGGTGGTCTTCTTGACGAGGTACATGGCCTCGTCAGCCAGGCGCAGGATCTCTCGGTGAGTGTGGCCATCCGCGGGGAATGTGGCTATGCCGAAGCTCGCAGTCACCTTGATGTTCAGGTTTTCCGCATGGAAGAAGACCTTCGCGTTCAGCAGGTCCCTGAGCCGGCGCACAACCGTCAGCGCGTTTTCTTTCGAGGTCTGGGGCAGGATTACCACGAATTCGTCGCCGCCATAACGAAACGCATAATCAATCAGTCGCAGGTTACTCTTGAGGATATCGCCGATCCTCCAAAGCAGCCTTGAGCCCACGAGATGGCCGAAATGATCATTCACTTGCTTGAAGTGATCGAGGTCAAAGAAGATCACGGAGAACTGGTAACCGTACCGGTTGGAGCGGTAGATTTCCGCATCTAAAACGAAATTGAGATGCCTGGCGTTAAAGAGGGCGGTGCAGTCATCCATGATCGTGAGTTCATGCATCCGCTGCACATACCGCGCGTTTTCCAGGGCGATGGCTGCGTATTCTGCCAGGGCCTTCAAAGTGGGGATGTCCTCTGAGGAAAAACTCTGCCTCCCAAAGCAATTCGCCAGCTCGATAACACCCTGAACCGGTTCGCGGCCTTTAATAGGGACGCAGAGCACAGAGCGGGTATTCGCCTGCGCAAATTCATCGCTCCTGAACTTGAAGCGAGTGTCGGAGCGGACATCGTCCACCAGCACGGGCTCCCCATGCTCGGCCACCCATCCGGCGATGCCTTCTCCCAGCTTGAGGCGAACGTCCTTCAGCTTCTCTGACCCCTGTCCAATGGCAATCTCGAAATACAATTCCTGCGTCTTGTCGTCCACCATCAACAGGGACCAAGTGTCCGGTTGCAGACGGTCGCTGATCTTCTCCATAACGGTCTGGAGGATTTTCTGGAGGTCGAGGGTAGAGAAAAGGGCCTTGCCCACCTCGTGGAAGAGGGAAAGGCGTTCGACCTGTTGGCGGAGTTCGATCACCTCTTCCTGCAAATCCATAGGTTTCTCAAGGGTTCTGATTTCGTCTCCCACCGCCTTCAGGTTATTAAGGCCCCTTATCGACCTCAATGGTACCCAAGTACCTCCAAGGCGGCGCAGACCGTACAACACCAAAATAATTGACACCCCTGGGGTAGGTCAATAATATAAACGAGGTGAAACCTTGGTGAGCCGAAGCGAAGAAGTTCCGATGACGGGATTCGGCGACTATCTACGCCGGGAACGAGAAATGCGGGGCGTCTCTCTGGAGGAGATATCTTCCGCCACAAGAATCAGCATTCGCTTTCTCCAAGCGATTGAGAACGAGGAACTCTCAAAACTTCCGGGAGGAATTTTCACTCGCAGCTTCGTGCGCACGTACGCACGATATTTGGGTTTAGACGAGGAGCGCGTACTGGCGGACTGCCAGCTTGCTGGCAAGCAACGGACGGAAGTTGACATCCGGCGCATTACGGCGAACCGGGCACGACCGGACGGCGCGGGCACACGGACTCGGGTTATTGGTCTGCTAATGGCGTGCGTGCTGCTGGCGGGTGGTATTACCCTTTTCCGCCATTCGCGTCGATTCCGGGAGGAGCGGACCAGCACCCCCGCGGTCAATCCGCCGAACACCCCTGCGCCCGGAACGAATCTACCTGCTAACGCGTCACCCGGCGCCAACCCACCTGCTAACGTTGCGTCCGGGCAACCCTCGACGTCCACCCTGGCGGAAAGCAACCCGGCACAGACGATCACCTCCGCCCCACCCGCCAGCAGCACAACTCCTTCCGGAACACCTCAGAGTAGTCCGCCTTCTACGACATCTAAGGCGAGCCCGGCAGAGCAGAGCGCCTCCCCCGAGACTGCCGGCGCGGCTGCCCCCCTCTCCGACTTGGTCCTGCAAGTGGCCGCGACCGAACGCGCCTGGGTGGCCGTGGACGCCGATGGGAAGACCGTTTTGCAAAAAGTGTTAAACCCCAACGAGGTCGAAAACCTGAAGGCGCACGACTCCTTTGATGTTACCTTAGGGAACGCTCAGGGCGTCGTGCTGACGCTGAACGGCGAAACCCTGAAACCCCTGGGCCGGCGTGGGGAGGTGAAGTCGATCCACCTTACACACGAGGATCTGAAGAATTCCGCCATCGAGAGATAGAATATTTCCGAGCGACTGGTCGAAACAATTCGCACCGGAACGATCCCGGAAGTAGTGCGTCGCAAGGCCTGTCGCGGCGAACTGCCAGTTTCCTTGCAGGAGAGGATTGAAATCCTCGTGTTCCTCGCCGCCGGCAGTGAGGGAGAAGATCAGATCACCGCTCTTCAAACCCTGCAATCCTGGCGGTCCGAGGAACTTCAGCAAGTGCTCCGAGACCCCACTGCTCCTGTCGCCGTCTTGGATTTTGCGGCAACGAACCTCGCACCCCACCGCGAGGAATTGGGACAGGCTCTCCTCCAAAACCCCAGCCTGCCGGACCAGGTTCGCGCGTGGCTCGAGAATGCTCTGGCCCTTATCGCCGAGGCCGAAATCAGCGAATCTTCCGAAGGCGCCGCTCCCCTTCCTCCCGCCGACGAAAATCTAGACTCGAGGCCTGAGGAGGAAAAGCCGACCACGGCGATTCAGAGAACCCAACGCATGTCGGTGGTCCAAAAGGTCAAGGCAGCTCTCACCGGGAGCAAGGAGGAGCGGATGATCTTGGTCCGCGATAGCAATAAACTGGTAGCCCGCGCCGTCATGCAGTCACCCAAACTCACTGAGAGTGAAGTCGAAAATTACGCCTCCATGAAGGAGGTCTGTGAGGATGCCCTGCGGGTCATTACGGTGAACCGGAGATTTATGAAACTCTACGTGGTCGTTCGGGCGCTGGTCAACAACCCTCGAACACCTATTGAAATAGGCCTGCACTTGCTCCCTCGCATCAACGACTTCGATCTGAAGCGCCTGGCTTTCAACCGAAATGTTTCCGACGTCATCCGTCATACTGCTGAGAGAATCATGCAACGGAAGGAAGAGGCCGCCAAAGCGAAGCTCGGCAAATATTAGCAACACGGCAAGGACGCGATAGCTCGAAACCCGAGTTTGAGGTCCGCGGCTCTTCATGGGGCCGTGGACAAGCTCCGCCGTGGACCGCGAAACCGGCGTTTCGTGCCAACTGTACGCGCAGGCCGACTGTGATTAGAGTGATCGTTGATCGAAGGGCCGGGGGAAAAGGCCGGCAAGATGGTGTAATTCCTTCACACCCGAAGCATTGCCCACCAGGATCTCGAGGTCACCACAAAACTCCCAAAGCAGTTGCCGGCAGGCCCCGCATGGCGTTGCGGGCGGTTCGCTGTCTGAGACTACAGCCATCCGCGTGAACGACCGCTCGCCTTCAGAGAGGGCCTTCCACAGTGCCACTCGTTCCGCACAAACTGTAAGACCGTAGGTGGCGTTCTCGATATTGCAGCCTGTGTATAGCTTGCCCGAAGAGGTGAGGAGCGCGGCGCCGACTTTGAACTGTGAAAAGGGCGCATAGGCGTGCTCCCTGGCCTTTACCGCGTGCTGGAGCAACTGTTCCGCTGTCATTGGTCAATCACCTTCCTGAGCCAGGGCCGGCAGAACCGCTCTGATTAGGCGAGCTAAATCCCGCGAGGCGGTTTGGCTGGTCGCGAGTACTTCTTTGTGGCTCAGGGGCTTTGGGCTTAGGCCGGCGGCACGGTTTGCGATGATGGCCACCGCCAGTGCGCGCACGCCCATCTGATGCACGGCGATAACTTCCGGTACCGTGGACATGCCCACGGCATCGGCGCCCAGTGTTTTCAAGGCGCGAATCTCCGCAGGCGTCTCATAACTGGGCCCAAAAACCGCAGCATATACACCCTCGAAGCACTTGAGCCCCAGTGCGCGCGCCGCTTTCATGGCGTGGAGCCGCAGACTCGGGTCATAGGCTCGGCCCATGTCCACAAATCGTTCACCCCAGCGTTGGTCCTGAAGCCCAGCCAGCGGATTTACTCCTTGAAAGTTGAGATGGTCGGAAAAAACCATCAAACTGCCCGGAGCGGCGCGCCGCGCAATACCACCGGCTGCACACGTGGCAACGAAGGAACGAATTCCAGCCAGAGCTAATACCCGCGCAGGGAAAACAACCTCTTCTGGCCCATATCCTTCGTAGAGGTGAACCCGCCCGGCAAGCACCGCCGCCGGTAGGTTACCCCAGAAACCGAGATGCAACGCGCCACTGTGACCTGCTACCGATGGCCGGGGGAAACCGGGAATCGAATTCCAGGGGATTTTCACCGCGCCTGGCAGATTGTTCAAGGCCCCGCCCAAACCTGACCCGAGCACGATTCCGACGCGTGGGGCCGCAGGCCAGCGAGCCGCGAGGTATTTCACGGCTCGAACCGCCTCGGGATAACCGGGAGTTTTTTTAGGTTCCATATCAGTTGTAGGGGCAACCCTTGTGGTTGCTCCCGCTACTGCGGGACGGCCACAAGGGCCGCCCCTACACCTCAAAGGCTCATCCCAGCAGCAGGCCGGCAATCGCGGCAGCCAAATAGTTCGCCATGGTTCCTGCCATGACCGCTCGAAACCCCAACCTCGCCAGGTCCTGCTTGCGCGAGGGGGCCAGGGCTCCAATGCCTCCGATCTGGATGCCGATGGAGGAAAAGTTCGCAAAGCCGCACAACGCATAGGTGGCGATGGTGAAGGATCGCTCTGCGATGTGACCCTTCAGGGGAGCGAGCATGGAGAACGCCACGAACTCGTTTAAGACCAACTTCGTTCCCATCAAATTGCCCACGGCCTTCGCGTCCTGCCAGGGTACGCCGATGGCCCATGCCACAGGCGCCAGCGAGTATCCAAATAACGTTTGAAGGTTGGTATGCAAAACACTCAGGATACCATTGACCAGATAGACCAGGGCGATGAAGGCGATCAGCATGGCCGCCACGTTCAGGGCAAGATACAAACCATCTGTAACGCCGCGCGAGGCGGCATCCAGAACGTTTACCGCCCTCTGCCCCTCGACCCTATCGATCCTTCCCCCTGTCTTCGGACTCCCGAGTTCAGGAACTAGCATCTTCGAGATTAGAATGGTTCCCGGCGCTGTCATAACTACGGCAGTCAGCAGGTGGCGCGCTTCCGCTCCAAACAGTACATAAGCTCCAAAGACCGAGCCTGCAATGTGCGCCATGCCGGCGGTCATGACCGTCATGAGTTCGGAATCGGTCAACTCTTCGAGGTACGGCCGGATGACCAGCGGAGCTTCCGTCTGGCCCATCACGATGCTTGCCGCCACCTCCAGCGACTCCGCCCCGCTTGTTCCCATGAGCTTGAACATCAGTTTGCCAGCCAGGAAAACCAGCGTCGGGAGCACGCGCAAGTAATAAAGAATGGACGACAGGGAGGCGACGAAGATGATCATGGGCAGGGCCTGGAATGCGAACACAACTCCGAACGGCCCTCCCTTTTCACCCAAGGGGCCAAAAACAAAAGACGAGCCAGCGAAGGAAAAATTCAGCAGCTTTACAAATCCGCCGGAGACTTTTTCCAGCAGCCAGTAGCCGGCGTGAGTGCGCAGAACGAAAAGCGCCACCAGGGTTTGTAGCCCAAGGCCCCACGCCACAATCCGCCAACTAATCGCCCTCCGCTGCTTCGAAAGCAGGAATGCGGCAAGCAGGATGAACAGGATGCCGAGCAGAGGTACAAGATGCGTGATCATGGTAATCAGTTTTCAGTTTAGCTGCGCTGGCTCTCAGCCCGCAGCTACCATACCTCATACCCGATACGGAGGCGAAGAGCAAGTCAAAAGGCAAAGCGCAACAGACAAAAGTCAAAGCCCCAAAATGTCCAGATGCCTGCCCCGACCCCCACGGCTTTGCGCAGTTTTGCCCCTTGCCTTTCGTGCTTTATTTTGACTTGCGCTTGGCTCTTTGGTTTTGCCTTTTGCCTTTTACGCTTTGCCTTTTGCCTTCGCTCTGCCCTAGCGCGCAGCCCCTAGTCCCTAACCCCCAGCCTTGAACGGCGGAGACGCAGGACGGTGATCTCCGCAGGACAACCCAAGCGAAGCGGGACTAGGACCTTGCCGATGCCGCGGCTCACATAGATTTGTGTTCCGTGAAGTCGATTCCAGCCTTCCACAAAGCGCTCGCCCAACTTGGACCGCCCATAAACTGAGCCGACCATGGGAAGACGAACCTGTCCACCATGAGTATGGCCCGAAAGCATCAGGTCAATCCCGTGCGCCGCCGCCATGTGGATGCCCAGTGGGTTGTGGCAGAGGAGAATCTTGGGGTCGCGCGCCGGAATCGACCGCAGGGCGGCGCGAATGTCCGCTGCTTCCCACCAGAGATCGTCCACGCCCACCACCCAGAGTTTGGCGGAACCAGACCGCAAAGCGCAGTGGGCGTTTCGCAGCACGCGAATGCGTTGAGCGCGAAGCGCGCGTGAAATCTCCTCCGGATCCACCCGAAAATCGTGGTTGCCCAATACGGCGAAGACTCCCAACCGGGCACGCAATTTCCCAAGCGCCCTCGCGACCGGCCAGATGTAGGCGGGCGAAAGCGTAACGTAGTCGCCGGTCAGCGCCACCAAGTCCGGCCGTAAGTGATTGGCAATATGGACGGCGCGTTGGATTTCCTCCAAGGGGGTAAAGAGGCTGTGATGAAGGTCGGTCAATTGCGCAATCTTCAACCCATCGTGGGCAGGGCTAAGCCGGCTCAACCATATATCGGTTTGCGTAATTTCGGGATCGGGCGAAAAGGCGGAAGCGCTGGAAGGATTCTCCCGGCTACTCAGGGAAAGCGTAATCAGTCCTCTACGCCTGAGAAACCGCCGCGGTTTTAGCGGCCTGGCCAAACTGAACCTCTCCGCTCCAATACCTCTCTGAACACACGCAGCATTTGATCGTGGACCAGGCCGTTCGAAGCGAAAATATCGTCACCGAGCAGATTGAATGGTTTGCCGGTAATCCCGGTTACCTGCCCGCCGGCTTCTGCAACCAGCAAGGTGCCCGCAGCTTTGTCCCAAGGGTTCAACTTCAACTCCCAAAAGCCATCGAAGCGGCCAGCCGCAACGGAGCAGAGATCCAGGGCCGCGGAGCCGGCGCGTCGAATGCCGTGGGTGAGCTGCGTGAACCGGAAATAAAACTCGACGTTTAAATCGTGGTTTGAGGCGAAGGGCGGGAACCCTGTTGCCACCAGGCATTCCGCCAGATCTCCATTGTTCGACACGCGGAGGCGTTGGCCGTTGAGAAAGGCCCCCGCCCCGCGCTCGACCGTAAAGAGTTCGTCGCGAGTTGGGTCGTAAACCACCCCGGCCACCACTTCACCGCGGTAGGCCAAACCCAGCGTAACCGCGAAGATGGGAAATCCATGAGCGAAATTGGTTGTCCCATCAAGCGGATCCACGAACCAGCAGTAATCAGAGTCGGTTTTTTGGCCGCCCCCCTCTTCCGCAACAATGGCGTGGCCGGGGAAGTAGCCTCGCAGCCGTTCCACAATCAGAGTTTCCGATTTCCGATCCGCCTCCGTTACCAGGTCAGAGCGCCGCTTGTATGTGATCTCGAGAGGCTGCCGGAAGTGCTGTAGAAGCAACCCGCCCGCCTCGCGGGCAATCTCGATTGCAGTCTTCAGATGACTTTCCATAGTCATGTCCGCCAAGAGGAGGAGAAATCAGTGCAAAGCTTGTCATTCCGAGCGTAGCGAGGAATCTGGCCTGGTTTGCGAAGGAACGAATCAGAGCGAGATTCCTCGCTACGCTCGGAATGACAGGCAGCGGTGCGCAGGCTCTGTGCTTTACTTGTCTGCATTGCTCCCCACTCGTCCCCGAGCCTCGCCCTCCGCCCAGAAGGAGCCGTCCTCAAAATATTCTTTCTTCCAGATGGGTACGATCTCCTTCAGCCGGTCAATCGCATATTGGCAGGCGCCAAAGGCGGCACGCCGGTGAGCCGACGTAACGATAATGGCTACACTGGTCTCACCAATTTCCAGCCGTCCCAGTCTGTGGATCATGCCGATGTGGTCAATTTCGAATTCGCGCCTGACTTCCGCCCCAATCTCCTTCATCTTGCGGATGGCCATCGGCTCGTAGGCCTCGTACTCGAGGTGGAGAGTTCTGCGCCCACCGGAGTTGTTCCGCACCACACCTTCGAAGACAACCGCTGCGCCATCCTCGGAGGGTTTCTGTTGGCGCACCAAATCGGCAGTGGGAATGGGAGAGCGGGTAAGCAGATAGTAGTCCTCGTTCGAGCCGCCACTGACCGGAGGCAGGAACGCCACTTCGTCTCCGTCCTCGAGGACCCTTGCCCGGTTCGCAACCTCTTGGTTTACGGCCAATAGGAGCACGCCCGAAAGGTCGTTCAGCCGTGGAAAGCGGGCTGCGTAAGAACCCCAAAGGCCATCCAGGTTCGCCCCTTCGGGAAACTCCGTCTGATCTTGTTCCAACCCCGTCAAGTCGTGCGTTACACCAAAGAAAAGGACTTTGATCTTCATCATCACCAGTATACACGCTACGGACACGGAATTGCTTTACCTGGCTCCATGTCATGGGACTCGAGTCCGTTGCTTTGGGCGGCTAGACGGCACGCCTTTACTCAACTTGCAGCAAGTGTCGCAACGCGCCCTCAAGTTCCGGGAAACGGAATTGATATCCCGCCCTCAGCAGCCGCGCGGGTTCCATGCGAGTACTGGCCAGGAGCAATTCCTCCCCCATTTCACCGAAAGCCAGCCGAACGGCGAAAGAGGGCATGGGGAAGATGGTAGGGCGCCCGAGGACCCGGCCAAGCGTCTTGGTGAATTCCAAGTTCGTGACCGGATTAGGGGCCGCCGCGTTCGCCGGACCTTTGAGCGACTGGGTAGTCGTCACAAAAAAAATGATTTGTACCAGATCGTCTATTCCAATCCAGCTCATGTATTGCTTTCCTGAGCCGATCCTTCCACCTGCTCCCACCTTGAACGCCGGCAGCATTTTGGCGAGTCCTCCGCCCGCACGGCTGAGAACGAAACCAATTCTGAGGTTGACTACTCGAATGCCGCTCTCGACTGCCGGCCTCGTCGCCGCTTCCCATTCCTGGCACACCTGGGAGAGAAAAGATGAACCCGCATCACTTTCTTCCCTCAAAACCTCATCGCCGCGGTCTCCATAGTAGCCGCTGGCTGATGCCGCGATAAGCGTCCGGGGTCGATGGGAGAGCCTCGCGAGTGCTTCACATAGAAGGCGCGTGCCTTTGACTCTGCTTTCACGGATGGCGCGTTTCTTTGCGGCAGTCCACCTTCCGGCGACTGGTTCCCCAGCCAGATTAACGACCGCATCGAAGCCTTCCAGCGTGCTGGCATCTATTTCTCCTCCCGCCGGGTTCCAGTAGACCACGGATTCTCCGCCCTGCGGCTTAGACCTCACCAGGCGACTCACCTGATGCCCGCCGCTCGTCAAGACGGGCATGAGCGCTTGACCAATCAGCCCGCTTGCGCCGCTCACCAGGATGTTCATGGGGGTCCCCGCAAAGGAAGTGGCTAGTGCGTAGTGGCTAGTGCGTAGTGGCGTCGTGGTCGGTGGTCGGTTGGACGTAACTGTGAACAAGCTGGGCTGTGAGGGTAGGACCTGCCCCACACCTGTTTGTCGGAATATCTAATCGACCACTGAGCACTAGGCACTACGCACTAGCCACTAACGCGAATCCGTTTCAGTTCCGCCTCAGACTTGCCTTCCTTGCGAAGCCATTCAATGGTCTCGTCCAGAAGGACGCGCAGGGCTTCCAAAACTTCAATGGCGGCGTTGCGGAAGTGCTTCGCCGATCGAGTGCGTGGCGGTTTGAGTCTTCGCAGAAGCGGCGCCAATTCCCGCAACATCCACACGGCGCAGGATGGGATTCCCGCGCTTTCCGGCTCACGCCGGGCGCGGCCTCTCCTGTTTCGTTTCGTGGTGGGCATTGTCCCTCCCAAGGACCACAATGAGTTCACCATCCTGGATACGAGCGCTCAAAGGCTCGCAATGGGCGATTCTTTGCGGCAACGATACATGCCGCTTCACTCCTCCCACCCTGATGATGAGCTCGTCCATCTTCTTATGAAGGTTGATGTCGTTGCCTGAAACAAAAGGTAATTTGAGGTGAAGCTGGTAGTTGCTATTCACTTTGCGGAAACGGTAGGGTGATTCAGTGAAGAAACGTTTGGAGGGGTCTTGGTCGCCATAGAGCGCCCTGCCCAGCCTCTCCAACCTCTCCGAACCCAGAACCTCGTCCTCAAACAGGGGCACGCGCCAGACGGGCACGGGCGCGAAGAACTCCTCCAACGAATGTGTCCAGCGCTCCTGGGTATCTCTCCAGGAATTGAAAAACGTGTCGTGAACCTTTTCGGGCAGAATCCGGTTCACGATGACGGCATCAATGGTCAACCCGAACAAGCAGAAATAGGTGAAGGCGCGTTGCGTTTCCTTGAGCACGACCTTCTCCGGATTGGTGACCAGGCGCACCGTGGTCGTCCTGGGGTCGGCCATGAGCTGGTCGATGCCCGCCAGCTTGCGGTGAAGCGATTCCAGATTCTGGAAGTATTCTTCCTGAGGAAGGGGTACGCCGGCCACGGTGTTGAGCATGGGACGCACCACCTTCATCACGCGACGCTCCAGCTTGAAGAGCTTGGACATGTACCACTCGAGGGTGGTCGGGATGCTCACGAACCGCAGCGATTCGCCGGTGGGAGCACAATCCAGCAGCATCACATCGAAAGTCTTTTCGCGCACGTACTGATTCACGTAAAGCAGCGAGCTGACTTCCTCCATGCCGGGGAAGATGGCAAGCTCTTCGGCCAATGTCTGCTCGAGCCCGGAGACATTCAAGAGAGCCGACACGTAAGCATAAACAGACTGCCAGTGGCGGGAAATCTCCTCCTGGACGTCTACTTCCTGAATCCAGAGGTTTTTCGAGATATTTACGAGCCTCCCGGCTTCATGATCCATCAAGCGCTTTTCGAGGTCAAAGGCATCGCTCAAAGAATGGGCCGGGTCGATTGACATCACGAGAGTGCGATAACCGCGCCGGGCGAGTTCGAGCCCTGTTGCCGCGGAGATGCTGGTCTTCCCCACTCCGCCCTTTCCCGTGTATAGAATGATGCGCATACCGTTCCCTCTCGATCCAATCTCGCCCCCTTTAATTAGCTTAGCATGGGTGAAGGGTAAAGGGTGAAGAGTAAAGTCTTAATTCTCGAATCCTCGTATACTGTTTTCATGGCCCAGGTTTTTCTGGCTGGCAAGGACTGGCAAGCTCGCGCCTTGCTTCGAGCGCAACTGATCGAGGAAGGCGTCGAGGTAGAAGCCTTTGAGACAGTCCAAGAGGCCGTGGCGCAGTTGGGACTGCACTCCGTCCTCCCGAGGCTTCTGATTGCGGACATCTTCGCCAGCGACCACCCCTCGGCTGATGTCGAGGGCTTGGCGACCTGGGCCAGTCGCATCCCCATCTGGATCATCGCCAGCCACACCTCGAGTGTGAAGGGCGGCCTCGAAGGCCGCGATTTCGATATGCTTCTCTTTCGCCCGGTGGACATGGGGAAACTCGTCGAACAAATCCGGCAACGTCTGAGTAGGCAGTAGACAGGTGGGCAGATAGGCAGTAGGCGGGCGGAGCCAAACCTGGCGTGTCTTTCCTACTTTTCTTTGCACCAAGTTTTCTCATCCAAGAATCGTTCAGTAATGCCAGCATAGGCATCGATACGCCGGTCGCGGAAAAAAGGCCAGTTGCGCCGCGTCTCCTCGAGGCGTTCGAGGTCAACTTCCGCAAGCAGCAACTCCTCCCGGTCGGTCGATGCCTCTTTCAGCACCACTCCGAACGGATCGGCGACGAATGACGTTCCCCAGAATTCCAGCCCTGCTCCTTGTGCCTCGCTTGGTTTCTCGAGGCCGACGCGGTTGACCGCCGCCACGTACACGCCGTTGGCGATAGCGTGGCCCCGCTGGATAGTTCGCCAAGCATCGCGCTGGGCATCGCCATACTGAGTTTTCTCGTACGGGTGCCAACCAATGGCGGTGGGGTAGAACAAGACGCTTGCGCCCTGGAGCGCCGCCAGACGAGCGCCTTCCGGATACCATTGGTCCCAGCAAATCAGCGTCGCCAGGCGGCCTACACGCGTGTCGAAGGCGGAGAAGCCAAGGTCGCCAGGGGCAAAGTAGAACTTTTCGTAATAGGCCGGATCGTCCGGTATGTGCATTTTCCTGTAGATTCCGGCCACCTCACCGGTGGCGTCGATGATGGCAGCGCTGTTGTGGTAAACGCCCGCGGCGC
>Ga0187808_10000386_pt1 | contig 13211 bp, 7 predicted proteins | sample NC_wetland_sal_i_5_FD_132427 | JGI IMG/M metagenome (GOLD analysis project Ga0187808, IMG submission 132427) | Wetland sediment microbial communities from Neuse River Estuary, North Carolina, USA - ASW_3 | ecosystem: Environmental > Aquatic > Freshwater > Wetlands > Sediment | place: USA: North...
ACAGGGCCGCCCGATCAACGCGAGCGTCCAGGTGCTCGACGCGGTGTCCCGCACCCTGCGGCTCGACGCGACCGAGCGCGCGCACTTGTTCAGGCTCGCCGACGTCCCTGGCTCGGCCAGCCTCCCCGGCTGCGATGACTGCCAGCTGCCCGCCGAAGTCCAGCAGATCCTCGACGCGCTGCCGCTGCCCGCCAGCGTCGTCACCGAGCGCTTCGACCTGCTGGCCTGGAACCGCACATACGCCGCGCTGTTCCCGCGGCTCACATCCGCCCCGCCCGACGAGCGGAACACCCTGCTGTCCCTCTATACCGCCTCCGCTTGCTGTGCCCCGGTGAGCAACCAGCAGGCGCACTGCGAGTCCATGGTGGGCCAGCTGCGCGCCGCCTACGGCCGCCACGTCGGCGATCCCGCGTGGACCCACTTCATCCGCCGCCTCGAGGCGATAAGCCCCGCGTTCGCGCAGGCATGGGCGGCGCAGGACGTGGCCCAGCCGAGCACCGTCGTCAAGACCTTCCGCCACCCGGGCGTCGGCGAGATCACCGCCTCGTCCACCAGCTTCGCCGTACACGCGGTGCCCGGCGCCCGCTTGCAGGTCTACACCCCCGGCGACGAGCCGAGCAGGAGGGCGCTCGCCCGGCTGGCCGCCGGTGAAGAGGCCGACGCCCGTTTCGCTTGCTGGTCCCTCCATCATCCGGAACGGACCGTGGCGACTGCCCTCGCCCTCTGACCCTGTACCGCTGCGGCGGCCCGCGGTTATGGTAACGGCTGTGAAGCGGTCCGCGACTGGTGCCGTGCCTGGCGGCGTCCATGGCTTTCCTGCTGCGCTGACCACTTTCGTGGGCCGGACGACAGCGGTGACCGAGGTCGCGGGCCTGCTTGACCAGCACCGGCTGGTGACGCTGACCGGGGCAGGCGGGGTGGGCAAGACCCGGCTGGCCGGTGAGGTGGCCAAACGAGTAGCCGTCCGGTTCGCGGACGGGGCGTGGCTGGTGGAGCTGGCGACGGTGCGAGACCCCGCGCAGGTGCCGGCGGCCGTCGCGGCGGCGCTGGGGATACCGGACCTGCCGGGCGTGGCGGCGGCCGACGCGCTGGAGCGGGCGCTGGCCCGACAGCAGCTGCTCCTCGTACTGGACAACTGCGAGCATGTGATCGGCGCGGCCGCCGTGCTGTGCACGGGTCTGCTGCTCACCTGCGATGACGTTCGGGTGCTTGCGACCAGCCGGGAACCGCTGCGGGTGGCCGGGGAGTCCAGGTACCGGCTTGCGCCGCTGACCCTGCCCGATCCAGACAATGCGGCCGATCCTGACCAGTCGGAGGCGGTGGCGCTGTTCGCGGACCGGGCCCGCCTGGCCGACGCGGGTTTCGAGCTGACGGCCGAGACCGCGCCGGTGGTGGCGCGGCTGATGGCGCGCCTGGACGGGATGCCCCTGGCGATTGAACTGGCGGCGGCGCGCGTAGAGGCGCTGGGCGTGGCGCAGCTGCTGAACCGGATCGATGACCGGTTCACGCTGCTGGAGGCCGCGGATCGGCTCGCGGCGGGTCGCCAGCGATCGCTGGCCGCCACGGTGGAGTGGAGTTACCGGCTGCTGACTGAACCGGAGCAGTGGGTGTTCCGCGCGGTGTCGGTGTTCCCCGGGCCGTTCACGCTGGAGGCAGCCGAGGCGGTCGCGGGGACTGACGCGGGACCAGCCGTTTTGCACCTAGTGGACTGCTCGCTGCTCGTGCCGCCACGGGCCGATCCCGATGGCCGGTCCCGGTACTTGATGCTGGAGACGCTGCGCGCCTACGGGGCCGGGCTGCTGGCCAAGGCAGCCGAGGACGACGCCGTCGCGACCGCGCTGGCCGGGCACGCGCTGCGCGTGGCCGAGGATGCCATGACGGAGCTGGCGGCAGGCACCGGGGAGGTGGCCGCCGCCCGCTGGCTGGATGCCGAAGACGCCACCTTGCGCCAAGCACTGCAATGGGCCATGGAACACGATACGGACGTGGCGCCGCGGCTAGCGACCGCGCTGGCGTGGTGGTGGCAAGTCAGGGGCCGGCTGGCGAGTCAGGTGCCACTGCTACGGGCAGCTACCGACCGCGCGGCCGCGGGCAGCGACGCGTGGTGCAACGGGCACACCTGGCTCGGTCAGGCGGCGCTGAATTCGGCCAATCCGGCCGAGGCGCTGCGCCATTTCACCGCGGCGCGCGACGCCATGGGGGACCGCGGGCCGATCCCGCTGCTGGCCAGATGCCTCAGTGGACGCGCGGCGACGTTGCTTGGAATGAGCCGGATCGGCGAGGCGGCCAACGATGCCCGGCACGCCCTGGCCGTGGCCCGGCAGGGTGACCACCCCGGTTTCCAGGCGCTGGCGCTGGCGGTCCTCAGCCTCGTCGCCTGCGCCGGCCGCGACCCTGACGGCGCCGTGCAGCTGGCCAGTCAGGTGGAGCAGTTCACGACCGACATGCACGGCCCGACGGCCCGGGTGTGCAGCCACATCTTGACGACCGTGCTGATCGCGGTGGATGACCCCGCTGCCGCCGAGCGTGTCTGCGCGGCCGGGCTCGCTCGATCCAGGGACACGGGCGACCTGTGGAACCTGGGGAACATGCTGGAGAAGATGGTGGTCCTCGACCTCGGCTCTGGCCGTTTCGAGGACGCCGCGGCCCACCTGCGGGAAGCGCTCCAGACCGCCCTGCGGATCGGCGGGCGGGCAAGACTGCTCGACGACCTGGACTGCTGCGGGTACCTGTGCGCCATGACCGGCCGGTACGCCGACGCCGTCACGGTCTGGGCAGCAGTGGTGGTGCTCCAGGGGCATGAGGGGTTCTCGGTCCCGGCCCACCCGGATTTGCCCGAGGGCTGGTTCCAGCGGCAGGAACCCCTGCGTGCGGCACGGCAGGCGCTCGGACCTGACCAGGCGCGGGCGGCCGAGGAACGCGGCGCGACGATGAGCCTGGCCACCGCGGCCGAGTACGCCCTCATGCTGACCGCCCCTGACCCGCGGCCGACGGCAGCGGCACCGGGCCAGGAAAGGCTGAGCGCCCGGGAACGGGAGCTGGTCACCCTGGTCGCCCGGGGACATACCGACGCACAGATCGCCGCCCAGCTGTACATCAGCGTGCGCACGGTCCGCTCCCACCTGGACCGCATCCGCGATAAGACCGGCTGCCGCCGTCGCGCCGACCTCACCCGCCTCGCCCTCAGCGCCGGCCTCGTCTAACGCCGCCGCTGTGGGTAATTCGGCCCCGGCCGCGACCGCGCGGCAAGAGGGGTAAGCCGGCCCCTGCCGCGAACCTGGGGGGCGAGCGAGCCTGTAGCTGAGGGGCCGGGGAACCGGCCAGATCCGAGCAGACAGGACAAGGCAATGGTCACACAACTCAACCGCCAGGGAATTCAGGCCAGGACGACAGAGCAGAGCGCCTCGGGTCGCGGCGGACGGCTCCGCCGAGCATGGCACCGGATTCGCCTGACCGTTGACGAGATGAACTACGCGGGGCGGCGGATCGTCGAGGTGCAAGCGCCGTGGATCGTTGACGACCAGTGGCACAGCAGATAACCATCGAGGCTATGGACTCGTTCGCAGGCAAGCTCGCGGTGGTGACCGGCGGCGGCTCCGGCATGGGCCGCGAGCTTGTCCGGCAACTGGCGGCGCAAGGATGCTCGGTCGCGACATGCGACCTGAACGCGGACGCCGTCGCGGTGACCGCGGCCACGGCCTGGGCGGCGGCGCCGCCCGACGTCCAGGTCACCAGCTTTGCCTGCGACGTCTCCGACGAGGCGCAGGTCCTGCGGTTCCGCGACGCGCTGATCGACAAGCACGCCACCGATCACGTCGACCTGGTCTTCAACAACGCGGGTATCGGCGGCGGTGAAAGCTTCGTCACCAGCCGCCGGGAGGTGTGGGAACGCACGTTCGCCGTTGACTGGCTGGGCGTCTATTACTGCACCCGCGCGTTCCTGCCCCTGCTCATCGCCAGCAGCGAGGGCGTTCTGGTCAACACAAGCAGCGTGAATGGCTTCTTCGCGACCCTGGGGCCTGGGATGCCGAACACCGCCTACAGCACGGCCAAGTTCGCCGTGCGGGGTTTCTCTGAAGCGCTCATCGAAGACCTGCGCGCCAACGCGCCCAATGTCCGCGTCGCCGTCGTGATGCCAGGGCACGTGGGCACGGACATCGTGGTCAACAGCCTCCGTGCCCGCGGTCTGCCTGAGCCGGAGCAAATGAGCGATGCCCAGATTGAGGAGCTGATCCCCCCCGACGTGCGAGCCAAACTGATCGGCGCCGGCATCGTGGCCGAGGGCGCGTCGGCGGATGACCTGCGTCGGCTGATCGTCCAGGGAAACGCCGACTTCCGGGACAAGGCGCCGCTCAGCGCGGCCGAGGCAGCGACCATCATTCTTGACGGGGTGCGGTCGGGGGCCTGGCGGATCCTCGTCGGCGAGGACGCCAAGAGCCTTGACGCGGCGGTGCGCGCAGACCCCGATGACGCCTACGACTGGGCCAAGCTGGTCAAGAAAATGACAGAAGCGGCGGACGCGACACCTGAGTAGTAGCAGCCGACCGCCGATCCTGGTCAGCCGGTGTTCTGCAGGCCGGCGGCGATGCCGCTGACCGTGAGCAGCAGCAGGCGCTCGTTGGACTCGCGTTCCTCGGGGGCGTTGTCCGCGCGCAGCGCGGACAACGCCCGCAGCTGGAGGTAGGACAGCGCGTCCACGTACGGGTCGCGCAGCACGACCGCGCGGGACAGCACGGGGCGGTTGGCGAGCAGCCGGTCGTGCTGGGTCACGGCTAGCACGAACTGCCTGGTCAGGTCGTATTCTGCGAGCACCGTGGCGGTCAGGTCGTCCCGGCCGCCGAGGTCGAGGTAGCGGGCGGCGATCGCCCGGTCCGTCTTGGCCAGGCTCATCTCGGCGTTGTCGAGCAGCGTGGCGAGCAGCGGCCACTCGCGGTACGCGCGGCGCAGCTCGCCGATTCCCGCCTCCGCCTCGGCCGCGGCCAGGCCGCTGCCGAGGCCGTACCAGCCGGGCAGGTTGAGCCTGGTCTGCGCCCACGCGAACACCCACGGGATGGCCCGCAGGTCCTCAAGACCCATGGGACCCCCGCCGTGCCCGCGCCGGGCTGGCCGCGAGCCTATCCGCAGCCCGGAAATCTCCTCAAGCGGGCTGACCCGCGCGAACCAGCCCGCGAACCCGTCGGTTTCCACCAGCGCGCGGAACGCCGTCCGAGCCGCGTCGTCGACCTTGGTGGCGAGCGCGCGGAACGCGGTCGCCGCCGCGCCGTTGCGCGCGGCCACCGACGGCGAGGACGCCAGCAGCACCGCGGAGGTGACCTGCTCCAGGTGGCGCAGCCCGATCGCCGACCTGCCGTACCTGGCGAAGATCACCTCGCCCTGCTCGGTGACCTTGAACCGGCCGTCCACCGACCCGGGCGCCTGCGCGAGCACCGCCCGGCCCGCCGGCCCGCCACCCCGGCCGAGCGCGCCGCCACGCCCGTGGAACAGCGTCAGCTTCACGTCGTGCTCGGCCGCCCACGCCGCCAGCTTCGCCTGCGCGTCGAACAGCCGCAGCGTCGCCGAGGCGGGCCCGAGCTCCTTCGCCGAGTCCGAATAGCCGAGCATCACCTCGAGATGACGCCCGTTCTCCTTCAGCCGGGCGGCGACCGACGGGAGCGAGAGCATGCCCGTCAGCACGGCCGGCGCGTTGGCCAGGTCCGCACCGCTCTCGAACAGCGGCACCACGTCAAGCACCGGACCGCCGCCGTCGGGGAACGCGTATCCCGCTAGCTCGTACACCGCCGCGATGTCCTCAGCGGAGGTCGTGAACGAGACGATGTACCGGCGGCACGCGGCGACCCCGAACCGGCGCTGGATCCACGCGATCACGCGGATCGTGTCCAGGACCTCCTCGGTCATCGGGGACGGCGTCGCCGGCGGCTGGTCAGGCGAGGCGCCACTGGAAACCCGCAGGTCGGCCAGCGCCCGGGCGTGCACCTGGGAATGCTGGCGGACCTCCAGGCCCGCCAGGTGGAACCCGAACGTTTCGGCCATCCAGATCAGTTGCTGCAGCTCCCCGTACGCCTGCCAGGGCGCCCCACCAGCGGCGAGCGACGACTGGACCACGCGCAGATCGGCCAGAAACTCCCCGGGCCCGGCGTAGGCGAGGTCGGCGTCGCGGGTGCGGGTGGCCGAGATACGTTCGGCCGCGTACAGCAGGTACGTGCGGTACGGCTCCTGCGGCGAGCGCGCGGATATCTCACCAACCAGGTCAGGGTGGGCGGCGGAGGCCGCCGCGAGCGCACGCCGCAACTCGGCGGACGGCGGCGTGGAGCCCGCGGTCACCGTCAGCGCCCGGCCGATCCTGGTGCAGGCGGCCTCGAGCGCCCGCAACGCATGATCGGCCTGGATGATCGCCGCCTCCCTGGTGACCGCCGCGGTCACCGTCGGGTTGCCGTCCCGGTCGGCGCCGACCCAGCTGCCGAACCGGACGAACGCCGGCACCGGGGAGCTCACCCGCCCGCTGTCCGGGCCAAGCAGCACATGGTCCAGCGCCCGGTACAGCGCCGGCACCACCCGGAACAGCGTCTCGTCGAACGCGGTCATCACCGTCCGGACCTCGTCCAGCGGCGTCATTCCCTTGACCCGCAACTGCGCGGTCCGCCACAGCAGGTCGACCTCTTCGCGCAGCCGTCTGCGCGCCTCCTTTTCCTGCGGCGAGCTCGCCCGCTCATCGTCGATCGCGGCCAGCAGCCCGCTGGCCCGGCGCAGCGACTCGACCACCGCACGGCGGCGCGCCTCGGTCGGGTGCGCGGTGAACACCGAGTGCACGCGCAGCCCGGCGAGCAGCTCGTCCAGGTGGAGGCGGCCCTGCTCGGCGGTGATCTGCGCGACCGCGTCGGCGAGCGACTCTCGCGGCGGGCTGTCACCGGATTCGCGCTCGCGGAGCGTCCGCACGCGCTGCTGCTCTTCGGCCAGGTTGACCAGGTGGAAGTAGACCGTGAAGGCGCGGGCGACGTGTTCCGCGCGTTCCTGTGGCCAGGAAGCGACGAGCGCGGCGATGGCGTCGGCCGCCGCCGCGGCCGCGGCCGACGCGCGGTCGGGCACCCGGCGGGCCTCGATCACCGCATGCCGCAGGCGTTCCACGTCGGCTAGCAGGTCCGGCCCCTCAGACTCGCTGATCACCTCGCCGAGCACGTCGCCGAGCAGCCGGACGTCCCGGCGCATCAGCCCAGGCAACTCGGCCGAGTCACGTTCCCTGTCGACACTGGCTGTACTCACGCCAAGAGCCTAACCGGGCAACAGCGCGGCACCGCTAATCTTTCACCCATGACCGCAGCTGACACGATTCCTGGCGACCTGCCGGACCGGCATACCACCGCGGGGAAGATCGCCGACTTGGAGCGCCGCCGCTACGAGGCGGTGCACGCCGGTTCCGCGCAGGCGGTGGAAAAACAGCACGCCCGCGGGAAGCTGACCGCCAGGGAGCGGATCGACCTGCTGCTCGACGAGGGCTCGTTTATCGAGTTCGACGAGCTGGCCAGGCACCGGGCGCACGACTTTGGCATCCAGGCGAACCGGCCGTACGGCGACGGCGTGGTCACCGGGTACGGCACGGTCGACGGCCGCCCGGTCTGCGTGTTCAGCCAGGACTTCACCGTGTTCGGCGGGTCGCTCGGCGAGGTCTACGGCGAGAAGATCGTCAAGGTCATGGACCACGCGATGAAGACCGGCTGCCCGGTGATCGGGATCAACGACGGGGGCGGCGCTCGGATTCAGGAAGGCGTCGCCGCGCTCGGGCTGTTCGCGGAGATCTTCTTCCGCAACACCCGCGCGTCCGGTGTGATCCCGCAGATCTCGCTGATCATGGGGCCGGCCGCCGGCGGCGCCGTGTACTCTCCCGCGATCACCGACTTCACCCTCATGGTCCGAGGAACCAGCCACATGTTCATCACGGGGCCTGACGTCATCAAGACGGTGACCGGCGAGGACGTCACCTTCGAGGACCTGGGCGGAGCGCACGCCCACGCGGCCAAGTCCGGCGTCGCGCACTACCAGGCGGAATCGGAGGAGGACTGCATCTCCTTCGCCCGGGACCTGCTGTCCTACCTGCCGTCGAACAACCTGGACGAGCCGCCCGTTCGCGTCCTCCCCGGAACTAACACGGTCATCGCGGACCTTGAGATCTGTGACGAGGACCGGGCGCTCGACACGCTCATCCCAGACTCGCCGAACCAGCCCTACGACATGCACACGGTCATCGAGACCATCCTCGACGAGGGCGAGTTCCTCGAGATCCACGCGGCATTCGCGCCGAACATCCTCGTGGGCTTCGGCCGGATCGCCGGAGCGCCTGTCGGCGTGGTGGCCAACCAGCCGATGCACTTCGCCGGCTGCCTCGACATCGACGCCTCCGAGAAGGCGGCCCGCTTCGTCAGGACCTGCGACGCGTTCAGCATCCCCATCCTCACGCTTGTCGACGTGCCGGGCTTCCTGCCCGGGGTCAGCCAGGAGTGGCGCGGCATCATCCGCCGCGGCGCCAAGCTGATCTACGCCTACGCGGAGGCCACGGTCCCGAAGGTCACCGTGATCACGCGCAAGGCCTACGGCGGCGCCTACGACGGCATGGGGTCCAAGCACCTCGGCGGCGATCTCAACCTGGCCTGGCCGACTGCGCATATCGCGGTGATGGGTGCCCAGGGCGCCGTCAACATCCTGTACCGCAGGGAACTCGCGTCGGCCGAGAACCCAGAACAGCTCAGGGCGCAGCGGACCACCGAATACGAGGACACCCTCGCCAACCCGTATATAGCGGCCGAGCGTGGGTACCTGGACGCGGTGATCACCCCGGCTGAAACCCGAGTCGCCGTCACCAAGGCGCTGCGGTCGCTGCGCACCAAGCGGGAGACGCTGCCGCCGAAGAAGCACGGCAACATCCCGCTGTGAGCACGGCGATGATGGCAGACACGAAGGCTGCGGACACGGAGAGTAACCGAACGGGAGGGTTGCGCAAGCAATCCCAGCCCAACTGGCACGCGCACCGGCCTAGCTGGCCTAGAGTCATAAGACGATGAGCGAATTCGCCGCCCCGATACCCGTCCTCGCCAGATATGCGGTCATGGTTGACGTCGGGTATATCTACGCGGCCGCGGGCGAATTGCTCTTCGGCACGAGCTCACGACGAGACTACCGGGTCGACGCGGTCGGGCTGATACAGGCCGTTACCAAGCACGCGGACGAACTGTTCCGCGGCGAACTGCTCCGCGTCTACTGGTACGACGCGGCCCGCGACCGGGTGCCGACCATCGACCAGCGTGTCGTCGCGCAAATGGCCTGGGTGAAACTCCGCCTTGGCAACCTCAACGCGCGCGGCCAGCAAAAGGGCGTGGACGCCAACATCCGCGCCGACATGGAAGCGCTGGCCCGGCATCGCGCGATCACCGACGCGGTGCTCATCGCGGGGGACGAGGACATGGTGCCGGCCGTCGAGGCCGCTCAGGCCTTCGGGGTACGGGTGCACCTGTGGGGCATCGAGCCACCGTACGGCACCAACCAGGCCGAACGCCTCGTCTGGGAGTCGGACACGGTGGACGTGCTAGATGCCGCGTTCCTCCGGCCGTACTTCACCAGGAACCCGGTGACCGAGCAGCCGCGGCCGGACATCCAGACCGTGCCGTCACCGGCGCAACTGTTCGGCGAGCGACAGCACGTCCGCCCGCCTGCCCCGCTCGGCCGCAACTCACACGTCTCCGCCACCGGCCCGATGCCGAGGCTCGGCCCCGACCGGCGGCACGTCGAAGAGGCCGGCGAGCACGTCGCGCACAAGTGGATCCTCACCCGCGGCGCCGACAACATCCGCGACCTGCTGCCAGGACCGATCCTGCCGCCGGTCATCGACAAGGAACTCCTCGTCGAGGCGGAGAAGGAACTCGGCCAGTCGCTGCGCCCGTACCAGGAGGCCCGCGAGTGGCTGCGGGACGCGTTCTGGGCGCGGGTACACCGCGAATTCGGCATCGGCGTAGGCAAGTCCCGTGGGTGAAGCATACGCGCACGCGCCATTCCTCCGGCTCGTGCGGGGCGACGCCTCGGACGACGAGATCGCGGCGCTCGTCGCCGCCCTCGCTGCTATCGCCGCTGCTCGCAGCGGGGTTTCGGCTGGAGAGCCAGCACCATCCGTTCGGGAAAACTGGAATGACAGAAGCTGGCTGATGCGGTCAGCCTTGCACCCATCTCCCGGGGGCTGGCGGCGTTCCGCCCTGCCCGGCGGAGCCCTCTCCGGGCATTGACGGCGGATAGCCAAGACATCCGACGGGTTAATTGCGTGCTACCGCCCGGTAAAAAGTCGTTCGCGCGGCACCAGCCGATCCCCGCGTAGAAGTCTTATTCGTTTTCTATATCTTCTGGACTGAAATAGCAGATATGATCTCGCGAGGCAGAATTGACGGTCCTGGATGTGAGGGCCGCACGAGTTCCGAAGGCGGCACCGAGGCTGGCGAGTACCGAGGTGGCGGCGCGAGAGGAGAACCACATGACGGAGCCCACCTCCGGTACGGTCATAGCGGCACCTCCCGCGGCACGGCTTGAACCGGACGCGATTGGTGTCGCGCAAGACACCGTCATCGGGATGGCCTCTGCCGCACCAACAGTATCCGTAGGACTCACCCTGGCCGCTCTGGCCGCGACGGCAGCGTATGGCGGCGGGCCGATCATCGTGCTGTGCGGCATACCCATGCTGATCATCGCCAACGCTTACCGCAGGCTGAACTTGTGGAACGCGAATTGCGGCGCTTCGTTCGAATGGGTCGGCCGGTCTATCAACCCTTACCTCGGATTCATGACCGGCTGGCTAATGATCGCGGCTTACATCACCGGCGCGGTCAGTGGCGTCGAGGTCCTCGGCCCGTCGGTGCTCGCCGTCTTCGGCGTGAACACCAGCAGCAACTGGGACTATATCGGCATCGCCGTCGCGGTGACCTTGATCATGCTCATCATCGCGATTGTCGGGATCAAGATCACGGCGCGCACCCAGGTCGGAATAGCCGCGATAGAGTACGCGATCCTGATCGGCTTCGCGATTGTCGGCCTCACGTTCGTTCTCAACCATCATGTGGGTACCTATCCCATCACGAAGGACTGGTTCAGCCTCACCGGCATCGGCGGGCACGGCAGCGTCGCGGTAGGACTCATCTCCGCCGTGTACATCTACAGCGGCTGGGAAGGCACGGTCTACGTCAACGAGGAAGTCAAGCACCGGCACACCAACCCGGGCCGGGCGGCGATCATCGCGGTCTCGCTGCTGATCGTCATCTACACGTTCGCGCAGATGGGCCTGCAGGGCGTGGTCTCCCCGAGCAAGCTCCAGCAAGCGGGCAGCAAAGGCGACGCGCTCGTCTACGTGGCTAACGCCATCGGGGGCGGCGGCTGGGCCAAGGTGATGGCGCTCGCGCTGGCGCTATCGGTGATCGCCGCGACCGGGACATCCATCGTGCTCACCGCCCGGATCATCTACGGGATGGCGAGCTACCGGACCCTGCCGGACTTCCTCGCCAACGTCTCGCGCCGGTTCGCGACACCCGTCGCCGCCAGCGTTCTCACCGGCATCCTCGTCATCGTGATCACGGTCGTGTACCTGGCAGCCAGCTCGGTCGAGGGCGCTTTCGATGACGTCGTCGGGCTCAGCGGCCAGCTATTCGCGGCCTTCTACATCCTGACCGCGCTCGCCACGATCGTGTACTACCGGCGACGGGTGATCTCGAGTGTGTGGAACGCGATCGTCCTCGGGATCCTGCCCCTCGCGGCGGCCGGCTTCCTGGTCTGGGTCCTGTTCAAGTTCCTGCAGGGCGTGAGCAGCCCGTCGCTGTACTCGATCCTGGGCATCGTGGTCGTGGGCCTCGTGCTCATGGTGGTCGCCCGGTGGTTGCTGCGGTCGTCGTTCTTCTCGATCCCCAGGGAGAGCGACCCCGGTCAGCCCGCGAGGAAGCACTGACGACAACTAGGAGCCCTCGGCTTGGACCGGCGAGGACGTGACCTTCGACGAGCGTTACCGGCAGTGGGCACGGCGCTCTGGTGAGCTGTTCACCGAGGCAAGCCGCCTCATTCCCGGCGGCGCCGACAGCGCCGCCCGCACGGTGCGGCTCGGCTGGAAGCCGTATCCGCCGTTCATGGCCGAGGGCGCCGGGTCGCGAGTGCGCGACGTTGATGGGCACGAGTACGTCGACTACCTGCTTGGCCTCGGCCCGATGATCCTGGGCCACCGGCACCCGGCGGTGACCCAGGCCGTCACCGACGCGGTCACCACGCTGGGCACCTGTTTCGGGCTGCCCTACGAGCTGGAGGTCGAGGCCGCCCGCAAGGTCACCGAGGCGGTGCCGGGAGTGGAGCAGGTCCGCTTCTCCAACTCCGGCAGCGAGGTCGTCGGGACGGCGGTCCGGCTGGCCCGCGCGCACACCGGGCGGCGGCTGATTATCCGCTTCGAGGGGCACTACCACGGCTGGCAGGACACCGTCTACTGGAGCGACCACGCGGATCCTGAGCTGGCCGGCCCGGCCAGGATGCCGCGCCCGGTCCCGTCCGGCCCCGGCGTGCCGGCCGAGCTCGAGGCCACCCTTATCGTGCTGACCTGGAACGACCCCGGCAGCTTCGGCGCGGTGATGGAAGAGCGTGGCGACCAGGTGGCCGCGGTGATCACCGAGCCCGCCGTGTTCAACACCGGCTGTATCCTGCCCTCGCCGGGGTATCTCGAGCTGCTGCGCGAGCAAACCCGGGCGCACGGGGCGCTGCTGATCTTCGACGAGGTCATCACCGGCTTCCGCATCGCGCGTGGCGGCGCGCAGGAGTACTTCGGGGTCACCCCGGACCTGACCACGATGGCCAAGGGCCTGGGCGGTGGCTTCCCGGTCGCGGCCATCGGCGGGTCGCGCGAGGCGATGTCGATGATCGCCGACGGCCGCTACGCGCACTCGGGCACCTACAACGGCAACACGGTCGCGTGCGCCGCCGTGAGCGCGACGATGGACGTGCTGGCGGAGCCCGGCTTGTTCGAGCGGCAGCGCGCGCTTGGGGACAGGCTGATGAACGGGCTGCGCGGGCTGGCCGCCGAAGCGGGGCTGTCGGTCATCGTGGAGGGGCTCGGCACGGTCTTCCAGGTGTGGTTCAGCGAGCGGCCGATCAGGAACTGGCGGGACGCGCAGCGGTACGCCGACGAAGCGCTCTTCACCCAGTGGTGGCAGGAGATG
>Ga0187808_10000387_pt1 | contig 13202 bp, 9 predicted proteins | sample NC_wetland_sal_i_5_FD_132427 | JGI IMG/M metagenome (GOLD analysis project Ga0187808, IMG submission 132427) | Wetland sediment microbial communities from Neuse River Estuary, North Carolina, USA - ASW_3 | ecosystem: Environmental > Aquatic > Freshwater > Wetlands > Sediment | place: USA: North...
CGACTACCTTTAAGCCGTTGGGAAGGACCCGAAGCGCAGGCGCAGGAAGCACCAAGGGCTTGGGGGGCAAGGCCTCCGGTGGAAAGTCGCGACCAAAAGAGAGAACGGCAAAAAGCAGAGCTGCCAAGCTGAGCAAGCAGAGCTTGGGAGTGCGGCGGCTTGCTGTCGCTTTGTAGCGCCGACCTTCAGGTCGGCAGTTTCCCGGTGCTGACCTGAAGGTCAGCGCTACGACGGCGGCAACGACGGAAAAGCGGCAGCAAGCTGCCGCACTCCAAAGCTGGCGCATTGCGCTCAGTGCGCTCATTGGCCTCCTGCTCCTCGCTCACTTGCTTGCGTGCCGCCTGCCGCGCTCTTGGGGTACACTTCCACCAGCGTCATGTTCTCCGCCACGAAATATTTCTGCGCCACCCGCTGGATATCCGCCGGCGTTACCGCCAGAAATCGAGCCAGTTCCGTGTTGACCAGCTCAGCATCCTTCAAAACAACGGCCGCATAGCCCAGTTCCTCCCCCCGCGTCTGAACCGTCTGGCGGGTCAATATGAAATCGCGCAGGATTTCGTTCTTGGCTTTTTGGAGCTCGGCATCACTGACCGTTTGGTTTTTCAGCCGGGTCAACTCCGCCTCGACTTCAGCCTCCCCTTCGGCTGGTGCGTGGCCCTGGTTCAGAACGGCAAACACGAAGAAGAGGTTGGGATCTTCGGTAAAGTTGCCGGTGCTTTCCGCTTCCAGGGCAATCTGTTTGTCATAAACCAGGCGCCGATAGATGCGCGAACTCTCTCCTTCCGAGAGGATGTTGGATGCCAGCCGCAGCGGGTAGGCGTCGGTGGTACCGTCGGCGGGCATATGGTAGCCCTCGACGAAGGCGGGAAGGGCGACATTGAGATCGAGTTTCACCACCCGCTTGGCAGTCTGAGGCGGCTCCTGTTGGATGTGGTTCATGGGAAGGCGCGCTCCGCGTTCCAGCGGGTTGAAGTATTTCCGGATCATGGATTCCGTCTCCACCGGATCCATGTCGCCGACGATGACCAGGGTGGCGTTATTGGGCACGTAATAGGTGTCGTAAAAGTCGCGAACGTCCTCGAGCCGGGCATTGTCCAAGTCGTGCATGCTGCCAATCGTCATGTGCTGGTACGGATGCAGGGTGTAGGCATGTTGATACAACGTCTCGACCACGGTCCCGTAAGGCGGGTTATCAAACCGCAAGCGCCTTTCTTCTTCGACCACTTCCCTTTCATTGTTGAAAACAGTTTCCGTAATGTTCAGGTTGCGCATCCGGTCAGCCTCCAGCCACAGCACCACAGGGAGCAGTGAACTGGGTGTGGTCTCCCAGAAGACGGTCGAGTCCTCAGTTGTGTAGGCATTGTCGATGCCACCGGATCGAATGATGTAATCGGAGAAATCCTCGGCCCCGACATTCGTGGTCCCATCGAACATCAAGTGTTCGAACAGGTGAGCAAAACCAGTCCTTCCCGCGACCTCGTTCTTCGAGCCAACGTGGTACCAAACTTGAACGTCGACCACGGGCGACTGGTGGTCCTCCACAAGGCAGGCGCTGAGACCGTTTGGAAGGCTCAGTTCTCGAACCGTTGTATGCGGGAGAGTGACGGCGCCTCCCGCCTGGCAACACAACCCCGCCAGTACGGAAAGGCCGGCCGCGACAAAAACCGTGCGCGCTATGTGGGCTTTGTGGAAGATTCTGGGCAACCTGCTCCTAACGCGTAGCACCGACCTTTAGGTCGCCATGCCGTCCTCCTGCTGACCTGAAGGTCGGCGCTACATGCGTAAAATAGATATTTTATCATTGAGCCACAAGCTGGAGTAGCGCAGACCTGCTTTTCAAGGTCTGAGGCTTGTCCCTACCGCGCGCGCACGAGCCGCGGACCTGAAAAGCAGGTCCGCGCTACTCGGTATATTTCTGCGCGATCGGGTATCGCCGCCCCATGCCGAAAGCCTTGGCGGTTACCTTGAGTGTGGGAGGGGCCTGCTGGCGTTTGTACTCGGCCCCGTTAACCTTGCGGACGGTGTTTTCCACCAAAGTGAGGTCGAAATGGTGCTTTTCAGCAATCTGTTGGGAGGACAGGGCCTCCTCGATGTAGTCCTTCAGAATGGCGTCCAGGACTTCATAGGGGGGGAGAGTGTCCTGGTCAGTCTGGTTTGGCCGCAATTCTGCCGAAGGGGGCTTTTCGAGACAGGCTTGCGGGATGCGTTCGCCAGCGCGGTTCACGTAGCGCGCCAGGTCGTAAACCATGACCTTGGGGACGTCGGCTATTGCGGCCAGGCCACCGGCCATGTCGCCGTACAGGGTGCAGTAGCCGGCCGCCAGTTCGGATTTGTTGCCGGTGCTGAGCAGCAGTGAACCGAACTTATTGGACAAGGCCATGAGAATATTGCCGCGTATTCGCGCTTGAATATTCTCTTCCGTCACGTCACGGGGTTGACCCTCAAAAGCAGGATCGAGCGCGGAAAGATAGGACTCGAAGATGGGGGTTATGGGAATAATCCGGAAGTCAATGTGCAAATTGCGAGCCAGCGCTTCGGCATCCCGAATACTTCCCGAGGAAGAATAAGGCCCCGGCATGCCCACCCCGGTGACGTTCTCGGGGCCCAAGGCGTCCGCCGCCAGCGTGGCGACCAGTGAGGAATCAATGCCGCCACTCACTCCCACGATCACTTTTTGGAACCCGCATTTCACAACGTAGTCATGCACACCTAGCTTGAGCGCCTGGTACACCGCCTCGGTTTCGGAAGTAGGAGCGGGGCGAATTTCGAGCGGCCCATGCTCTCCCCTAATCCGTTCCTCACTACGGAGGGGAGTAAGGGGTGGTCCGCTCTTCCCCTCCTCGATGAGGAGAGGCATTTGAGGGGGTGAGTTGGAGGAAGTATCGTAAATCACCAGGTCTTCCTCGAACGATCGGGCGCGCGCGCAGAGTTCTCCGTTGGCGTTGAAAGCCATGCTGGACCCGTCGAAGACCAGTTGGTCGTTCCCCCCCACCTGATTCACATAGACAACCGGAATGTGCCGGGTATCCGCGATGGCCTTCAGCATGTCGTAACGCAACTGGATTTTCTCTGTACTGAACGGAGAGGACGCAATATTGAGCAGCAGGTTGGCTCCGGCGCGTACACACTCCTCGACCGGATTTCGGGTATAGCGTTGCTTCTTCCAGAAGTGCTTGTCGTTCCAGACATCCTCACAAATGGTAATCCCGACCTTGAAGCCATTCAGTTCCTGGAGGTGAATGGACTGACCGGGTTCGAAATAACGCGACTCGTCGAAGACGTCGTAAAAGGGGAGCAGAATCTTGGTGTAATCCAGCACCACCCTGCCCTCCTTAATCAGGGCCGCGGCGTCCGCCACGGCTTTGCCTTGCACCGCGTGGGAGCGACGCACGTAGCCCACAAGCGTAGGAATAGGTGGGAGCAGCCCTGCCAGGCGCTCCAATTCGTTCTCGGAATTGCATATAAAGCCCGGCCTCTCGACCAGATCGCGAGGCGGATATCCGCAAAGCGCCAACTCCGGAAAGACCACCAGGTCTGCCCCGCGTTCCCGGGCGCGCTGGGCATACTTCACGATGCGGTCGATGTTCCCGGCAAAATCTCCTACCGTGGTGTTGATTTGCGCAAGGGCGATCTTCATAATCGTTATTAGTCTACTTCATGGCTCGCGAGTGCGGCAAGGCGCTTCCGGGGGATTTGTGATTTCAGATTTGTGATTGGTGATTGACGATCTTGGAAATCCAAATTCGCAAACACCCGCCGCCTGCCAGCCGATTTGAGCTCCTCGGGGCACGCTGCCATGCTGAACGGCGCGAAGCATCTTGGAAGTTTGTGGTTCGCTATAAGGCGGTAAATGGACTGCGGAGATTCTTTGCCTGCCAAACAACGGGTTTCGAATTTCGGGCTTCGTTTTTCGGCAGTTCTAGGCGCTGAAAGAACTGCCGCAGCCGCAGGTGGTTTTCACATTGGGGTTGTCAAACTTAAAACCTGCACCCTCCAGGGTCTCTACGTAGTCGATTTTGGTGCCGTTGATGTACATCAAGGATGCCTGGTCAACAAACACCTTCAGTCCGTCAAACTCGTAAATTTTATCCACCCCGTTCGTCTGGTTCTCGAAATTCATCTGGTACGAGAATCCAGAACATCCGCCGCCCACTACCGCGACGCGCAAACCCACAGGGGCGGGGTTTTGTTGGGCCATGATTTCCTTTACTTTGGAAACGGCCTTAGGGGTAAGCTCAATTTTCATCGAAAACTCCTTTTGCAGATTAATTCCAACCGGACACCCTCAATAATCTGATGAATCAACATATCAGAGGGATGCATAGAAATCAACCCGCTAGCCCGGGCTGGGAGCGCGGGCGTCTCGCCCGCTGTGGCCGGAGCGTCTCCCTCCCGAACCTGGGGAGCATTAACCAGGCCTGGCAAAAGAGGTTCTATCGCAAAAGCGCCTGGTAGAGCGGGCAGGTTGCTCACAAGACAGCGGGCGAGACACCCGCGCTCCGGCAGGATCCTCGCAAACCTGCGGGCAAGATGCCCGCGCTCCCGCATGATTCGCCTGGAAAGCCGGCTTGTTATTCAGTAATATAGGGCGCTATCGCGGAAGGGACTGCGGCTCACGTCTTGGGGGTCCTGCATGCGACGATTGCCCCAGGGTGGCCAGAAGGGTTGCCCCCCACGTTGCGCCGGTTCGGAAGCCAGGGCCTTGGCTGACCCCTGGGCGGGAGGAAAGCGGCGGTGAGGAAGTATATCCTAGCCATGGCATTGGTAACGGCTATAGGCATTCTTATCCAGAGCGGGTGTAGCGGCCCCGGTCACCTGGGAACCCAGCACACAGTTCCTGCCGCGGGAACGCTGGCGGTGTTTGGCGGGGACGCTCCCCTGTGCAATGTGATCTCCTTCACTGTGACGATCACCGGGTTGACGTTGACGCCACAATCCGGTTCGAGCCCCGTTTCGGTCCTTCCAAGTGGAACGGCGGTGACGGTCGATTTCGCCTCCCTGATGGATTTCGCGAGCATGTTCAGCCTGTCAAGCGTTTCTCCGGGAACTTATTCCTCGCTGGGGATAACCCTTTCCAATCCGCAGTTGACATATCTGGACACCTCCACGACCCCTTCTTCCTTCAAAACCATCGTACCCAGCATGACGACCCTGACCGTCAATCTGGATTTCAACCCAACGATTACCATCGCAAGCGGCGGCAGCCTCGCTCTGCAACTCGACTTTAACCTCCTCAATTCCGTGGCTCTCGGTTCAAACAATCAATTCACAGTGACTCCGACCTTCACCGCTAATGTGGCCTCGGCCTCAGGCGGCAACAGCCTTGCTCAGTTCGACGACTTGAGCGGCTTGGTTCAAAGCGTGAACACAAGCGCGACAAACCCTTCCTTTGCCGGGAGCTTCACCATCTCCAGTCCCGATGCTCAGACCTTTACTGTCAACATAACCAACTCGTCGAGCTTCACGGGGGTCTCCGGCCTGAGTGGCCTGACTGCCGGGACCTTCGTAGAGATGAGCGCCTTCCTTGACACCAACGCGAACATCGTGGCAACGACCGTCGTGGCAGAGGCTCAAGAGGATGCCGCCAGTGGGGAAGCGGCGTTTGCAGGACTGATCACTTCCGTGACGCCGCAGTCCGGGAATGCCACCCAGTTCACCTTGTTGGTCCAGGAGGAAAGCCCCGACGTTAATAGCCGGGTAGCACTCTTCTCGCTTCTGACGGTTAACATTTCTCCATCGTCCACAACGTTCGGTCTTGCTTCCCCGGCTGCCAATTTCGCCAACTTCCCCTTTGGTCCATCCAACCTTGCTGTCGGACAACGAGTGGTCGTCCACGGCACTCTGCCCAGCGGCTCAGGCGTGGCGCAGAGTGCCACCGCCCGGTCGATATTTGTGGGTCTCCAATCCATTCTCGGCAACCTATCCACGAACCCCAGCACACCGGTAAACGTAGCCACCGACGGCGTGGACGGAGGGTTCACCTTGGTTCCCTGCTCTCCCCTATTCCAGGCTACGCCAGTTACAGTTCTTGCTTCCCAATCGACGACTTATGAGGGCATTGCGGGCTTGTCCAGCTTGACCTCGCCGGGAGCCCACTTCCTCCTGGTCAAAGGATTGCTGTTTTATGAGCAGAGTGATACGACGTATGGGGTCGAAAGTTGGCCGGTCCCGGCGAATGTTCAGGTGGCAACAGAGGTTCATCAACTGCCTTAAAGGTGTAGTGGCGCCGGCGAAAACTGGGTAGCGCAGACCTGCTTTTTAGGTCTGCGGCTTTTCCCCGGCCTAAGAGAAAGCCGCGGACCCCAGAACCGGGGGGTCCGCGCTACCAGCGTCCCCGGATTTTTCAGCATCATATAATGGAACGAGAGAGAATATTGAAGAGCGTTTGTGGGTTCATTTTATGGCACATTCTAATCCCGCAAGGTCGTTGATGCTGATTCGCACAGCATGGGTGATCTGGATAGTTCTCACCTTTTCCGGGTTGCTTTGTGCCCAGCAGGCTGCTCGTTCCGGCCTGGCGTGTTTCCCAACCGACACCCAGCAGATTGCCTATGCGAACCTCGCGCAACTGCGTTCATCATCCGATTACCCCCAGATCCGCGGACATGTCCTTTACGTGCAGCTCCGCGGATTTCAGGAACTTCTGCATTCGGTGGGTATAGACCCCGAGAAAGATATCGATGAAGTGCTCCTCGGATGGCGCGGTGACTCCCCGAGCGGCTCGGGGAGCTTCGGCGTGGCGGCGGGACGCTTCCAACCCGATAAGCTGCAAGAGTTCTTTACGAGAGCCCAATTACCCGTCCAATCTTACGCGGGCTTCGACCTCTTCGCTTTTGGCTCGGCCGCGGATCCGGAGACCACCTTGTTCACGTTTCTCGATTCCTCCCTGGCGCTCTTCGGCCGAATGCACGATCTGAAGACCCTCCTTGACGTCCAGCAGGGCGCGGCGCCGGACTTGGAAACAAACCAAATCCTGCAAGGTTACGTAGCTGAACTCGATGGGACGGCCCCTCAATGGGGAATCCTTACTGGAAAGGCTGCGGGGAATGTGGCGGCTCCGTGGCTGGCCGGAATTAAGAAAAACACCGTTGACCTGACAGTCTTCTTGCAGCCGGTACAGGCGGTCCTTTATCGCGTGGATTGGGACGGCGGATTCACTATACACATTAGCGTTGTCTGCAAGACGCCTGAAAGCGCCGCAGGACTATTCCAGCTTTTGAACATTCTCAAATCGGCGCCTGTGTTTTCAGCCGCAGGGGGTGGTTCCGGACCAGGTCCCTTGCTCCAAAATCTGGATGCGCGCCAGGATGGCCCACGTCTCGAGTTGAGCGCTTCGGGTCCCGCCGATGCCCTTGACCAAATCCTGAAGGTGGAGTGATTGATTCATTGGTTCATTGACCCATTGATTCATTGGCCCCAGAGGAGGGTCAGTCGTGCAATGAGTCATTGGATCAATGAGTCAATGAATTAATCTGAAGAGGGCGTGAAGGGCTTCAGTTCCCTCTCGAAATCTCCTGTGGTAATTGCCTCACCTGCGTTCAAACGATTTAGGAGTTTCTCGATGGTTTCTTTGGCTTGGTCTTTTCGATAGGCCCGGATGAATCCATCAAAGAAGTGCTCTCCCGCCATGGCGCGGTTGATTTCCGCCTCCTTGTTGTGGTCCTGCAACTCCGTGAAATAGACAACGCGGTATTTCCCGGAATAGGTGGCCTCCTTGTAGACTTCGAACATGATCTTGTCCAAATCAAATGGCATTTAATTCCTCGGGACTAGGGGCTGTCTAGGGTTGGGTAATGCGCTGTCACTCTCCTGCTTCCCGGAACGCCCGGATATTGATGCCAGCACCCTACTGTGGGTGCCTCTCCGTCAGTTCGCGATTCGCTTCGAGAACCAACTGGATGGCTTCGTGAATGTTCTCGCGAGCCTCTTCAAGCGTCTCGCCTTGCGTGTTCGCGCCAGGCAACTCTTCCACCCAGCCGATATAACCTTCCGGCACTTTCTTGAAAGCAGCAGTCTGCTCCATGTTCAGCCCAGCTACTCATAATCCTACCATGCTCTGCCCGACGCGGCAATTATGCACGCGCAGGGAAGAGTTCCCGACGGCTGCCAGTCTTGGGAATTGGTTTCCATAGCCCTCTCCCCCTTGGGGGAGAGGCTGTCCCGCTGCCGGCGCTTTCACCAGACGGAGCGGGACGGGTGAGGGGGTTCGTGGCCGACTAACGCAACGTCGGTTCTAATTCGCGACCTGGAGCTTTCTGCTCTGCCTTTAGGTCGCGCAACAGTCGCTGAAAGGCTTGCTGGTAAGCGTCGTGGTCTTTCCAGCGAGTGAAGTCGCCGATATGGCGGGTGCGGCGGACGTCAGCGGCCCAGGCTTGATCGGTCGCCATCACCGAATCATCGAGACGAATCGGGAACAACACAGGCTTGCTGCCCTGGCGCTGCTCCTTCTCGAAGGCAGTCTCGACCTCTTTCTCGACCCAAGCGCTGTTGACGGAGTTCTCCGAAAGAACGAGGAGCAGCTTGTCGTGGACCCGAATGGCTTCGTCAATGCGCATTCGGAACTTGTCGCCGATCTTCAAATCCTCGGGCGCAAACCAGCAGCGCACGTTCTGGGCCTGTAAGTCCGCGTGCACCCGTCTGGCGAAGTCGTCATCCTTGCTCGAGTAGCTGATGAAGCAAGAATAGAACTCGATGGGCTTGCCCACGAGCGACTTCATGTAAACGATGAAGTCCTCAGGCACGCCGCAGCCACGTAGGAAGACTTCCGGGATGTTGCCTTTGGACTTGTAAATGGTGTCAATGCTGATGGTTGAAGGGGCCCAGTGCTCCACTGTCCCCAGGCCTTTGACCTCGCTGAGATCGTTGTCGCCGAACATGGTGCCCCCAATCTTCGCCCCCATGAGGTCCGCCCGGCGGAGGTCTGCCCGGTGGAGGTTCGCACGGCCGAGTTCCGACCCCGAGAGGTTCGCCTCGCGAAGGTCTGCCTCACGAAGGTCCGCCTCCCGGAGATATCCGCCGCGGAGATCCGCCCAGCGAAGGTCGACCCCACAGAGGTTCGCACCCCCGAGGTTTTCCCCACCAAGATGCGCCTCGCGAAGGTTGGGCGGGGTGCTAAGGCTCTTCAGTCGCCACTCATTCCATTCCCCAACCCCTTGCTTGAGAATCCGGAGGTGTTCCGAGTTGGCCATGAATTGGACCTCCCTGTTCGGAGTTGAAGGGAATATTGGCACGCGACGCGTGGTTTGTAAACGGGGTCCCGTAGCTCGTCGATCCTGCGAAAGCGGGAATCTATACTTCCTTAGCGGCAGGGGGCGGATTGATGCAACTCGCCAAATATGGGCGTTGCGGGTCGCAGTCATTCCCGCGCAAGCGGGAATCCAACTTCTTCGGGACTGATGTGGACCTCGCTTGTGCAGGGATGACGACGCACACGGCACCGTTATTCCCACGAAAGCGGGGATCCACGCTCATTCCTGGGCGGGTCGGAGTACAGCGTCCCGCTACGGCACGTGCATTACTGTCTCGTACAGATCCTTCCATTCAGGGTTCGTCGATTCGATAAGCTGGATCTTCCATGACCGATTCCACTTTTTGAGGCGTTTTTCTCTCTGGATGGCCTCTTGTGGCCGTGCAAACGCTTCGCAATACACGAGCCTGTGCACGCCGTACTTCTTCGTGAAGCCCTCGATTAACCCTTGCTTGTGTTGCCACACCCGTTTGGCAATATTGTTGGTTACGCCGATGTATAAAGTCCCGTTTGGCTTGCTGGCAAGAATGTAGACATAATACTGGCGGCTCATGAGGTGGGTATTGTAATGGATTCCCGGTTGCGCGGGAATGACATGTTGCGAGAAGGATGGACCCAAAGGACCGCCATTGCGAGAGCGTCGATCGACCGGCACGCCTACGGACGCGTAGGCGCGCCCACGATCTGGATTCCCGCTTGCGCGGGAATGACGTGATGCGGGAACTTCCCGAAGGAGTGAAACGCCATAGCCCGGTCATTCCCGCGCAAGCGGGAATCCAGCTTCTTCCGGAGTGACGTGGACCCCCGCTTGCGCGGGGGTGACAACGTAAGGGAACGAGAGAGACGGCTTTCGCCTCCCTCCTTGAAACTATTCTTCCCGCCGGATGGCGTTGATGCCTACGGGCATTTCCACCTCATATGGCTCGGGTGGCGGGGCCACGACCGGCATGCCGTCGAGTTCGGCGCGGAGCCTGGCTTCAAATTCCTTCAGCCTGGTATCAATCTCGGCCTGCTTCTGCTTGCGGCGGAGGATATCTTCGCGATAGCGCTTCAGGAAGTAGCTGATGGTTTCCACGCGAATCTTGATCGAGCCGGTGGGTTTGTTTTCGTCGATGTCCTTGAAGGAAAAATAAGGTGTGCCGGATTTGGTTACAGTTTCTTCGACTGCGGTATAGATGGGGGCGTCGTGGCCGCACTTGAAACTCGAGAGCTCGAGAGCCACCAGGTTGGGATGGCGCGCGGTGTACTTGGCGGCCCAAATCTTTTGCGAGGTGTTTTCACTGTAGCTGTTCTTCCACGCGTCGCTGATGTCCATGGGATGCTTGATGACTCCCGCCTTCACGTCTTCTTCGAAAAGCTTGGTGATGATGTCCTCATCGATGGGGAGTGTTTGCAGGGTCAGGACGGGATAGCCGATCTTCTGGAACTCCTCCAAGATTTCGTGGTTGATTCCCGGATCGTTGTGGTAAGGACGGCCCAGCAGCACGATGCCGATGCGGTCCTCGGCCTCCAATCGTCTCAGGACTTCCCTCCCCTGCCCGCGCAGAATCTTATTCTGGAATTCCTCCTGCGCCTTTAAGCCGGCCTGAACGGCGCGGAAATTCTCTTCCCACGACAGCCCCAGGATGTCGACAAACTGATCGTAGAGCTGCTTTGTCAAAAGGGCAGGATTTCCCGGATTCACAAAAGTATCCAGGAAAAGGATATTATTCTCCTTGAAAATATCGCCTTCCTTCGTGAACGCGGCTTTGATGGCCTCCGGCGTGGTGGCCACGGTCGGGCACGAACGATGAGCCTGAGCAAACTTGAGGTCGCTGGGAAGGTCATCGATCATGGGGCAGAAGATAATATCCAGCGGCTTTTTCTTGTGGTGGACGTAAAGCAAATTGTGGACGTGCGGAATGCCGACTTTGGAGGGGAAGCAAGGGTCGATGGCGCCGCGCTTTGCCCCTTCCTTGTAGAGACCTTCGTTGGTGTAATCGGAATATATGAGGTTTTCCGCGGGAATCCCCAAGGCCTCGAAGTAGGCGCTGAAAATGGGATTTATGGAGTACATGTTGAGAATGCGCGGAATGCCAATGCGAAGGTCCTTGCGCTTTTTCATCAACTCGATGCGCTTCTTCTGCTTGGCAGTAATTGCAAACTTTGGCAACAGATCGGCAACCGACGGGGGCGCGTAAGATTTGAAAGGAGCTTTGGCGCCCAGTTCCGCCATGTTGGGGTTGTCTTTCTTGGCGGCGTCCAAACCCTTCTTGATCTCGCGCATGTCGTTAACGTCTTCCACCAGGCCCTTCTCGCAGGAATTACCGACGATCAAGCGCTTGACTCCCGGAAGGATGGGAATCTTCGACTTTTTCCAGGACTCGTCCGCAGCGGCGATCTTGACGTCGATGAACGTCCGCATGCACTTATTCTTGCAGAAGTAGCAGCGGGTGTTCTCATTGCGATGGGTTGTGTAGGCGATCTTCTCGACCGCCTCGAAGCCGATAAAGCTCGTCCGGCGCCCCTGCTGATATAGCCTTCGCGCCTCGATGGCCGCTCCGATGGCCCCAGCTTCCCCGCAATGTTCGTGGACAATAACGTTCGGCTTTTGCCCCTTATCCTTGAAGCGCGATTCGATGAAATCCACCTGCGCTTTGACGGCCGCCTGATTGTGCTGCGTGCCGCCTTGCAGGATGAACGTCTTCCCCAGCGAGGCCAGGTTGGGGATCTGGGAAACGTAAAGCCAAATGTTCTTGGGCAAAACGTTGGCCAGCCCGGCCATGATCTCTTCCGGCTTCCACCCCTGGCGTTGGAAGTCTACGATGTCCGACTGCATAAATACCGCGCAGCCATAACCGAACATGGGCATGGCTTTGGCGCTGAAGGCGAGATCGGCGTATCGCGTCACCTCGTGCCCGAATCCCACGCACGTGGACTGGAGAAAGTAGCCATTGCCGGCTGAGCACTGCGTGTTCAGCTTGAAGTCCTTGACGCGCCCATCCTGCAGAATGATGAGCTTGATGTCTTGCCCGCCCACATCGCAAATGACATCGGCATCGGGGTAGAAGTGCAAAGCCGCCTGGGTGTGGGCCACGGTCTCCACCAGGGCCACATCAGCGTTCAGAACGTCCTTGAGTATGTCCTTGGCATATCCAGTGCTGCCCACGCCCAGCAATTCGAGTGTCGCGCCTTGCGTCTCGACCTGCTTGCGCAGGTTGGCGAACATCTCCATCGTGTCCTCGAGTGGATTGCCTTTGGAGAGTTGGTAGCACTTCACCATGACCTCGCCGTCTTCGCTGACGAGGACGGCTTTGGTGGAAGTGGACCCGCCGTCGATCCCCATGAAGGCACGGACGTGCTCGCCGGGCTCGAAGTGGCGTGGCACAAACTTCTTGGGCTTGTACCGGTCGCGGAATGCAGCCAACTCATCTTCGGTCTTGTAAAGGCCGGCGCCGCCTTTCTTCTTTTTCTCTTCCGCGCGCCCGACGTTGATGTACCACTCGAGCTTCTCGTAGCCGGCGTACACGCCAATGTGAGGGTCTTCGTCCAAGGCAAAGCGGACGCAGCCGAGGGCGGCGAAGTATTGGGCGTTTTTCGGAACCTGAATCAGGTCCTTGGGATCCTTGTCAGGTGGCAGGGGGAAGTTACGCTCTTCCCAGACCTTCGGGATGTTGGACTTCCAGCAGTCCTGCATTCCCTTGATATAAGTGTTCGGACCGCCGAGCAACAGGACTACAGGACGCAGCGTATTGCCGCGCGTGAGGACGGAAAGGTTCTGTTGAATAATGGCTTCGAACAGTGAAGCCATCATCTCGTTGGGCGGCACACCGCTTTTTTGCAGACCGTTGACGTCCGTTTCCGCGAATACTCCACACTTCCCTGCCACGGGATGCAACTTCAGGCCAATGTAGCCCATGTTGCAAAGCTCTTCGGCGGGGATTCGCAGCTTGGCGTTGATCTTGTCAATGACAGC
>Ga0187808_10000388_pt1 | contig 13202 bp, 8 predicted proteins | sample NC_wetland_sal_i_5_FD_132427 | JGI IMG/M metagenome (GOLD analysis project Ga0187808, IMG submission 132427) | Wetland sediment microbial communities from Neuse River Estuary, North Carolina, USA - ASW_3 | ecosystem: Environmental > Aquatic > Freshwater > Wetlands > Sediment | place: USA: North...
AGATCTCCTGCTCCTTCCGGACGTTCATCTCGATCTGGTGCATCGGGATGTGGCCCGGTCCCTCGATCATGACCTGTACGTCGCGCTCCCACGCCCTCGCCGTCAGCTGCCCCAGCACCTCCAGCTCCGCGAACTGTGCGCGGTCGGAGGCGTCGGCGAGCGAGCCGGGCCTGAGGCCGTCGCCCAGGGAGAGCGATACGTCGTGGGCTCGGGCGATCTCGAGCAACTCGTCGAAGTGGGTATACAGCGGGTTCTGCTCCCGGCGCTGCGTCATCCACGCGGCCAGCAGGGAGCCGCCGCGGCTCACGATGCCGGTGACCCGGCCGAGCGCGAACCCCAGGTGCTCGCGCAGGATCCCGCAGTGGACGGTGACGTAGTCCACGCCCTGGCGTGCCTGGTGCTCGATGTTGTCGAGCAGCAGCTGCGGCGTGATGTCTCCCACGTCTTCCACCGACTGGATGACTTGGTAGATCGGCACGGTGCCGATCGGTGCCGGGCTGGCCGCGATGATCGCCTCGCGGATCTCGTCGATGCCCCCGCCCGTCGAGAGGTCCATCACCGTGTCGGCGCCGAAGTGCACCGCGAAGTGCAGCTTCTCTAGCTCGCCGGCCACGTCCGACACGACGGCGGAGTTGCCGATGTTGGCGTTGATCTTCACGCCCGCCACCGTCCCGATGCCCATCGGGTCCAGGCGCCCGGCCAGGTGATGCACGTTGGCGGGAATGATCAGCCGCCCGCGGGCCACCTCGCTCCTCACCACCTCGGCGTCGAGCGACTCCCGTTCCGCCACGCGCCGCATCGCCGTCGTGATATCGCGCCGGCGGGCAAGATGCATCTGGGTCACGCAGTCGCTCATCGCTCGCTCCCGTCTGGCCAACGGAAAACGCCTCCCGCCCGGGACAGGGGACCCGCGCGAGAAGCGTCTTTGACCTGAAGGTGACTCCCTACGCCGGTCTGAACCGGGTCAGGTTCAAAGGGTGTGATCTCAGCCCGCCGCGACAGGCACCCCTGTCAACGAAAGCAATCTAGGCTTGTCGGAAATTGGCGGCAAGCGGCCGCGGCTCAACCGCCTGGCCCCCGCTGGACCAGCGAGTCGCGATCCACGATCCCGACGGGCACCGCCACGAGGGGCGGTACCGAGTCGCCATGGATCGCGCGGTAGACCGTCTCGATCGCACGCCGTCCTATCACCTCCGGATACTGGATGGCGTCCGCCTTGAGCGGCCCGCCGCTGCTGATCGCCGCGCGCGCTTCGGGCGTGGCGTCGAACCCGACGACGATCACGTTGCCGCGTCCGGCGGCGCGCACCGAGGCGAGGGCGCCCAGGGCGCAGTCGTCGTTGCTGCCGAAGACGGCGTTGAGCTCTGGATGCGACTGGAGCAGGTTGTCCATCTTGTTCTTGGCGACGTCCCTGAGGCCACGCTCGACCGCCGGCGCGGCCACGATGTGGATGCCGGGGTACTTGGCCAGCGCCTCGCGGAACCCGCGCACCCGCTCGATCACGCTGGCCAGGGTCGGCTGGTCGAGGATGGCGACGTTCCCGTTTCCCTTGAGCAGCGTGGCGAGGTACTCGCCGACCAGCCGGCCTCCCTGGGCGTTGTCGGATGCGATGTGGGAGGTGACTTTCCCGCCGGCGGAGGAGATATCCACGGTGAAGACGGGAATTCCGGCACGGTTGGCTTCCTCGACGGCCGAGACGATGCCGCGCGTGTCCACGGGGGCGATGATGATCGCGTTCATCTTCTGCGTGATGAAGTTCTCGACCTGGCTCGTCTGACGCGCGAGGTCCCACTCCCCGGCGACGATGTGGAGGTCCATCCCGAGGCTGTCGGCCGCGGCCTGCATTCCCTTCTGGAGTTCCTGGTAGAAGACGTGCGCCTGCGTGAGCAGCGTGACGCCCACCTGCGGCCGGTTGTTGGCCGGCCGCTTCGCGCAGGCCGAGGGCGCGAGCAGCGCCGCGGCGAGCAGCAGGGCCCGCCAGCGAGGGACGCGCAGGGAGTCGGGGTGGGGCACCGGGCTACCTCCTCTCCGCGGCGGTCTCCACCACCACGGTAGCGATCTCGTAGGGGCGCAGCGCGACGCGGATCGTGTGCGCGGTGGTCGTGAGCCCCTCGCCGGGATCCTCGAGGAAGTTCGACCGGTGGGCGGAGCGAATGGTCGGTCGGAGTGTGACGGTGGCCGTCGCGGCGCGGCCGTTCCACTCCACGAGTCGCAATACCCAGGCGTTCGAGTCTTCCGCGCGCTTGACCCAGCTCAGCTCGACGTCCGGCGCGTCCACCGACGCGAAGCTCACCGCCCGGCCGAGGGAGCCGACATGCGCGGGCTCGACCCGGGTCGCCAGCGGGGTGTTGTACTCCGCGGCCAGGCGTTCGGTACCGGCCTGCCGCCAGCCGCCGGCGTGCGGATAGTAGGCGAACCGGAAGTGGTTAGCGCCGCGGTCCGCGAGCGAGTCGGGCCATAGCGGCGCCCTCAGCAGCGACAGGCGCAGCACGTTGCCGTGGCAATCCCAGCCGTACTTGCCGTCGTTGAGCAGGCTCACGCCGTACGTCGGGTCGGACAGGTCGGCCCAGCGCTGCCCCGGCACCTCGTACTTCGCGCGCTCCGCCTTGGTCTGCGGGTTGCAGGACCGGCCGATCGTGCCGTACGGGATCTCGTACGTGGCCGAGTCGGGGCTCACGCTCGGCGTGATCGCCACCTTCAGCATCTTGTGCGTCTCGTGCCAGTCCACGTCGTTGACGACGTCCACGTAGGGCGTCTCGCGCCCCAGCACCAGCGTCTGGCGGAAGGTGGACAGGCCCCAGTGCCGGGTGAAGCCAAGACGGGCCGCGGCCGCGTCGGCATGCCGGGTCACGTCGCCCGTCTGGGTGATGTCCCACTGCTGACCGTTGAAGCCGGTGTTCCAGGCGTCCCATTCCGCGGGATTGTCGTACAGGATCTGGAGCACGTTGGCGCGAGCGCCGGGAGCCAGCGCCTCGCGCCGGTTCCGCTTGTCATAGAGCCGGGTGATGTCGCCCGTCGTGGTGTCCACCTCCACGCGCAGCCAGGCGTTCTCGATCCAGTTCGGCCCCACGGTGGGGGCCGGCAGCCGGGTGGCGAGCGTGCGGGCGCGGGGTCGCACGAAGACGACCCGGGCGCCGAGCGACGGGACGTCCTGCGCCAGCACCGTGGCGCTGTCGCCGTGCGGGAGCGGCACCCGCAGCACCGCCGTGCGCGGCCAGGTCAGCTGGTTGAACACCACCACCGGCACCTCGCCGCGCGGCGCGCCGCTGGTGTTCATCCGGGCGCCGAGGTCGCCGAGGCCCCGCCGGGTCAGCGTGTCGAGCGTGGCCCACGCGCTGTCGTACCACTGGTCGGCGACGACGTAGTTCACGTGGATGCCCGATCCCGGCAGGATGTCGTGGAACTCGTTGAACAGCACCTTGTGCCACGCCCCCTCGAGGCCGGCCTGCGGGTACGCTGCGGTGTCCACCGCCGCCAGCGCTTCGGCCGTGCGGAGCAGGTCGTCGCTGTGCCGCGCGGACCACTTCTGCCGCGCCTGGGTCGTGAACGTGGCGCGGTGGTACTCGAGATACAGCTCGTCGTGCCACACCGGGAAGGTCGAATCGGGCAGCGAGCTGCGCATGTCCGCCAGCGCATGGTCGGGGTTGTCGTACTCCATGACCGGGAACGTCGGCACCCGCCACAGGCGCTCCGCCCGCTCCAGCATCTCGATGGTCGGGCCACCGCCATGATCGCCCACGCCGTAGAGCACCATCTGGTGATGGATCCCCTGGTTGCGGCGCGCGTCATCGACCCGGTCGCGGATCAGCTGCCGAGGTTCGAGGTCGGAGTCGTAGCCGTACGGGTTGTAGGTGAAGAGCTTCGTGCCGTCGCGTCCCTCCCAGTAGAACGCGTCGTACGGCAGCTGGGTCGAGTCGTTCCAGCGGATCTTCTGGGTCACGAAGTAGTCCAGGCCGGCCTGCCTGTAGATCTGGGGCAGCGTCCAGGGATAGCCGAAGGAGTCCGGCGTCCAGCCGACCTTCGCCCGGTGGCCGTAGTGCCGCTGGAAGTAGCGCTGACCGTACAGCCCCTGGCGCGCGAGGTCCTCCCCCGAGGGAATGTTCTGGTCGGGCTCGAGCCACCACCCGCCGACGATCGCCCACTGTCCTGCCTGCACCGCCGCGTGCAGCGAGTCGGCGAGCGTCGGGAAGAGCCGGTCCATCGCGTCGAAGAAGACGGCCGAGCTGGCGGCGAACACGTAACCCGGGAACATCGCGGCCAGCTTGAGCGAGGTGCGCCAGGTATTGGGGATCACCTCGTGCTCGGTCTCGCTCCACGGCCACAGCCAGGCCGCGTCGATGTGCGAGTTGCCGACGAGGTGGAGCGTGTCACGACGGATCTGGGCCGCGAGGGGCGCGTACGCCGTGGCGTAGCGAGTCAGCAACGCGGTGTACGCGGTAGCATCCGCGCTTTCCAGCGCGGCGAGCCAATCGTGCGGGTCGGGGCGGGCGATGGGCGGAGCGTGCCCGGCCAGCTGGAGAGCATAGCCGTAGCCGTCGGCGTACTCCGCGTAGCCGATCTCGCGCACTCGGGCGTCCGGGAACGTCCACCAGGGCCGGCCGGCCTCGAGCTGGATGGCGACGGCGAGGCTGTCGCCGCCGCGGCACGGCGCGCACAGCTGGACCACGCCTTCGCGCCACGCGCTCGGACGGCCGTTGATCAGGTACTGCGCGCGGGAGCCGAACTGGCCCGCGAGCAGGTCCACGGAGCGGCCGGCGAACGCCGGCGGCACGACCAGCCACGCCTCGAGGCGGCGCTCGCCGGAAGAGGCGGAGTCGCGCACCCAGGTGCCGGTCGCGAGCCGCCCGCCCCACACGCGCAGCAGCCAGTCGGGGTCCACCGCGAGCGCGGCTCGTCGCACGACGCCACCCGCCGTCACCGCGACCGACAGGGGCTCTTGGCCGAGGGCGGCGCGCCGCAGCTGCTCGAAGGTGGGCCGAAGGCCGATCGCGCGGGACTGCCCCGGCGCCAGCACCGCCACCGAGTCAGAGGACCAGCTGGTCGAGTCCTGCGTCACCTGCGTCAGCGCGGCGCGCAGCGTGTCGCGCCCCCATGCCGTCACCGCGAGGCTGGCCGGTACTTCAACCTGGCCGCGGTTCCAGGTCGCGGGGCCGCCCAGCCGCAACGTCGAGGCCGTGACGATCCCGGCGGGATACACGTGGCCGGTGACGCCGGCGGGACGCCGGTACGACACGCGGATGCCGTCGAGGCCGGGCTCCCCCGGCGCGCGCGCCAGCCGACCGAGCACGCCGAAGCCGCCGGTTTGATTGATCGCCTCCAGGAGCAGTGTGTTCCATCCGGCCGCGAGGCGCACGGCGACCGTGTCGCTGCCCGATCGCATGCCGCGCTCGAGGATGTGGGACCAGACCTGCTGCCCGTTCAACCAGGCCTGAATGCCGTCGTCGCTGTCCATCACCAGGAGCACGGTGCGATCCTCGGGGGCGTACACGTAAGCGTGGGCGTACGCGACCGTATGGTCCGTGTTTCCGGCGAACACCCGGTTGAGGTCGATGCCGCCGAGCGAATCGGCGTCGGCGGGGAGGAAGGCGCCGCCCGCCACCATGTCGCCGGAGTCGGGCAGGGCGGCGCCCGCGCCACCGAGATAATCGGTCGTGTCGCCGGCCGAGGCCGGAATCGGGCCGCGCAGCAGCCAGCGCCGGATGGGGAGGTCCTGGGCACGCACCGCGGAGCCCGCCAGCAGCGCCGCGCAGGCGCCGCACGCCATACGGGTCAACGACCGCAACATGGGACTCACTCCTTCGAGGACGCCACCACGCGGGCACCGCGCGCACGACGGCGCGCGTCCGCTCGCTTCATCCAGACGTCGAAGAGCACGGCCAGCAGAATGATCGCGCCCTTGGAAATATCCTGCCAGAAAGACTGCACGCCGAGGAGATCGAGGCCGTTGTTCAGCACGCCGATCAGCAGCGCGCCGGTCAGCGCGCCCCACGCCGTGCCGATGCCTCCGAAGAGCGACGTACCGCCGATGACGGCCGCGGCGATCGCATTCAGTTCGTAGAGCATGCCGGCGTCGGGTCCGCCGCTCCTGAGCTGGCCCACGAGGAGCACGGCGGCGAGGCCGGCGCACGCGCCCGAGATGGCATAGGTGCCGAGCTTGATGCGCCCGACCGCGACGCCGGAAAGGCGGGACGCTTCCTCGTTGCCTCCCACCGCGTACACGTGACGCCCGAAGCGCGTCCGCCCCAGCACGAACGCGCCCAGCGCCACCAGGGCGAGCATCACGAGCGCGGGCACCGGGAAGCCCGTCGGCAGTCCCGGCACGGGCATCCGGCCCCCGCCCACACCGTGCAGCGCGTCGAGCGCCGCGATCTTCGACTGATAGAGCGGGTCGCCGGGATCGGGGAAGCCGATCGGGACGCCGCCCGTCACGAGTCGCGCCGCGCCACGGGCCGCCGTCATGGTCGCCAGGGTGACGATGAACGGCGCCACGCCCAACCGGGCGACCACGCCGCCGTTCAGCAGCCCGACCGCCGCCCCGGCGGCGATGCCGACCACGCCGGCCAGCACGGCCCCGCCGTCCGGCCCCAGCAGCCGCAGTACCTCGCCGCTCGTCAGGGTGGCTGCCGTGAGGACGCCGGCGAGCCCGACCACCGAGCCCACCGAGAGGTCGATCCCGGCCGTGATGATGACGAAGGTCGATCCGAGTGCGATGATGCCGTTGATCGAAACGTGCAGCAGGATGGTCGTGAGATTCGCGCGGCTCATGAACCCGGGGATCAGGACCCCTGCCACCACCACCAGCCCGGCGAGGGCGAGGGGAACGCCGTAGCGGGCGGCGCGCGGCGCGCTCATGCGGCGTGCGACGCCGGGAGGGCCAGCGCCAGGACGCGCTCGGCGGTCGCCTCGCCGGCGGCCAGTTCCCCCGCCACGGTGCCCTCCCGCATCACCACGATGCGGTCGGAGAGGGCGAGGATCTCCGGCAGCTCGGACGAGATCACCAGGACCGCCTTGCCCCCGTCGGCGAGTCCGCGAATGAGACGATGCAGTTCGACCTTGGTGGCGACGTCCACGCCCCGCGTCGGCTCATCGAAGATCAGCAGGTCGGCGTCGGCCAGAAGCCACTTGGCGAGCACCACCTTCTGCTGATTCCCTCCCGAGAGGGTGCCGGCTTCGCGCTCGATGTCCGGCGGCCGCAGCTCGACCGCGGCCGTCTGGCGCGCCGCCGCTTCCCGCTCGGCGCGCCGGCGGATCACGCCCCGCACCGAGAAGCGCGACAGCGTCGCGAGCGTCGCGTTCTCGCGCACGTTCATGCCCAGCACGAGCCCCTGGGTCTTCCGGTCCTCGGGGAGGTAGACCACCCCGCGTGCGATCGCCTCGCGCGGCGATGCGGGAGCGTACGGCACGCCGCCCAGCGACATGGTGCCGGCGTCCACGCGGTCGGCGCCGGCCAGGCAGCGCGCCACCTCCGTCCGACCCGCCCCGACCAGGCCAGCCAGTCCGACGATCTCGCCCCGGCGCGCGACGAGCGAGACGCGGGCGAAACGGCCGCGCCGTCCCAGGTCCCGCACATCGAGCAGTGGCGTCGTGGACGGCGCCACGGCCGGCGGAAGCCGGGCGTACTCCACGTCGCGGCCCACCATGTGGCGGATGAGCCCGGCGTCGTCCACGGCACCGGCCGCGCCCGTGAAGACCCGGCGGCCGTCGCGCAGCACCGTGACGTCGTCGGCGATGCGCCGTACTTCCTCGAGCCGGTGCGATACGAAGATCACCGCGATGCCGCGCTCGCACAGGCGCCGGATCTGGTCGAAGAGGCGCCCCGTCTCCAGATGCGAGAGTGCGGCCGTCGGCTCGTCCATCGCGATCAGCCGCGCGTCGCGCGCCAGCGCCCGTGCCAGCTCGACCAGTTGTTGCTGCGCAACCGCGAGGTCGCCGGCGAGGGCCGCGGGCTCGAAGTCCGCCCCGAGGGAGCGCAGGGCCTCCCCGGCTCGCGCTGCTGCGGCAGCGCGATCGAGGATGCCGTGCCGCGCCGGCTCCATGCCCAGGAAGATGTTGGCTTCGGCGCTGAGCTGCGGCACGAGCGACAGCTCCTGATAGATCACGGTGATGCCCGCGGCCAGCGCCTCGCGCGGTGCCGCGAACCCGACCGCATTCCCGTCCAGGGCGATCGTGCCGGCATCGGGCCGGTACGCGCCCGCCACGATCTTGAGGAGGGTGGACTTGCCGGCGCCGTTCTCGCCCACCAGCGCGTGCACGCGCCCCGCCTCCACCGTCAGGTCCACCGCATCGAGCGCCACCACGCCGGGGAATCGCTTGGTTACGGCGCGCAGGGTCAGCAGCGGCGGAGCCGGCGGCGTCATCACACCTTCCGCAGCAGCCTGAGCAGACGGAACGTCATGACCACCGCCAGGGCGAAGAGTCCCACGGCGGCTCCGAGATTGATCTTGCGCATCAGGTGGGCGGAGACGAAGCGGCGGCCCCACGCCACGATGCCCGAGAGCCCCAGGCCGTAGAGGATGGCCCCCGCCACCAGGCCGATGAAGAACCAGACGCGCGCGATATGGTGGCTCGCATCCACGCCGACGCTGGCCATGGCGCCCGACGCCGCGAGCCAAAGCCAGAAGAAGACGGCGAAGGGGTTCGCCATGGACAGGGCGACCCCCACCGCGAATCCCGTCCGCTTCCGCGGAGGCTCCGAGAGACCGAAGTCCGGATCCTGATGGGAAGCGCGGTACGCGCTCCAGCCCAGAAACAGCAGGATCAGCACCCCGATGGCGCCGATGATGATCCGCAGGACCAGGGATTCGGTGAGCAGGCTCGAGCCCAGAATGCCGACCGCGGCCCAGAAAGAATCCCCGATGACCGCGCCCAGCGCGACCACGAACGCCGCCAGGAATCCGACGGACAGACCGCGTCGGACGATCTCGACGGTGACCGGACCGGCGGGCGCGCAGTACAGGGCACCGACGGCGACCCCAAGCAGGAAAGGGAGCAGGAGGAACATGGGCCCGGCCAATGTAGCGCGGTTTCTGTCCGACTTGTAGGATGAGCCATGCTCGGGTTGGCGCTGGCCGCACTCGTCGCCTGTCCGGCCCCACAGGACACGGCTACCCTCGACGCCCCCGCCTACGTCAACGCCGTGCACGGGGTTTCGCTTCCCCGTCCCTTCGATGATTGGGTCTTCGAGCCCGGAGCCGGGCGGCGGACGACGACCGTCATCTTCCATCCGCGCGATACGCCCCTCAGGTCGCAGCTCTGGGGAGCGCTGGTGCTGACCACCTTCTCGGCGCCGGTCGCTTTGGATCGGATCGTCGAGCAGCGCGTGCAGGGAACCTGGCGTCGCCTGCTCGGCAGGGGCTTCGACGTCCTGGCGCGGGACTCGCTCACGGTCGCCGGTCGGCCCGCGATACGCGTGCTCCTGACCGGAGCGATCAACCGCGTGAGCGTGGACGTCGAGGAGTACGCGCTCGCCAGCGACAGCGACCTGGTGCTCCTGCAGTTCCGGTACCCGCGCGGTCTACCCCGTGATTCTCTGGAAGCCGGCTACAAGCGTGTCGTACAGGGGCTCACCGTCGGGGGGGGCGCGCTCCTCGCCGCGGCGCGCGCGGTGCCGGCCTCGTTCGCCGACAGCCTGGCGACCGAGCGCGTCGTGCCTCGGTCCGCGTGGCAAGCTGCGGCATACGATGCCCTGGTGCGATTCGACACGGCGGGACCACGAGCGGACTTCACCGTCCGGGTCGCGCTCGTCAACGACGGAGAGACGGCAACGGACTCGGTGCCGCTGTGGCTCTGGCCGGGACTCACGCTCGACAGCATTCTGGACGGCCCTTCGGCCGTCCAGCGGCGAGAGTCCGGGAGCATCGCGTGGGTCATGCTGCCGGCGAACGCCGCGCCCGGGGAGCGCGTCGTCATGACGTGCGTGTACCATCTCCAGCCGGGTCCTGGCGGCCTTCCGCCCGCGGTGATGGGAATGTCCACCGGGGGCGCTTACGCGCTCCGTGGGTGGCTTCCCAGGACGCAGCCGGCCTTCGACTCGGCGGGCCAGTTCGCCCCTGCCGTCCGGGCACCGCTCACGCTGCGCTTCGACGTCCCCGAGCGGTGGCGCGTCGTTGCCCAAGGCCGGCTCGTCTCGGAAGCCCGTTTCGACGGGCGGCGTCGCGTCACGTGGCAGACTGACGAGGTCGCGACTTCCGTCGCGGCATTCGCGCTTGGCCCCTATCAGGCGGCAACGGGTTTCGGGGGAGAGGTTCCGGTCGCGCTGTGGCTCACTCCGCAGGATTCACTCACGGACGAGGCGGCGGATGCCCTGGTGAGGGCGGTGCAGGCGGCCTGGATCTTCTGCTCCCGCGCTTTCGGCCGCCTGCCGATCCGGGAGGTCTCGATCGCCACGGCCGCGGTGCCTGCACCCCAAGGGTTCGCCGGCCTCGTGCTGCTCGATCACCGCACCGCTGCCCTGTTCGGGTTGCCGCATTCGGCCTCCGGTGGTCCGCCCCAGGAGGCCGAGGACGCCGTGATCCGGGAAATCGCGCGCACCTGGTGGGGCAGCTCCGTCGCAGCCGCCGGCCCCGGCTCCGCATGGATCGACGAGAGCTTCCCGGCGTGGTCCGCGCTCGCGGCCCGCGGCGTCCTGGAGGCAGACACGGCGCGAGAGCGGCTCGTCCGGGAGGTCGAGGCGGCCTGGCGTGCCGCCTCGGTCAAGAGCGGGGACCTGCCGCTCGCGACCCTCTCCCCCAACGGTCCGCGGAGCGACCTCCTGAACACCAAGGGTGTCGCCGCGATCGAGGCCGTCCGCCGCGCCTTGGGGGAGGCCAGGTTTCGCGAGGTGCTGCTCAGCCTGACGCGCGAGCACCGCAACGGTTGGCTCACCGTGGAGGACGTGCTCGCCGCCACGGGATCTGACGTGGCGACGGTGTTGCGCACCTTCCTTTATTAGGGTTACCTTACTTCGTCAACAAAAGTATTGGCGAAGTGAGGTAATCAGCATGACGGAACCCACTGCCAGCATCGCCGGTCATCGTGGCCTCCGGGCCCAGATCCTGCATGCGATCAAACGCTCTCAACCAGTTACTACCAAAGAGCTTAGCGTGGCGTTTGATGTCTCGGCAAATGCCGTCAGGCGCCATCTCAAGGAGCTGGAGCTCGACGGCACGGTGCACTATGGCCGCGAGCAGCGGGGCATGGGGGCTCCGGCGTACGTCTATCGGCTGACCTCCAGAGGCGAGGCGCTCTTCCCGAACCGCTACGAGGAGGCCCTCAAGGGACTGCTGCAGCACATCGAGGAGCGGGCCGGGCGCGGCGAGATCAGCCGGCTCTTCCTTGACCAGTTCCGCGCGCGGGCCGAGCAACTGAAGACGGAGTTGACCGACCAGCCCGTCGAGGTGCGGCTGCAGCGCCTAGTGCGGATGCTGTCGGAAGAGGGCTACATGGCGGAGTGGAACAGCCAGGGCGGCAATCTCCGACTGGCCGAGCACAACTGCGCGATCCGGTCCGTCGCCGAGCGCTATCCGGAAGTGTGCGCGGCGGAGCGCCGGTTCTTGACGGAGGTGCTCGCCGCCCAGGTGGAGCGCCGCACCCACATCACCGAGGGCTCGAACGCCTGTGAATATTCGATTACGCCCGATGGCGCGGCCGATGGAGACGGACTGGAGGCCAAGCGAGGGCGGGAGCTGACATGACGTCCATCGAATCGCAGGTCCTGCAACCGTACAAGTACGGGTTCGTCACCGACATCGAGTCGGACAATGTCCCGGTGGGGCTCAACGAGGACACCATTCGGCTCATCTCGGCCAAGAAGGGTGAGCCCGCGTTCATGCTGGAGTGGCGGCTCAAGGCGTACCGGCACTGGACCACGATGAAGGAGCCGACCTGGGCGAACGTGAAATATCCGCCCATCGACTACCAGGCGATCGTGTACTACGCCGCGCCGAAGCAACAGAAGCAGCTCGACAACCTGCAGCAGGTGGATCCGAAGCTGCTCGAGACCTTCGAGAAGCTCGGCATTCCGCTGGCCGAGCAGAAGCGACTGGCGGGCGTGGCGGTGGACGCGGTGTTCGACAGCGTGTCGGTGGCGACGACGTTCAAGGAGACGCTGGCCCAGCAAGGCATCATCTTCTGCGCGTTCTCCGAGGCGGTGCGCGAGCACCCGGATCTGGTGGAGCGCTACCTCGGCACCGTGGTTCCCACCAACGACAACTTCTTCGCGGCGTTGAACTCGGCGGTGTTCACCGACGGGTCGTTCGCCTACATCCCCAAGGGCGTGCGCTGCCCGCTGGAGCTCTCGACGTACTTCCGGATCAACGCGGCCGCATCGGGCCAGTTCGAACGCACGCTGATCGTCGCGGAAGAGGGCAGCTACGTGAGCTACCTCGAGGGCTGCTCGGCGCCGATGCGGGACACGAACCAGCTGCACGCGGCGGTGGTGGAGCTGATCGCGCTCGACGACGCGCAGATCAAGTACTCGACGGTGCAGAACTGGTACCCGGGGGACGAGGAAGGGCGCGGCGGCATCTACAACTTCGTCACCAAGCGGGGGAAGTGCGCCGGGCGGAACTCCAAGATCTCCTGGACGCAGGTGGAGACGGGCTCCGCGATCACCTGGAAGTATCCCGGGTGCATCCTGCAGGGCGACAACTCGATCGGCGAGTTCTACTCCGTGGCCGTGACCAACAACCGCCAGCAGGCCGACACGGGCACGAAGATGATCCACATCGGGAAGAACACCCGCAGCACCATCGTCTCCAAGGGAATTTCCGCGGGCCGCGGGCAGAACACCTACCGCGGCCAGGTGAAGATCCTCAAGGGGGCGAGCGGCGCGCGGAACTACTCGCAGTGCGACTCGATGCTGATCGGCGACAAGTGCGGCGCGCACACTTTCCCCTACATCGACGTGCGCAACAGCACGGCGATCATGGAGCACGAGGCGAGCACGTCGAAGATCGGCGAGGACCAGATCTTCTACTGCCGGCAGCGCGGGCTGTCGGCCGAGGATGCGACGAGCATGATCGTGAACGGCTTCTGCAAGGAAGTCTTCCGGGAGCTGCCGATGGAGTTCGCCGTCGAGGCGCAGCGGCTGCTCGGCATCAGCCTCGAGGGCAGCGTCGGATGAGCAACGCGAGCGCCGTTCCCCTGCTGGAAGTCAGCGGCCTCCACGCCTCGGTCGAGGGGCGGGAGATCCTCAAGGGCATCGACCTGGTGGTGCGCGCCGG
>Ga0187808_10000389_pt1 | contig 13193 bp, 10 predicted proteins | sample NC_wetland_sal_i_5_FD_132427 | JGI IMG/M metagenome (GOLD analysis project Ga0187808, IMG submission 132427) | Wetland sediment microbial communities from Neuse River Estuary, North Carolina, USA - ASW_3 | ecosystem: Environmental > Aquatic > Freshwater > Wetlands > Sediment | place: USA: North...
AGTCCGCTCGACAGATCGCCCGCGGCGAGCGCCGCGAGTTGTCCGCCGTCGCCGTGGAAGCGGACGCGGGGACAGGGGCCGGCGGCTGCTTTACTCACTTCTGTTAGAACTCCCGATGCGTTCAACCCGTCGTTTTTCCGCGGGTTTGGGAATGATAACATGAGCGCTACGCTTTGATAGCGCGCGCGCATCCTAATAGAAACCATCGACAGGTCCGATCCGCACAATGCCGAGCCCAAATGAAATTCTCGCCGAACTCAAGAAGGTAAAATACCCGGGTTTCACCCGCGACATCGTGTCGTTCGGGATCATCAAGGATATCGAAGTCGCGTACGCGGGCGTGACAGTGTCGCTCACGATGGCGTCGGCCAACCCCGAAGTCGCCGAGAAAATCGCGGCCGCGGTGAAGCAGACGGTTGCGGCGATGCCGGGCGTGCCGGCCGTCAACGTCCAGATTGAGGCGCCAAGCGCGCCGAGGGCGGCGGCCGCGATGGCACAGCCGCGGACGATCGCCGGCGTAAAGCACATAGTCGCGGTTGCCAGCGGCAAGGGCGGCGTCGGCAAATCGACGGTCGCGGTGAACCTCGCGCTCGCGATGCACGCGCTGGGATGGCGCGTGGGCCTGATGGACGCCGACGTTTACGGGCCAAGCGTGGCGATGATGGTCGGGGTCGAGAAGGCAGTGACGCTCACGCCCGAGCGGCGCATCGTTCCGCTGGAGCGGTACGGCATCCGCTACATATCGATGGCGCTGTTCATCAACGACGAGACCGCGGTCATCTGGCGCGGGCCGATGGTCACCAAGCTCGAGACGGAATTTCTGTTCAACGTCGAATGGGGCGAGCTGGATTGCCTGGTGCTCGATATGCCGCCGGGCACGGGCGACGCGCAACTGACCATCACGCAGCGGGTCGCGCTCGACGGCGGCGTGATCGTGACGACGCCGCAGGAAATCGCGCTGCTCGACGTCAAGCGCGGGGTGGCGATGTTTGAGGAAGTTCACGTGCCGGTGCTCGGCGTGGTCGAGAACATGAGCTACTACGTTTGCCGCAAGTGCAACCATCGCCACGAGATTTTCGCGCATGGCGGCGGCGCCGCGCTGGCGCATTCGCTCAAGGTGCCGTTCCTGGGCGAGCTGCCGCTGGTTCGCGAGCTGCGCGAGGGGGGAGATCAGGCAAGCCCAATCGTCGCGGCCAACCCGGCGCATCCGGCAAACGTGGCGTTCAAGTCGATGGCGGCGAAAGTGATCGAGGGACTCGACCGGCACGAAGCGCAGCACGCATCTTAGTGTTTGACGGGATGTCAGAGCGGCCAAAGATTTCGCTGATCACGATTACGCGCGACGAAGAGCGGCTTATCGGCGAGTGCCTGAAAAGCGCGTGGTTCTGCGACGAGAAAATCATCATCGATTCGTTCTCCACCGACAAGACGGTCGAGATCGCGCGCGGCCTTGGCGCCGACGTTGTGCAGCACGAGTTCACGAACTACGTGAAGCAGAAGCAGATGGCGCTCGATCGGGCGAGCGGAGACTGGGTGCTGCTGATGGATGCCGACGAGCAGGCGACGCACGAGCTGGGCGAGGAAATTCTGCGCGCGGTGTCGTCGCCGGCGCCCGCCGACGGCTACCGGATTCGGCGCATCCTGTACCACCTGGGGCATTACTACTCGCACGCGATTTATCCGGACACGCCGGTGCGTCTGTTCCGGCGCGAACGCGGACATATCGGCGGCCGCGATCCGCACGACAAGGTCGTAGTCGAGGGACGGGTCGAGCGGCTGAAGGGGCAGATTTTGCACTTCAGCTACCGCGACGTCGCGGATCACGTGGCGACGATCAACCGGTTCAGCTCGCGGGCGGCGATGGAGCAGGAGCCGAGCGCGCTCACGCCATTGAAGATGATCGCGAATCCGGCGTGGCGGTTTTTCAACTTTTATATTATCCGCGGCGGGTTTCGCGACGGCGGACGCGGATTGTACGCGGCGATGACGGCGGCGTTCTACGTATTTCTGAAATACGCGAAGCTCTACGAGCGCCGGCTGAAATCGCGCACGGAGCTATGAGCCGGGTCAAGCGAAAGAGACCCTGGACCCCGGTGGCCAACCACTTCTATCGCGCCGCAGACCTGATAATTTAACCGACAGCCCATGAGACGACTGCTGTCCTACGCGCGACGCTACTGGTTGCGTTACGTATTCGGAATCCTTTGCACGTTCGCGAACGCCACGCTCGCGATGATAATTCCCTTGTTCATCCGCGACGCGATAAACGCGACCTCCAAGCATCGACCCGACCTGATCGCGCACTACGCGGAGTTGATGATCGTCTTCGCCGTGATGCTGGGCACAGTCCGCTGGTTCTCGCGCTTCGTTATCTTCAACGTCGGACGCGACATCGAATACGATTTGCGCAACGATCTGTTTCAGCACCTGACGACGCTTGGCACCGACTTCTACCAGAAGTTCAAGACCGGCGACCTGATGTCGCGGATGATCAATGACCTGACCGCAGTTCGGATGATGATGGGAATGTTCGTGCTGTCGAGCGCGAACACGCCGCTGATGTACGGGCTTGCGCTGGTGTTCATGAGTTCGCTCAACCTGCGCCTGACTTTGTTCGCGATCGTTCCCTACCTTATTCTCTTCGTCTCCATCCGCTGGCTGATGCGCAAGATGATGATGCGCAGCCTCAGAGTGCAGGAAGGGCTGGCGGCGATCGGCTCGAAGGTGCAGGAGAGCCTGGCCGGGATTCCGGTGGTGAAAGCCTACACGCTCGAGGAACACGAAGGCCGGCTGTTCCGCAAAATCAACGACACGTACAACGAGCAGGGTCTGGCGCTGGCCCGCACGCGCGGCGCGATGATGCCGATGATTCGCTGCGCGGCGGCGAGCGCGACGATGATCGTGCTGATTTACGGCGGGTCGCAAGTAATGAGCGGACGGATGTCGCTCGGATCGCTGGTGGCGTTCCTGAGCTACCTGGCTCAGCTCGCATGGCCGACCATCTCGCTCGGCTGGATGCTGTCGATTTATCAGCGCGGCAAGGCGTCGATGAAGCGTCTCGACGAGATTTTCAACGCGCGCGGGGCCGACAGCGTCGAAGGCGAGGAGGTCAAGCTCGAGATAAGCGGGGCGGTCGAATGGAACGGGGTTTCGTTCAGCTATCTGGCCCATAATGGCGACGCAGCGAACGCAAAGATTCCGTACGCGCTCAAGAACATCAATGTCAAAGTGAGCGCGGGAGAAAAGCTCGCGATCGTCGGCCGTACCGGGTCGGGAAAATCAACCATGGTCAAGCTGCTGGCGCGGCTGCTGCAACCGACCGAGGGACGAATACTGCTCGACGGCCGCGACATACAGGACATGGCGCTGGGCGCGCTGCGGCGCACGGTGGGAATGGTCCCGCAGGAGCCGACGCTGTTCACCGACACGCTGGCGCGCAACATCGCGTATGGCAAGACCGACGCGCCGCTCGATGAAATCCGCAACGCCGCGCGCATCGCGGGACTCGAAGCGGACATCGCGGTGCTGCCGCACGGACTCGACACGATCGTCGGCGAACGGGGAATGGCGCTGTCGGGCGGACAGAAGCAACGGGTCACGATAGCGCGGCTGCTCGCGTACAATCCGGCGATCGTCGTGCTGGACGACGCGCTGTCGAGCGTCGATACCGAAACCGAAAAGGCGGTGCTGGAGAGTCTCGAGCAGAGCGTGCAGGGGCGCACCACGATCGTCGTGTCGCATCGCGCGTCGACGGTGCGCGACTCCGATCAGATCGTGGTGCTCGAAGACGGGGAGATCGCCGAACGCGGCACGCACGAGGAACTGATGGGTCGGCGCGGAATTTACGCAGAGCTGTTCCATCGGCAATTGCTCGAGGAGGAATTGAGCCGCTACTGAAATGCTAGCCGCTGAGGAAAAGCCACTCGCCAGGACTTACGACACCGCGCTGGTGCGATGGGTGTGGGGATTCATCCGCCCGTACCAGAAGCTGTTTTGGCTGGCGGCGGTTCTGATGCCGCTCGACACGGGGTTTTTGCTCGCCCAGCCGTACGTCATCAAGCTGACGGTTGACGAATTTCTGTCGGGCTCGCATGGAGTACGGCCTCCGGCATGGCTGGCGATGCTGTTTCGCGCGTCAGGCGGGCATGGCCTGTTCGTAATGGGGGTTTTGTATCTGCTGCTGGTGATCGGCGAGTTCGGCGCGTTTTACGCTCAGTTTTACCTGATGATGATGGTCGCGCAGTTCAGCCTCTCCGACCTGCGGATGGCGCTGTTTCGCAAGGTCGAGCGTTTGCCGATGTCGTTCTTCGATCGCACGCCGGTCGGCAGGCTGGTCAGCCGAATGACGACCGATATCGACGCGATCAACGACATGTTCTCGGCGGGCTCGCTGACGATCTTCATCGACGCGATGACGCTGGCAGGCATCGTGACGATCATGTTCAGCCTGAGTCCGCGCCTGGCGTTGTCGGCGCTGTGCGCGATTCCACCGCTGACGCTGGTGATTTACTTTTTGAGTTCCAGATCGCGCATCGTGTACGGCCAGATACGCGACCGTCTGGCCGCGTTGAATGCCTACCTGTCCGAATCGCTGGCAGGCATGATGATAGTGCAGCTCTTCACGCGCGAACGCGAAAGCCGCCGCGAGTTCGACGCGCTCAACCGCCGCTCGCGCGACGCGCAGATGATGGCCAACGTTTATGAAGCCGCCCAATTCTCGGCGGTGGAGGCGCTGAGTTCGATGACGGTCGCCGCGATTCTGTGGATCGGCGGCGGCAGCGTGATCCGCCACCTGGTGACGCTGGGCACGCTGGTCGCGTTCATCCAGTACGCTCAGCAGTTTTTCATGCCGCTGCGCGACATCTCGACCAAGTACAGCGCGCTCCAGTCGGCGCTCGCGGCAGTCGAGAAAATCCACGCCCTGATGGAAGGCGAGCAGACTCTTCCAGTCCCCGCGCAGCCGAAGCTGCCGGCGGTCTCGCGCGGGGCGATCGTGTTCGATCACGTCAGCTTCGAGTACCGTCCTGGCGAACCGATACTGAGGGACCTGAGCTTCACGGTCGAGCCGGGACAGAAAATTGCGATCGTTGGGCCGACCGGGGCGGGCAAAACCACGATCATCAAGCTGCTGAATCGTTCGTACGATGTGACGAGCGGGCGAATCCTGGTCGATGGAATCGATGTGCGCGAATGGGACCTGCGCGCGCTGCGGCGCACGATCGGGCTGGTGCAGCAGGACGTGTTTTTGTTCGCCGGCGACGTGCTGGAGAACATCCGGCTGTCGCGAACCGACTTGAGCGAATCGGAAGTGCGCGATGCGCTGCGGCGCGCGCAGGCGCTGCGATTCGTCGAGCGATTGCCAAGGGGACTGGCGGAGGAAATTCGCGAACGCGGCGCGAACCTTTCGGCGGGTCAGCGCCAACTACTGTCGTTCGCGCGCGCGCTCGCGTACAACCCCCGAATCCTGGTGATGGATGAAGCGACCTCGAGCGTCGACAGCGAGACCGAGCGCCTGATCCAGCTGGCGCTCAACGAGTTGCTGGCGGAACGCACGGCGGTGGTGATCGCGCATCGGCTGTCCACCATCGAGCGCGCCGATCGGATCATGGTGCTGGGCGCAGGGGTGCTGCGCGAAAGCGGGACGCATGAGGAATTGCTCGCACAGCACGGACTCTACTACCGGCTATTCGAATTGCAGTACGCCGCAATAGCAAACAGCGACCGCCTGGTGGCGGGGTGACGCCGGCCTGGTGGACGGAGAAGTGGCTGGCACGACGCGGCGGGCGGCGCGGGCGCAATTTCAGGCGGCATATCTGCTGCGGCTGGCAGCGATAGTCTTCGCGCCGATCGCGCTGGGCGGATGCTACGCGGGCTACCTCGCACGGGCCGCGTACGAGGAAAGCCGAATTCTGTGGAACCGCGAGCCGATTGACGATGCGCTCGCACGGGGAGATCTTGCGGCGGACACTCGCGCGAAGCTGCAGACCGTGCTGGCGGTGCGCAAGTTCGCGGCCGAAGAACTGGGTCTCAATGTCGGTGGTGCGTATCAAAGCCTTGCGCCCGTGGGTCAAAGCGCGGTCGTGCACGTCGTGATGGCGGCGCCGCGCGACTCGTTGAAGCCCTACACCTGGTGGTTCCCGATAGTAGGCCGCGTACCGTATCGCGGCTATTTCGACGAGAGCAATGCGACGGCCGAAGCGGAAGCGCTCGAAGCGCAGGGACTCGACACGATGGTGCGGCCGGCGGTTACGTTCTCGAGCCTCGGATTTTTCAACGACCCGCTGCTGTCGAATCTGCTCAAGCTGGACCGCGTCGAACTGGCCGGCGTGATCATCCACGAACTGTTCCATCGCACCTATTATCTGGCGGGAGATGCGATGTTCGACGAATCGGCCGCCAACTACGTCGGCAGCGCGGGCGCGGTCGCTTTTTTCGCCGCCACCGACGGTGAGTCGGCGCCCGCCACAATCGCGGCGCGCGGTATCCTGGAGAGCGATCTCAGGTTCGCGCGGTTTCTGCTCCAGGAGCAGGCGCGCCTGCTCGACATCTATATGGCCAAGCCGCCCAAAGATGCGCTCGACAAGCGCCGCGAAACGGCCTTCGCCGCGATCCAGGCCGACTACGCTGCGCTGGCGCCGTCGCTATCGGGACTCGAGCGCTTCGACCTCGACAAGCAGCCGCTGAACAACGCGGTGCTGGTGAACTATCTGATCTACTTTCACGATCTCGACAACTTCGCCGCGCTCGACCGGATGAATCACGGCGACTTGCGCGCGACGATCGCGCAGATCATTTCGCTCGCGAAGGCGCATCCCGACGAGCCTTTCTACGCCATATGGGAGGCGACCCGCGCGGCTCCCGCGCTTTCCGGCGGTAGCTACGCTGCCAGCGCGGCGGCGACTGCGCGCGACAGTTCCGCTTCGTGGCCGCCGAAGAAATGATCGGCGCCGGCTATGATCTCCAGCCGCGCCGAGCCGCCGATTCTCGACTTCAGCGCTTTCAGCCCCGCGACTGGCGAGTACGAATCGCGATCGCCCGAAACCAGCAACACCGGCTTCGATGCGCCATCCGGAATGCGTGCGTCAGCCATCGCAAGCGGCAGCGCGACAGCGACTATTCGCGCGATCTCCGGGCGCAAATATCCTGCGCTCACAGCGACCATTGCGCCGAACGAATATCCTGCCATCACCGCCCCCTCTTTGCGCACGCCGGGCTGCGCGAGCACAAACGCCATCGCTGCGACAGCGTCATCGACTTCGCCGGGACCGTTGTCATGCTGGCCCTCGCTGGCGCCGACGCCGCGAAAGTTGAAGCGCAAGGTCGCATATCCCGCTTGCCACATCGCCGCGAGGATCGCATCGACAACGTTGTTGAACATCGAGCCACCGTAGGCAGGATGCGGGTGACAGACCACCGCGGCGGGCGCATTTCCGCCCGGATTGGCGAGCAGGCCTTCCAACCTCAAGTCGCCCGATCGAAACGACACCTGAATTTCCTCCATGGCGCGCCTCTCAAGACTTAAACTGTCACTTTATATTTCCCCGAGCCCGCCGGCTTCGTCGATCGCTGATATAATACAGCCCATCGCGATGGATGAAACTCCCCGACTTGCGGCTGACAGGATGCTGATGCGATTGGCGCGATGGCTGCGCTTGCTCGGCGCCGACGTTATTACCGACGCGTCTCTGACCGGCGCTGAGCTTCTGAAGATCGCTCGCGCAGACAACAGAATCCTGCTGACCCGTGACAAACGTCTTCGAACCGCGGCCGACGTTTTTTTCGTCGAGGGCAACTCGATCAGGAGCCAATTGCGCGAGGCTGTCAGACGGTTCGGGCTCGACCCGCGAGTGATTGCGCTGACGAGATGCTCGCGATGCAACCATGTGCTGACGCCGGTTGCGCGCGAACTCGTGTCGCGGCGAGTCCCGCCCTACGTCTTTGCCAGCCACGATCGATTTTCGGAGTGCGCGGAGTGCGGGCGAATCTACTGGTCCGAGACGCATCCGGGACGAATGCATGCGATGCTCGATTCGATTGCGTTCTGACGGCCTGGCTCGCCCCGCCCCGGCAGAATGGCTTTTTTGCGTTGTGTTAGGAGCGCTTTGGGGATAAGAATTTCGGAGGCCTCAGATTCCAATTGCTGATGAAGGACTGGGGAAAAAATGTTTAATTTCAGGCCCATCGCATTCGCTCTCATGATTCTGCTGCTGACTCCGCTGAGTGCGCATGCGGTTTCGCTGACCCTCAACGGAACCGGCGCCGATTTGCAGATGGAGAACACGCAGGCAGTCTATGCCAGCGACAGCAACGGCGTCCCGATTCTGATCACCGGGGTCGGCATGCCGACGCATGATGGCAGCGTCGTAACCGAGGTCGGCGTGCCCTCGATGATGCCCGACGGACGCGTGATCTTCGGCGCCGAGACGCAGCCCAAGGACCCGGCTGTCAAGGCCCGCTGGAATATCTTCATCGGCAATGCCGACGCCGTGCCGAGCCATCGCTTAATTGCGGCGCTCAATCCCAAGCCGCTGGCCGGTGATTGCACGCCCGAATTCAAGGGCGACCCTTATCCCGTCGCAGACATGGACGGAAATATCGCTTTCATGTCGACGATACCGCATGGCCGCGATGCGCTGTTCTTTTATTCGCACGGCCAACTCACCTGCATGTTGAAGGCAGGGGACAAAACCAATGAAGGGCACGAGATCGCAGTGCTGAGCTTCGGCAGCCCGCAAATGGGCGACGACGGTGAGGTCGTGTTAACGGGGTTTCTGGGCGAGAGCACGAAGCCCGGCGGGCATCGTCAGGCACTCCTGCTTGCTTCCGTTGCCGGCGGCGTTACGGAGCTTGCCGTCGAAGGCGAATACGGACCGAATCACACGCTCTATCAGCGCCCGTTCGGATTGCCGGCAGGACTGCCCACTCCGCAGGGCACCATGGTCGCGTTCACGGCCAAGTCGCCCAGCGGCGCGGCGCTGTTCCTGTACAGTGGCGGCTCAATGGCGAGGGTCCTGCCGACAGGCACTCTAACTTCCATCGGCCCGGTATCATTTCTATCGGCGGGGCGCCCGGGTTTGATGGCTGACGGAACGACCGCGGTGCTCGCGGGATGTGCACGCATACCGGCAATTTTCCGGCTGACCCGGCAGCGGCTCGATTTGCGCATTCAGCGCGGACAGCTAACTCCCTTCGGCACTGAACTGGAGTCGCTGGGCGACCCGGTGCTGACGGCTTCGGGCGCTATGTTCATCGGCGCCACCGATTCCGACGAGCGCGAAAAGCTCTACGTGCTGTCCTCCGACGACGCATTTTTCGAGGTTGGAGAACCTGAACTGATCTACCGAATCGCGATGGGCGCGCAGAAGCATCACTCGATCTTCACCGGCACGCTGACGGTGAATCAGCACGGCGACTTCGCGTATCTCGGCGGGCGGTAAGAAGCCCCTCCATCGATGAGTGAGTCGGCGTCCTGCGGCTCGGGAGAGTCCTGGCAGGGTGTTGAGAAAACCCCGACGATGGAGCCTTTCGCGAGTTCGACCCTCAACACCCTGCGAAAAAACTGGCTTCGTTCCTCAATCTTCTCTCCCGCTCTTTTGCGGGGGAGATAAGAGAGGGGGAGCAGGCTGTTGATTTATCAACAGCCTGCTAGAACAGGTCGGTGCCGCATCGGTCGTCGCCGCCCGCAGCCCGAAAAATACCCACCTCCAGGTCGTACGCAAAGCGCTCGAAGTAGCAGAGTTGTTTTTCGCGGACGGGACCCTTGTACAGCAGCCTGACGTGGACTTGCAGGTTCGATCTGCCCGCCGCGACCGCCTGGTACTTGTCAGGCGGGATGGGGACGTAGAAGTAATGCGGCACGCTTGGCGACAAAATTCCTGCGTCGATCGCAGACATCGTGCTTGGGCCAGGTTGGACGACCTTGCCGTCGATCACCGCATGAGCGGCCACAATCGTGTCTAGGGCGGGGATGCTTCCGAAGTTTCGAAAATTGACCACAATCGTCGGATGCTCGGTGTTTGTCGCCTCGAAGGCCACCTGCTGAACGCCGAGGAACGGGCGATCGGAAACGGCGAAGACGGTGCTGGTAACCAGCGCCGTGCGCCAGGTGGCATAGGCGCTGAAAAAAGTGGCGAGCACCATCAGCACCGCCATGAAGTCGGCGAGTTTGACGACCTGCCCGAGCCGGGCGAGCATGGAGCGTTCGGCGCCCAGCATTTCGCGATCGTGGCGCTCGGCAGACGACATGCTGTTCCCCGGCTCGGCGCGGTGCTGGCGAGACTCGTCGTCGTTGTCGTCCATTGCGGACTCTATAGCGCGGGCGGGCGCTGGTGGGAATGGATCGGCTGAATCGATCCGTTGGATCAGGGGGCGGAGAACCAGATCACCCCGAGCGGCGGCATCTCGATCGCGATCGAATGCGAGAATCCGCGCCACGGAATCGCGGCCGCCTCGACGCCCCCCATGTTACCCACGTTGGACCCGCCATACGCCGCCGAGTCGGTATTGAGAATCTCGCGATAAAATCCCGGGCCGGGCACGCCGATGCGAAAGCGGCTGCGCGGCACCGGCGAGAAATTGCATACGCATATGACGCGGCGCCCGGAACTCGGCGCCACCCGCATGAAGGCAATCATGTTGCTGTCGGCGTCGTCCGCGTCGAGCCATCGAAAGCCTGCCGGGTCGGTGTCGGCCTCCCACAGCGCGGGCTCGTCGCGGTAGATGCGATTGAGCTCGCCCACCAGGGCCTGCAGTTCGCGATGGTCGGGATAGTCGGCCAAGTGCCAGTCGAGCCCCGTGTCGTGATCCCATTCCTTCCACTGGCCGATTTCCTCGCCCATGAAGATGAGCTTCTTGCCCGAGCGCGCCCACATGTAAGCGAACAACGCGCGCTGATTGGCGAATTGGCGCCAGCGGTCGCCGGGCATCTTGGACAGCAGCGCGCGCTTGCCGTGCACGACCTCGTCGTGAGAGAGCGGCAGCACGAAATTTTCGCTCCATGCGTAAAGCAGGCCGAAGGTGAGATCGCGATGATGGTAGCGGCGGTGGATCGGATCGAGCGAGAAGTACTCCAGCGTGTCGTGCATCCAGCCCATGTCCCACTTGAAGCCGAAGCCCAGCCCGCCCATGAAAACCGGACGGCTGACGCCCGCCCACGCGGTGGATTCCTCGGCGATCATCATGATCCCCGGGTTGAGGCGGTACACGTCCTGGTTGAGCTTCTTGATGAACGAGATCGCGTCGAGGTTCTCGCGCCCGCCAAACACATTGGGAATCCATTCGCCTTCGCGCCGCGCGTAGTCGAGGTAGATCATCGAGGCGACCGCGTCAACGCGCAGCCCGTCGGCGTGGAATTCGCCCAGCCAGTAGAGGGCGCTGGCGGTCAGGAAGTTGCGCACCTCGGCGCGCCCGTAGTTGAAAATGTAGGTGCCCCATTCGGGATGATCGCCCTGACGCGGATCGGCGTGCTCGAACAGCGCGGTGCCGTCGAAGCGGCCAAGGCTGAATTCGTCCTTGGGAAAGTGCGCGGGCACCCAGTCGAGAATCACGCCGATGCCGCGGCGATGCAGTTCGTCGATGAGGTAGCGCAAGTCGTCGGGGCTGCCGTAGCGGGAGGTCGGCGCGAAGTAGCCGCTGACCTGGTAGCCCCACGAGCCGGTGAATGGATGCTCCATCACCGGCAGCAGCTCGACGTGGGTGAATCCCATGCGGGTCACGTAGTCGCCGAGCAGCGGCGCCATCTCGCGATAGGTCAGCGGGCGATTGCCCTCCTCGGGCACCCGCCGCCAGGAACCAAGATGGACTTCGTAGATCGAGATGGGGCATTTGATCCATTCGCGCCGCGCCCGTTCCGCCATCCACTCCGCGTCATGGAATTCGTAGGTCGATTGGTAAACCACCGAGGCGGTCGCGGGCGGCGCTTCCATCCGCTGCGCGAAGGGATCGCTCTTGAGCAGCAAGCCGCCGTCGCGCGTGCGAATCTCGTATTTGTAATTGAATCCCGCGCCGACGTCCGGAATGAACAGCTCCCACACCCCCGAGCTGCCGAGCGTGCGCATCATGTGCACCCGCCCGTCCCAGCGATTGAAATCGCCGACCACGCTGACCCCGCGCGCATTGGGCGCCCACACCGCGAACGACACGCCGCCGACGCCGGCCACCTCCCGCACGTGCGCGCCGAGCTTGTCGTAGGCACGGTCGTCCTTCTGCTCGCCCCACAGATGAAGATCGAGGTCGCCAAGCGTCGGCATGAACGAGTATGGATCGTGAATCGTGATCGATTCGCCGTCGGGATAGTGAATCTCGAACTGATACGGGAAAATCGAGCTGCGGCCCTCGACCGCGGCCTCGAACAGGCCGGCCGGGTCGCGCATCTGCATCGGCCGCGGCGCGTCGCCCAGAACCAGCAGCTCGATCCGCCGAGCCCCGGGGCGAAACGCGCGGACCACGATGCGCTGGCCCTCGTGATGCGCGCCGAGGATCGCGTGGGGATCGTGATGCTGCAGCGCAAGCAGGCGCTCCAGCTCCCCGCCCGGCGCGCCCGCCTCGATGACTTCAGGCTTCATTTCCAAGCTAAAGTCTAAACGATAGATTTGTCGCAAGCGACCCGCATCCGAATGGAGGCCGACCATGAGTTCCACGCCCAGCCCCAGGCAATCCAACAATCTCCCGGGCTTCGACCCGCTGATGGGACAGCTCGAACTGCTCGAGCCCGGGATCGCGATGTTCCACGGCTTCGGCAACGTCGCGTGCGCATACGGGCGCGGCGAGATGATCGTCGTCGATACCAGCTCGCGGCAGATGGGCGCGGCGGCCGTGCGCGCGATTCGCCAGCTCAGCCAGGAGCCGTTCGCCTTTCTCATCTATACGCATGGACACGGCGATCACGCGTTCGGCACCGAGGCGTTCATTACCGATGCGATCGCGCGCGGACATGCGCGGCCGAAAATCTGGGCGCACCAGGACGTCAACGCCCGCTTCAAACGCTATTTGCTGACCCGCGGATGGCAGCGGCATATCAATCGGCTCCAGTTCGGCGGCGCGTTCGCCACCGACGCACTCTTCGACCCCAACTCGTTCAGCTACCCCGACCTGGTTTATCGCGACGAGCAATTTCTCGACCTGGTCGGCGAGCCGGTCGAGCTGCATCACGCGATGGGCGAGACGGATGACGCGACCTGGGTCTGGATGCCGAC
>Ga0187808_10000390_pt1 | contig 13191 bp, 4 predicted proteins | sample NC_wetland_sal_i_5_FD_132427 | JGI IMG/M metagenome (GOLD analysis project Ga0187808, IMG submission 132427) | Wetland sediment microbial communities from Neuse River Estuary, North Carolina, USA - ASW_3 | ecosystem: Environmental > Aquatic > Freshwater > Wetlands > Sediment | place: USA: North...
TATCCGAAAGATATGCTGGATTTGGACCTGGATCTCGAAGCGGACCTCGGCATTGACACTGTGAAGCAGGCGGAGATGTTTGCCGCCATCCGCGCGGCCTACAACATTCCACGCGATGAGAATTTGAAACTGCGCAACTTTCCTACTCTGGCGCACGTGATTCAATTCGCGCGTGAAAGGTCGGGTTTGGCGGCGCCCGCTGCCGCCTCGCCCGCACCACAACAATCGCAGCAACCCGCTGAGACGCCAACGTCTTCCCCGTCATCTGCGCCGGCGGCGTCGCTGAAGGCGCCACGCCCGACCCTCGCCAGCCTGGATGCTGCAAACAGAATTCCGCGCCGCGTGCCGCTGCCAGTCCTTCGCCCCGCGCTGGGCATTTGCAAACCAACAGGCGTCACACTGGACCACGGCCGCCGCGTGGTAATCGTCGCCGACACTGGTGGTGTCGGAGACAAGCTCACCCAACTACTTGAGACAACGGGCGTGGAAGTTCTTCGCCTGGAAAGCACGCTCGCCTCTGACGCCCTTGCCAATCGTTTGAAGGATTGGATGGCCGTCGGCCCAGTACACGGAATCTATTGGCTCCCCGCGTTGGATATAGAAGAGCAGATTGGCGCAATGGATCTGGCCACTTGGCGCGAAGCCATCCGTGTGCGCGTCAAATCGCTGTATGCCACCACGCGGATCCTGTACGGACAGATTTCTACGCCTGGCACGTTTCTGATCTCGGCAACCGCTCTTGGCGGGCAACACGGCTACGATGAGCCCGGCGCGGTAGCCCCGCTCGGCGGCGCCGTCGCGGGCTTTACCAAAACATATAAGAGGGAGCGCCCAGACGCTATCGTCAAAGTCGTCGATTTTGAAATGGGGCGCGCGGCGGACGAAATCGCCAGCCTCCTCATCGACGAGTCGTTGCGCGATCCCGGAGCAGTCGAGATTGGCTACAAGGCAGGTCTGCGTTGGACTGTTGGCCTGCAAGAACAGCCTGCAATGGACGGCCAACCCGGCCTGGCGCTGGACAAGGACACTGTCTTCGTTATCACCGGCGCAGCAGGGAGCATTGTCTCCGCTATCACCGCGGATCTGGCAGCCGCCTCGGGTGGCACTTTTTATCTGCTCGATCTCGTACCTGAGCCCGATCCGAGCAATCCCGACCTCATGCGTTTCCTGAACGACAAAGAAGGCCTCAAGCGCGACCTCTTTGCGCGCATTCAGGCACGTGGCGAGCGGGCCACGCCAGCGCTGGTCGAGAAGGAGTTGGCGGCGCTGGAGAGAGCGCAGGCCGCCAGAGCGGCGATCGACGCGATCAGCGCTGCCGGAGGCACGGCGCACTATTTCAGCGTCAACCTGACGGACGCGGACTCTGTAGCCAAAGTGATCAACCAGGTGCGGCAACACAGCGGGCGCATTGACGTGCTGTTGCATGCAGCAGGCATCGAGCGCAGCCATTTCCTGCCGGACAAAGATCCTCGTGAATTTGATCTGGTCTTCGACGTAAAGAGCGACGGATTCTTCAATCTTCTTCGTGCCATCGGCGACATGCCCTTGGGCGCGACCGTGGCGTTCAGCTCGATCGCCGGCCGGTTCGGGAATGCCGGGCAAACCGACTATAGCTCCGCCAACGATCTGCTGTGCAAGATCACCTCCTCCTTCCGCCATACGCGGCCGGCGACTCGCGGCATTGTCATTGACTGGACGGCATGGGGAGAAATTGGCATGGCCTCGCGCGGCTCCATCCCGAAGATGATGGAATTGGCAGGTATCGATACGCTCCCGCCGGAAGCGGGCGTCCCTCTGATTCGTCGCGAGCTGACCGCCGGCGGAACACGCGGTGAAATCGTGATCGGTCAGGCTCTCGGTGCTCTGCTAAAGGAATGGGATGACACGGGCGGGCTCGATCTATCCGTTGCCGAAATCTCTGGAATGCAACGCTCACCCGCACAGGGCCCAGTAGTCGGCAAGATCACGAGGGCCGGTGTTTATACCCCCTTGACTGTCGAAACTACTCTGGATCCAAAGATTCAGCCATTTCTGTACGACCATCAAATTGACGGCACGCCGGTTCTGCCCGGCGTTATGGGCATTGAGGCATTTGCCGAAGCCGCCCTGTGCTTGCTCCCCGGCTGGCATGTCGAAGCAATCGAGCAAGTAGATTTCTTGGCACCATTTAAGTTTTACCGCAACGAGCCTCGAACCCTGACAATTGAGGCAGTGATTCACCCGCAGGGTGATGGCTTGACGGCGGATTGCCGGTTGATTGGCCATCGGCCCATTCCAAATCAGACCGGCCCACAACCGACAACGCACTTCACCGCGCGCGTACGGTTGACGAAACGTCTCCCGCAAGCGTTGACCGCGCCTGCCCCCGGCTCGCCTGCAGGAATAATCATTGAGGCCGCCGACATTTACCGCCTCTACTTCCACGGTCCCGCCTACCAGGTGGTGGAACGTGCATGGTGGGACGGAAAACGGATCGTCGCACGGATGGCGGACAATCTGCCCAGCAATCACCACCCCGCGGAATTAACCGCACTCATCGCGCCGCGGCTAATCGAGCTTTGCTTTCAGGCCGCTGGGCTTTGGGAGATGGGCGTGCATGCACGCCTGGGTCTGCCGCAGCACATTGATCACGTCTCGGTATTGCGCGCACCCGAGCTAGCCGAGGGCAGGTTGTATGCCGAAGTCACTCCAGATACAGGGCGAGACTTCGAAGCGCAGGTTGTGGACGAGACGGGAAATCTTTACGTGCAGCTCATCGGCTATCGCACCGTCGCGCTTCCGAACGCGATTGACGCCGAAAGGTTAAAGCCACTCGAGGCTGTTATGCAGGTCGCAGCTGTTGCGGCGGCCTGAGGATGGAGTGGACTGGGGATTTTATGAAGCACGAATTCCAACGCGTGGCGATTGTCAATCGCGGTGAAGCCGCCATGAGGTTCATCCATGCGGCGCGTGATTTCAATCAGGAACATGGCACATCGCTGCGCACCATCGCGCTTTTCACCGAACCTGACCGCCATGCCATGTTTGTCCGCGAGGCCGACGAGGCATACTGCATCGGCCCCGCGCGAGTTCCAGACCCGGAAACACAGCAAACCAAGTGCAGCTACGTCGACTATGGCCGGCTCGAACGGGCATTAGTCGCTACCCACGCCGAGGCGGTGTGGGTGGGGTGGGGCTTCGTGGCAGAACATGCCGCCTTCGCAGACCTCTGCCGCGACCTGGGAATCATCTTCATTGGCCCGGATGGTGGCGTGATGCGGTGCGTCGGCGACAAGATCGCCTCGAAACGGTTGGCCGAGGAGACGCGCGTTCCGGTGGTGCCCTGGAGCGGCGGGCCGGTGGAAACACTAGCCGACGCTCTGTCCCAGGCCGAGCGCCTGGGTTACCCACTCCTCATTAAAGCGACAGCCGGAGGCGGGGGGCACGGCATTCGTCATGTATCTTCGGCGACCCAACTTTCGCAAGCCTTTGAAAGCGCCCGGTCGGAGTCGTTCAAGGCCTTCGGGGATCCCACCGTCTTTCTGGAAAAACTGGTGCCTGAGGCGCGCCATGTGGAAGTCCAGGTCATCGCCGATCACTACGGAAAAACCTGGGCCGTGGGAGTGCGCGATTGCTCCATCCAGCGCCGCCACCAGAAGATTCTGGAAGAAGCGCCCTCTCCAGTTCTGTCTCCGCAGCAAGATCAGGCGCTCCGCAAAGCGGCTGTGCGTTTCACTCAAGCGGCGGCTTACACGAATGCCGGCACCGTGGAATTCCTGTACGAACCCGACACCCGGAAGCTCTGGTTCATGGAGATGAACACACGGCTACAGGTGGAACATCCCGTGACGGAGTGCACAACCGGGATTGATTTGGTCAAGCTTCAGATTCACATCGCACGGGGCGGCCATCTGGAAGGAAAGCCTCCGCGCACCACGGGACACGCCATCGAGGTGCGCCTGAATGCCGAAGATCCGGACAACAACTTCGCTCCCGCTCCGGGCCTCATTGAACGTTTCAGGATGGTAACCGGGCCCGGAGTGCGGGTCGACACCGGGGTAGCGGAAGGTGACACCGTTCCGGCGGACTTCGACTCGATGATCGCTAAGATCATTGCCTACGGTCGCAGCCGGAAGGAAGCGCTTTCGCGATTGCAGCGGGCGCTGCGCCAAAGCGTAGTGGTCATCAAGGGCGGGACGAGCAATAAAGCGTTCTTGCTGGAATTGCTGAACCGCGACAAGGTGCAGCGAAGTGAAGCGCACAACGGGTGGCTCGACCAATTGGCCGCAAACAGCGAGCACATCTCGCGGCCTTTCGCCGACGTTGCGCTGGTCCAAGCGGCAATCGAGGCCTACGATGCGCAGTTGGCCGTGGAGCAGGCCCAGTTCTATGCGTCGGCCGTTCGCGGACGGCCCCAGGTCCGCAGTGAGGTAGGCCACACAACGGAACTGCGTTACCTGGGCAATTCGTATTTGCCAATGACGTATCGGCTCGGCCCGCAGCAGTACCGCGTGGAGGTGAATGGTTCGCAGGTAGACGCGAAAATCGACGCGCTAGGCCAATTTGAATATTGGTTGACTGTTTTCGGACAGCGTTTCCGTATTGTCTCCGTCACTCAGGGATTGAGCTGCCGGATTGAAGTGGACGGCGTGTCGCACAAAATTGATCGCGGCGATGGCGGAGTGGTGCATGCCCCCGCGCCGGCGGTCGTGGTTTCTATTTCTGTCCGGCCGGGCGACACCGTTGCCGTCGGGGACCGGATTGCAGTGCTAGAGGCCATGAAAATGGAGATGCCGGTCGTTGCCCCCTTTTCCGGAATCGTGCGCCAAGTGATGACGATACCCAACGTGCAGGTGGATACCGGTGCTCCGCTCGTGCAGATTGAACCCGTCGCAGGCGGCGACACGGCAGCGGCATCGGAGTTGGTCGATTTTGGCGCATCTTTCGCTTCCAAGGGAAACAGCCAGGCGTTTCAATCTGGTGGCTCCGAAAGCTTGGCAGAACTCCGCCAGCTAATGCTGGGGTTTGATGTGGATCCCAAGCGTGCGGCGCGGCTGCTCGCCGACAGCAGTCGAGACGACGAGTCCGCAAACAACGGCAAGATCTCGCCGTTGGAAGATGAGATTCTGAACATCTTTGTGGACATTTGTTCTTTGTTCCTGCGCGAACCGCGCGTTGACCATCTGGCGACCCGCGAAGAGCCCAGCGCCGAGGCCCACCTCTTTTCTTACTTGCGCACCGTGGATACATGTGGTGAGGGATTGCCGGCCGCATTTCTCAGCGCGCTTCGCCGCGCCCTCGCCCACTATGGTGTGCAGAGTTTGGATCGTTCAGCCCGCCTGGAAGAGAGCCTGCTCTGGATATACAAGTCCCATCAACGACTGGACCAGCAGATACCGGCAGTCTTGCACGCGCTGGAACGCCGCCTGCGATGCGTCAAGCCCCTGGCTCCTCACGAGGGGGAATCCTTCCGCGCGCTGCTCAACCGGATGATTTCATTGACCAACGGACTTTTCCCCGCTGTCACCGACGTGGCACGGGAAGTCCGCTATCGCTATTTCGATCAGCCGCTGTTTGAGCAGTCGAGAAACCAGGTTTACGAGCAGGTGGAGGAGCACCTCGCTTGGTTCGCGGCCAATCCTGGCGCCGCCGAGCGCCACGAGAGGGTGCGCGCGCTCGTTGAATGCCCACAGCCCTTGGCGCGGCTGCTCTCCAGCCGATTCGCGGCTGCCGAGCCGGCTTTGCGTGAGCTGCTCTTGGAAGCGATCACTTGGCGTTACTACCGCATTCGCGCCCTGGAGGGTTTTCGTGCGGTCGCGCTCGACGGACATTGTTACGCATCGGCCGAGTACGATTATGAGGGCAAGCGCATCCATGTCTTCACCACGCACACCGAGTACGCCCAGCTCTCCGAAGCGGTTCAAAGGATCATTCCCCTGCTTGCGGGCGTCCCGGCAGACCACGACATTGTCATCGATTTCTACGCCTGGGATTCGCGCCGTTTGGGCAATCCGGACGCAACCCAGCAAGAAATTCATTCGGCGCTGAATCGGATCGGCTTTCCCCGCTCGATCCGGCGCATCGTTGTGGAAGTCGCTGGCCCCTGCTACGAGCAAGGCGCGGGCGGCATGCAGCATTTCACCTATCGCCCGAACGCGAACGCCTACGAGGAGGAGACGTTCTATCGCGGAATCCATCCGATGATGGCCAAACGGCTCCATCTGTCGCGGCTCGCCAACTTCAAGATCGACCGGCTGCCATCGGTCGAAGATGTCTATGTGATTCATGCCGTAGGCCGCGAGAACCCGAAAGACGAACGTCTGTTTGTGTGCGCGGAGGTGCGCGACGTAACCCCGGTGCGCGATGAGACCGGCCGTGTCGTGCAGTTGCCGCATCTCGAACGCATGTTGACGGAAGCGATTGCCGGCATCCGCCTGTTCCAATCGCGCCGGCCCCCCAATCAACGTCTCTACTGGAACCGCATCCTGCTCTACATTTGGCCGCCGTTCACTCTCGAGCGCGATGAATTGCGCGCCTTGGTGCGCAGGCTGGAGCCGGAAACCGAGGGCCTCGGACTGGAGCAGGTCGTGGTTCGTGTCCGCATCCCGAGGCCAAAAACAGGCGAATTGCGCGATATGGTCGTACTCATTTCCAGCCCTACAGGGAACGGAATGCTCATCAACTATGAGGCCGCCGGCTCATTGGAGCCCATCCCATTGCTCACCGAGTACGATCAAAAAGTCGTCCGCATGCGGCAGCGTGGATTCATCTATCCCTACGAAATCATCAAGATGCTCACGCCGGCGAAGCAACATACGCATGCGGAATTTCCGGCAGGTGATTTTGTCGAGCACGATCTGGACGCTCAGGGGCGCTTGGTCCCTGTCCTTCGTCCCTACGGCCATAACAAGGCCAACATCATTGCCGGCGTCATCCGCAACTTCACGGACAGGTATCCCGAGGGAATGTCGCGCGTTGTCCTGCTGGGCGATCCGAGCAAGGACTTGGGCGCGCTGGCCGAACCCGAGTGCCGGCGCATTATCGCCGCACTGGATCTCGCTGAAGAAATGCACGTGCCGCTGGAATGGTTCCCCATCTCCGCTGGCGCGAAAATCTCGATGGATAGCGGCGTGGAGAATATGGATTGGATTGCCCGAGTCCTGCGCAGCCTGATCGAATTCACCCAGGCAGGCGGCGAAGTGAACCTCCTCGTCAACGGCATCAACGTGGGCGCTCAGCCCTACTGGAATGCCGAAGCCACCATGCTCATGCACACGCGCGGCATTTTGGTCATGACACCCAAGGCAGCCATGGTCCTCACCGGCAAACGCGCCCTGGACTATTCCGGCGGCATCTCGGCCGAGGACAACCAGGGCATCGGTGGCTACGACCGCATCATGGGAATCAACGGCCAGGCGCAGTACTGGGCTCGCGATCTGGATGATGCTTGCCGCATTCTGTTTCACCACTATGAGCACGCTTACGTGGCACCCGGCGAGAAGTTCCCTCGCAGAGCGGCCACCACGGATCCTTTCGATCGGGATGTGCGCCTCTATCCTCACAATGGAAATGGCGAGGATGCCTTCGCGCGAGTTGGTGAGATCTTGTCGGACGAGACCAATCCTGGCAGGAAGAAATCGTTCGATATCCGCCAGGTAATGATGGCTGCGATTGATCAGGATCACGCCCCACTTGAGCGCTGGGCCGGCATGCGTGCAGCGGAAACTGCGGTTGTTTGGGATGCCCATCTCGGGGGATATCCCGTTTGTCTTATCGGCATCGAATCTCGCCCGGTGCCTCGCTTCGGATTTGTCCCAGCCGATGGACCCGACCAGTGGTGCGCGGGAACGCTCTTCCCACAATCCTCCAAGAAGGTGGCTCGCGCGATCAACGCGGCGTGCAACAATCGGCCCGTCGTCCTCCTGGCCAATCTCTCGGGATTCGATGGCTCGCCGGAATCGATGCGTCGCTTGCAGCTCGAGTACGGTGCCGAAATCGGTAGGGCAGTTGTGAACTTCAAGGGGCCCATCGTGTTTTGCGTAATCTCGCGCTATCACGGCGGCGCTTACGTCGTTTTCTCCCGCGCACTGAACGAAAATCTCGAAGTGGCGGCATTGGCAGGAACGTACGCTTCCGTCATCGGCGGTGCTCCCGCGGCAGCCGTGGTTTTTGCCGGCGAGGTCGACGCTCGAGCCCGCAAAGATCCGCGTCTGCAAGCGCTCACTCAGGCAATCGCTCAGGCCGAGGGCGCGGAAAAGGTTCGGCTGCGCACCCAATGGGATGAAATTTTCAAGGTCGTGCACTCTGAAAAACTGGGAGAGATGGCCTCCGAGTTTGACCGTGTGCACAGCGTGCAACGGGCCCTCGACGTGGGCGCGGTGAATCTCATTCTTCCGCCCGCGGACCTGCGGCCCTACCTCATCAAGGCAGTGGAGCGCGGCATCGCCAGGGAAGAAGAAAACAAGAAGCGAGCGCTTCAGGTAGCAGGACCCGCCATGAAGACAGCATTGGTGGTTGCAGCGAGTTGAGTGAGTGACTCTGATGGACGTGTATTGGCTGGAACAGACCGAAAATGATCTCCCCCAATCGAATGATTGGCTCTCCTCGAGCGAACTCGCGGTTCTGAAAGGTTTGCGTTTTGCCTTGCGCCGCGATAGCTGGCGGCTTGGACGTTGGACCGCAAAACGTGCTGTGGCCGGTTATCTGAATTTGTCTCATGCTACCCCGGCCCTTGCGAAAATAGAATTGCGCCCAGGGCCATCCGGCGCACCGGACGTTTTTTTCGAGACCAAACTTGCACCTGTTACGATCTCACTCAGTCACAGGAACGGTAGAGCAATCTGCACTGTGGCACCGCCTGGCGACGAGCTGGGTTGTGACCTGGAACTGATCGAGCCTCGTAGCAACGCATTCATCGCCGACTACTTCGCTCCCGAAGAGCAAACTCTGATTACGCAGTTGTCCCCAGCAGACCGGCCCGCGCTTCTGGCGCTGCTTTGGACTGGAAAAGAGAGCGCGCTCAAAGCGCTGCGGGAGGGCCTGCGGTTTGACACACGCTCTGTAATCGTTGACCCCGTGGACATGTCAACGAGCGTTAATGGATGGAACCCAATACAGGTGCGCCACACTGCAGGCCAAACCTTCAACGGTTGGTGGCAAGTTGCAGATCGCATGGTCTACACGGTAGTCGCGGCGCCGCCGCCCGCGCCACCGATTTCCCTGAAGATCATCTCTCACGCTTCCAACGGAGCGCCGGCAAGCTTGGGTGTGGATGAAAGCCCAGCGTTAGCTCGACAGCGGATTTGAAGTTATCTATATGGCATCCCGAAATGGCCAATTCGATTTTGACTTCATAATCATCGGATCCGGCTTTGGCGGCAGTGTCTCCGCTCATCGCTTGACGGAAAAAGGCTATCGCGTCGCCGTCATGGAGATGGGCCGGAGATGGAACCCCACCGATTTGCCGCGCACCAGTTGGTTCATTCACCGTTGGTTCTGGCGTCCTAAACTCGGCCTGCGCGGCTTCTTCAACATGCGCCTGTTCCGCCATGTCACCATCTTTCATGGCTGTGCCGTAGGCGGTGGATCGATCACCTACGCCGCAACCTTGCTTCCTCCTCCTGAAAAAGTTTGGGAATCCGGCTCGTGGTCAGGGCTGGCCGACTGGAAAACAGAAATGCCCCGTCATTTCGATACTGCCTCCGGGATGCTGGGCATCCTCGAAAACAAGATCCTCGGGCCCGCCGATCGTCTACTCCAAAAGACGGCCGCGGATTGCGGATGCGGTCACACCTTTTATCCCACACGCGTCGGCATCTTTCAGCCTCGCGACGGCGAGCCCGGCTCGCAAACTTTCCCAGACCCGTTCTTCGGCGGCGCGGGTCCCGAGCGAACCACCTGCACCTCTTGCGGCGGCTGCATCATGGGCTGCCGTTATGGAGCCAAGAACACGCTGGACCTTAATTATCTGTTCCTGGCCGAAAAGCGCGGCGCGCAAGTATTCCCCGAAACGAAAGTCGTCAACGTCAGGCCGCTCAACGGCGCCAGCGACGGCAGCAGCGGCTATGAAGTACACACCGTCCGCTCCACCGCATGGCTTCGCCGGCAGCCCCGGCGCTTCACTTGCCGCGCCGTCGTTTTCTCCGCGTCCTCGTTGGGCACCATGGAGCTTCTGTTTCACCTCAAAGAGAATGGCTCGCTCCCGGCCATCAGCGCCCAACTCGGCAAGCAGGTCCGCACCAATTCCGAGTCCATCATCGGCGCGCGCGTCCCCGGCTGTCGCGAGGATCTCTCCCAAGGCATCGCTATCGGCTCAGGCATCTACCTCGACGAGAACACGCACATCGAAGCCGTCCGCTATCCCAGCGGCTCCGACACAATGGGCTTCCTCACCACGTTTCTCACCGACGGCCGCCCCGGTTCCCAGCGCATCGTCCTCTGGCTGAAGAATGTCCTGGCCTCCTTGCTTCTCCACCCGATCAAGACTTTGCGCCTCGTCCGTCCCTGGGGCTGGGCGCGAGAAGCGGTCATCCTCCTCTGCATGCAAGCCCTCGACGAGCAGATCGAGATGTCCTGGCGCCGCCCCTGGTTCTGGCCCTTCAAAAAATTCCTCGTCAGCAGCGGTGACAAGGTGCCCACCTACATCCCCAAGGCCAACGAGTTTGCCAAGAAGTTCGCGCAAGTCGCCGGCGGCGCGGCCATGAGCACTCTTCCCGAAATTCTCTTCGATGTTCCGGGTACGGCCCACTGCATCGGAGGCTGCGTGATCGCCGATTCGCCTGCTCGCGGGGTAGTTGACGATCACCACCGCGTCTTCGGCTACAAAAACATGTTCATCTGCGACGGTTCGGTCGTCGCCGCCAATCTCGGCGTAAATCCCAGCCTGACCATCACTGCCCTGGCCGAGCGCGCCATGAGTTTCATCCCGCCGGCAGTGGAGACGGCTGTAGCAGATCGAGCTGCAGATTAATCCCCGCTGGTCTGGTTGGTGTCTGCTCCTGAGACAAATCCGAAATTCCGGTTTAATAAAGTAAGACCAATCTCACCCCACACAAAAACGATAGGTAGTAGAATTGAGCGTCCGAGGGGGTTCTTTATGGGCAGAAACGCCACGACTGCGTTAGGACCGGCGGGCGAAGACATAGCGATCCGCCTTGTCGACGCCTTGGCCCGGCAGCGCCAAGCCTACCACGCGCATCCCGTGCCAAACTTCGACGAGCGCCGCCAGGACTTACTGAGCTTGCGGCGCTTCATCCGAGAAAACAAGCAGGCGTTGTGCAATGCGATCAGCGCCGACTATGGCAACCGTTCGCGTCACGAAACGCTGCTGGCTGAAATCTTCCCGGTGATCGACGGCGTCAACCACGTCGTCAAGCACCTGCGCAGCTGGATGAAGCCGCGGCGGCGCGCAGTGGACAAGCGCAATTTCCTCGGCGCACGCAACCACGTCATCCCGCAACCTCTGGGCGTCGTCGGCGTCATTGTGCCATGGAATTTCCCTGTCAACTTGAGCTTCATGCCGTTGACCGACATTTTCGCTGCGGGCAACCGGGCGATGGTCAAGATGAGCGAGAACTCGCGCAATCTGGCCAAGCTGCTGATTGAGCGCATGCCGAATTATTTCCCACCAGAGAAGCTCCAGTTCTTCGATGAGACGGGCGGGGTGGGCGTCGCGTTCTCGAAGCTGCCGTTCGATCATTTGCTATTCACCGGCTCTGCTCAAACGGGACGCGCGGTAATGGCCGCGGCCGCGAGCAATCTGTGCCCAGTGACATTGGAACTCGGAGGGAAGGCACCGGCGATCGTGTGCGAGGGCTTTCCCCTGCGCACAGCGGCTGAACGCATTCTGTACGTGAAGTGCCTTAACGCCGGCCAGATCTGCATTACGGTGGACCATGCATGGTTGCCGCACAGTCGCATCGACGAATTCGTGCAAATGGCGCGCGAGATTGTGTCGGCGCGCTATCCGACTCTCAACACTCCGGACTACACCTCGATCATCAACGAGCGCGCCTACGACCGTTTACTGCAAGCGCTGGAAGACGCAAGCCAGCGGGGTGCCACGATCGTGCAACTTGTCCCCGGCCCTGCCTTCGACCGCGCGACCCGCAAAATAGCGCCCCATATCGTGCTTAATGCGCCCGACGACTGCGTCCTGATGCAGCACGAGATTTTCGGCCCGATTCTACCTTTGCGCGGTTATACGTCGCTCGATGCCGTCATCAAGTCGGTCAACGCCGGGCCACGGCCGCTCGCAATCTATCCGTTCAGCAACGATCGCCGTCAGGTGCAGATGCTGCTGGATTCCATCATGTCCGGCGGCGTCTCGGTCAACGACGCTTGGTGGCACGTCGGCCAAAACGATTTGCCTTTTGGCGGCGTCGGCGAGTCCGGCATGGGCCATTACCACGGCCATGAAGGCTTCGAAACGTTTTCGAAAATGCGGCCCGTATTTTACCAGGCGCGGTTCAGCGCGCTGAAGTTCCTGGCCCCGCCATATGGCAAATTCGCCGATCATATGTTGACCTTCCTGACGAAGTAACGCGCCGACCGAGCCTCGTCGCTGCCAGCTGCTCTGCTATTTCCAGAGGGCAGGCCGCCCTAAGTCACAGCCTGTGCCTAAATGTCCGTCGAGAGCCAAACTTAATTTTTCTCAATGGATTGGAAAACGATGGAGCATTCTGCAGACTGCCGAAGGGTGGTCGCGTTCACCTCAGCGTGTGAATTCCCCGAGGAATGGGGGCAGCGGGGCAGGATCGCACAAAGAGGCTTTTTGAAGGCACGTGGCGCAGAATTCAGCGTTCTTGCTGTCAATGCGTTCCACATTATGCGAGGAAGCCATCACGCAGCGCCAATCGAAGCAATGGCGCAGTCCGAAGGTGTGGCCCAGTTCGTGGATGGCCTCTCTCGACAACCGACTCTTCAGCAATGGACCGTTTGACGGAAGACCGTAATACTCATCTCTCAACCGGTGCAAGGATACGAGAGCGCAGTTACCCTCCAGCTGCGCTTCGCCGAAGACAAATGTCAGCACCGGAACGTACAAGTCCAGTTCGCTGACACCCAGGATACGAATGTCAGATTCAGTGGTCATGGATTGCATACGTTGCAGGATGGCCGTTGAATGATACTGGCCACGCGTGGAGTCGAGAGCGAAGTCGGCTGCCAGGCAGTCCTCGCGCACGTGACAGGAAACCCGGAAGATTCGAGCCA
>Ga0187808_10000392_pt1 | contig 13174 bp, 9 predicted proteins | sample NC_wetland_sal_i_5_FD_132427 | JGI IMG/M metagenome (GOLD analysis project Ga0187808, IMG submission 132427) | Wetland sediment microbial communities from Neuse River Estuary, North Carolina, USA - ASW_3 | ecosystem: Environmental > Aquatic > Freshwater > Wetlands > Sediment | place: USA: North...
CGAACGTGTGCTCGCGGCCACCGACGGCCGCGAGGTGGACGCGATGATGGCCGAGGTCCTGCCGCTCTATACGGCGCATCCTGAGCAGCCCGCCGTTCAGCGGCTGATCGAGACCTGGAGGCGCGATGCCCGAACGAATCTCGCGGCTATCAAGGTGTGGGAGAACGGTCTGTGGCAGCGGATCGACGTGCGTCCGCTGCTGGAGAAGGTGCGCTGCCCGACCCTGGTGCTCGCCGCGGAACTGGGGTTGAACTGGTCGCGCCGACCCGCGTCCTCCCCTGCTTCAGCGTTCGGGTTCGCGCTCCCGGTAGAACGCGGCGGCGGCGTCAGGCGGAAGCGGCGACCCGTGAGGGCTCCTCGCTAGCCTCGCCGTCCTCGAGCATCGCCGCGCCGAGCAGCGCATCGAGCTCGGCGTGCAAGGCAGCGCTTCGGGCGACGCGGAACCCGCTCCCGAGCTTCAACCTTCGCTCACCGACCGATGTCGCGAGCTCGATCAGAACCTCCGATTCACCCGGGAATCCCGCGAGCAGATCCTTCAGCTCGGCCAGCGCGGAGGCCGGCAGCGCGGTCGCGTCGAGCCGGAGCCGCAGGGCGCTCGGCACCGCCGCGCGCCTCGCGGCGAGCTCGGCGGCCTCCTGAATCTCCTCGGCGGTCGGATCGAAGCGCTCGAGCTGCTGGACGATGACACACGTCTTCTCGCGGTCCTTGTGGTCCACGCGGCCCCGCACCATCACGATCGCGTCGGCCGTGGCCGCCTCCTCGCTCGAGGCCAGCGCATTGCCGAAGATCACAAGCTCGACCGAGCCCTCGACGTCGTCGAGGGTTGCGAACATCATCGGGTCGCCTTTCTTGGTGCGGATCCGCTTTGCCTGAGCGATCATCCCGCCAACCGTCACCCAGTCGCCGTCGCGCCGGCTGGACAGTTCGGCGAGCGCGCAATCGACCCGAGCGCTGAGTGCGGCGCGGACCTCCTCCAACGGGTGGGCGGAGATGAACAGCCCGAGTGACTCCTTCTCGGCTGCGAGCAGCTCCGCGCGGTCGAACTCGAGCGACGGGATGGCCGCATGGCTCGGCTGCGCGAATGCCGGTGCTCCGTCCGCGCGCTCCGAGCCGGCACCGCCGGCCGCGGCCGATCCGCCACCGTCGAGGTCGAAGATCGATCCCTGGCCGATCAGCGCGTCCTGCTGGGCCTTCTGGCCTGCTCCCTGGGCCTGCTCGAGCACCGACAGCATCCCCTTGCGCGACGCTCCTGTCGACCCGAAGGCGCCGCACTTGATCAGCGCCTCGATGGCCTTCTTGTTGACCGCCCGACCGTCCACCCGAGCGCAGAAGTCATAGAGGCTGGTGAACGGGCCTCGCTCTTCGCGGGCTCGCTTGATCGCCTCGACGGCGGCGTATCCGACTCCCTTGACCGCGTCCAGCCCGAAGCGGATGTTGCCGTCGACGACGACGAACTTGTGGTCTGAGAGGTTGACGTCCGGCGGGAGGATCGAGATCCCCATCTGCTCGGACTGGGTGACAAAGAACGGAACCTTGTCCTTGGTGTCCATCACCGAGGAGATCAGCGCCGCCATGTACTCGGAGGGGAAGTTCGACCGCAACCATGCCGTGCGGTAGGAGATCAGCGCGTAGCAGGCCGCGTGGGAGCGGTTGAACGAGTAGTCGGCTGATTTCTCATTCGTCGCCCACAGCAGCTCGATCACCTGCTCGGACGTCCCTGATGCGCGGCATCCAGCGACGAACTCGGGCTTCAGCCGCGCCATCGCCTCGCGGTTCTTCTTGCCGATCGCCTTGCGGAGGTCGTCGGCCTTGGCACCGCTGAACCCCGCGAGCTCCTTGGCGATCTGCATCGCCTGCTCCTGGTAGAGGATCACGCCCTTGGTCGCCTCCAGAATCGGCCGCAGCCGCTCGTCCGGGTAGGAAATCGAGTCGGGGTCGCGCTTGCAGCGAGCGTACGTGGGGATCTGGTCCATGGCCCCGGGCCGGTAGAGCGCCCCCAGCGCGACGAGATCATCGAACTCGGTCGGCTTGACCTTCTTCAGCGCCTCGCGCATTCCCTCGGACTCGAACTGGAACACGCCGATCGAGTCGCCGCGGGCGAGCATCTCGTAGGTGTTCGCATCATCGAGCGGAAGGTTGGTCATGTCGGGCCGCTCCCCCGTCGAGCGCTCAACGATGTCGAGTGCATCTTCGATCACGTCCAGGTTGCGCAGTCCCAGGAAGTCCATCTTCAGCAGGCCGATCTCCTCGATCGGCTTCATCGTGAACTGGGTGACCGTGCGGAAAACCTTCTCCCCGTTCTCATCCGTACCCGCTTCGGCGATCTGCAGCGGCACGATCTCGGTCAGCGGCCGGTCGGCGATCACCACCGCGGCGGCGTGGATCGACGAGTTGCGCACGATCCCCTCCAGGCCCTGGGCCACATCGATGATCTGCTTGGCGATCGGGTCACGGTCGACCTCCGCCTGCAGCGGCTGACCCGGCTTCAGGCAGTCCTCGAAGCTGGGCGGGCGACCCATGATCGGATCGGGGATCAGCTTCGCCAGCCGGTCCCCTGCGCCGTAATCGTGGCCGAGCACCCGGGCCGCGTCGCGCGTAGCGGCGCGGGGGAACATCTTGCCGAACGTGACGATCTGCGCGACCGAGTCCTTGCCGTACTTGTCGGTCACGTAGCGGATCACCCGGTCGCGGCCGCGCACTGAGAAATCGATGTCGATGTCGGGCATCGACACGCGCTCCGGATTCAGGAACCGCTCGAACAGGAGGCCGTAGCGAAGCGGATCGATGTCGGTTATCTGGAGGCTGTAGGCGACGATCGACCCGGCCGCCGACCCGCGCCCGGGTCCCACCGAGATCCCCGAGTCCTTGGCGTACTTGACGAAATTCCAGACGATCAGGAAGTAGCCGCTGAAGCCCATCCGCTCGATCACCGAGAGCTCGTAGCGCGCGCGCTCCATCGCCTCGGCCGGCGGTGGCTCGCCGTAGCGCCCGCGGAGCCCCTCCTCGACCAGCTCGATCAGGTACTCGTGCTCACTGCGGCCGTCCGGGGTGGGATAGCGGGGGATCAGCTGGCGGCGCAGCTCGAGGTCGACGTCGCAGCGCTCGGCGATCTCGAGCGTGCTCGCGAGCGCCTCGGGCCACTTGGCGAAGGCGTCGGCCATCTCCTGGCTAGAGCGAAGGTAGAACTCGTTGCTGGCGAAGCTGATCTTCGGGTGCGTGAGCGTCGACTTGGTCTGCACGCACAGGAGCGCCGCATGGTTGTGGTAGTCCTCGCGCCTGAGATAGTGGACGTCGCCCGTCCCGACCAAGGGGCGGCCGAGCTCGCGGGCGATCCGCACGATCCCCTGGTTGGCCTGCTCCTGCTCGGCCAGGCCGTTCTTCTGAACCTCGAAGTACACGTTCTCGGCGCCGAACGCCCCGATCAACTCCTCGGCGTGCGCTCGTGCGTCGCCCGGTCGCCCCTCGATCAGGCACTGGCAGAAGCGCGACTGCAGACATCCGGTGAGCGCGATCACTCCCTCGGCATGGGCCGCGATCTGCTCGAGATCGACAGACGGCTTGCCGCGCTGGAAGCCCTCCACGAATCCGAGCGAGGACAGCTTGACCAGGTTTCGGTACCCGGCGGGCGTTGCTGCGAGCAGCGTCAGGTGGAAGCGCTCGAGCCGGCCGTGCGCTCGTCGTGTGTGATCGTCGACGACGTAGGCCTCGCAGCCGAAGATCGGCTTCACATCATGCTTGCGGCACGCCGTGAACAGCTCGACGGCGCCGTTCATGACCCCGTGGTCGGTCAGGCCGAGCGCGGGCTGCCCAAACGCCGCTGCCCGCTCGGCCAGCTGCTCGATCTTGCAGGCGCCGTCGAGCAACGAGTACTCGGAGTGGACGTGGAGATGTGCGCAGGCTGAGCTCATCGACCGGTCTCCGAGCATAGGCCCCAGCCCGGATGGCAGGCCCGCTCATCGGACGCTCCGGGCGCTAACTCGGAGAAAAAAACTGGCCTCGCTTGGACCGCCGCTGGGCCGCGACGAGACCGGCGCCCGCGGCGACCAGGAGCGCCGCGGCGCCGGCGATCGCGAGCTTCGGCCCGACGGCCCGAATCCGGCGCCGCAGATACCACCTGGCGATCCGCCAGGCCAGGTGTTCGAAGAAGTCGTCGAGCATCACGTCCTAGTCCTGCTGCCCGTGGCGCACGCGCCAGGCCATCCGCGACTGCAGCGACCACAGCTCGATGAACCCGGGCGAGGCGTCCTGAGAGAACAGGCCACCGGACTCTGAGAACGTCGCCAGCTGCGCGTCGTAGACGGCATTCGGCGACTCTCGACTGATGACTCGCGCCGCGCCCTTGTACACCTTGATCCCGATCGTTCCGGTGACCTGCGAGTTGGCGGCGTCCATGTAGCTGTCGAGATCCTCTCGCAGTGGCTCCCACCACAGCCCCGCGTACACGAGGTAGGCCCAGCGCTGGTCGAGCAGGGGCTTCAGCTGGTTCTGATGGATCGTTCCGACCAGCTTCTCGAGCTCCTGGTGGGCGAGCAGCACTATCGTCGCAGCCGGGACCTCGTAGATGTCTCGGACCTTCAGCCCGACGATCCGGTCCTCGACGTGGTCGACGATCCCGACCCCGTGGCGGGCCCCGATCCGGGCGGCCCGCTCGAGCAGCGCCACCAACCCCAGACGCTCCCCGTTCAGGGCCACTGGCACGCCGCGCTCGAACGAGACCGTCACCACCTCCGCCTCATCGGGTGCCTCCTCGGGACGGGTCACCAGCTGGAAGACGTCGTCCTCGGGTGCATGATCGAGCTCCTCGATCCAGCGCCCTTCGCTGGAGCGCCCCCACAGGTTGTCGTCGATCGAGTACGGGGCCGCCTCGGTCCCCCCTTTTACCGGGATCCCATGCTCGCGCGCGTATTGGATCTCCTCCTCGCGGCCCATCCGCCACTGACGCACCGGCGCGATCACCTTCAGCTCCGGCGCAAGGGTCGCAATCGTTGCCTCGATCCGCACCTGATCGTTGCCCTTGCCGGTGCATCCGTGCGCGATCGTGTCGCAGTCGCGCGCGCGCGCGTGCTCGACGGCGAGCTTTGCGATCAGCGGCCGCCCGAGCGCCGTGAACAGCGGGTAGCCGAGGCCGTAGACCGCATTCGCCTTGATCGCGGGGCACACGTACTCACGAGCGAATTGCTCGCGTGCATCCACCACGTGGCATTCGATCGCCCCGAGCTGCAGCGCCTTGGCGTGGACCACCTCGAAGTCCTCCCCCGGCTGCCCCAGGTCCACGGTCAGCGCCACCACCTCGGCACCGTACTGGTCCTGGATCCATTTCAGCATCACGCTGGTGTCGAGCCCGCCGCTGTAGAGCAGCAGCACCCGGTTCACATGCTCCGGGTCGGCTTGATAGGACGCGGTCTGCTGTTGGGCGCAGTCGCTCATCTCGTGCGGGGAGCGTATTCGTCAAGCCGCGGCTTCAATTCCTCCCACAGCGCCTCGTACGCCTGCGCCGCCTTCCCGCCCGGGGCGTAGGCGGCGACGACTGCGCGCCTGGCTCCCATCCGCTCGATCTCGGCCGAGGCGGGGATCTCGCTCCGGAGCACGCCCGGCCACTGACCGCGGAGCTGCTCGATCACGTCTCGGTGGAGCCGCTTGCGCCGATCCACCATCGAGAAGAACGCCAAGATCAGCGGGCCACCGCCGCGGTTGCCTCCGAGCACTTCCTCCAGCTGCTCGAACGTGCGGGAGGAGAGCGTCGCCGGAATGATCGGCACGAGCAGCGCGTCGGCTGCCTCGAAGACGCTCTCCGACACCAGCGAGATGCTCGGCGGGCAGTCCAGGAACACATAGTCGTATTCGCCGCGGAGCGGTTCGAGCACCCGCGCCAGGCGCTGCGTGGGCCGTTTGAAGCTGTCGAGCGCCAGGTCCATGTGCCGGTAGGAAAAGTCGGCCGGCAGCAGATCGAGCCCCTCGTAGTCGGTGCCCTTGATCAGCTCGGCCACATCGCTCCTCAGTCGCACCAGCTTGCGGCCACCGCCTTTGATCTTTGGCCTGATCCGGAACAGGTACGTCGATGCTCCCTGTGGGTCGAGGTCCCACAGCAGGGTCTGGGACCCGTCGTGGGCGCCGAGGTACGCGAGGTTGACCGCGGCGGAGGTCTTCCCGACCCCTCCTTTGATGTTGTAGGTGGCCAGAACGGTGCTCAAGCGAACGTGTCCCGGATCAGCTCGCGCTGCTGCCTGGAGGCGAACTCCTCAAAGCGCTGCGCGAACGCGTCCCTCGCCGCCTGCTGATCGGCTTCCAGTCGCTCGACCAGCATCCCCATCGCCATCAGCGCCGCCGGCCCGTCGTCGGCGGTCGCGAGTTCCGGTGCCAGCGATCGCAGCGTCGCGACCTGGATCTCGCGATCCTGATGGCGGCCGAGCACGTCCTGAAGCGCCTTCAGCGTCTTGACCATCGGCCTGACCGCCTCGTCGGGGTACAGCGGCGTCCCGAACAGCTCGAGCAGGTATCGCAGCTCCTTCCCCTGCTTTCGCAGCTCGTGGTAATCCTCGGGCGGGCTGGACGCGTCGATCGCCCGCCCCATCTTCACCATCCGCCCGTACACCCTTGAGATTCGCACTCCGGCGAGCGCTGCGATCGGCCGCCTGGCATCCGGCCGCTCGTCCGTTGGCAGTGACTCGAGCTCCTCCAGCAGCTTGGACCATCCGGCCAGCACGCGATCGGTCCGCTCGGAGCGCAGCGCGCACACCATTCGCCGCCGCGCCGCCCTCCGTCGCCTCCGCAGCACGTCAAGCAGCGCCCCTAGATCCTCCCGGACCTGCTCGGACACCAGTGAGCGCATCGCGTCGAACTCGAGCACGTACACGTCGAGGTCGCGCACCTCGCCCGTGGCCTGCTGGAGCCATCGGAACTCCGCTCGAAAGTGGGCCAACGGCCCGGGCGGGAACACGCCCCGAAGCTCTCTCTGCACCGCGCGCGAGCGACGGACGGACACCCGGAGGTCATGCAGGAACTCGCTGTCGAGGTCGGCGATCGCTCCGGGGCGGTTGTTCTCGATCACCTCGAGTAACGCTTGCAGGACCACCACCGCCGCAGCGTCGGCACGCTGTTCGCGCGCCAGTGCCGGCTCGATCTTCGTGGGCGTGCCCCCGAGCCTTCCGCCAGAAGCCAGCACCGCCTCGTCAACCAGCGGAAGCTCGGCAGTCTCGAACCCGAGCTTGGCGCCGAGCGCATCGCTCACCCCCGTCAGCGCCTTGTCGTATCCGCGCACGGGGCTCACGTGGACCCGGCCGCGCAGCCTGCGCCTCCCCAGCGCCGGTTGCTGGATGCTCAGGCGCACGACGGTCTTGCGCTCCGCGTCGAGCACATCGAGCGCTCGCTCGCGGGTGCGGATTTCAACCAGCGGCAGCAGCGCACGAACGTCGATCAGCGACCGGAGTGCCTCGCGCAGGGGCCCGGACTGCACGTCCGTGGCGAACACGGGGCCGGTCGGCTTGGGCATCGCCGCCCGCGCCCGCACCCGATCGGTGTCGCACTCGATCAGCGCCAGCTGGCCGTCCTCCCAGACCGCGGTCAGCCCGTTGTCATGCAGGAGACCGTCGAAGGTGTCGTAGTAGGCGCGCTCGCTCACCGACGCGCTCCCGTTGCGGACGTCGAGTTCCCGGGCGAGCACCCTGCTCGCCGCAGCGGGCGTCATCCCGTCCGGCAGGAGGTAGTCGGTCACGGCGCGAGCACCCCGAGGCGGCTCACCGCCTCGTCGATGTCGCGCTCGGAGACGATCAGCGGTGGTTCCAGGCGGATGGTTGCGGGGCCCGTCGCGTTGACGACAAGTCGCTGCTCGAGGAGTGCGCGACGTGCGAGCTCCGGGGCGGCGACCTCCTCCGCGAGATCGATCGCGAGCATCAGACCACGGCCACGCACGGCGCTCACGTAGGGCAGCTGCTGCAGACCGGCGGCGAGCCGCTCTCCGAGCGTCCGCACGCGCTCAAGCAGCTCAGGGTCCGAGCAGACCTCGAGCGCGACCAGTGCCGCCGAGCACACCACCGGCCCACCCGCGAACGTGGAGCCGTGGTCTCCCGGGCCCAGCACGTCGGCAAGCCGCTCACCGGTTATGAGCGCGCCGATCGGCAGCCCGCCGCCGAGCGCCTTTGCGCTCGTGAGCGCATCGGGCACCACGCCCGTCTGCTCGTAGGCCCATAGCGTCCCGGTCCGACCCATCCCGCACTGGATCTCGTCGAACACCAGCGCAGCACCGGCGCGATCACATGCTGCCCGCGCGGCATCCAGCAGCTCATCGGAGAGCACGTTGATGCCAGTCTCGCCCTGGATCGGCTCGAGCAGCACCGCGGCGGTGTCGGAGTCGACCGCGGCCGACAGCACCACCGGGTCCCGTGGGACCACGACGAAGCCCGGCACCAATGGTGCGAACGGCGCCTGCTTTGACTCCTGCGGGGTTGCCGACAGCGCCCCGTAGGTGCGGCCGTGGAAGGCCTCTTCGACCACCACCACCTTGCCCCGAGGCCGTGCGCGCCGCACCAGCTTGATCGCCGCCTCGATCGCCTCCGCCCCGGAGTTGGTGAGGAACACCTTGCCGCCCAGCGAGCTCTCGGACAGCCGCTCGGAGAGCCGAAGCGCCGGCTCGGTGTAGTACAGGTTGGTCGCGTGGGTGAGGCGCGCGACCTGCTCACGCACGGCCTCTACGACCCGGGGGTGGCAGTGGCCCACGTTCAGCACCGAGATCCCGGCGAGAAAGTCCAGGTAATCGTTTCCGTCCTCATCCCAGAGCCGTGCGCCTGACCCGCGGACGAACTGCACGGGGTTGCGCTGGTAGGTGCCGATCGCGTAGCGGGCCTCCAGCTCCTGCAGCTCGGCCAGTGTTGCACTCATTCGCCGGGCCCGATCTTCGTCCCCATCCCAGCGTCGGTGAACAGCTCGAGCAGAAGCGAATGTGGCACACGGCCATCGACGATATGCGCGTAGGACACGCCGCCATGGATCGCGTCGAGGCACGCCTGGAGCTTCGGTCGCATCCCCCCGGCGACCGGCTGACCACCGGCGTAGCCAGTGGTCAGCGCGGCTTCCACCAGCGGCGCGCCGGCTTCGGAGATCACGCTGTCGGGATCGTCGGGGTCGCGCAGCCAACCGGGTACGTCGGTCAGGAACATGATCTTGTACGCGGACAGCGCGCTGGCAACCGCCCCGGCCGCGTCGTCGGCATTGATGTTGTACGAGTGGCCCTCGCGATCGGCGCCGACGCTCGCGACGACCGGGATGTAATGCTCGGCGATCCGGTTGAGCAGATCGACGTCGATCCGCTCGATCCTTCCCACGAAGCCGATGTCCTGACCGCTCGGGGACGGCTGGCGCGTTGCCCGGAACAGAAGTCCGTCGTCACCGCACATTCCCACCGCCGGCGTCCCGTGGCGGTTGATCAGCAGCACGATGTCCTTGTTGACCTTTCCCACGAGCACCATCTTTGCGATCTCCACCGTCTCGGCGTCGGAGACGCGAAGCCCGTCGACGAACTCCACCGGCAGGTCGAGGCGCTTCATGTAGCTGGTGATCTCCGGGCCCCCGCCGTGCACGACGACCGGGTTCATCCCCACGTACTTGAGCAGCACAACGTCGCGTGCGAACTCCTCCTTGAGCGCGGGTTCGCTCATCGCCGCGCCGCCGTACTTGATCACCACGGTCTTGCCGTGGAACTCCCGGATGTACGGGAGCGCCTCCAACAGCGTGGCGATGTCTCTGGTCGGCATCGGTGTTCAGGTCGTGTAGTCGGCGTTGATCGTGACGTACTCGTGCCCTAGATCGGAAAAGAAGAGCTCCGTCTCCGCGCCTTCACCGGGCAGACCGATCTCGTACTCCACCTCCGGGCGCTGGACAGCTTCTGTCAGCTTCTCGGAATCGTGCGGGACCGCGCCTCCGCGGGCGCAGACCGGGATGCCCTCGATCGCGATGTCGACCGCCAACGGCGCTGTGTCGGGCATCGCCATCCCAACCGCCTGCACGATCCGTCCCCAGTTCGGATCGCCGCCGTACAGGGCCGTCTTGACCAGCGAGGAGCCCGCGACCGCATGCGCGACGTGGTTGACGGCACCGGGATCGCCCCCACGTACGAGCACCCGTCCGATGCGGCGGGCGCCCTCGCCGTCGCGCACGATCTCGAGCGCCAGTTGGCGTAGGACCGCGTCGAGGGCCTCGCCGAAGCGCAGCTCATCCGCGCTCTCCGGCTCCACCTTAACCCCCGATCTGCCGCTGCACTGGAGGATGACCGTGTCGGACGGGGAGAGCTGCCCGTCGACGCTCACACGCTCGAACGAGCGCTTGACGGTCACGCCCAGGAGCAGGTCGCACGTTTCCGGCGCGAGCGCCACATCGCTCTGCACGAAGCACAGCAGGGTCGCGAACCCCGGGGAGATCATCCCGGCGCCCTTGGCCTGGGCGCTCAGTCGCACGCTGCCGCCCCCCAGTTCCACCTCGGCGCAGACGCGCTTGGCGAACGCGTCGGTCGTTCTGATCGCCTCGGCAAAGTCGCGGTCTCCCTGGCTGCGCAACTGATGCGAGGCAGCCTCGATTCCGTGCATCACCGCGTGCATCGGCAGCGGGACCCCGATCACCCCGGTCGAGGCAACCGCGACCGCATTCGCTGAGTCAAGGCCCGAGAGCTCCGCCGCCGAGGCCTGCATCCGCGCGGCGTGCTCGAGCCCGGGAAGGCCGGTGGCTGCGTTCGCGTTGCCGGAGTTGACGACCACTCCCCGGATCCGCTTCAGGTCACATCGTTCGAGGCACAGCAGCACGGGTGCCGATTGGGTGCCCGAGCGCGTGAATCGCGCCGCGCTGGTGGTGTCGGACTCGTCGCAGACAAGCAGCCCGAGATCGAGCGCGCCGCTCGGCTTGATCCCGCACGCCACTCCGGCCGCGCCGAAGCCCAGGGGCAGCTCGCCGTCCGTGATCTCCTTCACGTGACTTGGCGCCTCCACCCAGCGCGACCGGAAGAAGCCCGTGACCGTGGCGGGCTGCTGAGCCTGTCGCGTGCTCACGAGATCCCCTCCCCTTCCGGCAGTCCGAACATCAGGTTGAGGTTCTGGACAGCCTGCGAGGAAGCGCCCTTCCAGAGGTTGTCGATCACGGCGAAGACGATCACTCGTCCGGTCCGCACGTCGCGGTGCACCGAGATCCGGCAGAAGTTCGTCTCCCTCACGTCGCGCACGCCGGGAGGCGCAGAGACCAGCTCGACGAACGGCTCCGCCGCGTAGGTGTCGGCGTAGAGCTGCTCGAGGTCGACGTCGTCAAGCGCGCCGTTGGCGCTCACGTAGCAGGAGACCAGCTCGCCCTGGTCCAGTGGCAGCAGGTGCGGGGTGAACGTGATCCGCGTGTCCGCGCCGAGGACGGCGAGTTCCTGCTCGATCTCGGGCGTGTGGCGGTGGCGCGGGACGCCGTAAGCCGCGACGTTCTCGTCGACCGTCACGAAGTGGGTCTTCTCGGTGGCCGCGCGCCCGGCGCCGGAGACGCCAGATTTGGCGTCGACGACCACATCCTCGATCACCCCCGCGCGCGCCAGCGGCGCGAGCGCGATCAGCGTCGCGGTCGGGTAGCAGCCTGGGTTGGCCACCAGGTCGGCCTCGCGGATCTGCTCGCGGTAGCGCTCGGGGAGTCCGTAGACGGCCCGGTCGAGCAGCTCCGGGGCCTCGTGCTGGCGGTACCAGAGTTCGTACGTCGCAGGATCGCGCAGGCGGAAGTCGGCAGACAAGTCGACCACCTTCATGCCCCGCTGGATGAGTTCTTTGACGAGCGGCGCGGCCGCGCCGTGGGGGTAGGCGACGACGGCCGCCTCGACGTTCGCCTGTCGCTCCAGATCGAGCTCCTCGAGCGTCAGCGGAACCCGGTGGTAGGGATATAGCTCGTCGAGCCGCCGTCCCGTGTCGCTGCGGGCGGTCACCGTGCGCAGCTCGAACGACGGATGCGCGAACAGCAGCCGCGCGGTGAGCGCGCCCGTGAACCCGGCGGCACCAAAGACGGCGACGCTATGCCGCACGGATCCTCCCTCCGAGCTCCTGCGCCAGCGCTTCGCCGATCGCGTTGCGCTGAGCTGCGACCGCTTCGTCGGTGAGCGTCTTGTCCGCCGCGCGGTAGCTCAGACGTAGCGCCAGTGACACGTTGCCCTCCCCCAGTCGCTCCGAGCTGCGGTAGACGTCGAACACCTCGACGCTGCGAAGCAGGGGCGCTCCGCTGCGGCGGACCACCTCGATCACGCGCGCTGCGCTCACGTTCTCGGACACGACGACGGCGAGGTCCTCGCGCACCTCCGGGAAGCTGGTGACGTCCTCGTACAGGGTCGTCGGAGGCTCGGGGACGGCATCGAGGTCCAGCTCGAACCCCGCCACCGTGCCCTGCAGGTCCCACTCGGTGGCGACCAGCGGGTGGATCTCGCCGAGCCAGCCGGCGGGCTGTCCGCCGACCAGGATCCGAGCGGCTCGGCCCGGGTGCAGGAACGGCTCGCCCCCGCGCTCGACGGCCCAGCTGGCGCGCACCGCGTCGAGTAGCCCCTGGAGCACGCCCTTGGCGGTGAAGAAGTCGGCCGGCGGGGGCTCGGAGTCACGCCAGGTCGACCGCCGCACCGGACCCGTGATCAGCGCGGCGAGGTGGTAGGGCTCGCGCGGGGGGCGGCGCTCGCCGGCCGGTAGGAACACGGCGCCGGCCTCGAACAGCCGCAGCGCTCCGGCGCCCCGCGCTCGGTTGCGCGCGGCCGTGTCGAGCAGCGAGCCGAGCAGCGTCGTGCGCAGCCGCGATTGCTCGATCGAGAGCGGATTCTCGAGCTCGACCGCCGCGCGCAGCGGATGAGCCGCAGGCAGGCGCAGGCGCTCGGCGAGCTCCGGGCCGGTGAAGCTCCACCCCACGATCTCATGCAGCCCCTGCGCGACGAGCGCCTCCGCAGCCAGGCGTCGCACCTGCTGGCGCCCGGTCAGGCGCCCCCATGCGCCGTGCCGCGAGGGCAGCGTCGCGGGCAGCTGCTCGAGCGCGCCGAGCCGTGCGACCTCCTCGATCACGTCGGCCTCGCGGGCGATGTCGCCGCGCCGAAAGCGCGGGGGCTTGACGTCGAGGCCGTCGGCCGCGTCCTCGACGGTGAACTCGAGCGCCTCGAGGATCTCCCGCTCACGGTCGCGAGGAATCGAGATTCCGAGCA
>Ga0187808_10000393_pt1 | contig 13157 bp, 12 predicted proteins | sample NC_wetland_sal_i_5_FD_132427 | JGI IMG/M metagenome (GOLD analysis project Ga0187808, IMG submission 132427) | Wetland sediment microbial communities from Neuse River Estuary, North Carolina, USA - ASW_3 | ecosystem: Environmental > Aquatic > Freshwater > Wetlands > Sediment | place: USA: North...
CACCAATTGCTGACCGAAGAAAAAGTAGGCGTAACAGCCTTGCTGACAGTGCTCCGCCATGGTGAGAAACGGACCATACACATCGTCCCGCAGGAAAGCAGCCGGCAATAGTCAGTCGGCAGTGGGCAGTCGGCCGTCGGCATCAGTAGCGCGGACCTCCGGTTTTGAGGTCCGCGGCTCTCAATTCTGCGGCTCTCGCTTTACGTGTGAAGGTCCCATAGGCGCTAGATGGGCGTCAAAGGGCGGCCACAAGGGCCGCCCCTACATTAGTCGGCACAAGGGAGAGGGGAATGCGAATCGCGGTTGCCACGGACCATGCAGGATTCAAGTTGAAGCAAGAATTGGTGGAATACCTCGAAGGGTTGGGGCACGGAGTTGTTGACCTCGGGACGAACAGCGAAGATCCGGCTCATCTCACAGGCTTCTGAAAATCGCCAGCGAGCTGTCATTCTGAGCGAAGATTCCATGATCCTTCGGCTCACCACTGGTCATGAAAATGAAAAACAACCCTCTCCGCGGGTGGCGCAGACGTGCCGTTCTTGGGCATGTCTGCGCCCCTCTCACTCAAAAGGGGCGCATACATCACGACAAAAGGCGTCGTGACGTATGCGCCACCCGCGTACTACGGAGATCCTTCCTTCGTTTCAGTCAGGACCGCTTGCGGCTCCCCAGGATGACAGCCTCAGGCGTTTTTCAGCATCCTGCTAAAGGTCAGCGCTGCGCGGAAGTGCTGACCTAAAAGTCAGCGCTACGAGGGAGCGGACGAGGACCGCAGGGGGATACTAGGAGGAAATCGATGAAGGCAATTCGCGTTCATGAATTCGGCGGGCCGGAGGTCATGAAGCTCGAGGAGGTACCGGACCTCACGGCTGGCCCGGGCCAAGTGGTTGTGAGCGTGAAAGCGGTGGGGGTGAACCCGGTGGATACGTACATTCGCGCGGGCGCTTATGCGGTGAAACCTGCGCTGCCCTATACGCCCGGCATGGATGCGGCGGGGACGGTGGAGGCGGTGGGTGATGGCGTGGAGAGCGTCCAGGTGGGTGAACGCGTTTACATTGCCGGCACGCCGCGCGGCGCCTACGCCGCGCAGGCGCTTTGCGAGGCGGCACAGGTTCACCCCTTGCCCGCGCGGGTGAGCTTTGCGCAAGGGGCCGGCGTTAATGTCCCCTACGCCACGGCCTATCGCGCCCTTTACGAACGTGCGCATGGGCACCCGGGAGAAACCGTCCTCGTTCATGGCGCGAGCGGAGGAGTGGGCATTGCTGCGGTCCAGATGGCGCGCGCGGGCGGGTTCACGGTGATCGGAACGGCAGGCACAGAGAAGGGACGAAAGCTGGTGCTCGAGCAGGGCGCGCACCACGTCGTGGATCACAGCCAGTCGGGCTACACGGAAGAAATTATGACGCTAACGAAGGGCCGAGGGGTTGATGTCATTCTTGAAATGCTGGCCAATGTGAATCTGGCTAAAGACCTCACCCTGCTTGCCCTGCGCGGCCGCGTGGTGGTGATCGGAAATCGCGGCAGCATAGAGATCAATCCTCGGGCCACCATGCAACGCGACCTGAGCATCCTTGGGTTTACGTTGATGAATGCCACCAAGGAGGAGTTGGCCAGCATCCACGCGGCGCTGGTCGCGGGCCTGGAAGGGGGAATACTGAATCCCGTCGTCGGCCGCGAGATGCCTCTGGCCGAAGCGCCGCTCGCTCATCGGGCAGTTATGGAACCCGGCGCTTACGGGAAGATTGTCCTGGTCCCTTAACTCGAACAATGCGATCGATCACCACCATCGTCGGCACTCTCCTGCTCCTCGTTATTCTGTGGGACGGGTTTGAAACCATCATCCTGCCGCGGCGCGTAACGCGCCGCTTCCGGTTGGCGAGGTTCTTCTATCGCGCCTCCTGGATTCCCTGGTGGGCTGTCGCCAGGCGGATGAGGCCTGGGAAACGCAGGGAATCCTATCTCAGCATTTACGGACCGCTCTCTCTTCTGCTGCTCTTTGTTATTTGGGCAGTGGGCCTGATCTTCAGTTTCGCTTTGCTTCACTGGGCTGCCGGGTCCGCGCAGGTGTCCTTTCGCGAGACGACCAGCTTCTGGACTGACCTCTATATGAGCGGAACGACTTTCTTCACGTTAGGCCTCGGCGACATCACCCCGCACACCCGGGCTGCACGGTTCATTACCGTGCTTGAATCAGGAACGGGCTTCGGCTTCCTGGCGGTTGTCATCTCTTACTTGCCCGTGCTTTACGGCGCTTTTTCGCGGCGCGAAGTGAATATCTCCCTGCTCGACGCGCGTGCGGGTTCTCCTCCCACGGCAGCGGAACTCATCCGGCGGCACGCCCGTGGCCAGAATCTCGAAACTCTTGTCCAATTTCTTCGCGATTGGGAAGCGTGGTCGGCGGAACTCATGGAGAGCCACCTTTCGTTTCCCGTGCTCTGCTATTTCCGCTCGCAGCACGACAACCAATCCTGGCTTGCCGCTCTTACCACTGTCCTGGACACCTGCGCCCTGCTGATATCTTGCACCGAGGGCGCTCTCCAGTGGCAGGCACAGCTTACCTTCGCGATCTCTCGGCACGCTCTTGTGGACCTGGCTCAAGTCATGCAAATTCCGCCAAAACATCCTGCCTCCGAGCGTCTCTCCGATAATGACCTGGAGCAATTGCGCGGTCTTCTTGCTCCGACGGGAGTACTGGTTTGCAGAAATGCAGCCGCCGAGCAGAAGCTGCGGAATCTGCGGGCCATGTATGAGCCTTACATTAACGGGTTTTCGGAGCGGCTACTGATGCCTTACCCTGCTTGGAAGGTTGGTGCGGGACCGGCTGACAATTGGAAGACCAGCGCCTGGGAGAAAATCTCCTCGCCGTCCGCTCTATCGCTGAGCGCCATAGTAGATGAAGAGCATCGCTGAGGAAAGGCAGTAAGGAGTGACAAGTGACGAGTGACAAGCAGATTCAGAGGCGAGCGTGCTATACTGGGCTTTCAGGGTCAGCGGGCTAGTGTAGTCAGGGCAGGCCGTAGCGCGGTAGCATCTGCGGCCTAATTGAAGAGCCTCCCACACAGTCTTTCTAAATTCTTCCAAAGGAGCACACAACCATGGCGGTTCGAACTTCGGAAGCCGAATGGAAAGGGAATTTGCGGGAAGGGCAGGGGACGATGAAGCTGGGGAGCGGCGCCTACGAAGGCAGCTACTCCTTCGCTTCGAGATTCGAAACTGGGAAAGGGACCAACCCCGAGGAGTTGATTGCCGCCGCGCACGCAGGGTGCTATTCGATGGCCCTTTCGGCTGGCTTGTCCAAGGCTGGCTTCACCCCTACTCGCGTCCACACCACAGCTAAGGTCCACCTCGAACCTGTCGATGGTGGATTTGGGATTACCAAGATTGAGTTGCACACTGAGGCCCAGATTCCAGGAATTAACAATGCCGCCTTCCAAGAGCAGGCCGAAGCAGCCAAAAAAGGCTGCCCGGTTTCCAAAGCCCTTGCCGGAACACAGATCACGCTGGATGCGAAATTAGTCTGACAGCTGGGAAGGAGTCAGAATGAAGTGTGAAGGGTAAAGGTTAAAGGGTAAAGGGCAGACGCAACCTTCACCGTCTGACCCTTCTTGAGCGGACTCGCGTCTATATCGTGCGCCCTCCTTTGTCCTTCAGCCTTTACACTTTAACCTTGATTCTGACTGCTGCCCATCACTTGTTACTCGCCACTGTTCTTGCGCGCGGATTCCCCGATGGCATAGAATCGCGGCGGGGGTTCTTGTGCACAGCCACAACCACGGTCACAGCCACGACCACGTTCGAGCCCCGGATTGGGTGGTCAAGGGCGCGCTGCTGGTGACGCTGGTGCTGGTGGTTGTTGAATTCACCACAGGCCATTGGGCGCACAGCCTGGCGCTGGTCAGTGACGGCTGGCACAACCTTACGGACCTTCCCTCACTGGTGCTCGCTTGGATTGCCCTCTACTTTGAGCGGAAGCCTCCCGATCATCAGAGAACTTACGGCTACCAGCGCGCCGGAGTGCTCACGGCTTTTGTCAATGCCCTGCTCCTGCTGGCCGTGGCCATCTTCATCTGTTTTGAAGGGTACGAGAGAATCCTGAGGCCGGAGCCCATCGCCACCCGTGCCATGTTGATTGTGGGCGTCATGGCCCTGGTTATAAACGGAAGTATCTCACTCGCCCTGGCTCCCGGTCGCTCCGATTTGAACCTGCGCGCGGTTTTCATTCACAACCTGGGTGATGCGCTTTCCAACATTGCCCTCATCGCAGGGGCATGGCTCATCCAGCGCACCGGCCAAATGCTGATCGACCCGCTGATCGCCTTCCTGATCTCCGGCATGATCGTTTGGACGGCCCTAGGTGTCATCACCGAATCGACGAATATCCTTCTCGAAAGCCTCCCCAAGGGCATGGAGCTGGAACGGGTGGCGAACGCCATGCTCGAGGTTCCAGGCGTGCGCGAAGTCCACGATATTCATATCTGGAGCCTGGGATCTCACTCGCACGCGCTTTCCTGCCACGTTCACATTCTGGACATGCCTACTTCTGAGACTGAAAAAATCTGTCAGCGATTGCGCGAAGTCTTAGCCAGCGCCTTCGGTATTACGCATTCCACCATTCAATTCGAGCACACCCACTTGCCCGGAGACTTTCACCGCTACATGCCGGGACCCGCGCCGGGAAGCGAACAGAAATGAGGCAGATGGGCAATGGGCAGATGGGCAGGTGGACAGTGGGCAGAGCGGAAAAGGGAAGTGAGCTTCGGCTGAGGACAAGTCAGGAAGCGAATCGTCAAGGGCAAAAACTACCTCTTAAACTCGGGTTTCAGGTTTTTGATTTGGGAATCTGAAATCTGGAATTTGAAATTCGCCACTGGTCGCGGCGATGGTCGACCCGCCTGATGGCTGTTACCTGCGCGCTGCCTCACTGCCGATCTGCCCACTGCCCAACTGCCCACCTGCCTACTGCCTGCTGATCTTCTCCTGCCCGTCGAGATAGGGCCGCAGAGCTTCAGGGATGACGACCGAGCCGTCGGCTTGCTGATAGTTTTCGATGATCGCCACCCAGGTCCGTCCCACGGCCAGGCCGCTGCCATTGAGAGTGTGAAGGAGTTCCGTCTTGCCTGCCTTGCCGCGCCGGAAGCGAAGGTTAGCCCGGCGGGCCTGAAAAGACTCGAAGTTCGAGCAGGAGGAAATCTCCTTGTACTCGCGGGCAGCGGGAAGCCAGACTTCCAGGTCATAGGTCTTCGCCGAGCTGAAGCCCAGGTCCGCCGTGCACAACGCCACAACGCGATAAGGGAGTTCCAGCCGCTGGAGGATGGCTTCAGCATTGCGGGTGAGAGACTCGAGCTCGTCATAAGAGCTTTCCGGAAGGGTGAACTTCACCAGCTCGACTTTCTGGAACTGATGCTGGCGGATGATGCCACGTGTGTCCTTGCCGTAAGAGCCCGCTTCACTACGGAAACACGCGGTCCACGCGCAATGCTTAACCGGCAGCTTTTCGGCTGCCAGCACCTCTCCTGCATAAAGATTAGTGACCGGGACTTCGGCGGTGGGGATCAGCCAGTAATCCGTCCCCTCGAGCTTGAAGAGGTCCTCCTTGAACTTGGGCAGTTGGCCGGTGCCGAAAAGGCTTGAGGAATTCACGATGAAGGGAGGAAGAATCTCGGTATAGCCATGTTCTTTCGTATGCATATCGAGCATGAAATTGGCCAGAGCGCGCTCCAGCTTTGCCCCCATGCCGTTGTAAACCGCAAAGCGGGTTCCAGCGATTTTTCTCGCGCGCTCGAAATCCAGGATGCCCAGCGCAGGACCCAGGTCCCAATGCGCCTTCGGTTCAAAGTCGAACTGGCGCGGCGTGCCCCAACGGCGAATCTCCTGGTTGTCCTCTGAGCCCCGGCCGACAGGAACGCTTGCGTGAGGCAAGTTGGGAATGGTGCGCAGGAGCTCCTGCAATTGCTCGTCGTATTGCTTGGCCTTCTCGTCCAGCTCCTGAATTTCCGCGCCCACCTGCTTCATCTCGGCGATCAGCGCGGAGGCATCCTGCTTCGCCTTTTTCAAACTAGCGATTTCGTCGGAGACCTTATTGCGACGCGCCTTGCGCGTCTCTGCCTCCAACAGAAATTTGCGCCTCTCGCGGTCAACGGATTCGAAACCACCGAGCGCCTCTCCCAGCCCGCGCTCACGCATTTTCTGCTTCACCAACTCCAGATTGTCACGCACAAAACTCAGATCGAGCATGGCGACTCCTTATGGTTCTTAGAACCGTCAATTTAAACCAGGCGCGTGAGTGTGTCAAACCGGGCCAGGTACCGCGGAACCCTGGTTTTGGGGTCCGCGGCTTTTTTGCACTTCCGGAGACAAGCCGCGAACCCCAAACCTGGAGGTCCGCGCTACTCGCTGCTTTCTTTTGACAATCCGATAGCGCGAAGCTAGGCTTGTTTCAGATAAGGGAGGTTCGCATGCGCGCGGTGGTGATGAGCCTTGTGGTCTTAAGTGTGGTTGCTTCTGCCGCCTGCCACAAGCTGGGCGGAGTCGATTCCAAAGCGGCAATTCAGGAGGCGATCGAAGAACACCTGAAGCAGCAGCCTAACGTCTTTTTCCAAAACATGACAGTGGAGATTGGCGACGTTACTTTCAGTGGGGACACGGCTCTGGCGCAAGTGAAGTTCCACAGCAAACAAGCACCCAACCTGGCCGTGGGCATAGTCTATCGATTACGCAAGGCCGGCGATAGATGGCGGGTGGAATCTACTGCGACGGCGAGCATGCCCGGAACCAGCCCGCATGGAAACATCGCCGCTCCCACGCCCTCACCGTCCACAAGCTCCACGGACATTGGCCCCCAGCCCAGCCACTAGGCGGAATTATGAATTATGAATAGTAAATTGTGAATTCGCTGGTGAGCGGGTTAGAAACTCACGGTCCCAAGGAACAATTCGTAATTTGCATTTTACAATTCACTATTTACTATTCACCATTCACTATTTGCTCTTGTTCTCCCGGCCCCTTAATTCCTGGCATGACGGAACTCCGCCCAGACCTTTCGCTGTTTCCACGCCCCTCACGACTGCTTCTGCCGTTACCTCCGCCGCTGCTGCCCCCACGGTGTTAACGTCAGCCCGCATTTTGCCCACCGAAAGAGCAAAAACCATGTCGCCGTCCCATTGGGTATGAACGGGGCGTATGGCGCGCGCCAATCCGTCATGCGCCATTTGCGCCACTTTTGTCGTCTGAACTTTGTCCAGCCCGGCATTGGTCATGACGGCAACCAGCGTCGTGTGGGTAGCCCCGAATCCTGGGCCAACGTCGCCTGCGAACATGCGTTCTGCCGTATCCGCAAATTCCGTTGATCCAGGTGAAATACGCGCTCCGGCAATCACTTTGCCCGTCCGGGGATTGATCACATCACCAAAGGCATTCACCACGGCCAGCGCCTGCACGCGAACCCCGCCTCCCAACACCTTAGTCGCGAACCCGACGCCGCCCTTGGTGGCCTGGCTGACTCCAAAAAGTTTTCCGACTGTCGCTCCAGTTCCGGCCCCGACCGACCCTTCAACAACCGCCCGGCTTGCCCCTAGGCAAGCTCGAAGCGCCATCCTCCGGCTGGGTCGAGCCTTTGACGAGCCCAAGTGAAGGTCGAAGATGACCGCCCCAGGAACGATGGGCACTCGCGCTTTCCCAGCCAGGAATCCGACACCGCGCGATTCCAAATAGTTCATGACGCCAGCGGCAGCGTCCAAGCCGAAAGCACTCCCTCCACTTAGGAAGATCGCATGCACGCGCTCCACCACATGGCCGGGAAAGCAGGGAGCCAAATCGCGCGTTCCCGCAGCAGAGCCTCGAACGTCCACTCCACAGACCGCCCCCCCTTCGCAGAGGACAACTGTGCACCCGGTCAGCCCCTTTAAGTCACTCGCGTGACCTATGCGGACATCTGGAATCGTTTTGGTTGTTTTCGTTTTCTTGAACCCAAGCAGTGCGCGCGCATGTCATTCCGGCCCGGAGCGGAGAACGTGTGAAAAAATCAAATCGTGACGAACGGCTGTAGGGGTCCCGCAGGCGCGGGATGGTTGCCCGCGGCCCGCCGCCCGAAGGCTTTGGGCCGCAGGGCGGGCGGCCACAAGGGCCGCCCCTACAACGCGATTTCTTCACAGCTTCGGAGCGAGGAGGAATCTCGCAAGTCCTATCTTTCCGAGCGAGATTCCTCATTCCGACAGGATCGGGGCAAGCCTCGCTCGGAATAACAGCCTTCGCGCGAATTTTCGAGCGCCCGTCAGACGTGCTTGAGAGTGGTTTTGATTTGATCTTCCAGCTTCCTAACTTGTTTCTCTTTTTCTGCGTTAGGGGTCTCTTTCAGCAAAGAATCGGCCGCCTTAACCGCCTCGTAGCCCTCGTTGCAGACCGCCCTGAGCTTTAATGGATCATTGCTGTGTTTGCGGTCGAACATGCTTGCTGCCTGCACGAGCTGATTACCAACATACAGGGTGAAATCCAGGCCGTCGATCTGGGTGGAGCCGGAAGCCAGAGCGCTTCGAGCCTTCGAACGATCCCCTGAGACCGCCTCCGCCAAGGCATCGTCGATCGCCTTGTTGAGTGAATCGACCGCGGCGGCGTCCTGGTGGTCAGGCTCAATCCAGCCCCCTTCCCTAACGTGCATGAGGTCCGCCACTTCCAAGGGTCCTTCGACTGAAGGATAGGGCACTTCCAAAGTCAATACCTTCGAGACTTTTCCCCCTTCCAACAACTGGTGTGCGGTTTCGGCCAAACCGAGCGCGGCCTTCATTCCGTACTGCAAGTTATCCTGACGCAGGCGCTCGTACTCGGCTTTGAAATGCGAGTTCTTGGTCTCGTCGGCCCCTTTTGCATAGGCATCGACCAGTTCCTTATTGCTCTCAACCTGGGCTGAGAATATCACCGCACGAAGCACCTGCGCCCGTTCCGTGTACTTCGTTGCCGGAGAGGCGCTCGCCAGCCCGTCGGTAAAATCCAACGCTCGGTCAAAGCGGCCACGCTTGAACATATCCTTGGCGTCCTGGTAATCGGCCGCCGGGCCGGTCGGCCTGGGCACTGGCGCCGAACAACCCAAGATGAGCGCCAGGCTAGCTATCAATACAACCAGCACGCGATGAAAGTGGAAGGGCAACTGATTGGCTTTGTCCATATGCTTACCTCCTGAGGGAGTGAAGGCAAGGAATATTCCGCTGACGAACCCGAGTCGCGGCTTCGCTCAACACCCCCTGAGTCACTTGATCTCTCTTGCCGCCATTCGTGTGCCGTTTGGTACGCCGAGCAAAGGACCACGACAAGGCAGCAAGACAACCCAACTCGGCGCGGGAACTATATGACAAGCCCGGAACGAATTCAATAGGGGTGTTATGGCGCCATCCCGTTAAGCGGGGTGCCGTGGGAACCGCTTGGTTCGCGGGAAGCGAGGAATGCCTGCTGAGATTCTCTTCCTCTCAGCCTTCTCTTGCTTATACAGAGCTTGATATCTTCCTAAGCTGCGCTTGAGTCGTTCAGCAGGTTTCATTTTGATCCTCCTTCCGAGATTACCATTATAGCGCTCCGCTCCCGCAAGCTAAACCGCCGTTAAGTACTGGTACTCTCCTGGTTTAACTCGTGGAGTCTCGACTCGTCGAGGCATTTGCCAATCCCGCAGGCGCCGGGTCAACGCTAAACTCAAGGTCGAGCACTACCCTAGGGCTGGCCGAACTCAGCCACCCCGCTGGTGGAATTCGGCCAGTTCCGCATCGGACTCCTTGGCTGCGGCTAGCGGCTGTGGATAGGGTACGCCAGCCGCTCACCCAGGGGGTGTGGTAACAAAGTCACGGTTCGCCAAACACGAAGGGAGGATGAGTCTACTCCTCACAATTGCGCACCAAGAGGGTCACCAACCAGTCTACCCAGCCGCAAGGTGATGCAGGTCAAGGTCTTCGCCTGCCTCCCGGGGAGAATGCGCCATTGCTGACATGCCGCCTTAGTCTCCTCCAGATTCTCGCTGAATGAACCTCCTGCCGCCCACATAACTGGCCGTCGTGGGGGTAATGGCAAGGGGCAGTAGCCCTGAGTCGTCTGGCGAGCCAATTGCTCATAAATCACTGTAAGGGATTAGCGAGTTGGTAATAGGTTCCTGCGGCGAGTTCACGTCGCCGCGTCACGGCGGGAAGTCGTTCCTTCAACAAACAGAATATTGGCACGGGAGGTGCTCTATGCCACGCAACTTAGGTCTCTTAAGTCTGGCTCTGTTGGCTTTAGTGTGTTTTCCTTCGGCAACCCGAGCCACCGAGCGGCTTCGTATCGAGCCGGGCACGAAAATTCCGGTTCGGCTTGAAACGAGCGTCGGAACCAAAGATTTTGACCAGTGGCACTCCTTCGGCAGTGTGCGCACCGTTTCCGGAACGCTGATGCAGGACTTGGTTTCGCCCGACGGGCTGGTGGCACTGCCGGAAGGCGCTAGGATCCGGATTGCGGTCCTCGAGAGTAAGCGCGCTGGACACATTACCGGCAGATCGCGCTTACGTCTGGGCCTCTATTCGGTGCGTACCGCAGACGGTGAAGTGATCCCCCTGGACGGCTATCCCACCGGCTTGGAGCGTCGCAAAGTAGACCGCGAGGGCACGGCACACGGATCCCGAGGACTCGTGAAGGACGGCGCTGTTGACATTAGTTCAGTGGTCATCGGCGCGGGCGCCGGCTTCGCCGTGGCCGGGCCGGTGGGCGGAGCCATTGGGGCCGGAGGCGGTCTTCTCGTGGCCGCGATCTGGACGGTGGCGCGGCGCGGTCCGGACTTGGTGGTTCCTGCTGGCACCGTGGTGGAATTCGTGATTGGTCGGCCGGTTTCCCTTGCTGCAACAGGTGAGACAGTCGATGACGGTCCCAGGCTTCAGCCGGCCACGTGGGGTCGCGGCCGGGTGATCCCACCCTCGCCGGATTTGCTGGCGCTCGCCGACCAGGTCGAAACCGACCCCGACGCCGTCCTCCAGCAACTGAAGCAGATCAGGTTAAGAGACCGTCCGGGCGTAGATCGCGCCTTTGCAATGTATCTGCAGGCGGTGGCGCGCTTCCAGAGAGGAGACCACAGCAGGGATACGCTCAACCTGATGCGAGAAGCTTACAGAGAGGCCCAGAGCTGGACGTTGCCCCCCCAGGCGCGTGCCGAGATGGCCCGCAACCTAATTTACATCCTGCGTGCCACGGAGAGAGATTGGGAACGCGACCCGCTCCTGAACGATCCTCAGGTGCAGGCCGCGCTGGTGGAGGAAAGCCAATGAAGCCCGCTTTAATTCTGACCTTTCTGGTGTGCGCGCTGGCCGGCGTGGCGCTAGCCCAGGAGCCAGCTCCCAGCAATGTGCCCCCGCCACCCCCGCCCGGCGTAGCTCCACCGCCTCCGGCCCCCGACACCTCCGGGGCCACGCCGGAGGCATCGCCCCCGGCAAACCCTGAAACCGCTGAGAAGCCGCCCGCAGACACGCAAGGGGCGCGCGAGACGCCACTGGATGCTGAACCCTTCGATGCGCGCGTCCATCGCCGCCTCGAAGAGTACAACCAACGTCGCGCGCAGCGCGAGGTCGAAATGAATTCCTACGCCGAGGCGAGTGGCAGTGACCCCGGCTTGGAGCGATACGCTGACCCACGCAAGGTGCAGGTGGAACTCAAAGATGAACTCGATCGCGAGCAGACCAGTGAGCAATTGGCCAATGACTATGCAGAACAAGCCCGCGAAGTTCTCAGCAAGGAGCAGGCGGTTCAGGACTTCATCGCCAAACGCCAAAAGACGCTGGACGATTTGAGCAAGCAGAACGCCACCGTCAATCGCCAGGATCTCGAGGTTGCCCTCGCCAATCTGGCCCGCCAGCCCGATTCGCCGGAGGTTCAGGCGCAGATGCGCGATATCGATCGGAGGCTGTCAGAGGCCGAACGCCTAGACAAGGATCTGCCGGCATGTCGCTCGCGTGCCCAGCAGGAAGCCGCCGGGGCAGCTGGTGAACTCGCCAAGCTCAATGAGCTCGAGCAATCCTACGAGAAGGAGTCCAAGGCCTTCGCAGCGGACGCGCTCTCGGCCCACAACAACCGGCTGGGACTGGCCGACAGGCTCGAGTATTACCTGGTCCGCGCCCAGGCTGAAGATGTGCTCGAGCAGGGCCGCAAAGCCTCGCAGTCGGTGCAACACCTCTCGGCCAGCCCTGCGGTCGACAAGACGCTCAACACTTCCGGCTCCACGCCAGTCCCCAGGTCGGACGCCGACCTGGAGCAGTTGAAGAAATGCATTCAACAATCCGGCGACGTGCAGGCTTGCCACGAGAAAGCGCGCCAGGAGCAGCAGCCGGGAAGCGGAAAGCCGTTATGAGCGAGGCTGTCAGCGTTCCGCGTCAGCTATCAGCAAGCGCACCGCGATTTGGAGCGGGGCAGCTTGCTGCCGTTTTTCTTTCGCGCGAACTAGCTCGCGCGGCGGCCCTCGCTACACGATCGTACCGAGGAGGGACCAGATGGTCAAACATGACAAGGGGAAAGGTGAGAAGAAGAACAGAGGGGGATTCCTCTCCCGCGAGCGCGGGCGCGGAATGGCAACGATTGCGCGATGGGCTCTCCCCATGGCCGCGGCCGGCGTGCTGGTTCTGACGTTTGCTCCCTCCAGCCGCGCGCAGAGCCCCGAGGCTCAGCCGGCAGCCCTCAGCAAACAGCGTGCGACACTATATGTCCAAGCCACCCACACTCCGCTCGCGAATCTCGAGAGCGAAGTGAATCACCTGGCCATGCTATCGGAGACCTGCCGCATCGAACACGGCGCCCAGGCTTGCGGTCTCTCCGACAAACCCCTCGAGTCGAGTAAGCTCGAGGACCGCTATTCCTACTATGTTAAACAGCCTGTCGAGGCGCATACCAAAGCTCAGGGATTGAAGGTGCAGCGGCAGAATTGGGAGGGGTCGTCAAAGGCAGTGACGAGTGACAAGTGACGAGTGACAAGCTACTCCGGTTTGCTAGACCAGCCCCTCACCCGGTCCGTGGTCATGTCACAACTCTCCTCTCTCCTCCTAGAGGAGAGGGACCGGGATGAAGGGGCTGTTGGCCCACGGCAAGAACCGAATAGCGCAGACCTGCTTCTTAGGTCTTCGGCTTATTGTTGGTCGTCGTGGGACAAGCCGCGGACCCCAAAGCCGGGG
>Ga0187808_10000394_pt1 | contig 13157 bp, 9 predicted proteins | sample NC_wetland_sal_i_5_FD_132427 | JGI IMG/M metagenome (GOLD analysis project Ga0187808, IMG submission 132427) | Wetland sediment microbial communities from Neuse River Estuary, North Carolina, USA - ASW_3 | ecosystem: Environmental > Aquatic > Freshwater > Wetlands > Sediment | place: USA: North...
CCACTTCAACATCTGCGTGCCTGACGTGCCGGCCGCCTACTCCTATTACTCCTCGCTCGGGTTCGGGCTGTCGGAGACGATCGAGGACGGGCAGACGCTGTACGCCGCCTGGATGTACCGCAAGCAGACCGTGCACGACGTCGCGTTCACGGGCGGCGCCGGGCCGCGGCTGCACCACCTGGGGTTCTTCGCGCACGAGCCGCACAGCGTGCTGCGCATGTGCGACATCCTCGGGTCGCTGTCGCTCCAGGAGTGCATCGAGCGCGGCCCTGGCCGACACGGCGTGTCGAACGCCTTCTACGTCTACCTGCGTGACCCCGACGGCCACCGGCTCGAGATCTACACCTCGGACTACTACACCGGCGACCCCGACCACCCGGTGCTGCGCTGGTCTGTCCTCGACCCGCGGCGCCGCGACTTCTGGGGCAACGCGGTGATCCCGTCCTGGTACTCCGACGCGTCGCCCGTGCTCGACCTCGACGGGAAGGTGCGCCCGGTGGTGGAGCTAGCCCAGACCGCCGAGGTCACGGTCGGCGCCGACGGGTTCACGCCTCCCCCGTCGGAGTAGCGCTCAGCGGTATGACCGCGCCTGTAGCTCGAACAGCTCGGCGTAGCGTCCGCCGCTGGCGATCAGGTCGTCGTGGCTGCCTTGCTCGACGACACGGCCCTCGTGGAGAACAAATCGCGCTCGATCGCGGCCGCGACTACGCAGCGCTGGACTCGGGTATGAAGTGGCCGGAAAGGGAGGCCGGGGGGCCGCCCGCCGGGGGGAGCACTCAGTATGTCGAACCACTTCAGCGCGGCCAATCTCCATTTTCCTGGCGATGACACGCGACTCGAACTCACGGACCTGTACGCGTTCACGTCTGCGGACGGACCCGCCAAGACGGCGCTGATCCTCGATGTGAACCCGACGGTCAGGCCGCCCATCGAGCTGCCGCCGACGGTCATCACCAGCCGGGAGTTCCACCCGGCCGCGGTCTACAGGATCAACATCGACAACGATGGCGACGCGCTGGCCGACGTCGCCTTGACGTTCACGTTCTCCGAGCTCGAGGGCGGCGCGCAGACCGGGACCGGCTATCTCGCGACCGGCGCGCAGGCTCGCGAGCCCGGGGCGGTCGGGCGGGTGCTCACGTCGTCCATCCCGGTGAGTTTCGACGCGATCGTGCGGCCCGTCGAGGCTGACGGGATCCGGATGTGCGCCGGGGCGCGCAGCGAGCCGTTCTTCGCCGACATCGAGGGAGCTCTGCACGGATTCAAGTGGACCGGGCACGACGACTTCGCCGGCAACGACGTGCTGTCGATCGCGCTTGAGGTGCCCTACGACATGCTCAGCACCGAGCCGACGTTCGGCGTCTGGGCCACGGTCAGCGTGTGGCGGGACGGGACACTCACGCAGATGGACCGCGGCGGCAACCCGACGATCAACCCGTTCGTCAACCCCGACGACCAGAAGGACCTCTACAACACCCGGCAGCCGGTCGACGATGTGGCGAACTACCTGGAACCATGGTCCGCGCTCCTGGTACAGGGCGGCTATTCACCGGACGAGGCGAGGCGGGCGGCCCTGATGATGCTGCCCGACATCCTCCGCTACGACCGCGCCAAGCCCGCCATGTATCCCAACGGTCGCACCCCGGTCGACGACGTCTACAGCTACCGCTTCGCCTGGCTCAGCAACGGCAAGATCCCGCCGAGCGGTCTCCAGCCCCACGACGACCTCCTGAACGAGTTCCCATACCTGGGCCTGCCGCACGCGTAACCCCCCCGCCCCCCGCGACCCGCCCCACAGCCCCGGCCCGCCCCGGCCCGCCCCGGCCCGCCCGGATGAATGTCCCATTCATCTGGTTATAGCCAGCTCAACGGGCCATTCATCCGGCAGGCAGCCACACGGAAGGGACTTGTGTGACAGGTGGTGGCCGTGGTGGCGCGCTAGGCCGCGGCCTTGGGGCGCCTAGTCCGTCGCGTGGCGGTCCAGTTACACGGGAGGTACTTGTGTGACGGATGGGGCTGCCGTGGGCGAGGCCGGGGGGCGCGGGACGCGGTGGCGCGCGGCGCGGAGGGCGCGCGGCGCGGGGGGCGCGGGGGCCTTACTCCGTTGCGTGGCGGTCCAGGAATTCGTAGATGTCTACGTCGTCTACGCCGGGGAAGGAGCCGGCCGGGAGGGCGGACAGGATGTGGGAGTGGGCGCGGGCGGAAGGCCAGGCCATGCCCTCCCAGCGTTCGGTCAGGGAGAGGGGGGCGCGCTGGCAGCACTCGCCGTCGGGGCACTGCGACCGCGTGCGGATCGTCGTCTCCCGGCCTCGGAACCAGCGGGAGTGCTCGAACGGGACCCCGAGCGTGATCGCGGAGCCGCGGTCGTCGGCGCGCGGGTCGACCTGCGCGACGCAGAAGTAGGAGCCGGCCGGGGTGTCGGAGTACTGGTAGTGCGGGGAGAACCGGTCCGGAGCGGAGAAGACCTGGCGGCCGGACCATTTGCGGCACATGCGCTGGCCCTCGATGGCGCCGGAGATGTCGGCGGGGAAGATCACGCCATCGTTCTCGTAGGCCTTGTAGATGATGCCGCTCGCGTCGTTCTTCACGAAGTGGCAGGACAGCCCGAGGTGGTAGGTGATCAGGTTGGTGACGCGGTGCGCGGCCATCTCGTAGGACACGGAGAACACGTCTACCAGGTCCTCGACGGCCAGGTCGCGGCGGTCCATCGCCGCGCGCAGGAAGGGCAGCGCCGCGGACTCGGGGAGCAGCATCGCGGCCGCGAAGTAGTTGGCCTCCACCCGTTGGCGCAGGAAGTCGGCGAAGTCCTTCGGCGTGTCGTGCCCCAGCAGGAAGTGGCCCAGCGCCTGCAAGATCACCGCACGCGGCGAGTGGCCGCCGACGGATTCCTGCTTGACGTAGATGCGGTTGCTGCGCAGGTCGGTGAGCGACCGCACGGTCCGCGGCAGGTCAGCCACGAACTGGACGGAGAACCCGTGCTTGCTCACCACGGCCAGCAGCATGCCCTGGGACAGCGCCCCGCCGGCGTAGCCGGCCGTGGACAGCGCCTCGACGGCGGCGGCTTCGATCGACGGGAAGTAGTTGCCGCGCTCGCGCATCGACGCGCGCAAAGCCGCGTTGGCGGCGCGGGCCTCTTCCGGTGTCGCGGTCGGCTTGGAGCGCTGGGCGCGCAGTTCGGCGGCGACCGCGACCAGGTGCTCGAGCACGTCGGTCGGCACCCGGGCCCCGACCCGCAGGGGCGGCAGTCCGAGCGCGGCGTAGGACGGGTCGCGCTGCGCCTGCTCCACCGCGATCTCAAGCTGGGCGCGGCGGCTCGGTGGCTGCTTTTTGAGCAGTTCGGACAGCGGGACGGACAGCGCGGCCGCTAGCTGTTCCACGAGCGACAGCTTCGGCTCGCGGCGGCCGTTCTCGATCAGCGAGAGCACGGACGGCGTGCGGTCGACGCGAGCGCCGAGGTCGGCGAGCGTCATCCCCCGGGCGCGGCGCGTGTGCCGCAGCCGCTGACCGAATGTCGCGAGGTCTAGACCTTCGGTCTCTACCAATTTTGGCGATTCTTTCATCGTAAAAAAGACTAACACCTGTTCGTTCGGAAAGAAATGACTTTTTTTACGGACCTTGGTCCTCGGAATCGGGCGCCGCGGCCCGCACTCTGGTACCACGGCCAGCCCGGCGAGCGGGGCCGACGACTGAAAGGCAGCACGACCATGGACACGATCAGCCAGCAGGCGGCCAATCTGCGCAAAGAGTGGGAGACCGACCCCCGCTGGGCGAACATCGCGAGGAACTACACCGCCGAGGACGTGATCCGACTGCGCGGCTCCATCACCGAGGAGCAGACCCTGGCGAGGCGGGGCGCGAACCGGCTCTGGGAGCTGCTGCGGACCGAGGACGCCGTGCGGGCGCTCGGCGCGATCACGGGCAACCAAGCCGTACAAATGGTCAAGGCGGGACTCCAGGCCATTTACCTATCCGGATGGCAGGTCGCCGCGGACGGCAACCTGGCCGGGCAGACCTACCCGGACCAGTCTCTGTACCCGGTGAACTCCGTCCCGCAGATGGTGCGCAGGATCAACAACGCGCTGCTGCGCGCGGACCAGGTCTGCTGGTCGGAGCGCTCGGCGGAGAGCACGGCGCCGCGCCAGCAGTGGCTCGCGCCGATCGTCGCTGACGCGGAGGCCGGCTTCGGCGGAGTCCTGAACGCGTTCGAACTGATGAAGTCCATGATCGCGGCCGGTGCCGCTGGCGTGCACTACGAGGACCAGCTCGCGTCGGAGAAGAAGTGCGGCCACCTCGGCGGGAAGGTGCTCATCCCGACCGGGCAGCACATCAAGACGCTGACCGCGGCCCGGCTGGCCGCGGACGTGTGCGACGTGCCCACGCTGGTGATCGCGCGCACCGACGCGCACTCGGCCACGCTGCTGACCTCTGACGTCGACGAGCGCGACCGGCCGTTCGTCACCGGCGACCGCACCGCCGAAGGCTTCTACCGGGTGCGCGCCGGGATGGCGCCGTGCATCGCACGCGGGCTGTCCTACGCCCCGTACTCCGAACTGCTGTGGATGGAGACCTCGACCCCCGACCTCGACGACGCGAGGGAGTTCGCCGAGGCGATCAAGGCGGTGTACCCGGACCAGATGCTCGCCTACAACTGCTCGCCGTCGTTCAACTGGCGCGCGCGCCTTGACGAGGTGACGATCGCCAAGTTCCAGAAGGAACTGGCCGCGATGGGGTACCGGTTCCAGTTCATCACGCTGGCCGGCTTCCACGCGCTGAACTACTCGATGTTCGACCTCGCGCAGGGCTACGCGCACGAGGACATGACCGCCTACGTCAAGCTGCAGCAGGCCGAGTTCGACGCGGAGGCGCGCGGCTACACGGCGACCAAGCACCAGCGTGAGGCGGGCACCGGCTACTTCGACCTGGTCACCCAGGCGATCTCACCGAACGCTGAGACGGTGGCGCTGGCGGGCTCGACGGAGAGCGCGCAGTTCCACTGACGGGGGGTTTACTGCTGCCAAAGGTCGCTTGGCGGGGTCTGGGTTATCGGCGCGGTCTCGGCCCAGTCGGAGGAGATCAGCGAGCTTGACGGGGCCTCGTCGCCCTGGTCTTGCGCCGGCACCGGGCCGCGCCACCGCGAGGGGATGAAGAGCGGGACGATCATCGCGAGCCCGGCGGCCGCGAGGACCCCGTTGAAGAGCATGGCCTCAAAGCCGTAACCGTACGCGTCGCCCTTCAGCGGGATGTACCGCACCGCCTGCCGTACGTTCACCCCGTACCAGACGGTCACGCCGATCAGCACCAGGCCGGGCAGCCCGCTGGCGAGCGGCGAGATCCACGGCACCGCGACGCAGATCCCGATGAGCAGCGCGACGGCGGCCAGCGCCGCGAAGGCGTACAGAACGTTGCTGTCATGCAGCAGCGAGCCGCCGTTCGCTGGAAGCGTAGTCACAGCGCCGTTCGCCACGGGCACGCGCAGCAATCGCACATAGCCCCACGCGGCACCGAAAAACACCGCTGCCGCCGTCACCAGGGCCAGGCCAAAACCGATGAGATGCCGCATAAGGTAATGCCTCCTGTCTGGCCTATCGTGCCGTGCGAGCCCTCTCGCGCGCAGCGAAACCCACGGGATCCAACCATTACGGCACCGTCCGTTTCCTGAGAACACGCTGAGACCGGCTGTGCGGCCCGCTGTGCCCGCTCGCTATCCTGGGGCGCGTGCGCGTCGATGACATTTTCCAGGGAATAGCCAGGTTCGCAGTCAGGTTCCGCTGGCTGGTGCTGATCGCGTGGGTGATCGCCGCCGTCGCGATACCTAAGGCGCTGCCGTCGCTGTCCAGCGTGACGCAGGCCAACAACAGCCAGTTCCTGCCCGCCAGCGCTCCGAGTGAGAAGGCGGCGACGCTGGCCGCGCCGTTCGGCGGCACGAACGAGATCCCGGTGCCCGTGGTGGCCGCCGTCAGCACCGGCACGCTCACCCCGGCCGATCAGACCTGGCTGGCCACGCTGTCGAACGACCTGCTCAAGGTCCCGACGGTCGTCAAGGTGAACAACCTGGGGACCTCCACGCCAAAGGCGTCCGTCCCCGGGCAGGCCGCGCAGCTCCAGGTGCTGTCGGACGTCAGCCAGAACAACCAGAACGCGATGACCGACCTCATCGACAACATCCGCACCACGATCGCGAGCGCGCATCCGCCGGCCGGCATGCAGGTGCACCTGGCGGGGCAGATCGCGATCAACACCGACCAGCAGAAACAGTCCGGCAACACGGGCAACGAGGTTCAGGGCATCTCGGTGCTGTTCATCCTCATCTTGCTGCTGCTGATCTTCCGGTCGGTGCTCGCGCCGTTCATCACCCTGATCCCGGCGGCGCTGTCCGTAACCATCGCCGGCCCGATCATCGCCGAGGCCGCCAACCACGGGCTCAAGGTCTCCTCGCTGGCCCAGCTGCTGCTCATCGTCCTCGTCCTCGGCGCGGGCACGGACTACGGGCTGTTCCTGGTGTTCCGCGTGCGGGAGAACATGCGCCGCGGCCAGGACTCCAAGGAAGCCGTGGTCAGCGCGCTGACCAAGGTCGGGGAGTCGATCACGTTCTCCGCCTTCACGGTCATCGCGGCGCTGCTTTCGCTGTTGTTCGCGAGCTTCGAGATCTACTCCGACCTCGGCATCCCGCTGGCGATCGGCATCGCCGTGATGCTGCTGGCCGGCCTGACGCTGCTGCCCGCGCTGCTGGCGATCTTCGGCCGGGCCGCGTTCTGGCCGTCGAAGAACCGCGCCGGCGGGTCGACGGAAGGCGCGTGGGGCAGGATCGCCGCGCGGCTCGTGAAGCGGCCGGGCGTGGCGCTGGCGATCGGCGTCGTCGCGTTCGGCGGGTTGTCCGTGGCGGTGTCGGGGTACGTGAGCGCCGGGTTCGGCGGCGCGATCTCCGCGCCCGCGGGCACCGACTCCGCGCAGGGCACCGCCCTGCTGAACAAGTACTTCCCCGCCAGCGCGGCGAACCCGACCAACCTGGTGTACAAGCTGTCGTCGCCGGCCTGGCAGGATCCGCAGGCCATCGAGGCCGCCACCAACCAGCTCAAGGCCAGCGGGCTGTTCACCGGCGTGACAGGACCGCTCAACCCGGTCGGCGGAACCGGCTTCACGCCAACGCAATACGCCGAACTGCACGCCGCGCTCGGCTCGGGACCGTTCTCGCCGACGGTGCCGGCCAAGTACGCCGGCCTGATCCCGGAGCAGGCGTACCAGACGTACCGGGCAACGGCGCAGTTCGTCAGCGCCACGGGCACGACGATCCAGTTCCAGACCGGGCTGACCGCCGGCGACCCGTCGACGACGGCCGCGCTGCAAGCGGTTCCCTCGATCCGGGCGGAGGCCGCCGCCGTGGTGCCGACGTTGCACGCCACCGACTACGGCGTGGGCGGTGAGGCGCCCGCGCTCTACGACGTCAGCGCCATTTCCAACAGCGACCTCGCGCACGTGATCCCGATCGCGATCATCGTGATCGGCGTGCTGCTCGCGCTCGTGATGCGCTCGCTGATCGCCCCGCTGTACCTGATCGCGTCGGTGGCGCTGTCCTACTTCGCCGCGCTCGGCCTGGCGGTGCTGGTCTTCATCGAGATCGGCCACTCCGGCGGCATCACCTTCATCCTGCCGTTCCTGTTGTTCATCTTCTTGCTCGCCCTCGGCGAGGACTACAACATCCTGGTGATGACGCGGATCAGGGAGGAGGCTCACCGGATGCCGCTACGCCAGGCGGTCTCGCGCGCGCTCGGCGTGACCGGGACGACCGTGACCTCCGCGGGTCTCGTGCTGGCCGGGACGTTCGCCGTGTTCGCGGTCGTCGGCGGGCGGGAACAGGGCGGCAGCCAGATCCGCGACGTCGGCATCGGCCTGGCGGTCGGCGTCATCATGGACACGTTCGTGGTCCGCACCATCCTCGTGCCGTGCACCGTGGTGCTGCTCGGCCGGTGGAACTGGTGGCCGAGCACGGTGAAGATCACCGAGCCCGACCCGGTCGGGGCCAGCGCGGACGCGCTCGGGCTGACCGAAGCCGGCACGGCGGGCGCCGACCCGGCGGGCGATCCGGCGGCCGGCACCGACTCGCCCAGACGCACCTAGTGGCCGGGCAGTTACCGTGAGAAGCCCCCGCTCGCGGTCCGGACGTGGTAAATGACACCATGAACTCCGGACATGCCGGGCGGGGTGCTTTTCTTATCGGGCGCTGACCGGGAGACTCTTGACGAAGTGTTTTCGGGAAGGGACGCCGATGCAGGAACTGCGCTTCGTCGCGGTGAGCGAAGACGGCAGTTACGCTGTCCTCGCCGTCCCGGGGCGGAGCGCGCGCTTCACCTTGCCGATCGACGAGCGGCTACGGGCAGTCGCGCTCGGTCAGACCTCTCGGCTCGCCCAGTACGAGATCGAAGTGGAGAGTCCCTTGCGACCCAAGGAGATCCAGGCACGGATCCGCGCCGGTGAGACGGCGGAAGAGATCGCCGACGCGGCCGGCATCCCGGTCGAGCGCGTGCGCTGGTTCGAAGGCCCGGTGCTCGCGGAACGGGCCTATATCGCGGACCAGGCGCAGGCGGCCTCGGTGCGGCGGCCGGGCGATTCTGGTCCTGGCCCGCGGCTCGGCGACACCGTGCCGGACCGGCTGTCGGCGGCCGGGGCGGACCCGGAGGACGCGCAGTGGGACTCCCGCAAGCGCGGCGACGGCAACTGGCAGGTGCAGCTCACCTTCTCCTCGGGCGGCCGGCTGCACATCGCCGAGTGGGTCTTCGATCCGCGCCGCAGGCACGTGCTGCCCGATGACGACAACGCCGCGCGGCTGTCCCTGCCCGAGTCGGAGCTGCCGTCGCTTCCCGCCAGCCTGCCAGGCGAGGCGACCGTGACCCCGCTCGCGCCCCGCCTGGGCGCGGTGGCTGTCGCCGGCGCGGGAGCCGGCGGCGCCGGGGGCGGGAGCGTGAGCGGCGGCGGCAGCGTGGGTAGCGGTTCCGCGGGCTCCCGGTTCCGCGGCGAGCGCCCCGCGGCCGCCGAACGGGCCGCCGCGGTCGAGCGCGCCGCCGCGGCTGAACGGGCTGCCGCAGCTGAACGGGCTGCCGCCGCCGAGCGCGCCGCCGTCGCCGAACGCGCCGCCGCCGAAGAGCGGGCCGCCGCGGCTGAACGGGCTGCCGCCGAAGAGCGGGCCGCCGTCGCTGAACGCGCCGCTGTGGCTGAGCGAGCGATCGCGGCCGAGCCCGAGGTACCGCATTTCACGCACGCCCATCAGGAACTAGAGCCAATAGCCGTGGCCGTCCCGCACGCGCCCGCGGCCGAGCCCGTCGCGCCGAGCGCCGAACCCGCGGCCCAGGTCACCGACGAGCACGCCGCGCAGTCTCGCTCCGGTAAGAAGAACGCCCGCAGTCGGCGTGCCTCCGTCCCCTCCTGGGACGAGATCATGCTCGGCAGTTCCCGCCAGCGCGACTAACCGGCCGGGGCTGGCAGCGCGGCCGGCGCCAGCCGGTGCCGGAGCCAGGCAGGATCCGGTAGGGGCACACGGCCCGGAACTGGCGGCTCTCGAGCACATGGCGGCAGACGGACCGGCGGGGATGGAAGCTACTGCTCACGTCGTCATCGTGGCAGCACTTGTCCCCGGGCCGGCTGGTTTCGCACCGATATACGTCAGCTGACCGATGTTTCAAGTTGCAACTTGCAGCAGCATTTGCGGTGCAACAACTCAGGAGCAGCCGCGCGGGCTTCGCCATCCTTGCGTGGCTGCTCCTCCCCGGTCCCGCGAGGAGCCCGATGTCCACGACGGCCTTCACCGAGCTCGATCAGCTCGTCGCCGCCCACGCGTTCGACCGCGCCGCCGCCGCGTTCGCCGACGCCGCGGCCGCCGCCAGGGACAAGCGGCTCGGCAAGGCGCGCAAGCTGGCCGCCGAGGCGGCGGAGCACCTGGCCACGGCCGAACGAGCGAAGAACGGCCTGGGATTCCGCACCTACCCCCGCGACGCTCCCCACGACCGCACGGTCCGCCGGACACCGTAAGGGCGCACTCGGCCAGCCTCGTTGTACATCCGCCCGTAGTCGGCAAGCGGCACTATCTCACGATGCAAGATACATGATGTGACATGGGGCATAAACGCGCCCCCCATACCCTGACATATCGGGCACACACGGGTATCGCTCGTGCCCTAAGTCAATCCGTTACCACGCGAGGACAATCTGTGATATGAACCCGCGGGGTGGGGCTAGCGGGGCCAGGCGGGGCTAGGCGGTTTGCTTGAGGGCGAAGGCCCAGTTGAGGACGCGGGCGGCGTCCTGGGCGCCGGAGCCGGGGCCGGTCGGTGGGCTGTCGAGGACGACGCCGATCAGCGTGCGGCCGTCGCGGACCGCCTCGAAGAGCAGGCAGTGGCCCGCGTCGTCGGTGAACCCGGTCTTGATGCCGATGGCGCCGGGGTAGTGGCCGAGCAGCTCGTTGGAGGTGCCCCACCAGTGGGCGTCGTGGCCGTCGCCCTTCTTCAGGACGTAGACCTGCGTGTTCACGATCTGGCGGAACAACGGGGACTGCATCGCTATCTCACCCAGCCGCAGCAGGTCCTGCGGCGTGGAGTAGGTGGACGTCTCCGTCGGGTAGGGCAACCCGTCCGGCGAGGTGAAGTGCGTGTGCAGCAGGCCTAGCTGGCGGGCGGTCGCGTTCATCGTGGCGATGAACGCGTTCATCCCCGGGCCGTAAGCGTTGGCCAGCGTGTAGGCGGCGTCCGCGCCCGACTGGACCAGCAGGCCGTACAGCAGCTGGCGCGCGGTGAGCACCTCCCCCGGGTGCAGCCCGTCGCTGGTCGCGCCGTATTTCCAGACGTAGTCCTCCACCCCGCCTGGGACCTTGATCTGCCGGTCCACGTCGCCGGCCTGGATGACCAGGTAGGCGGTCATCACCTTGGTGATGCTCGCGATCGGCCGCGCCACGTTCGGCGAGCTCGCCCACAGCACCTGGCCGGTGGCGGCGTCGGCGATGATGCCCGCCTTCGCCTTCACACCGCGCGGGGCGCCGGTGACCAGGAGGCGCGGCCCGGCGGGCACGGTCGCGGCCTGCGGTTGGACCGTCGTCGTGGGCGCGCCCGTGCTGGCGGGCGCCTTGGTGGCGACCGCCTTCGTGGCGTGCGCCGACGGCCCCGCCGCGCGGGCGTAGGCCAGCCCGGGAGACGCCGAACAGCCAGCCGCCGATCCCAGCGCAGCCACTGCCAGGCCCGCGATGATCAACCGGGCGGACAGGCGCATAGGACTCCGATGAGTGAGGAGGCGGAAAACCAGACCATATCGTATTCAAACGCGAGCCAGGACGCCGGACAACGCGTCACGGGCCGACCGGATCACCTCGGTTATGTCATACCCCGTGAGCACGCCGTCACGCTTCAGCGGCCGGCCGTCGGCGATCACCGTCCCGACGTTTCCCGGGTGCGCGGCGGTGACCAGCAGCCTGGCCGGGTCGGTGAGAACGCCGATGTTAGGCGCGTCGACCGAGACGACGATCACGTCGGCGCGCTTGCCCGGCGTCAGCGATCCGGTGACCGAGTCCAGGCCCAGCGTCCGCGCGCCCTCGATCGTCGCCAGCCGCAGCACGTCCCGCGCGCCGAGCGCGAACTCGTCGTAGGCGAGCGCGTTGGCGCACGCCTGTGTCACCTTCATGATCGCGAACATGTCCGCGTTGCCCGACAGCATCGTCGTGTCCACCGACAGCCCGGTCGCCAGTCCGGCGGCCAGCAGCCGGGCGGTGACCGGCTGACCGTAACCGATCTGCAGTTCGGTGAACGGGGACACGCTTACCGGTGTGCCGGCGGTGGCCGCCAGCGCTATCTCCTCGGGCGAGGCGTTGTTCAGGTGTACTAGCTGCAGGTCGGAACCGAGCAGCCCGTCGGCGGCGTAGGCGGAAATCTGCCCCGCCGCGGCGCGCGGCCCGCACGCGTGCACGGTGACCGGCAGGCCGAGCCCGCGGGCCGCCTCGATCTCCTCCCGGTACAGCTTGGGCGCCACCCGCATCGCCGGGTTGCTGCCGCCGTTTCCCCGCCAGGCCATGCCGAGGTGGATGCGGCCGCCCGCGCTGTAGGCCGGCCACCGCGCCGCGACATGGGCGAGGTCGTCCAGCGCCATCAGCCGATCGTTGCGATGACCTGTTTCGTAGCCGTACGAAAAGCGGGCCCGCAGCCCGGACTCGGCGATCGACCGGAGTCCGGCCTCGGCCCAGTCAAGCCCGCGGACGTTGTGCGCCCAGTCATGCACCGTGGTGATCCCCGCGTCGATGGCCTCCGCGCACGCCAGCCGGGTGCCCTCGTAGGTGTCCCGCGGACGGAATTGCCTGCCAAGCGTTACACAAGTCTTGAAATATCCGGAACGATAGGGGGTGTCTGTGCCGGGGCAACCGTCTGACAGACCGCGTAGCAGCGTGTTCCACAGGTGCCAGTGCGTGTCGACGAAGCCGGGCGCGACGATCTTGCCGGCCGCGTCGATCACCTCAGCGCCGGGAACGTCCAGGTTTTCCCCGACCGCCACGATGACGCCGTCCCTGATGTGCACGTCCCCGCCTGGAATGTCGCCGGCGGAGTCCATCGTCAGCACGAGACCACCGCGAATTACGGCGTTGACAACCGATCCGTACCCCTTCGACGTCATAGATGCTGAGCCTAGCGGCGCGAACCTATAGATGAATGAGGCGATGGGCGATGGGGATGCGAACCAGGCTGGCGATCTCGGCGGCGGCGGCGCTGGCGATGACCGCGGGCGTCGGGGCCGCGGCGGCGCTGGCGGCAGGCGGGGCGCCAGGGCCGTCCGCGGCGCCGATGGTGCGCGAGGGGATCTGTACCGCGCCGGCCAAGTACTCCGCGCTAGCGGCGCGGCTGTCGCGGGATATCAAGGCGGCGCTCGCCGGGCGTAACGACTATTACGCGCTGACGGTGTTCGACCGGACCCGAGAAGTCGCGTGCGCGCTCAACGAGAACGCGCGGTTCCATTCGGCGAGCGTGGTGAAGGCGACGATCCTCGCCGCGCTGCTGCGCTGGCACCAAGAGACCGGCAAGCCGCTCACCGCGACGGAGAAGTACCTGGCCACGCTGATGATCACCCAGTCAGACAACGACGCCGCCACCGCGCTGTGGAACGAAGTGGGGCAGGCGCGCCTGCAGCATTTCCTCGAC
>Ga0187808_10000395_pt1 | contig 13145 bp, 8 predicted proteins | sample NC_wetland_sal_i_5_FD_132427 | JGI IMG/M metagenome (GOLD analysis project Ga0187808, IMG submission 132427) | Wetland sediment microbial communities from Neuse River Estuary, North Carolina, USA - ASW_3 | ecosystem: Environmental > Aquatic > Freshwater > Wetlands > Sediment | place: USA: North...
GCGGATTATTTGGCTGTCCTAGGCAACCGCTGGCAACAGCGCTGCCTACTTCTCTTGCCGATAATGACGTCGTGGTCGCCGGTCCGGTGCTCTCACTCCTGCGCCGAGAGTCGATAGAACATAGTGCTGAAGCCTGACCCGGTCATGACCGGTTCAGGCTTCAGCACTATCGAAAACAACGCCTGGGTAGGGTTTGCTATCCAGGGGAATATGCGCCAGAGCCCGGGCCAATCTCAGCTATCGGGCGACTTCCTCGCCGCGTCTGGTCAGGCCTGCCCGACGACTCCGAGCCGGTGCGCGATCGCGGCGGCTTCCACCCGGCCGCTGACGCCGAGCTTGGCCAGGATGTTGGACACGTGCACGCTGGCGGTCTTGGCGCTGATGAACAGGGCGCGCGCGATCTCCGGGTTCGACCGGCCGGTGGCCAGCAGCAGCAGCACTTCGCGCTCGCGGTCGGTGAGCCCGAACCGGGCCAGTTGGTCGACGGCCGGCTCGACGGCCGGGCCCCCGGCCGCTGCCCCCGCCGCCCCCGCTGGCGGCTGCTCGCCGTCAGCCGTCGCTGGCACCAGGGTCAGCCGCGCCCGGCGGGCGAGGGCCGCGGCCTCGGTGGCGAGCGGCTGCGCCCCGAGCCCGTCGGCGGCCGCGTACGCTTCCTGGACGGCGGCGGCCGCACAGACGCGGTCACCGGCGGCCATGTGTGCCTCGGCTAGCCGCAGCAACGCGTAGGCGAGCGGGTAGGGCTCGCGCGCGGCGCGCCAGGCGGCGACGGCCGCCGCCCACGGGCTGGGTCCGCCGGGGCTGCCGGGTCCGCCGGGGCTGCCGGGGCTGCCGGGGCTGGCCGGGCCGGCCGGTATCCGGGCCTGCTCGGCGGCCGTCAGCGCCTGGAAGCCAAGGGTGGCCGGGGTGGCCGCCGAGAGTCCTGCGGTAAGGGCGGCCAGCTCCGCGCTGCGCCGTCGGCTGGATTCGGGGATCTCCTCGCGCCGGTCTCGGGCCAGTGCCGCCTCATCGGCCTCGACCCGCGTTCCCAGCCACAGCAGCGGCCAGGCGTACCGCGACCCCCACGTGCCCGGCCCGCCGTCAAGCCCGGCCGCGACGATGCCGCGCGCGGCCTGGCGGTCACCTCGGCCGAGGGCGATCAGCGCGCCGACGTAGTTCATTTCCTGGAGGAACTGGTAATCGGCGGTGTCGCCGAGCACGCGGCGCGCACTGCGCAGCACGGCGTCCGCGGTATCGAGCTGACCGCGCATCGCGGCCAGCTCCGCCCGCCATAGCTCAAGGCCGCCGGCGAACACCCCCTCCGGCAGGAGGGCCAGTCCCTCGGCGAGCACCTGCTCGGCCTCGGCCCAGCGGCCCAGCCTGAGCAGCGGCTCCGCCTGGTTCATCAGCAGGTACATGCCGTCCGAGCGGGCCAGGCCCACCTGCCGGGCCAGGTCGAGCCCCTCGGCCGCGGTCTCGGCGGCCTCCTCATGCCGCCCCAGGTACTCCAGCACGTCGGACACGTTGATGTAGCCGATGAGCGCCGTCATCGGGGCGTCGATGCCGACCGCCACCCGTAGAGCCTCCCGCAGGAAGCCCAGGCCGTCCTCGCCCCGGCCGAGGTAGCTGGTGGCCGCCCCGAGCGTGAGGAAGGCGTAGGCCTCCGCGTCCTTCGTCCCGGTGGCCCGGGCGGCGGTCACGGCTCGCCTCGCCGTCTCCGCCGCCGCTTCCATGTCCGCGGCATGGGCCAGCGCGCGGGCCAGCGAAGCGAGCACGGTCGCGTGCGCGCGGGTGGCCGGCTCGGGCGGCAGCAGGGCCAGCGCTTCCCGCAGCGCCGCCACCGCCTCAACCGGGCTGGCGTCAAGCAGCGCATGCCCGCGCCGTTCCAGGAGCAGCGCCCGCCGCACCTGATCAAAGTCCGGCGGCAGCCCGGCCAGCAGCGCGTCCAGCATGGACCGCGACCGGCCGACCGCGCCGGACCGGTAGGCGGCCTCGACGGCCAGCCGGTTCACCTCCACCAGGTCCATACCGGTGCGCTGCGCGGCGTCGGCCACCCGGGGCCAGATCTCCAGCGCCCGCTCCAGGTGCCGCAGGGCCTCGGCCGGCGCGTAGGAGGCGTTGGCGCAGGCGGCCGCCTCGATCGCGGCGGGCAGTGCCCGCGGCAGGTCGAGCGCCGCATACCAGTGATGCGCCAGCAGCGCCGGCACCGCCGCGGAATCGCCCACCAGCGTCCGGTCGCGTTCCAGCACCTCGCCGTAGGCCGCGTGCAGGCGCCCCCGCTCCCCCGGCAGGATGTCGTCGTACACCGCGTCCCGGGTCAGCGCGTGCCGGAACGCGTAGCTGTGCCCGGTATGGTCCACCAGCAGCAGGTGGCTGTCCACCGCTTCGCGCAGCGCCGGGAACAACTCCTCCTCCCCCATGCCGGCCACCTGGGCCAGCAGCCGGTCCGGCACCACCCGCCCGGACACCGCGGCGGTGCACAGCAGCCGCTGCGCGGCCGGGCTGACCGCGTCCACCCTGCTCAATAGCACATCGCGCAGCGAAGGCGGCAGGTCGCCGGGATCCCCGCCGTCCCTGACCACTCCGGCGATCTCCTCGACGAGGTACGCATTCCCACCCGAGCGATCGAACACCTCATCCACCACCCCTGGCGGCGGCGCACCGTCCAAGATCGCCCCCAGCTGGGCCGCGACCTCATCCCGGCCGAACCTGCGCAGCTCGATGTGATGCACCGACCGGAGCCTCTCCCAGCTGGACAGCAGCGGCCGCAGCGGGTGACGACGCTGCAGCTCATCCGAGCGATAGGTGATCACCAGCAGGACCGGGACCGCACGCAGCGCCCGGACCAGGAACGCGGCCAGGTCCAGCGTCGACTGGTCGGCCCAGTGCAAGTCCTCGATGGCGAACAGCACCGGCCGCGCCGCGCTCAGCCGCACCAGCAGACCCAGCACCAGCTCCAGCAACTGACTCGCCTGCAGACCGTCATCCCGCGCCGGAACGGCGCCGGGGGCAAGCTCGGGAAGCAGCCGGGCCAGCCCCGGCCCGGCCGGGCCGAGCAGCTCACCGAGCTCGTCGCCTGACATAGAACGGGCCAGCGACCGTAGCGCGTCCACCAAGGGGGCCAGCGGCAGCCCTTCCGCCCCCAGTTCAATGCACTGCCCCGTCAGCACCTGGAACCCGGCGGCCGACGCCGCCCCCGCCAGCTCGCCCACCAGCCGGGTCTTGCCGACCCCTGCCTCACCGCCGACCAGCGCGATCGCGGGCTCGCCGTCCCTGGCCCGCTGCAGCGGCTCGGACAGCGACGCCATCTCCTGCCGGCGGCCGATGAAAACCGGACTCACCACGCTGACGCTCATGGCCCAAAACACTGCCATACCCGGCGCTTCGCCTGCGAGCACGACGATGGCCTAGATCTCTTGGCCGATGCGCACTGTCCCGGTGGCCGGCGACATCGCCGCCCTCGCGCTGGGGGCGTTCGCGCTTGACTTATCACACCTTATGACCAGAACATATCGGATATATCAGTATATATGTACCCGATACTTTGGTCGTAGGGTATGCAATGTGAACAGCAGAGGCTGATGTGACTGGCGGGAGCATGCGATCGTGGGGGGTCACCCCGCCTCCGTTCGGACGAAGAGAATTTGAATTTCCGAACGGCCGGGGCGCGCTGGTTAGGTGGTGCAGGTGCTTCCGTTGAGGGCGAAGGCCGTCGGCGTCGCGTTGCTGTTGGTCCAGGTTCCCTGGAAGCCGTCAGTCACGGAGCCGCCGGCGGCGATGGAGCCGTTGTAGCTGGCGTTGGTCAGCGTCGCGGTCTCGCCGGACTGGCTGAACCCGCCGTTGTAGTTGTCGGTGATCTTCTGGTCGCCGGGGAAGGTGAACACTAGGCTCCAGCTGGAGATCGCGCTTGAGCCGGTGTTGGTGATCACGACCTGTGCGGTGAAGCCGCCGGGCCACTGGCTGTTGTTGGTGTAGACGACCTTGCAGGAGCCGCCGCCACCGGTGACCGTCCAGGTGAACGCCGCCGACCCGGACGCGCCGGTGCTGTCGGTGACGGTCACCGTGACCGAGAATGTGCCCGCTGTGGTGGGCGTGCCGCTGATCAGGCCGGTAGCGGAGTTGATCGACAGGCCTGTGGGCAGCCCGGTGGCCGAGTAGGTCAGCGTCTGGCCGGAGCTGGAGTCGGAGGCCTGGATCTGCAGCGCCACCGGCGTGCCGACGAGGGACGACTGCGCCCCTGGGTTGGTCACGATCACGGCGGGCGGCGTGCCAGGATTGATCGTCCAGGTGAACACCGCGGACGCGGAGGCGCCAGTGCTATCGCTGGCGGTGATGGTGACAGAGCTGGTGCCCGCCGTCGTGGGCGTGCCGGTGATCGCGCTGGTCGAGGTGTTCCACTCCAGACCAGCCGGGAGGCCCGTCATGCTGACGCTCAGCGACGCGGTGGACGACGAGTCGGTCACGCTAATCGGCACGTCCACCGGTACGCCGACCGTCCCGGTCTGGTTGCCCGGGTTCTTGATGATTATCGTGTTCCCCGCGCTGCTGGACGGGTTGATGACGTAGGTGACGAGGGAGCGGGCCGGGATCGTGGCGCTGAACGCGCCGCCGGACAGGCTGATCGCCGTCTGCGCCGCCACGTCGTTGGAGGCGTTGGTCAGCCATGGAGTGACGGTGCCGCTGGTGCCGCCGATGCCGGACGTCGTGTAGTTGATCGTGTCGGCACTGCTGAGCGTGTTCAGCGCCACCACGGCTATCGTGCCGTTGGTGTTCTTGTACGCGGAGATGTCGACGCCGCTGTTGGAACTGGTCGAGCCGATCCGCACCGCGCCGGGCCGGATGTAACGGCTGTAGTTCGCGAACGCCCAGAGTCGGCCCGACGCCGCGGCCGTGCCATTACTCTGGAGGTATACTAGGCCCCCGTTGCCGTTGTTGGGGTCGGCGCCTTCCCAGAACAGGAACGCGCTCAGGTTCGCCCCGGTCAGGCCCTGATAGATGTTCTGCGCCCAGGTCAGCCCCGAGTCAGCGGTGCCGTCATCCCACGCCGGATCCCATGAGCTGCTGTCGTTGCCGAACCATTCGGTTTGCCACACGGGCTTGGTCCAGCCCGCCAGCGGCGTCGTGGGCGCGCCGCTGTAGCCGTGGCTGGAGAACACCGCGGTGTCGGCCAGGGCGGTCGGATCCGCCTCGATCGCCGAGGCGTACGAGGCCGAGTTCGGCCAGCCGGTCGCCGCGCAGCACTCGATCTGCGTCGACAGACCCGAGCTCTTCACCGTTGGACCGAGCACGTCCAGCAGGCTCGCCACCTGCGCTCCGGTCATCGTCATGCTGTCGTAGCTGGCGCTGAAGTCGGGCTCGTTGGTTGGCCCGATGTAGGACAGCGGCACCCCGGCCGCGGAGTAATCCTCGGCGTACTGCACCAAGTAGTTGGCGTAGGCCTGCCGCCAGTCGCCACTGCTGCAGCTAGCACCGGAGACCCCGCAGACCTCGCCGCCATTGTCCTGCGAATCATTGGTCTTCATGAACGCCGGGGCGCTCCACGCATCGGCGAAGAAGTCGCTCACCCCATAGTTGGCCTTCGCCTGCTGGTCGAACCACAACTGACCCTGATCCTGGTCGATCGAGGCCAGCGAGACATAGGTCGGGGCCGCGCTGGGGGTGCCCGGGCTGTTCGGCTCGATGGTGGTTCCCGAGTCCGCGCTGATCTCGTTGCGAATGATGTCCAGCCCGGCACCGCTGGACGTACTCATCAGCAAATTGAGCGCCTGCTGCTGTTCCGACGAGGGCGCGTTCATCACGTCCGCCGCCTCGCCGAAGGCTTCCGCGAAGCCGAAGCCGGCCATGGTCTGATATGTCGTGGCACCGCTTATCGAGGCGCTGTCGGCGGCCAGCGCGGGCGAAGCCTGAAAAGCGAGGGCGCACACGGAACTGGAAAGGACAATTGCCGACGCCGCGAGCGCGACACGGATTGTCTGGCGCGGGGAACTGGGCACAGTAATCGTCCTTGCGTGGATAGTTTCGCGGCGAGGAGTGAACGATCACAGCGACTATCCACGCTGCCGTGGCGTAACGTCAAGACGGGAAACCGATGATCAGGTCCGCTACCAGCCCGAATAATGTTTATGACCGCTGTAAATTTCAACCACTATGGACCAGTTCCCGCTCGCGCTGCCGGGCTCGTAGACGTTTTTATCAGGTAAGCATTTGAAAGCTATTGGTGTATATAATTTTCGAGATCATGGAATTTGCCGCCGCGCGGCGGTTACCGGCGCGGCAACAGGACGGCTCCTACCCCGGGGATGGCGTGGGCGTGCGCCTCGGCGAGCAGGGCCGCGGCCGCCTGCTGGCCGTTCTCGCCGGTACCGGACATCCGGGCCGCGATCAGGCCCGTCACGACGGGGGTGGAGAAGGACGTGCCGTTCCACCTGGCCATGCCGTAGAACTTCCGCTCCTGCCCGACGTACGGCGCGACCCGGCAGGTGTAGGTGCCGGTGGCGTACGCGTTGACGAGGCCTCGGCCTGGCGCGTACACGTCAACCCAGCCGCCGTAGTTGCTGAAGTCGGCGCGGCTGCGCCAGTCGGCCGCGAGCGCGCCGACGGAGACCATTCCCGGGTAAGCGGCCGGCCAGTGCGGCAGCCGGGAGCCGTTGTTGCCCGCCGCGACGACGCACACCACGCCCTTGTACTGGCGCACCCGCTCCAGCCAGGCACCGAACGCGGCGAGCGGGAGGTCGTTCCTGGTGGGCGCCGTTATCGACAGGTTGAAGATGTCGACGCCGAGGTCGAGCGCCGCGTCGAGCTTGCACACGAAGTCTGTCTCAAGCGCGCTGCCCGCGACGTTGAAGACGTTCGCGACGTAGACGTCGGCCTGCGGTGCCACGCACCGGGTCACACCGGCCACGAACGTGCCATGTCCGGCGTAGGGAGGGATCGGCTGCGTGCCGTCGGGCAGCGGTTTGGGCAGTGGATCCGGGTCTCCCTGGACACCGCTCAACCACGGGGCGGCGGTCGCCGCACCCTCGAGCAGGCCGGTGTCGGCCACGTAGATCAGCACCCCGGCCCCGCCGTTGTCCACGTCGACGGACGGGCTCGGTTCGGTCCCGTCGTATACCTCCTGCGGTTCGGTGGCCGGGCAGGGGCCATACACCGGCGCGACGGTGAGGACCTGGTTGGGGGTGGCGATTCCCTCGCCGAGCTCGGCGTCGATTCGCAGCAGCAGGTCGCGAACGGTGGGCTGGCCGACCGGGGCGTCCTCGCCCATGCGAACCAGCATGATGCCAGGGACGATTCGTTCCGCCGTGCACGGCTGCGGCAGCATCTGCTGTACCCGTCCGAGATGCTCCTCCTGGACGATCAGATGACCTTCGGCGTACATGTAGCTGACCCCGCCGTCGGCGGCGGCGACACCGATGGCGGTCCCCCGCTGGCCGAAGGCCGAGACGATGTAGTCGACCTGGTCGGCTACGACGGGGTCCAGATCCTGATCCGGGCCATTCTCTCCTAGCACGACGCCTCCGCACGCTCTGATCATCGCCGGAACCTATGGGTCACGAGCCCGCGAGCGCCCCCGCAGTAGCCCGCGGACTCGGACGCTAGTACGGAGAGGCCGGAAAGTCCTTTTAATACAGGAATCTAAGGGGATTCAGACGCCTACAATCGTTTTGCGTGGCCGGGGGTACCCGTGCGATCGCGCCAGTCCCGCGCGATGTCGACGGCCTGCTTGCGCTGGCCTTGTCGCGCCCTAGGGAGGCGCTGGCCAGGGCCCGTGCTGTGCTGGCCAGGCGGCCGGACCCCTATGACTCGTCGGTCGCACATCAGGCCGTGGGGATCGTGCTCCGTGAGTTCGGTGACGTCGAGGCCGGGGTGCGTGAGCTGCGCGAGGCATTGCGCCAGGCACGCCGGAGCGGCCGGGCCGACCGCGAAGCGGATGTGCTAGCGACCCTCGGGGTCGCGCTGGTTTACGCCGGGCGAACGGCAGCCGGGCTGACCGCACTCGACCGCGCGTTCCAGCGGTCCAATGGCGTGCTGGCGGCACAGGTGCAGGTCCGGCGCGGGATGATGCGGTACGCCCTGGGCCGTTATCCGGCGGCCTTGGATGATCTTCGGCAATCGGCTCACGTGCTCCGCCGGGCGGGTGACCTGCTGTGGACGGCTCGCGCGCTCAACGCCCGCGCCATCGTCTACCTGGCGGTGGGGTCAACAAGACGGGCCGACGCTGACTTCGCTTCCGCCGGGCAGTTGTTCACCGAGGCTGGGCAGGAGCTGGAAGCGATTTATACCCTGCACAACCGTGGCGTGGCCGCCTTCTACTCTGGAGACCTCCCGACGGCGCTCTCCCACCTCGACATGGCCGCCTCCGGCTACCGGACGCTCAACGTGTCGATCCCGTCGCTGGCTACCGATCGGTGCGCGGTCTTGCTGGCAGCCGGGCTGGCCGCCGACGCGCTGGCCGAAGCGGACTCTGCCGTTCGCGGCATCGAGCACCGCCGCGGCCAGTCCACAAGGAAGGCTGAGCTGCTGCTGACGGCGGCCAACTGCGCGCTGGCGGCGGCACGGCCGCAGACCGCTCAGGACTGGGCGCAGGCCGCGTACCGACTGTTCCGGTCACAGCAGAGCGCGTGGTGGCAGGCGCACGCCGCGCGAGTACTCGCCCAGGCCGGCTTGGCGGCGGGCTCCGTCTCGCCGGCGCTGCTGCGGGAAGCGAACCGGGCCGCCACCCGGCTGGACGCGCTCGGCGCCGGCGACGCCACGCAGGCGCACTTGCTGGCGGGCCGGATGGCGCTGGAACTCGGCCGTCACGACCAGGCCGAACGGCACCTGCTCGCCGCGGCGTCGAGCAGACGTCGCGGCAGCCCGATGTCCCGCGCCGCGGGCTGGCTCGGCGAGGCGCTGCGGGCGCAAGCCGCCGGTAACCCGCGCCGGCTGCTGTCCGCCTGCCGCCACGGGCTCGCCGTGCTGGACGAGCACCGGCTCAGTTCCGGCTCATCCGAGCTCCGGGCGCAGGCCAGCGCGCACGGCGCCGAACTAGCCACGCTCGCGCAACGCTACGCGGTGCGCGCGGGCCGCCCGCGACTCCTGCTCGCCTGGAGCGAACGCTGGCGCGCGACCGCCCTGGCCGTCCCCGCCGTTCGTCCGGTCGCTGACGCGGAGCTGCAGGCCGCCCTCGCCGCGTTGCGGGATGTGACGAGACGACTCGAGAGCGCGGCGAGCGAAGGAAAACCTCAGGCGACGCTGCGTCGGGAGCAGCGACGACTGGAGAACACGGTGCGCGCGAGCACGCTGCGCGCGCCCGGCGGCGCGACGCCCTGCACGGTGTTCAACCCCGCGGACCTGCTCGACGAACTCGGCACCGCCCAGCTGATCGAGATCGTCGAGGTCGACGGCACCATGTACGTACTGGCGTGCGGCGCGGGCAAAGTTCGGCAGTTCGTCGCCGGGCAGGCCGCTGAGGCCATCCGAGCCGCGGACTTCGCGCGCTTCGCCCTGCGCCGCATCGCGCGCAGCCGGCCAGCGGACGACACGGAGAGCGCGCTGGCCATCCTGGCGGCGACTGGACCCAGGCTGCAACAGGCACTTCTCGGCCCGGCGATCCGCCAGCTGGGTGACGGGCCGCTGGTAATCGTCCCGTCCGGCAAGCTGCACGCGATCCCGTGGGGGTTGCTGCCCGTCCTGCACGATCGCGTGGTCAGCGTCGCTCCGTCGGCGGCGGCATGGATGCGCGCGCACACCGCGGCGGAGCCGGGACGCCGCAACGTGACCTTGGCCAGGGGACCTGGCCTTGCCTCAGACGGAGCCGAGGTACCCGCTGTGGCGAGGCTGTACGACGACGCAACGGTGCTGACGGGCGCCGAGGCCACCGCCGAGAAAGTCTTGTACGAGCTCGACGGGGCATGGCTGGCGCACGTTGCCGCCCACGGGGTTTTCCGCGCGGACAGCCCGCTGTTCTCCTCGTTGCGCATGCACGACGGGCCGCTGACCGTCTACGACTTCGAACAGCTGCGGCAGGCACCGTACCGGATGATCCTGTCGAGCTGCGACTCCGGCGCCCTGGCGCCGGCCGGGTCCGACGAGCTGCTCGGCCTAGTCAGCAGCCTGCTACCGCTCGGCACGGCCGGGATCGTCGCCGCCACCCTGCCGCTCAATGACCAGGCCGTCGTGCCCGTCATGGTCAGCCTGCACAGGCACCTGCGAGCCGGCCGGAACCTCGCGGAGTCGATGTGCGACGTGCGCCGCGAGCTGACCGGCGACCCTGTGCAGCAGGCGACCGCAGCCTCCCTCATCACACTCGGAGCAGGCTGAGCCGCCGTCACAGCGGCTACAACGTGAACCAGTTCGTCACGACGTCGAGGCCATCTTCGGTCCGGCAGCGCAGCCGGAACGGTCCGTCCGGCACCGGCTGAATCCAGAAACAGCCGATCTCGTCGATCGAGACGGTGGCGGTCTCGCCGCTCCTGGATTCCTGCTCGAGGCTCCCTTGCCGCGGCGGGACGATCTGGCCGATCAGCGAGTCCGCGGTTACCTCCAGCTCGATGGCCAGCCGCGCCGAGGTGAACGTCAGCGCGCGGATCGAGGCCGGTTCCGACCGGAGGCTGACCGACCGCAGGGTGGTTTCCAGCTCCCTGTCGTGACTGGAGTCGTACGTCAGCCGCGCCAGCTGGGCGTCGATATCGAACCAGGCATAGGCATTCCTGGCGGTCTGCGCAAACCACGGCGGGACGGCCAGCCGTACCCGTACCGATTCGCGCAATGCCTCCAGGAGCCGTTCATCATCCCAATCGTCACGCACGTTACTCCCCTCCCGTGCTGTTGACTCGCATCTCACCCGCACTGAACCGCGCGAGCGCGGCGGTGCGGCGCAGACGTTCCAGGCACCGGGATCGCTGCGGGCCTATACTCCCCATCGGGATCTCCAGCGCGGCGCTGATCTCGGCGTACGAGTAGGGCGGGTCGCTGATCAGCATCGCCAGCAACTGCTGGCAACGGGGCGGAAGTTCGCGGAGGGCGAGGCGCAGTGCCGCATTCCGTTCGGCCGCCAGGATCTCCTGTTCGATCAGCGCGCCATCCACGACAGCAAGCGCGTCATCTAGCTTCGTCCCCGCATCCTCGGTCTTGCGGGCCGTGGTCAGCGCGCGCTGGCATTCACGATGAGTGGTCGTCGCCAGCCAGCCGGGCAGCGCGGCGGGTTCGCGCAGCGCCCTCAGGTGCTCGACAAGCAGCAGCCATACGGTCTGCCCTACATCCTCGATGTCCTGGTCGTTCAGCCGGTAACGCGCGCAGATGGACCACACGAGCGGCGCGTATCGTTCCACGATGTCGTTCCACGCGGTCTGATCACTGTTCACCGCACGCTCGACCAGCGCGATGACGGACGGATCGTCACGCATGACTGGCCTCCGCTGCCAACATATCCTGCGCCTCCACGGGTGGCAGTGCGACGAATCGTTACTTGCTTTTATCTACGCGGAGGGAGGTCACGCCGGTTCTGATACGTCATAAGAAAGGCGTATTAGGTTCGGCACCCGCGTACTCCGTCCAGTGGGAGCCCCGTTACAGGGGGCGGGGTTCCCGCACAGGCGTCGATAGATCCTGATATTTTGTGGCCGTGGCGACAAGCGCGGTCGAGGGTGACGAGATACCGGAATTCGACCCGTCTAAGCCTCGCTCCGCTCGTTTGCACGATTTCTGGCTAGGCGGGAAAGATAATTTCGCGGCCGATCGCGCCGCGGGCGCGGACGCCCTCGAGGCGTATCCCGACATCGCGTCCTCGGCCCGGGCCACCCGCGCGTTCCTCGTCCGGGCGGTGCGGTTCGTCGCCGCTCAGGAGGGCGTCCGGCAGTTCCTCGACATCGGCGCGGGCCTGCCGGCGGCGGGCAACGCCAACACTCATGAGGTGGCCCTCGCCGTCTCCCCGCAGGCCCGTGTCCTGTACATGGACAACGACCCGGCGGTCGGCAACCACATAATCGCGAGGCTGACGAGCGACATCGATGGGTGCGGTTACGCGGAAGCCGACCTTCGGCACCCGGAAGAGCTACTGGCCACGGCCGCACGGAAACTGGACTTCGCCCAGCCTGTTGCCGTCATGCTGATCGCTGTCCTGCACCTCATCTCCGACGCGGAAGATCCGCACGGCATCGTGGCGCGGCTCATGGCCGAAATGCCCGCTGGAAGCTACCTGATCCTCTGCCACCCCGCGATTGACCAATACGCTGGGGCCACGGAAGCCATGGCCCGGCTGAATCGGGCGATGGAGCAACAGCGAACGCTGCGCACCCACGGCGCCGTCGAGCGGTTCTTCGCCGGACTTGACCTCCTTCCGCCCGGCCTGGTCCGCCCGTCGCAGTGGCGGCCGGACTCGCCGGAAGAGGCATCCCGCCCGTCGGCCGCCTGGGTCGGCGTCGCGCGCAAGCCCGCACGGCAGGCATCAGACCGCGAGCTATGACCTCCACCTGGCCATGCAGGCGGCACGGCCTGCCGCGCGTGCCCAGCGGGAGTAACCGATGAGGCAGCCGTGCCTGGAAAGCAGGGATGCGGCTGGCGATGACCGCATCCGGCGCTGGCCAGAGGGCATGCAGCGTTGCGGGGTGACTGGCATGCAGCGTAGCGGCGTGGAATTGACTCAAGCGGCCAGGCAAATAGGCTGAGTTACTAATGGACGACAAGGATTCTCCGGACGAACAGGCATTCGCCGTATTGTGCGAGCTGCGAGATGCCATCGATAATGGCCTCAGCTCCCGTCTGTCCGCCGCGGGCTACGGTGATCTTAACGGGGACGATCTGCTCACCTTGACCGCGATGAATCTCAACAGGTCGCAAGCACGGGCCCTGATAGGACGTCTAGGCATCACCGGCCAGACGGGCAGTCAATCGATCAAGAAGATGATCCTTCGTGGCTACCTGGGCTTCCATGACAATCCCGATAAGCCACGCCAGTCGGCGATGATCGTCACCGACCGAGGTCGCGCAGCATTTGAAGAGGCCCTGGCGGGCCTCGACGGGGTTCGACGGGGTTCGTGACGGCACTTAACTGGCGACGCTCGGAGTTCAGGATCTCCAGGACCAGGTTGTTTCTCTGCTTGCTTGGTCGCGTTGGTGACGGTCGAGTCGACTTCGACCCAGTAGGTCAGGTTCGCGCTGACGCAGTTGGAGGGGATGGTGACCGTCTGCAC
>Ga0187808_10000396_pt1 | contig 13137 bp, 11 predicted proteins | sample NC_wetland_sal_i_5_FD_132427 | JGI IMG/M metagenome (GOLD analysis project Ga0187808, IMG submission 132427) | Wetland sediment microbial communities from Neuse River Estuary, North Carolina, USA - ASW_3 | ecosystem: Environmental > Aquatic > Freshwater > Wetlands > Sediment | place: USA: North...
CTTGCAGTTATCCCTCTGCTGTGCTACGTTTTTTGAGTTCCGAGCGTGGACTCACGCTTGCCGGGGCGGCCCATGTGCCCGCCCCTAGGGCAACCAGAGGGATGGCCCCTACGGCGGCTCTTGTTGCCGCCTAGGGCAGCCACAAGGATGGCCCTTACGACGGCCCCCGTGAAAACAGAATCTCCTGAGTCGCGCCTTCTGGCACAAATCGATCTCGACCGTCTGCCCCGCCACATCGCCATCATCATGGACGGCAACGGGCGATGGGCGAAGAAGCGCCGGCTGCCGCGGATCGCGGGGCACCGAGCGGGGATCCGAGCTGTGCGGCAGTCGGTGGAGGCCTGCGCGCGCCTGGGCGTCCCTTATCTTACCCTGTATGCCTTCTCCGTCGAAAACTGGAAACGGCCTCATACCGAGATCACGCTTCTCATGAACTTGCTGCGCGAGTATCTGAAGAAAGAGATTTCAGAGCTCAACCGGCAGAATGTTCGCCTCGCCGTTATCGGCAGAATTCACGAACTGCCCAAGCCGGTGCAGCGCGACCTCGAGACGGCCCTCGAAAACACAGGGCAGAATACCGGCTTGCGCTTGACCCTGGCGCTCAACTATGGCGCGCGCGCAGAACTCGTCGACGCGGTGCGCGAGCTTGTCTTGAAGCCCCGGCAGAATGGCGATGTCATCATCGATGAAGCTACTATCAGCAGCCATCTTTACACGCGCGATTTGCCCGATCCTGACCTGCTCATTCGGACCAGCGGCGAACTGCGCTTGAGCAACTTCCTCCTCTGGCAGGTCGCCTACTCGGAGCTCTGGGTGACGGAAACCCTTTGGCCGGACATTACCCAGGCAGACTTGTTCCAGGCCATCATCGATTATCAGAAACGGGAGCGCCGATACGGAGGGATTGGGCTCGGATAGAAACGCCGCGAACCCCACAACCAGGGGTCCGCGCTACCCCTCAATGAAACTACGTATTCTCACCGCGGTATTATTGATTCCCCCGGTAACCTATCTCATCGGTTGGGCACCGAAATGGCTCTTGCTAGCCGCCGTGATAACGGTAGTGGAGTTGTGTGTCTACGAATACTTCAAGCTTTGCCGGCACGCGGGATTCGAACCGCTATCGGCGTTGGGGTATTTGGCCGCGGCGGCGCTTTGTGTACTGCAAGCGGTGGAAACCAACGGACGCGAGGTGTATTCATTCCTTCTGCTGGTCGCTCTCGTCTTTATTACACTCACCGTCGCACTGGTGATGACACGCGACCTGAAGGCGTATTTAGGCGCCACAGCCACAACCATTTTCGGTGTAGTTTACGTTGGCCTGACGCTCTCCTGCCTGCTCCCGCTGAGGTTTTCGCAGTTGGGAGCCCGGAGCCTTGGCCTTACCGGGACTGCAGGCGTCTCAGCGGGGCGGAATTTGATGCTGCTTTTGTTCCTGGTGGTTTGGGCCGATGATACGTTTGCATATTTCGTTGGTCGCGCGATTGGGCGGAAAAAGCTCTTTCCTTCAATCTCGCCTCGAAAGACCTTAGAGGGTTCGCTGGCAGGATTTGCGGGTGGCCTTGTAGTCGCTTGGGGATTTGCCCACTTATTCTGGCAGACAGCCAGCTTGAAAAAAGTTATCCTGTTAGCAGGTCTGGTAGCGCTGTTTGGGCAGATCGGGGATCTGGCGGAATCGGCGATGAAGCGGGGAGCTAACTTAAAGGACTCAGGCGCAATGTTGCCCGGCCATGGGGGTGTGCTCGACAGAATGGATAGCCTGTTGTTTGGCGCACCGGCGCTTTGGGTCAGCCTGGCGGTCATGGATTTTTGGCGATGACAAAAGGTTTGTGCATTTTGGGCGCCACGGGCTCGATTGGGCGCCAATGTTTGGATGTCGTCAAGAATGCCTCGGAGCGCTTCCACGTCGTCGCCCTCTGCGCCGGAAAGAACGTAGACTTGCTTGCGCAGCAGATCCTTACTTTCGCGCCAAAGCTGGCAGTCGTTGGGAATTCAGAGTGTATTGAGCCCCTGCGCGAGCGGCTCCGACATCTCGAAGATTCCCAGACCGTTCAGATGGCCTGCGGGGTGAGCGGTCAAATCGAGGCCGCGACTCACCCTGAGGTTGATATTGTTGTGTCCGCCTCCCACGGAACGACGGGGCTGGTTGCAACCTACGAGGCGATCCAAGCTGGCAAACGAATCGGGCTGGCCAACAAGGAGGTTCTTGTCGCGGCCGGCGAGTTGACGACACGTGCCGTGCGGGAGCGAGGGGTCGAACTCCTGCCTGTGGACAGCGAACATTGTGCCCTCCATCAATGCCTCCGGTCGGGTAGCCGTGGGGAAGTCCGCCGTCTCATATTAACGGCTTCAGGTGGCCCTTTCCTGAAAACCCCTCGGAAGCATCTCGACCTCATTACACCCGGAGAAGCCCTGCGGCATCCAATCTGGAAGATGGGAGGACGCATTACCATCGACTCTGCTACCTTGATGAATAAAGGCCTGGAAATCATCGAGGCTCACTGGCTTTTTGGTTTCCCCTCGGAGCAAATCGACGTCCTTATTCATCCCGAATCAGCGGTTCATTCCATGATAGAATTCAGAGATGGATCGGTGATAGCGCAGATGTCGGTACCGGATATGCGTTTGCCGATCCAGTACGCGCTGAATTATCCGGACCGGCTGGCCATGAACGGTGAACCGCCGCGTTTGGATCTGATTGCACTCGGCAAATTGCGCTTTGCGGCGCCTGACACGCGGCGTTTCCCCTGTCTGGATTTGGCTCGCGCGGCTCTGCGCGCGGGGGGCTCGTTGCCGTGCGCTTTGAATGCGGCCGACGAGGTGGCCGTCGAAGCCTTTCTAGCCCAGCGGTTGAGGTTTTCCGATATACCTCGAGTGATCGAGCGGGTTCTGGAACAAACAACTCCATCACGCTCATTCACCAACCTGAACGACGTTCTGGATTGCGACCAGGAGGCCCGGCGTCGCGCCCGGGAGTTGAGTCAGAAGATGGCTAAAGAAGTCGCCCCTTGAGCGGGCGATAGAATCTATTCAGACCGCTGGAAGGGCTGCTTGGATTGACGGGTTAGTCGGAATGACAAGTCAGGCGGGTTTTTCGGCGCAGAGCTAGGAAAGAGCAAACGGAACTATGGCAGGAAGCTTTATTACGGATGTGGTGGTGGTCGTTCTAGTCCTGGGGCTCATGATCTTTATTCATGAGTTAGGCCACTTTCTGGCGGCTAAGTTCTTTGGGGTCCGGGTGTTGGTTTTCTCTTTGGGATTCGGCAAACGGCTGCTTCATTGGACCAGGGGGGATACCGATTACCGGATCAGCGCCCTCCCTTTTGGTGGGTATGTGAAGATGGCCGGGGACGATCCCGCTGCGGAACGTCAGGGTGAACCCTGGGAGTTTCTCGCCAAGCCTCGTTGGCAGAGGTTCGTGGTGGTGGTGATGGGACCTACCATGAACATCGTGCTTGCCGTGCTCCTCTTGGCAGGTCTCTACAGGGTCCATTTCCAGAAGCCCGCTTACGAGGAGCAACCCGCCCGCGTGGGCGATGTAGAACTAGACTCACCGGCCAGCCGGATCGGCGTAAGACCCGGCGACCTTGTGGTTCGCCTTGACGACCTTCAGAATCCCCGCTGGGAAGACTTCCAGATGAAAATCCTGACCACGGTGGGCGAGGCGATGCCCCTCCAAGTCGAGCGCGATGGCACGACCTTGAGTATGGCGCTTACGCCCCGCGCGCAAGGGCCGGACCGGGTGGGGGATGCCGGCATATATCCTTATGCGCCCGCGGTTATCGACAAGGTCGAGCCGGGCCTTCCGGCGAGCCAGGCGGGGCTCTCGCAGGGTGACGAGATTGTGGGCGTGGAAGGGCACAAGGTCTTTTACTGGCCCCGGGTCGCCTTCCTGATTCAGTCAAGCAAGGGGAAACCGGTTCAACTTTCAGTTCTTCGAAAAGGACGGGAATTCCAAATCACATTGACGCCGGTTCTTACCGACGTGATGGGAGAAAAGCGCTGGCGGATTGGCGTGTCCTTTCACAGCGACATGCTGGTGAGGAGGTTAGCCTGGGGCGCAGCGTTTGCGGCGGCCTTCCAGGATAACTCGAGAGACTGCCTGGCGACCTTTGACGTATTGGGAAAGATTCTGACCCACCGTCTCTCGCCACGCTCTCTTGCCGGACCGATCGGGATTGCGCAAATCTCAGGCGAAGCGTATCGGGCGGGATTTCCCGAACTCATAATGCTGGTTTCTTTCATCAGTCTCCAGTTGGGCATCTTCAACTTGCTCCCCATTCCCGTCATGGATGGCGGGGTGATCCTGCTGCTGCTCGTCGAGGGTCTGATTCGCCACGACCTGAGCGTGCGAGTGAAAGAAAGGTTCCTGCAGGTCGGTTTCCTCTTCTTGTTGTTGCTGGTGGTGTTTCTGATGTGCAACGACATCATGAGGACGCTGCGGCCGTACTAGGGGCTGGGGGCAATTCTGAATGGTGAATGGTGAATTGCAAGTTTTCTAACCGTGCGCTTCGGGCAAGGGGGAAGCTTGAATCCGACCGTTGTCCAGCCAGTCACGCAGGGGACTGAGAGGTAGCGGCTGACGGCGGGCCACGGACAACTGACAACGGACTACGCAGTGAATTTTAGCGACACCGAACATTTTCCTCAGCGGCGTAAGACGCGTGCCGTGCGTGTGGGCCGGCTCACGATTGGCGGCCAGGCCCCCATTGTAGTGCAGTCGATGACCAAGACGGACACGCGCGAGGTGGGGAAAACCGTCGAACAAATACACGAGATGGAGGCAGCGGGCTGCGAAATCGTGCGCCTGGCGGTGCCCGACTTGGAAGCGGCAAAGGCGCTACCTGAGATTCGTAAGCGCTGCCCCGATTCGATCCTCGTCTCGGACATTCACTTCCAGTACAAGTTTGCTCTCATGGCACTCGATGCCGGGGTGGACAAGCTGCGCATCAATCCCGGAAACATCGGCGAGGCGGAAAAAGTTCGCTTGGTGGTGCGCCGCGCGCAGGAGCAGAAGGTCCCCATCCGCATCGGGGTGAACGCTGGGTCACTGGAGCGCCGGTTGCTCGAGAAGTATGGTTATCCGACGCCCGAAGCTATGGTGGAAAGCGCCCTTTATCACCTCGGCATTCTGGAAGAATTAGGATTCGTAGACACCGTTGTTTCCTTGAAAGCTTCCAATGTAAAGCTCTGCGTTTCGGCGTATCGACTGCTCGCCAAGCAAGTTGATTATCCCTTGCACCTGGGGATCACCGAGGCGGGGACGCAGTTCACGGGCACCGTCAAATCGTGCGTGGGCATGGGGATGTTATTGGCCGAAGGGATTGGCGATACGATTCGCGTCTCCCTGGCTACCGATCCTGTCGAGGAAGTTCGCGTCGCCTACGAGATGCTCAAGGCATTAGAGTTGCGTAGCCGCGGCCCAGTGGTGATTGCTTGTCCCACTTGCGGGCGTTTGGAAGTGGACTTGTTCAAAATCGCTTCCGAAATCGAGAAGGCCACCGCGCACATCAAAATGCCTGTAAGCCTGGCCGTCATGGGCTGCGCTGTGAACGGCCCAGGCGAGGCGCGCGAGGCGGATCTAGGCGTGGCGGCGGGGCGCGGCAATGGCATGATCTACCGGGAAGGCAAAGCGATCCGGCGGGTCAGCGAAGCGGAGATCGTTCCCGCACTGCTGGAAGAGATTGAGCGATTTGTGGCGGATAAGACCGCGGGGATCGACACCTCGCCCAAGGAGATCACCTCTCAGCCCACTCCCGCAACTGTTTCCCCTTTTCCAATCCTGAAGTAGCAACGCGCTGCCCTGCTTTGAAAATCGACGGGTTGGGTAGCCCGGACCCCCGGTGTTGGGGTCCGCGGCTTGTCTATGGCGCCACGGGAAAACCGCGGACCCCAAAATCGGGGGTCCGCGCTACCGGATGTGGGCAGCGATGACTTCATTTTCATGCTTTCTGGGTGCCCGTCAGCCGACGGGCATGAGCGACCGCTCTGAAAATGACCCCCCTCCTGACCGAGGAGGGGTCAGGGTGGTGGGCGCCAGAATCGTGCATCGTCCAACCACCCCCCTGCCCCTCCTTAACCAAGGAGGGGATTATCACCGAACACTTGAAACGACAGCGCTCCGAGAGCAGAATATCTTACTTGAATCTTACTCGGCCGGCTGTGAGGCCAGGAATGGAAACGACGAAACTGTCTTCCAAAGGTCAGGTGGTGTTGCCCAAATCGGTGCGCGATGCCCGGAGTTGGGAGCCAGGAACCGAATTCGTGGTGGAGGAAGTATCAGAGGGAATCCTGCTGCGGCCTTTGCGGCCTTTCCCAGCGACCAGCATCAATGAAGTGTTTGGTTGCCTGAAGTACTCCGGGCGGGATAAGACTCTCCGTCAAATGGAGAAAGCCATAGCGCGAGGAGTGAGGGCGCGGCATGATCGCGGTCGATACTAACGTTCTGGTTCGCTTTCTCGTGCGCGACGATGCGAAGCAGGCGGCTCGCGCTGCGGAATTGATCCGAGACAACCAGATTTGGATCTCCAAGACTGTGCTCTTTGAAACAGAATGGGTGCTCCGCAGCCTCTACGGCTTCAAACCAGAGATTCTAGTGAGAGCTTTGAGGGCCCTCGTAGGTCTTGAGACTGTTTTTTTGGAAGACGAGGTATCGGTAGCCAAAGCCCTGGACTGGTTCAAGGAAGGTCTTGACTTTGCCGACGCGCTACATCTGGCGAGCGCGGGAGACGCCACGCAGTTCGCCACCTTCGACCGAAAACTCGCCAGACAAGCCAGGCGCACGACCACGCTTGAAACCATTTCCCTCTGATTCGAGATCATTGGTATCTAAACTCGCGACGCCTGTCATTCCCGCGAAAGCGGGAATGACAGCCTCTTAGAGTTGTGGGGGGAGAGCTTGCCCTACCCTTGACAACGGACAGCGCGGCGAAAAGGGGACGGCAAGCCGTCCCCTTACATATGTACTCGCTTTCGCGGGAATGACTGCGGCCCAAGGGCTTTATTCTGCGGTGGAGCGCTCAGGGATGGGCTTGCTGATTGGCGCTTGACCAAACGCCCTCAAAAGCCGGAAAAACTTCAGGGAACGGCGGGCATCTTCTTGGATTTGGAGCTTGAGGATGGCGGGGTTCTGGAACTTGATTTCGTCCCGCAAGCGGTAGAGGAACTCGATTTCCATATCCGGTTCCTGAATTTCCCCCTCCGGAAAGTTCAGGAGAAAGGTCTCAACGGTTAGTCTCTGATTTTCACCGAATGTGGGTTTATGGCCGACGTTGGTGACGGAATCGTAGAGCTTCCCACCGACTCTGGTGCGAGTGACGTACACGCCGATCCTGGGAAGTTGTTCCTCGACGGGAGCGAGATTGAGAGTGGGGACGGTATGTTTGTGGCCCACCCCCATGCCTGCCACAATTGGTCCATAAGCGGAGAAGGGCCTCCCCAAGAGGCGGTTGGCCACATGGACGCTTCCTTCCACCAGCAATTCCCGGATGCGCGTGCTGGAAACCCTCTGGCCGCGCACCTCGAGCAGGTGGAGCGTTTCCACCTTGAAACCCTCTTGCCGGCCTAGCTCCTCCAGTATTTCCACATCCCCTGCTTGACGATATCCAAAACGGAAATTCGGCCCTACAAGGATAGCTACGGTGTGCAACGGCTCAACAAGAATGTTGCGCACGAACTCCAGAGGGGACAGGTGGGCCAACTCGCGGTTGAAAGGAAGAACCACCAGCATGTCAAGGCCGCTGCTGGCGATGAGTTTGGCCTTCCGGAGAAAGGGGGTGAGAAGTTTCGGGGCGTGGGCAGGGGAAAGAAACTTGATGGGGTGGGGCTCGAAAGTAATGGCGGCAGCTACCGCACCTCGAGGGCGGGCTACTTCCACCACCCTAGCCAGGAGCCTCTGGTGAGCCAGGTGGACGCCATCGAAGTTACCGATCGTCAGCACGCAGGCGGAAGGCGCTGGCCGCAATTCGCCGAGATTGTGAATGACGCGCATAAAAAGTCCAGAGTCGAGAGTCAAGAGTCGAGAGTCGAAAGTCGAGCAGTTAGGAACTCTCCACTCTTGACTCTGGACTCTCGACTTCTTCAAACCTCCAGTTGCAATCCGTCGTAAGCCAGCCGCACGTGCGGTGGAAGCCGGGCGTTGGTTTCCTCGTGCCCCAAGTCGTGCGCGATGTGCGTGCAAAAGCCTTTTCGAACCTTTAACCGTTCCATCACGCTGAGGGCTTGCTCCACTGTCAGGTGAGTGGGGTGTGGACGGGTCCGCAGGGTATCAAGAATCAAGACTTCGAGATCTTGCAGTAGCGGGTAACTCGATTCAGGAATCTCGCTCACATCGGTCAGGTAGGCCACTTGGTTGATGCGGAAACCGAGGATAGGCAAATTGCCGTGCATCACCGGGACGGGATTGATCTTGAGACCTTCCACATCGAAGGGACCGTCAATGAGGTGGGGTTCGAGGCGCGCCACTCCGCCGTAGGGGTAGTTACCGTCAAAGATGTACTTAAAAGTCCGCTGGATATGATTCATGCATTGGGGGTCAGCGTAAATCGGAATCGGTTTTTGCTGCCGGAAGTAAAAGACCCGAACGTCATCAAGCCCCAAGATGTGGTCGGCATGGGAGTGCGTAAAGAGCACGGCATCCAGGCGGTCCATGCTTTCACGCAAAGCTTGCGCGCGGAAATCCGGTGTCGTATCAATCACTAGGGCGCGGCCGTCGAAACGAACCAGCATCGAGGGCCGCGTCCGCTTATCGCGCCAGTCTGAAGAAGTGCACACCCTGCATTGGCAGGCGAGGGTGGGAACCCCCGTGGAAGTCCCCGTACCCAAAAAGGTCAGTGTCATTTGCTCTTTCGGGCTTGGCGCTTTTGCATTTCGACAAAGCTCACGCGCAGTTCGTAAAGAACATCCTCAAGCAGTCGAGATTCGCTGGCAGTAAGATTACCTTGGGTTTTCTCCTGCAGAACCTCGAGCAGGTCGATGGTGCGTTTGGCGTTGGGCATGTCCGAGGGGATGCGCTCTCCCGATGGTCCGGCGACTAATCCAAGCTGAAACATCGCCGTGGTGCTCAAATAAGAAACCAGCGTTTCAAACCCAGAAGAAACCTCATCGTAGGGGCTGCGAGACTCGCTGTGCAGCTCGGTTGGAGCGCTCCGGTCTGGCGCGCCCCCCGCCTCCCCCTTTTTTTCCTCAGCAGGGACACCCTCTTTTCTTGAGCCGTCGGCGGCGAACGGCCGGCGGTCTACCACCTTAAAGCCCGATGAGCTGCCTTCCTCCCCGACCATTGCCTGCCTCCCTGCCCCGGCTTCGCGACGTGAAAACCTCTTTCTGATTTGGCATCTGTCCGCCGATTTTTAAGTTTACCAGCAATCCGATGAACCAACAAGGTGGCGAATATTGGGGCTCCAGCATCTTGAGTGTAGCGCCGACCCCGCGCTTGCGGGGTCGGCAAATGCCGGGCTCAAGGCCATTGCTACGAGTCAAACCACGGCAGCCCCAAAGTACCATTACCGCCGCAATTGCAATATTGACACCTGCACGGCATGTCATTACTCTGATGAAGGGGCAGTGGTACCCTTCCGGCTTTCCGCGATGGAAAGGGCAGGGGGATAGAGTGTTTCAGACGCCAGGAAAACGGAATGCCCTCAGGAAATGGGCAGTTTGAATGTGTCCGCTTCTTGAGTCCTTCCTATTAACAGCATGCGAAGTTGCGTCCGCTGACGTGACTTTGGTGCATGCTCTAGCTGATGGTGCTTGAAACCAAGGCTTGCGTGAAGTGACCCGAGGTAAGGAGTAATTCGGTATGGAAACCAGGGCACATGCGCGTGACCTCGGCAAGGTAGTGATTCTCGCCACAGCCTGCGTCGCCATCGGCTTATGGTGCATGTCCTGCGGGGGCGCGGGAAGTACGGAGGTCGTTCCTGCTCCCACCCCGGGTTTCTCCTTGAGTACCACGAGCATTGATTTCGCCCAACAAGGTGTAGGAAGCGCCAGTACGCCTGTGCCCGTCAGCCTGACTAACATTGGCAACGGGACTTTGACCCTTTCCAGCGTTCAGGTGACGGGCTCCAATCCCCACGATTTCACCTTGACCAACAATTGCGGCTCCTCGCTGGCAGCCTCGGCTCAATGCACATTCGCTGTGGCTTTTGCGCCCAGCGCGGCCGGAACCCGCACGGCCTCCGTGCTCTTCACGGATAATGCCGCTGGCAGTCCCCAGACCGTCGCCCTTTCCGGGACGGGCACTGCACCTGCAAGCAGCTTTTCCCCGACCAGCCTTACCTTTGCGAGCCAGTCTGTGGGTACGACCAGCGCGGCTCAGACCGTCACCCTGAGCAACACAGGCACTGCGGCCTTGAGTATCACCAGCCTCGCGATCACCGGCGCCAACGCCAGCGACTTTGCCCAGACCAACACTTGCGGCAGCTCGGTGGCGGCGGCATCGAGTTGCACGATCGGCGTCACCTTCACGCCGACAGCCACCGGTAGCCGCGCGGCCTCGCTCAGTATTACCGACAATGCCAGTGGCAGTCCCCAGACAGTCGCCCTTTCCGGGACAGCCGCTGTACCGGCCGGGGTCAGCCTCTCTCCCACCAGTCTTTCCTTTGGCAGCCAACCCGTCGCCACGACGAGCGGGACCCAGACGATCACCCTGAGCAACGGGGGCGGCACACCCCTGAGCATTACCAGCCTGGCGATCGCGGGCGCCGATGCCGGCGACTTTGCCGAGGTAGCAGACACCTGCGGCAGTTCGCTGGCGGCGGGCGGCACCTGTGCGATTGGGGTGACGTTCACCCCTTCCGCCTCCGGGCAACGCACGGCCACACTCAGCATCACGGACAATGCCAGCGGCAGCCCGCAGGCCGCGAGTTTCACAGGTACAGGAAGTTCGGACGTCATTCTGTCCTGGGGCGCCAGCCCGACCTCTGGGGTGGTGGGCTATAACGTTTACCGGGGGACCACCTCAGGAGGGGAGAGTTCGACCGCGCTGAATTCCACACCAATCAACGGGACCACGTTTGTGGACGAGAATGTGACGGCAGGGACGACGTACTATTATGTGGTGAAATCGGTCGGCCCGAATAGCGAGCTGAGCGGCCCCTCGAACGAAACTGAAGCCACCGTGCCGACGTCCTGATCCCAATCCCGTTCACTTTAGGACATGGCGGATCACCTTCTAGCCCAGCCGTTTGAACGCTTGTGAGAGGGCGAGAATTCAGGCCGCACGAGCGGCCTCCTCCTGCCCCAGCAGCCACACCCGACCTCTCCGCAAACAGCCCAATACCTCGCGATGGGAAGCTCAGCCCGGCCAAATCCTGGGCGCTCGCCACCGCTAGCAAGGGCCTCGAATTCTCTGCTATCCAAAGCAAATACAATCAATCTGACAGCACCCAAGTACTATCTACAGAAGCTCAAATCGCTTGCTTCCACGAGCAAAGATAACTGATCTGACAGTACCCTAGTACTATAGACCCCCACCTGGGGTACTGGTACCTTCAGCCGTCGGTTAATCCGCCGTTCCCGTTCGGTGCGACCGACTCCTGGAGAAGGCAAGATGGAAGACGCGTCGGTTTTCGATTCCCGCCTATGCTGCCTCGGTTCCCCCCCCAAACACATGGTGGAAGTCGCGAAAGCCTCATGGAGGGTTCCCGTCGATACATCATGCGCCTATACGGTAAACGCCGCGCAGCCCGGCTGTCTTTTGCGCCGCCCAACTTATCAGACTTCCGTTCGGGCCGATGAGATCAGGTGAGGGGGAGTCCTGTCTGCGGAAATCCGACGAACTTGCTCGCTGACCTTCTCTTTTGAGGCGTGCAGAGGACTGAAAATGGGCCACCGCAAAACACTCGGCCGGAGTCAAGCGTTTTGGGGGCGCTTCAATCCGCTTCATACTTCCGCTATCAAAGGTCATAAACACAATGATTCTCAATTATAAAACACACTGGGCCAGCTTTTTCGCCAACTTTTCGCATCGCACCGGCAGCGCGCGTCGCACGGGCGCTCCTTGCGAACAAGCCTGGGCGCTGCAACGGGCAGGGGTGAAGTCAGCGATCCTTCTGGCGGCCATCACCGCGCTTGCCATTTTCTCCCCTCCGTGTGCAGTGAGCTTGTGTGCGGCGGCGACGGCCAGCCTTTCTCCGACTAGCCTGTCCTTTGGGAATCAGACCGCTGGCATCACCAGTCCGGCGCGTACCATCACTCTGAAGAACGTCGGCAACGCGGCCTTGAGCATTACCAGCGTGGCGATCACGGGCGTCTATGCCAGCAATTTTGCTCAGACCAACAGTTGCGGCGCCTCGGTAGCGGCTGGAGCGAGCTGCGCGATCAATGTGGCCTTCACACCCACTGCAACGGGAAAACGAAGTGCAACCCTCATCATCTCCGACAACGTTGCCTCCCGTGGCCAGAGGGTGAGTCTTACCGGGACGGGCGTTGTACCTGCCATCTACCTTTCTCCCAGTAGCCTTTCGTTTGGGAGCCAGTCCGTGGCTACCATTAGTGCAGCTCAGACCCTCTCCGTGGGGAACACCGGCAGTGGGGTCCTGCAAATTAAAAGCTTGGCGTTCACGGGCGCCAATCCCGGCGACTTTGCTCAGACCAACAATTGCGGAAGTCCGGTGGCATCGGGAGGGAGCTGCACGATCAGCCTCACCTTCAAGCCGACGGCCAGCGGCAGCCGTACGGCCTCGCTCAGCATTAGCGACAATGCCAGTGGTAGTCCCCAGACGATCAGCCTCTCCGGGACGGGCACCGCTCCAACTGCGGCGGCGACCCCAACGTTTTCAATCCCATCCGGAACCTACACCTCGGCGCAGACCGTGACCATCTCCGATGCCACGAGCGGCGCCACAATCTACTACACCACCAACGGAACCACACCCACCACCGCCTCCACAAAGTACACTGGCGCCATCACCGTCAGCTCCACCGAAACGCTTGAAGCCATTGCCACCGCCAGCGGCTGTTCCACCAGCCCCGTGGCCTCCGCCACCTACACCATCACCCCTGCCGCCGCCACACCCGCCTTCTCACCCGCGGCGGGAACCTACACCTCGGCGCAGACCGTGACCATCTCCGATGCCACGAGCGGCGCCACAATCTACTACACCACCAACGGAACCACACCCACCACCGCCTCCACAA